>Ga0268357_101174_pt1 | contig 20393 bp, 15 predicted proteins | sample BioMet10_FD_192466 | JGI IMG/M metagenome (GOLD analysis project Ga0268357, IMG submission 192466) | Sewage microbial communities from Oakland, California, United States - Biofuel 10 (Illumina Assembly) | ecosystem: Engineered > Wastewater > Sewage > Unclassified | place: USA: California... | reverse complement strand
AATGACTTACCAAGAAAAATCTTAAACTACCAAACCCCTGGTGACTTATTTGAGAAAGAGTTAGACAGGATTTATGCTGTCTAGTGGTATTTTTTAAAAGTGTGCAACTTCCTATTGCAATTTAGGATTGTATTTTTTGCTTTAACCATTTTTTACCTTCTCCTCCAATATTTTCACAATCTCAGTTTTGCCTTCCTGTCTGGCCTTTTCCAGCGGGGTCAAACCATCTTTACCTTTAAGGTTCGGATTAGCCCCCCGGGCCAGAAGTAATTTCACCGCTTCCGGATTGTTCCCCCAGACAGCATCATGTAAGGGAGTATAACCATTCTTCGGTCCGATAGCGTTGACATCTAAACCGTAAGCCAGTAATTTTTCCACAATCTGGATATTTTTTTGAAACATAGCGGCATGAAGAGCAGTACCTCCGGACGAATCCCTGGCATCAGGATCAGGCTTAGTTTGCAGTATTTTTTCTACCAACTGCAAATCACCTTTGTAAGCGGCTTTATGTAAAGCGTCAGGTGCATACCCGGTCGATGCGGCCAAAGCTTTAGTATCCTTAGGTTGACCCTTTTCAGCCTGAGAAGCTGCAGGAGTGCCGCAACCCCAAAGTACCAGACACCAGAGCATTAACAAGCTTATCCACCATTTTTTCATTGAACCAGCCACCCGGCCTTTTCTCTAGCTGCTTGCAATACTTCAGGCTGCTTTAAGATTTCTCCCGGGTTCGCCAATCCGCCGGCTATAAAGACCTGATTCTCACCAAAGCCTAAAAATTCCAGCATCTTACCGTGTTTCTCCACTACAGGGCGGAACAGGTCTAAATTTACCTGTCCCTGAGTTATAGCCCACAAAACTTTTTTGCCTGGCTGCAATTTACTGGTATAATCCGTATTCAGGAAACAGAACAAACGATCCAGCAGCATTTTAAGCTGTCCGGTTATATCCCACATGTAAATAGGACTTGCTATAAGAATGCGGTCTGCCGCCGCAATAGCTGCTAAGACCGGCTGTGCCTCATCTTTAATTGCGCAGGTGAGATTATGCTTACAACTGTAACAAGCCTGACAGCCTTTGTAGTTCAGCTTATTGAGATTGAAAACTTCCGTTTCTGCTCCTTGTTTCTGAGCTTCGGCTAAGATTTCCTTCATTAATAAAGCTGTGTTGCCGTTAGGACGAGGACCACCATATAAGGCTACTATTTTCATTTTCTATCGCTCCTTTAATTTATTTTCATCAATTTAATAGTGATTATAATGAATTTTTTCCGGTTCAAATCGATTCAAAAACTTATTTTCTTCCGCTGGATAGCCGACTGGGATTAGAGCATAAGGAATAATTGTATCCGGTAAATTAAATAACTTTTTCAAATAATCCACCCGCTCCGGTACCGGTGCTACCCCCATCCAGACCGCGCCTAAACCTTGATGTACTGCTTCCAGGAGCAGATTCTCCGCGGCTGCGCCTAAATCCATCTGCCAATTTTCGGGAAACCTTAAACCTGCCTGATTAGCAAGTAAAACAACGGCTGCCGGAGCCGCAGCTACCGGTTTTGCGTAAGGACTCATTCCCGCCAATTTCACCAGAAGCTCCTTATCCTCTACCACAATGAACTCCCAGGGACGCTGGTTTCCGGCGGAAGGAGCCTGCATGGCGGCCTTCAGCAGCTGCTCCAGTTTGGCTTTTTCCACCGTTCTGGTTTGGAACTTTCTGATGCTGCGTCTGATAAAGATTTCTTGCATGACTAATTCCTCCTTAGAATTATTTGTATGCACAATCAATTTTAAACTAAAAATTTTCTCTTTACGCTACATATTCTTACTTTTTCCCTTCCAGCTGCAGGGTAGCCTGCCAGGCCCTGGCCGTCAAATCATCGCCCTCTTTATAGCCCAAAACTTTAGAATAACGGTCATAAAGCCGTTTCCAGGCAGCTTCAATTTCCGGCAAAGCTTGCTGACCGTCTGCCGTAGGACTTAACAAAACCGTCTTTCCCTCTACCGCCCGCTTAACCAAGCCTTTGCCTTCTAACTTATCCACAAACCTGGTAATGGTGGAAGGGGTCAGCTGCAAATATTCACTTATCTCTTTTTGAGATAGTCCCGGCTTCTCACATACCAGCATCACGATAAAAGCATAGTGCGGGGCCAGACCGGTAGTCTTAAAGGCATCTTCCGCCATACTCGTCAGCACCCGGGCCAAGGAATTAGCAGTAAAAAACAAACAACCTTGCAATAAATGATCAATCATAATTTAGTTCCTCATTTCTTGTTTGTACATGCAAATTATAATTTATTTTACCTTCTTTGTCAAGTGCTTTGGATAAATTACTTTAGATGAATTTTAGTCCGGCTAACTGCCCTTAGCTAGCCGGACCTGAACAAACGGTGGATTTTACTATTAGCTTAGAAACAAAATTTAATCCCCCGTCTCTTACTTTTTGGTCAATGCGATAAATAAATTCTGATAAAGTAAGGCCGGCGAAATAGGCTTGGTAATATAACCGTCCATGCCCACTTCTTTGCTGCGGCGCACATCTTCTTCAAAGGCATCGGCCGTCATCGCTAAAATTGGCACGGTCCTGGCATCATCCCGGTCTAACCGCCGGATAGCCTCCGTGGCGGCATAACCGTCCAGCCGCGGCATGCGTAAATCCATGAGGATAGCGCTGTAATAATGGTCCGGTGCCCGTTTGAACAGTTCGACACCCTCCTGACCATCCTTCGCCCAGTCCACCTGAATCCGCTTATTCTTAAGCAACAGCTTGGTTATTTCTGCATTCATCTGAATATCTTCACATAGCAGTATTTTGCAACCGGCAAAAGTTTCCTGTTCCGCTTGGATTGAATCTTCGTCCCTCCCCTGCTTAAACGGCACCTGCTTTTTCTCCCAATGTTCCAGAGGCAGGTCCACGGTAAAACGGGTCCCTTCATGCAGTTTACTGTGTACCTTAATCGACCCTTGCATGGATTCCACAATACGCTTGACGATAGATAGCCCCAAACCTGTACCGGTCACGTTCAACGCCTCCGAACGCTGCTCCTGGGAAAACGGTTCATACATGCGGCTTAAGAACTCTTCACTCATGCCGATGCCGTCATCTTCCACGATAATACGGCGGGTACAGCCTCCCTCAGGCGGCTCCAGGGCCAGGACCTTAACGCTGACCTTTCCACCGGCCTGAGTATATTTAATAGCATTAGAAATCAAATTTAAAAGCACCTTTTTTACCTGCAACGGATCGACCTGGATTATATTATCAGGACAGTCCGCAAAATCGCCTTCCAAATGCACCTCTTTCATAACCGCGGCTGGTGCCAGGGCCGTCACCACCGACTCCCAGAAAGGCTTTTCCTCTACCGGCTCAGGCTTTAAAACTAATTTACCGCTTTCCAGCCGGGACAATTCCAGCGTATCATTAATCAAATCCAGTAATAGATCCCCCGCTATCTTAATTTTTTGCAGATAAGCCTGCTTGGACTCCTCCCCCGGGGTCTTCAACGCCAGATTCGTAAAACCGATAACTCCGTTCAAGGGAGTCCGCAAATCATGACTCATGCTGGATAAAAAAGAGGACTTAGACTCATTAGCTTTATCCGCCTGCAGTTTGGCCGCTGAAAGCTTCTCGTTAGCGTCCTGCAGTTTAATGTTAGTTACCTCTAAAACTTTATTATACTTTTTTTGCCGCCGGGACCACAAGATGAAAAAGGCAACAATCAAAGCCAAGGTAATGATCACCGAAATCAAATTCCGGTTACGGTAAAGATAATCCTGCCAGGTATATTGGAGCGGCAGCGTCCCCTCGGTACGAATCAGCTCCGACATGGTCTCCGGGGCAATAGCACCTACCCCTTTAGAAAGTATCCTGAAAAGATTAGGGTCATTCTTATCCTTAATTCCCAGGCAAATACCGCTGTCCAGATCAGGCTGGGCCTTATACAACAGAGATTGATACTCCGCATGGTAAGCCAGCTGCTCAAAAATATTTCCCACTACCACAGCTGCATCAGCTTCCCTACTAGTAACGGCCTGCAGGCAAGCTTCGGGTCTGGAAAAAACCGCTACCTTGAAGCCCTGTTTTTCTAAACGGGACTGGAGGATATTTTCCCCGTCCTCTATGGCTAAGGTAATAATTTTTCCTATTTGTGCCGGATTATATACGATGCCGTAATTTAAAGTCAGGTAAGGCTGAGTTTTTTTCAGTCCGGCCGTCACCTGTTGATCGTAAACATCCGGTACCTGGGCATAGATATCTCCTTCACCCGCCCGGATGGCATCTTTCAGCTCCTTTACGGTGGCATAGGTCCGGTATTTAAAATGCAGCCCGGTCTGGTTGGATAATAAATTCAAGTAAGCCGGTACGATGCCTTTGACCTGACCATCTTCCACATAGGCCAAAGGGCGCTGGTTCACCGCTAAAAGCACCGTAAGTTCCGCTGTCTGGCGGACAAATTCTTTTTCTTCCCGGGTCAGGGCCAGGTCTAATCCGCCATTGTTCTGACTAAAATATTTGTCAAACAACCGCTCCTGAATAAAACGATCCGCCGACTGAATCTGCCCCATGGCCCTGTTCATATCGTCCAAAAGGTCCAGCCGTTCTTTATTAACGATAAAATACTGAGCCGCCGGCTCCCATTCCGACAAAATCTTATACTTTTTATGCAGCATGGCATCGCTGAAGATGGCTACGTCGGCTTCCCCGTTATCCAGGGCAGCCAGCATCTCCTCATCGGTGGGATACTCCAGATATTGTACCGTGAAATGATGCTTCCCAGCCTCCCGGTTCAGCATGGCCCGTCTAAAAGAAGAAGGACTGGTGGCCACCTTGATACCGTTAAAACTTTCGTAATCGTTATAGGCGAAACGGTCATCATCTAACCGGCAGACCATGAGCATCCGGCTGTAACAGCTGGGGTAAGCACAGTAGTTATATTTGGCCAGACGTTCATCCGTCTTGGCCACATCGCCGATAATATCGACCTCGCCTTGGATCAGTTTCTGCTCCAAAGAGCCGAAATCACCAAACACGTACTCATACTGCCAGTCAGCGTATTGAGCCATCCGGACCAGGTATTCATAGTTAAAGCCCCGCAGCAAAGCAGGATCCGTCCCTTCCTGCAGACCCGGCGCCTGATACCAGCCCACCCGCACCGTCTTTCCGGTTGCCGCCGCCAGAGCCGGCAGTAAAAACAAACAGATAAAAGCTACACCCATCAGCAAATATCTATAGCAACAACTTCTATTTTTTTTCCCCATGATTTTTACCTCCTGCCAGTTGCTTTAGCAGTTGACTGCCCAAGTAACCCTCACGGCCAGGTACGTCTACTTATTATTAAGTTTAACATTAAATTAAATATTTTTTACTTATCTGCGATAATCTCTACCTTTAATATACACTATTTAACCGTGCTTGTAAAATAAAAAAGCGGACACCAAATAGTTTATTTGATGTCCACAGATTTACTACCCTTATTTAATAACCTTTAGTCACCAAAATAAAGGACTTTTTCGAATTTTGCAGAATAATATAGCTCGAAATTTTTCTTCTTCAAACTACCAGGCCCGTAACTAAAATCATATTCTGTATGAATGGAGCAAAAACATGTTGAACAAAAAGCAAATATTAAACATCTGTTTATCACTCTGTCTGACCTTTCTGCCCCTTTCGGCCCAGGCCTGTACCCTGTACGCCGCAGCCGGACAGACCTTTGTAGCCGGCGGCGGTACCTTGGTCGCTAAAAATCGCGATTTTAAAGCTTTAGGCGACCAAACTTTAGAACGAGTCAATCCCCGTCAGGGCTATCGTTATTACAAACTCACCGGCGTAGTCACAAACAATGCCCGCATCACGGTCTGTGGTATTAATGAGCAAGGATTGTACGTTGGAAACTCCGTGGCTGGAGGAGTAGACCAGGAACTAAAAAATGAAGCATCTTATTTTCGCGATACTGATAACCTGAGCCTGACCGAACATGTCTTACGCCACTATGCCACCGTAGATGAAGCCTTAGCCCAGGAAGACATTTTTAAGGGCGTCTCAAACCTGATTTTAGCTGACCGCACCAAAGTTGCCGTAGTGGAACTTCTCCCCGACGGTACTCATAGCGTGCAGACCACGGATAACGGTGTCTTATACCACACCAACCACTACGTTACCCCGGAAGGCAGCGCCTTTAACGAAAAAGTCGGCTTAAGTTCCTCCCGACGCTACTACCGCATCGGCGAACTACTCACCAACAGTCCCAAGCCGCTTTCCCTGCAGGACTTCATAAAATTTAGCGAAGACCAGGCTTTTGACCGGGATACTAGCATCTACCGTTTAGGCAGAACGCCTCAGTCTCCCCAGACCCTAGCTGTCTTTATCGCCCATATCCCTCCTACCGGCAGCCCTGATATTTACATTAAATACCGGGTTCATCCCAATGAGCAGGGACAGGAAAAGATTGTTGGACCAGAAAGGTATACTTTTTAAGACCTGCATACGTTTTAGTGATTTAACCGCCATTTCTCCTTACCTTTTCCTTCTTCCGGCATAATATGCTATAATAGAGCTACCGATAAAATTTAGGAGCGATAGCTATGAAAAAAAGACTAATTACGCCTAACCTGGCTGACTCCACCGTAACCTATCTCAGCTATTATGAATCCCCGCTGGGCAGGATTACTCTTACCAGCAGCGGAGAAGCACTCACAGGGCTCTGGTTTGAGCAGCAAAGGCATCCGGCTAAAATCCTTACTACCCGGCAGGAGGAAAAAGAGCTGCCGGTTTTTACCACCACTAAACGGTGGCTGGACCTTTATTTCGCAGGTAAGAACCCGGATTTTACCCCGCCCCTGATCCTGCAGGGCACACCTTTCCGTCAAACGGTGGGGAAACTGCTGCTAACTATTCCTTACGGACAGACTACCACCTATGGCGCTCTCGCCGAGCAGATGGCCAAGCTTTACGGACTTAAAAAGATGTCGGCGCAGGCCGTTGGCGGCGCAGTCGGTTACAACCCCATCTCCATCATCGTGCCCTGTCACCGGGTAGTCGGTGCCAACGGCAGTCTGACCGGATATGGCGGCGGCATTAAACGAAAGGTGCAGCTGCTCCAGCTAGAAAAAGTAGATATGACCCACCTGTTTATTCCTAAAAAAGGAACCGCTTTATAGAAGCTTAGCCCAAGAAGAAGGAGATGCGTTAATGATGTTTACCGCCATGAGAAGGAAAGACCGCCAGCTGCCCCGGGAAGAAGCTTTAAAGATTTTACAGGAGGGGGCCTACGGTATCCTGGCTACCCTGGGCGAAAACGGCTACACCTACGGCGTGCCGATTAGTTATGCCTATGCCGACGGAAAGATTTATTTTCACGGTACCGCCGCCGAAAGCGTTAAAGACGCTAATATTAAATTTCATCCTCAGGTTAGTTTTACCGTGGTAGGCAAAACCGAAGTCCTGCCCAGTAAGTTCGCCACCAAATACGAAAGCGCCATTGCCTTCGGCACTATCCGTAAAACAGAGGACAAGCTTCCGGCGCTCCGTCATATTATTGCCAAGTACAGTCCGGATTTTCTGGACAACGGCGAGAAATATGCCCAGGCTGCCGCCGCCCGAGTTTCTACTTACGTACTGGAGATTGAACATCTTACCGGCAAAGCCCGGTACAACGACTGATAAACCTTAAAAGAACATCCACTTCAGTAGCTAAGAATGAGTTGACAGTTGTAATAGCTCCTAAGGTAAAAGAACATCTGCCTCAAGAACTGAGAATTTATTGCCAGTTACAATTGTTTCAAAGACAGAAAAAAGACTACCTTCACTGCGAAGATAGTCTTTTTTGGTAATTGTGTAACTTACTCAGGCCTGACTTTGCTTAGTGCCACCAAAATTTTTTAGTTCCCGGTTATCGTTCACCAGATCGCGAACCAGATAACACAGGATAATCACACAGTTGACCGGTATGCTGGCATAGGGAAGGCGCATGCTCACTTTCAAGATAGGTGAGAACTGCGTGGCATCACGTACCAGCAGCGCCGAATAATAAAGCAGGGACAGGAAGAAAACGATGCCCACCAGGGTAATAAAGATATCCAGCACAATTTCACTCTTGGTGCCTTTAAGTTTGGTCTGGAGCAAATCTACCCGGAAATGTGCCTTGTCATGGAAAATAATGGAGGAAGCTGTAAAGATCATCCAGGCCATACACCACTCTACTATTTCATCCGTCCAGGACATGGAAAAATGCAACGGCGTAAACCGGATCAGCACCCGCGTAAACAGAACCAGAGCAATACCGATGCATAAAGCGATTACGAAAAACTTCAAAAACCGTATAAACTTCTCATCTAATTGTTTTAAACCATTCATCTCTTGTTCCTCCTTAACCAATCATCGCCGGAAGCCACATGGAAAACGGAGGCCAGAACGCGCAGAGCAAAAGCACGGCGAAAATTCCCACCACATAGGGAATGACTTCCTTGGAAAGGTCCAGAAGCGAGACATTGGTAATACTGCAAACGGCGTAAAGGCTCATGCCGACCGGCGGTGTTAAGAGGCCGATCATCGAAGCCAGAATCATAATTACGCCGAACTGCACCGGGTTCATGCCAATGGCCTGGATAATCGGCATAAAGATAGGAGTGGCAATCAGGATAACCGAAGTACCTTCCATGAACATGCCCAGAATAAACAGAATAAAGATAATGATCAGGATAAGGATTACCGGATTTTCGGTAATGCTGGCCAAGCCTATGATAACCTGATTAGGAATCCGCTGATGAATCATAAAGTAAGCCAGGAAATTGGCAATCGCTATGATAAACAGGGTCTTACAACTGGTAATCAGACTGTCATAGATAATCTGAACCATACCCTTTAAATCAAGGGCCCGGTAAACCACACAACTTAAAAACAGGGCATAGAAGCTGGCCACAATCGCCGCTTCCGTAGCTGTGAAGAAACCGCCCCAGATACCGCCGATAATGATGACCACGGTTAACAGGCTCGGAATGGCATCCAGAAAATATTTCCATCTCAGCTTCCAGGGCATCTTTTCCGAAACCGGGAAATTATCCCGTTTGGAAATGATATAAACTACAATAGCCATAGCGATGGCCATCATAAAACCCGGGATAAAACCGGCCGCAAACAGCTGGGCTACGGAAACACCCGTACAGGAGGAATACACAACGAAGGGAATGGACGGGGGAATAACCGGACCAATGGTCGAGGAAGCCGCGGTGATACCGGCACTGAATTTATGATCATAGCCTGCATCATCCATAGCTTTCATCTCAATGACGCCCAGGCCGGCGGCATCTGCCACTGCGGCGCCCGACATGCCCGAGAAAATGACACTGGAGAAAATATTAACCTGCCCCAGTCCGCCCGGCCAGTGCCCTACCATCGCCTTGGCAAAATTAAAAATCCTATCTGTGATACCGCCCGTGTTCATCAGGTTGCCGGCCAGGATAAAGAACGGAATGGCCAGCAACGTAAAACCGGTCGTGCCGTTGTAAATTCTCTGCGCCATAACGGCCAGGATTTTAAAGTGTCCCAGCGCAGCGAACACACCTGCGCTGGTAACACCCATGGCCACACAAATTGGAATGCCAAGAAGCATAAGCCCCACCAAAAGAACACATACAATCAATGCAATCATGGTAATAACTCCTTACTGTCCGTTTTTGGTTTTTACTTGGTTTCTTCAACCATCTTCAGGAACTTATTCATATCTTCCTTGCTGCCTTCATACTCAGCCACTTTATCCCAAGCAGGCTGCATAGCCTTTTTGAATTCGGCCAGGTCGACTTCGGTAACGGTAACGCCCTTTGCTTTCAGTTTATTGATATAATCTGCTTCGCCGTCCTGAACCGCCTTACGCATCTGATCACGAGCCACGGCACTGGCTTCGGTGATAATCTTCTGCTGATCCGCACTCAAACCTTTCCAGTAATCGTTGCTGAAGGTCAGGTTGACAGCTTCATAGGTATGACGGGTCAGGCTTAAGAACTTCTGCTCTGCTTCCCACATGCTGTTGTTATAAATCGTAGAGAGAGGATTTTCCTGTCCATCAACAGTACCTTGTTTCAGAGCGGTAATTAGTTCACTGAAGGCTATCTGCTGAACATCGGCACCTAAAGCTTCAAAGCAAGCTACTTTCTGTACTTCACTGGGAGTACGGATTTTCAAGCCTTTAACATCGGCCGGGCTCTTAACTGCACGTTTGGAGTTGGTCAGGCAACGGAAACCATAATCCCAGGCACCCACGTTATGCAGGCCTTTCTTTTCCAGGGTACCATCGCTGACCCATTTAGCAAACGGGCCATCCATAACCGCATAAGCCTGTTTATAACCGCTATAAACATAAGGTGCCGTTACCAGAGCGTAACGAATATCATATTTATCCAGGGAACCTTGGGAAACCAGGCAGGCCTGAATAGCACCCATGGCCGTCTGTTCTACCATTTCCTTGGCATTGCCTAGTTCACTGTTGCCGTGGATTTCAACTTTCAAAGCCCCTTTAGACCTGGCTTCAACTTCTTTCTTAAAGGTTTCTGCCGCCAGGGTAACCGGTTCGTTAGGAGCACCGAAATGTGCCAGAATAATAGTGTTCTTATCGGCTGCCGCCTTCTGAGCCGCAGCCTTCACACCACCCGCCGGTGCTTTCTCGGCCGGCTTACTGTTGCCACCGCAACCTGCCAAAGCCAAGGCAAAGCAAGAAACAAAAGCCAGTGCTAATGCCAAACGATTTTTCATAAAATTTCCTCCTTAGTATTTAATTATAAATAAGTACTTATAAGACCACGAGTCTGTATAATGTAGCACACCTCCCGATAACAGGCCCTTACCTAAAAACTCAGTTTAAGTTTTTATCAACTGCTTTAAATATATATTTGAGGCTTCAATACTATAGATTAATTTTCATAGTTGCGTAAGTTTTCTGAATTTTAGTTCGTATATGCGTACTCGGTTCATGTCATGTCTTTAGTTATAAAATATCACATTCCTTAGACCTTGTCAATATAAATATCTATTTCTTTTCTACTTACATTTTCGCGTAAAAAAACTACCTTTCTGTACCAAAGGTAGTTTTTTCACATCTTATTATAGTTTTCTAATTCGTACGCACTAGTAGTGATAATAATCAATAAACGTATTTTTTCATATAAGTTTCTCTCACTCAGAATGCTTCTGAGTGTTATCTTTATTCCCGGCCTCTGCCGTTAGCTTGAATACCTTTAACATCCAATTCAGAACTATCTTATTTCAAATATTTTGCCAAAGTTGCAAAAAGCACTTTAGGCTCCACCGGCTTGGCAATGTGATCATTCAGGCCGGCCGCCAGGCATTTTTGTACATCATCTTCAAAAGCATCGGCCGTCATGGCGATGATGGGAATGGTTTTACTATCCGCCCGCCCCAGACTGCGTATTTCTTTCGTAGCGGCCAAGCCATCCAGAACCGGCATTCTCAAATCCATGAGGATAGCACTAAAAGTACCTGCAGGACTGCCGGCAAAAATATCTACTCCCAGCCGGCCGTTCTCTGCGTTGCATACCTCCATACCCTTAGACTTTAATAAAATATTGGCAATTTCTCTGTTCAAGGCATTATCCTCGCAAAGCAGCACCTTGTGCCCGGACAAACCGGTAATATCCACCGGTGCTTCCTCAAGACTGGCAGGCGCCGGCATCTCCTCGTCCACCTTTTGCAATCTTAGTCGTACGGTAAAGGTACTGCCCTGGTCTTTAACACTGGCTAACGTAATCGTACCACCCAGAAGGTCTACCATCTGTTTAACAATGGCTAAACCCAAACCGGTGCCCTGGTCATCATAACCGGCCCGTTTTTCCTGGACAAAGGGCTCAAAAATCTTTTTTTGGAAATCCTCTGAAATGCCAATGCCGTCATCCTGTACAGAGATAAGGCTGTCAATACCTCCGTCAGCCGCCTTTTCGTTGCGGAAGCATACCGTAACATGGCCGCCCGCAGGCGTATATTTAACGGCATTAGTCAAAAGATTAAGCAAAACCTTCTGCAGGATTAACTTATCCGCCCAGATATGGCGCTCTAAAACGCCGGTAGTGTCCACCTTAAAAGTAATCTGTTTATCCTTAGCCATCGACTGAATAGTGGATAAAACCGGCTTAAAAAAGTTTTCTTCATCAAAATAGGCAGGCTCCAGCTTAACCTCCAGCTTGTCGCTTTTAAGCTTGGACATGGTCAGGGTATCATTCACCAAATCCAGGAGCAAATTGCCGGAGGTGTATATTTTCTGCAGATAATCCTGTAACACATCCTGCCTGGTTTCCTTTTTAGCCAAAGCCGAAAAGCCCAGAATGGCATTAAGCGGGGTACGCATGTCGTGACTAATATTGGCAAAGAACTTATTATGTTCCTCCGCATTCTTTTGCAAAGCTTCCACTTTAATTCTTTGTTTTTCTGTTTCGGCCTGAGTAGCCAGCACCGCTGCTCTTTCCTGCTGCCGGCGCTTGAGCATGATGAGCGACCAGGCTAAAACTGCCACCAGCATTAATAAAATACCTATACTTACGACCATGGCGGTAGGTGAAAGTCTGGCAATAAAGACGCGCCAGGAATTTTCCGGCTGCACCGCTCCGGCCACAATACTGCTCATATAGTTATTGGTGACCATGATGCCTTTGTTTAAAATAGAGAACAAGCTTTTATTGCTCGGCCTCATAGCCATGCAAATCTCTGTATTTAAGCTGGGCAAAGGTCTCACCGTATACCTGGAGGGAGATGTTTGATTCAACAGCCAGGTAGCCACCGGCAGGCTAAAGACGGCAGCTTCTACCTGACCGTCGTCCAAAGCTGCTAAACAAGTACTGGCATTTTTATAAAATTTAAATTCGGCCTGGGATAGCTGCAGCCCGCGCTCTCTGGTATTAGGATTAACTAATAAATTCCATAATCCTACGGAACGCGGCTCGGTAATGTTATTTTCCGCCTTAGTGAGAATTACGTCCCCATCAGCCAGATAATTATTAGTCAGCACCAGATTGGCTTCATTGGCATTAACCAAACCGCCTGCATAGCTGCTGAGTAAATCAACCTCCCCCTTACTTACGGCCTTTACCGCAGCTTCATAAGTATCATAGGGAACAAACTGAAACTTCAGTCCGGTCTTGTCCCCCAGCAGCTTAAAATACTCCGGAATAATACCCTGAAAGACGCCTTCTTCTTTTTGAGCAAAGTATGGAGCATCATCTGCTACCGCGGCTACTTTTATCACCGGGTTACCGGCCAGATACTGCTTCTCAGAAACAGTATAAGCCGGAGTTTTATAGATAAATTGCTCGTCGTACTTTTTCTTTAAGTTAGAAAGATAATAGGGGTCCTCGGCCAGAAGCTGGGCCATAGCACTATCGAAACGGTTCTTAAGATGCATATCTTCCTTACGAAAAGCAAAATAATAATCCTGTGGTAAGATGCTAAGAATAGTCTTAAACCTGGCCTTGCCCTCTTTTTCAAATAAGGCGGTATAGATTTCCCCATCTATTTCCCCTGCCGCTAAGGCATCAGACAAGGTTTCAATACTGGGATATTCCACGATAGTCGGCGTCAGTCCCCGGTCCCGGCACCATTTTCTAAACAAACTGTTGGTGAAATAAGAAGCAATGATACCTATCTTCATCTTAGAAAGCTGGTTCAAGTCCCCATATTCCCACCGGTCATCATCAAGGCGTACAGCCAAAGTACTGCTGGCTGTACCCTGCACGGTGTCCGCAAAAAGATACTGCTGTGCCCGCTCCGGGGTCTTGACTACGTCGGCTACAATATCGTAGTCACCCGTGTTCAGATGTCCCAAGAAATCCGGGTCATTAGCAGAATCTATAAAGACAGCCTTAAACCCGGCACGCTGGGCCACGCTGAGCATACACTCAATATCCATGCCGCGCCAAACGCCGTGTTCATCCTGATAAGCATAGTTCGAATTATTATAAACAGCAACTTTTATTTCTTCCTGTTCCCTATTTACGGCTTGCACCGTTGTTGCAGCCAGGCTGATGCTAAACAGACAAACAAGCAGAACCGTAACAAAAAATATTTTACGCATTTAAGTTGCCCTCCATAAATGCCGAAATTATTATACTAACCTTATTATATTTTATATTATACAACAAAATCACAAAATAATATATGTTGTTTAGTATTTTATCCTAAACTACAACAGGAACGTGCACGTTTAAAAATGTCATTATAATAGTGGACAACAATGGAATAGATTTTATTGCAAGTATGTGATAAAATTTAAAAATAAGATACCTATATAAAATTAGAACGAGAGGTAAAGTGCGATGAAAAAAGATTATGCTTGCTTGGTACGCAACAAAAAAGTATTAGCCTTGGCGGTAAGCTGTTATCTGGCCTGCGGAGGAATTGCACAAGCCCAGGATATCTACGGGCAGGGTGATAAAAACAACAAAGGTGATATTTCCGGGGTGAACTGGATTCTGAATCAAGACTTCAGTGACGAGAATTACAGCAATACTTTCAATGCTGCTTACACACAAGCTGGAACCGCCTCCAACAACAAGCTGGTTATCAACGGGGGAAAATTTGCGGTGAGCGGCAGCCAGGCAAAATTGGCTAATTGGTTTTATTGCGGCAATACTGATAAGGGTGCAGCGACCGGCAACAGCATTGTGATAAATAACGGCACCTTTATCAATAGTACCCAAACCAATCAGGCGGCTGGTTTTTATGCAGGCTTTGCCAGAGGCGGCTCTGCCGCAACAGGTAACAGCGTCATCATCAATGGGGGCAGCTTTGACGGCTATACCTATTCAGCAGCGGCTGTCGCAGCTGACGGCGATGCCAACCGGAACACCATCACGGTAAACGGCGGTGATTTTGAACGGGGTGTATATCTTTTCGGCGGACGCGCCAACAACACCGGCAACACGAACGAGAATATCGTTAACGTTACCAATGGAACTATCGGCGGTTACCGTGCCTTCGTCTGGGGCGGCAAAGCTGATAAAGGTAATGCTCTGGGCAATACGGTGAACATCTCTGGCGGCGTGATAGCTGATTCCGTACCGGACCCGGCTGATACGAAGTTTGATGCGCTGACCTATTCGGAATATGCACAAGGCGCGGCAGAGATCTACGGCGGCTATACCTTAAGCGGCACGGCAGCTAATAATACGGTGAATATTAAGAACGGCACCATTTCGTCCAACGGAGAAGGTATTGTTTATGGCGGCTATACCAGAATGGGAGACGCTAACGGCAACACGGTAAACGTATCTGGTGGTACAGCCGAGAAGAAGCTTACCATTTTTGGCGGATTTGCTGCCAATGGTAATGCCAACGGTAATACCGTCAACATTACCGGCGGTGACGGAAAAGGCTCGGTCTACCTGAACGGCGGCGTAACCATGAGCAGTACAGGAAACTCTACCGGCAATACGGTGGCAGTCTACGTGCCAGCTCAATTAAATATTGTAGTTGGCGGTGTCTATTTATCCGGTAGTACTGCTAACGGTTTTACCTGGAGCCGGACCAATAATGGCGACTTGAAGACAGGCAATAAACTCTTGCTGGCTTCAGCCGGCATCAGCGCAGAAAATATTTATAACTTTGAAACCCTGGCTTTCCAGGTTCCAGCCAATAGCTTAAACAGCACCATGCTGACCTTGACAGATGGAAGCAATACCGATATTGCCAATACTAAAGTCGAAATCACGACGAACGGTAATGCAGACTTAGCTTCCGGACAGAAGATTCAACTGATTTCGTCCAACAACGCTTTGAACTACAACGGTGCGACTAGCGGCATACTTCGTCAGGGCGTAACCATGCAGTACGATTATACGCTGACTAATAACGCCAACAGCTTGTCTGCCACCTTGGGACAGGCGGCGCTTAACAAAGAAACTAAATCTCTGATAGAGACAAGAAGTGCACAGACGGCGTTTCTCAATCGTGGAGCCGACCTTCTTATTAATCAAGGCTTCCAGAAGGCAGAACAGTCCGCCAAAAGCGAACCGGGCAACTGGGCGCTGTTCTTGGCCGCCCAGGCCGGCAAGTTCCGTTACGATACCGGTTCCCACGTGGACAGCTTCGGCTGGAACGGCATCCTGGGCCTGGCCAGGGTAAACGCCAATAAGCATGGCTCCCTGTTGACAGGGGTAGCAGTAGAATACGGCAAAGGCAATTACGACAGCTATATGGATGAGATGCACGGTGACGGCGATACCAAATATACCGGCGCAGCGCTCTTTGCCCGTCAGACTACCGGTAACGGACTTTACTACGAGGGCAGCCTCCGCGCCGGCAGGAGTGACGCCGATTATAAATCTTACGATTTCTCCGGTTACAAGGGAATACCCGTCAGATATGACACCGACAGCACCTATTGGGGCGCACATCTTGGTATCGGCAAAGTAATTTCTGTTTCTGCGAAGGATGATATCGACGTTTCCCTCCGATATTTGTACTCTCATAACGGTAAGGATGATGTACAGCTTTCAACCGGCGAGAACTACGCCTTTGATGCTGTCAACAGCCATCGTCTGCGCACCGGCTTCCGCTGGACCAGGAATTTTGACGCAAGAAACGCCCTGTATGCAGGAATGTCCTATCAGTATGAGTTTAATGGCGATGCCAAAGCCGATTACAGGGGCTTTGGATTGGCCAGTCCGTCTCTAAAGGGCAGCAGCGGTATTCTGGAAATAGGCTATCGCGTAAAGCCTTCTAAGAAGGTGCCAATCACCCTTGACCTTAATGTAGCCGGCTGGGTCGGACAGCAAAGAGGTGTAACAGGCCAGGTTGGGCTTACCTACCACTTCTAAGTTTAAATAGTCAAGCTTCAAAAGCAAAACTTGTTACCCAGCCTGTGTTCTAATTTTTAACCTTTTAAAAGCTATACTTAGCCGCCACACTGATAATCTCTTTGTGGGTGTTCTGAGAAGCCTCGCCCCGCAGTTCCGCCTGACCGGTCCACTTACCGCCTAAGCTGCCGTGCACGTTTAAGCTGTAGGTGACAAAATTGCGGTCGTTGTCACCGCGAATGGTGAAGTTATGGTTGTCACCGGCGAAAGTGCCGTTCAGCTCCGGATTCACGCCGGATAGAACTCGCTTGTAACCAACAGAGCCGCCCCAGCCGCCGTGCTTATCGTAAGCCCGTTTGAACTCCAGACCAATTTCGCCCCGGGTGGAATTATAAGAGCCGCTCTCCAGGCTTTGGGCGAAGACGCTGCTGCCGGTTTCACTATAGGCGTCCTGATTAGTATGAGTGTAGCTTAACTTGCCATAAGGCGTCAGCTGCCAGGTCTTAGCCTTGGTAGAGGGAATCAGGTACTTAGCTTTGGCTTCCACGTCCCAAACCTTAGCTTTATAGTCGCTGTTTAATTTTGCGCCCAGCACATCGCGGTCCAGGTCGTATTTGTTGTGGCCGTAAGTCATGAGCCCCTGGTAGTCCCAGTTGCCATTCTTGTAGTCAATGTAAGCGCCTACCCGCCAGTCGTGGCTGTCGCCGCTCATATTATCCGTTGAATAGTTAGTCACGCCGTAGCTGAAGAGACCGCCCACCCGGGTGGTTAAGTTCAGCGCATGGTCGTAACCTACGGCTCCACCGAAACTGTGGTTTTTCAGGTCGTCGTTATAATTGTAGGTCTCAAAGCCTTTGAAAAGCTTAAACCAGAGGTTGTTGCTTGAGTCCAAGGCTACGGGAGTAGTAGTGCGCATCACAGAGTCGCCGGATTCATTCTCTTTTAATTGCGGCAATTTAACTTCTGCTCCCATCAGACCGCTATAATCGACCGTATCCAAACGGCTGTACACCGTCTCGCTGGTCAGACTGCTCATGGGGCTTTGGCTTAGCAGCTGCGCTCTGGCCTCGCTGGTCGCCTGCTTGGTAAATCGCCGGCTGGCCGCTTCGTCCTGGTAGAGCACCGAGTTCAAAGCCTGCGCCGTGGTTGAATTAGGATTTACCGCCACCGTCTGCAAAGTCAGCTGGTTCAGCGCTGCGCCCACACTGTGTTCAGAAGGCGTCATACCGGGCAGGCTGCCCAAAGTCTCTTTCTGGTTAGCCGTGAAATATGCGTCCTTCCCATTGACCTTACTGGTTAAAGCAATATACGGAGAAGGGTCTTCCGCCGTAACATTGCCTGTAATGCCGCCCTGGGAAGCCAGGTAGTTATATTGATAGTTCACTAGCGGCACCGTATAGCCATCCAGCAGCGACAAGGTGGTCCCTGTCAAAGTACTGGTCCCGCTGACTTCTAGCTTGCTGTTAGACGTACCATTGACCGCTATTTGCAAATTACCCGTAGAATTTAAATTACCCTGCACATGTAAAGTTCCCTGACTATATGCCGGATTGGTATCGAAAACGGTATTCACCGCATAGGTACCAGGACGCAAGACACCTTGGTTATAAAGATTGCCGCCAATCGTGCCCGTACCTGCCAGCCGCAATGCTGCTGCCCTGATAGGTATTATGGCCCGTTAAGCGCAGGATACCCTCTCCCGTCTTATACAAGCCCGCATGCAGATTGCGCAGGCCGCTTTCATCCACCTTCTGGTTGAAAGCAGCCACATAGGCCTCCGTCGTAGCTTTGGCCGTATCCCGGTCCGTCTCGGTATAGCTGAGCCAGTTAGTATCGTAGTAGAGCCAGCTCTCCCGCAAGTCTGCCTCGCTGCTGTCAGAGGCAATATAATAGGACTTTATTTCCTTAATATTATTGCTCCAATTGGAATTATACCCGGCTGTGTTGACCGTATACAAGGCCTGGGGTCCTGCGGCGCCGGCTACGGTATAGTCACTGCTGAGAGCAGAATTAGTCATCCGGCGCACATTCAGCGCTCCCGGCCCTTTGACGGCAGCCCCCACATCCAGAACTCCCTGACCAATCAGTTCCTGCATAGGTACATTATAGTAAACGTTGTGGTTATAACCTAACCATTTATTCCAGTAAAATTCAGGTGACCAACTGGTAGGCACTATCGTTTTCAGATAAGCAGCTATGTCATCGTTCAATTCCGTCTTAGTACGCTTGGTACCATCGTTCAGGTAATAGATATTTACTTGAAAGTCCTTTTTACCGCCCGCTTTATCCTCCTCCTGGGTTATTTGCATCTTGGTAGTAGAAGTCACCTTGCTATTAGCTGTAGACAGCAGCACATCGCCTAATTGCCGGGAGGACATATAGGGGAAAGCCTGCTGCACCACGGCGGCCGCACCTGTAACATATGGCGTGGACATAGAGGTTCCTGATTTCTTAACATACTGCGTTCCTGTAGCAGCAAAATTCGCCTCCGCTGATAAAATATTTTGACCCGGCGCGGACAGGGAAAAGTCTTCGGCATATTTAGTTCCCTCCGAAAAACAGCTTAGCACCTCAGGTGTAGACATGCTGCCATCCGCGTTTTTCTGGATGGCTTCGTTGTTTAGGAGGGTGACCATCAGAATGTTATTAGCAGCCTCCGGCAGAAAACTACCTATTAATCCGGCAATTTGTGTTGTCGTATGCCCGTTATTACCGGCCGCAAAAAGCAGCAGTTTATCTGCCTGCGCCGCTTTAAGAACCTGCCCGGTATAATGGCAGGAATCATTGACGATAAAATCTTTAGAAACGTTGTAGCCCATCACATCCGGATAATAGTACTGTTGGTCATCACTGGGATCCCAGGAGCAATTAATAGCCTTAAGCGCTTGATTAGCCAGCATCGGTCCGTAGATATCAGTGCCCAGCACATAGGTTCCCTCTGAAAAGTCATTATTATTACAGAGGCCGGAAATAGCAGCGTCATAGGCTACTCCCTGCATGCCCAGGCCGTTACGGCTGCCGGCGGCAATGCCGGCCACGTGGGAACCGTGTCCCAAAACGCTCCAGTCATAAACCCCCAAAGGGCCGCCGTTATAGCTGGCCACATTAAGCATGGACGAATTGGCCTTGGTATTAAATTCCTGATGAGAAAAATTGACCGGTTCATCAGAAATACCCACATAGGCCCCCTTGCCCGTATAGCCCAGGGCATAGGCATCAGCAGCATTAATGATGTCCAGCCCGCCGGAAGCATAATATTCGGTATCCTTAAAATCAGCGGCAGATGTAGCGCAGACAGGTTCAGTACCAGCTAATAAACTTAAAGTAATCAGAACGGATAAGATTTTTTTACTTTTAAGCAAAATAACCCACCCCCTCTTTTCCATCATATTTATAAAAATATTATACCACTTAAGTATAGTTTTTTATCACTTTTAAAAATATAATCCAAGCTAAATTAAAATACCTAGTTTAAAACTTTTCCTAAATTGCAATAGGAAGTTGCACACTTTTAAAAAATACCACTAGACAGCATAAATCCTGTCTAACTCTTTCTCAAATAAGTCACCAGGGGTTTGGTAGTTTAAGATTTTTCTTGGTAAGTCATT
>Ga0268357_101170_pt1 | contig 20426 bp, 18 predicted proteins | sample BioMet10_FD_192466 | JGI IMG/M metagenome (GOLD analysis project Ga0268357, IMG submission 192466) | Sewage microbial communities from Oakland, California, United States - Biofuel 10 (Illumina Assembly) | ecosystem: Engineered > Wastewater > Sewage > Unclassified | place: USA: California... | reverse complement strand
TTGCAATATCGTTATTATCATAGTAACCATTACCTATTCCATTCCAGCCCCAATTCATGTGATAAGCCTCCCATCCACTGGCACCAGTGTAACTATATCCTGTAAATTCATACTGTAGAGGTTCATATTCTGTCATTATTTTATTTGACTTATCGTGGACTCAAATTTATCCTTTTGACAAGAGTTTAGTAAAAGAATAACTAATAATAGTTTTAACGGCGTTTTTAATCTAATAAAGATTTAAATTAATATACATCAATTGTTTAAATAAAATAATAGCAACAAAAATATATAATAATATTTAATTCACAAAAATAATATTTATTATTTTCCATTCTATAAAATACAATTTTATTACCATAATTTAATTAATTTTGCAGTTACAAACTATTTACAGTAGATTTCTGTTATGTCTTCAAAAAGCATTTCTTTGTCTTCCGGTATTGCTTTGCACCAAAACTTGGTCCAATTTTGACAACACCCAAACGGCTTTATCTTATTTTCTGAGACAATTACACATGCTGATGGACTAACTTTTTTAAAAATATCCAGACTGTTATTGTAATCAGACAATATATTTTATTCTACCGGATGTGAGTTGTGGTTACCTGCTCAACGACTTGTCTAAGAAGTTACTTGCGCAGGAGGTTGAAAGAGAAAGACCAATTATAGTAGACACTTTAGATGAAGGATTAGTTTTCAGGAATTAAGATCTGTTTCAGGATAACAATAAAAGCACAGCGAATAATATTTTATTTTGCTGTGCTTTTTGTTTTTATTGAAAAAGATATGCTAAATAATAATAACTTTCTGATTAATTCGTAATCTAATTCAATGCCTGATTGTTTAATCAATTAGGCATGATACATCTTGTATAACACTCTATATCTGCACACAATACAAATGGCAGAAGCAATTCACTGAGACAATATTATCGGCGGACTAAAATAATGATTCAGCTCTTTTTCCGAGAATTATAATATTAGAAAATAAATAAATGAACAATGAATAAAATTCTAAAAATAAAGTGGCAAAGACTAGTTATCAACGGACAAACTTGCCCAAGATGTAAATCAACAGGTGACGAAGTTGAAAAAGCAGTTATCATATTAAAAGAATCACTTAAGCCTATAAATATTGAAGTAGTGCTTAAAAAAGAGGCATTGACAGATTCACAATTTAAAAATAACTCGTTAGAGTCAAATAGAATATGGATTAATGACATTCCATTGGAAGAATATATTGAGGGCAAAGTTGGTCAAAGCACTTGCTGTGATGTTTGTGGACCTTATGAATGCAGAACGGTTAATATTGGAAAAGATGTTTTTGAAACTATTCCGTGCAACACAATTGTTAAAGCTGGACTGTTAGCTGCCTCAAATATGATTTAAATAAAATTATGCAGCCTTTAAAAGAAGCTTTCTCATTTAGACTTTCTAAACGTGCATTTAGTGTGTACAATGAAAATTGAACATTCAGAGCCGACTTTAAACTATATGGCAACGCCTATGTTGCATCCGAGAAACAAATACTTGGGTTGGGTTCCATTCTTTCTACTCCTTGCATTGCCAATGGAATGATTTACCTGGGCTATTCTAACGGGTGCTTTTATGCACTGCAATTATCTGTTCCATAGATATTTTTTAAACATGCTTTCTGGGAGGATAATTGGATTAATATATCTAAACTACTAAAAGAAATAATCATATAATGCAAATTATTATGATTATTTCTTTTAGGCTTATTTATGGTTAAAACTCTTTTTAAACAGACTATCCAGAATCTGTTACAACTTTATTCCATGTTTCGGTCACTGATTTTTCTTCTCTACAGATCTAGGCCTTTTAGAGTATCTAACATTTCAAATATTATTCGCCTGAAATATTCTTTCATTTCTCCATTTAAGATGGCAAGAAATGCGTCTTCATTCCATGTGAAATATACACCATTAACATTTTTATAGCAAAACCACCATCCATTATTGATTTGCAAGTACGCTATTTTCTTTAAAGCATCTTGAATTGCAGACGAACTATACATAGGACAATTTGCTTCTTTTTTTGCAATACCATAATACATTTTTCCATAATTTGCTGCATCGAATGCAAACACTATCCTAGCATGCTTCCATTCATTATTCAAAAATGTAAAGCCACCATCTTTTAAAGCACAATCATCACCTGAATAAACAAGTTCCAAATGAAACTCATCTGCTATTTCTTTAAGTTGGGGCGCAAAAGTATCTCTGATTATTTTCTTTTTTACATCATCTATATTCTTAGAAATCTTAAATACAGCTTCTACATTTTCCTTTTTAGAAAGAATATCTAATATCTCTTCTTTATTAATATTTTCCATATCTTGATTAGTTAATTGTTTTACATGATTGATGTATTGATTTATAGTTTCTCTTACTATCGGATAATGTACCGCAATTCGCACACATTCCTCTAACCACTCTATAATAGTTTCTTTATAGGATATAGGAATGTATTCAACTCCTTTGCCGCTGTTATCAGAAGCATCTACCCCATCTAATGTTAAGTAAAGTATCGTAAAATTTCCTTCATGATAGTTATTTGCTGCATAATCATTATATCGCTTTAATTGCCTATCCTGATCATTAGCATAAATTTTATTTTCTAGAATAATAGCATGATGATTGCTATCTTCTATTAAAATATCTATTCTTCCATTTCCTCCTACATAAGCTTCTGTAGTAACATTGGCTGTTTTACAATCAAACAAACACATCTCACCATGCTTATTTACTTCCTCTATAAAAGCACTTAGAAAATGATGTTTTAACCCATGCGATCCTTTTGGATTTAGAAGTTCTGCTAAGATTGACGAATTTATAGTCTCGTAATGGTTTACGCCTATTACACTGAATATATTGAATCGTCCACCAGTAGCATCTAGTAATTGATTATTCTTTGCTACAATAGTCTTAACTTGACTTAAAAGATACTGTATTTGTTGCATAATATTTATCTGTTATAAATTTCTTTTAGAAAGCCCCTTATTATTTTGCCCATTGGTAAACATAACCAGCTCAATAGCACGCATATCTGATATTTCATAATCTTTATACGGCTCAAATTCTTTCATTGCTTCTTTGACAGAAATGATATCATCCTTGCACAACCTTATAACTTTTCTACATGCCTCAATATATTCACGATAAACTGAGATATCATTCACCGCATTTGCCGGAAGTCCTAAATAATGGCAAACTTTACTGTCCCAAATTGAATATGTCTCGGGAGATATAAAGTGGAGAAGCTTAGACGTGCCAACAATGGAATTATTAAACAAATCCTTAAGGATATTCAATTCGCCTTCCACTAGTAGTAGTTGATTATCCTTTTTCACTTTACTCAGTATTTCAGCTGCTTCATCAAATGCCTTTGATTTCAGGTGACAGATTGTTGGCATCCATCCATAGATTAAGTGAATGCCTATTATTACATCATGCTTTTTGAATTCGGATATATGCTTGAAATGTTCCAGAAACTCGGAATAGGATATATAATAGCTTCCCTGAGTATTATCTAATTCAAATTCTTTACAAGCTTTCTTTAAACTTTCAATTTGTATTTCTACTTGCTTCGTTTTCTTCATAATTACTTTATTATTTTCTAGTGATGGTTTTTATGTATTAGAAACTAAAAAACAGAGACTTTTCATACAATCCAGATAACACAGGACCGAATTATTCTTCTTTTAAAGTCTGCAATACTCTGATATTAGGCGTATTGCAGACACCATATTGTTACTACCCTTCAAATATAGAGCATTTACAACTTAAATGGAGTGAAATACTATGAAATACAATTGTTACTACCCTTCAAATATAGAGTATTTACAACCTTATTGGAACGAAGTTAAACAAGAAATAGGTTGTTATCACCCTTCAAATATAGAGTATTTACAACCATTCTTCACTGAAGTATCTCAAGCTTACGTTGTTATCACCCTTCAAATATAGAGTATTTACAACGGTGGCCGCGTAAAATGGGATGAAATGACCGTTGTTATTACCCTTCAAATATAGAGTATTTACAACTGGCCGACAAAAAGAATAAAGAATTAACTCGTTGTTATTACCCTTCAAATATAGAGTATTTACAACAATTGCTCAACTAGGAGCGGATTTGAACATGTTGTTATTGCCCTTCAATTATAGGGTATTTACAACTTCTGCGCTATCGAAATAACGGGCAAAGTAGTTGTTATTACTCTTCAAATATAGAGTATTTACAACAATAGCTCAACTCTGGGCTGATTTGAACACGTTGTTATTTTCCTTTAAATATAAACAAACAAAACAATTACATAGCAGAGCTAAGGCATTCAATAGTTTTCTTTGTAACAAACAATAGATAAGTACTGTAGCTCTCATATCCCTCAAAAGGATAAAGCGTGGTCATAAATTCAAAGTTTTGTTTAGATGGCAACTGATTATGCAGCATCTTATTTCTTATCAATAGCAATAGATAAGCACTTTGGATTATTGACGATTTTGTTTCAACTTCGGGATAAAACGGTGTTTTATCCAGGTGAACTTGTTCAAACCATTGGCGTTCTTCTTCACTTGCTAAATTGTTTTTTATGATAATTCCCTTTAGAAGATAGAGATTAAAATTAGGAAAACATTTTTTATCTTTATCCTCTTTCTCTAAGTCAGCTGGATGGGCATTTCCATCGGAGGGATAGTTCTCCAAAATTCTTTTTTCAAATTGCTGAATATCACGAAGCAGTTGTTCTCTTCTTATCACTTCGTATGATGTTGGCATTAGCTCCAGTTCCTTTTCCAAATCAAGTTTAGACCATTCTCTGTCGCTGTAAGATAATATAGTCTGAACCTTTTCGTCGGCAGCAAATTTATAGAATTTTCCAACATCTTTCAGTTTTACCTGTGGTTCCTTTATTTTATCATATTCAAATGGAATTGTAAGATTCCAAAGAAAATTGTAATTGTACAAGTTATCTGAGTTATCACCTTCTGTGCGCTGACTTTGCTTAACTGCCAGATCATAATTTGCCTGACGTTCAGCGGGTGTCTGATACATATCCCTTAACCCTATTTCCAGAGGTAAAGTATGGTCAAATACTTTCTTATACAGATCTCTCACAATCATAAACAGAAATAAATCTTGTGTCTTTATTTTCTTTATCTTCAAATCCTGACGCATCTTGAAGAAATCAAGTTGTTCTTTTGCCGACAAACCTTTTTTGTTTTCTATCAGCCCTTCATTGTTCTTTTTAGTCTCTTCAAAAAGGGAAGTATAACTTCTTGGCAAATCATAAAACCGCTGATATTGATTACCGGTAGCATTTGCAAACTGATACCAATCGGCAAAGCACGAAGGATCTTCTTCGTATTTTATGCCTTTGATAAAAGTAGGTTTTGAATCGAAAATTCCTCGGGGAAGAATGAACAGTGTAGACTTCAGTCGTTCTTTTTGTGTATTGATATCGGGTATAGTATACAAATGTTCATCAAATAGAATAAACGCTTTTTTCTTTTCTTTGTTAAATAACTTAGAATATCCTTTGCCCGCTATCAAATTATTCTCGAGCGTTTTATACACATCCATCCTGTGTTCCAGATAAGCTTTGTAAAACTCTTCAAACGTTGATTTATAGAATGCTTCTTTTATACCCTTACCCCATGAAGTTTGCTGATCAAAGTTCCAGAAACAGGTTATACATTTCACTGCCTCATTTCTTGTTTGATCATACAGCGCAAGCAGCTTTTGCAGGTTGCTATGATGGTAACCTCTCCACTTCTCCTTAACCTCTTTCGGCATAAATCTCTTCATATCGTTTGCAATCCATGTAGCTTCTTGCCCTAGTTCGTTAGTATAAAAAACATGTTGCCTTGAATTGCCTTTTTCATCCTTTTCTTTGCTCTTGAACTTCTTTTGGTTGGTTTTGATAAGATCAAGTTTTTCCTGCGTAATCTCCAGTTCACGCTTCACAGCTCTAAGCAGCTTATCAATATTTATGCTCTTTTCATTTCCACCCATTCTCAGTTTCCTGGGAATAACAGAGCCGGGCAACTCTGTTGTTCCATCGTATTGATCTAATAAATTATAGTGAGCTATAATCTTTTCTACTATTTTATCTTCAATTCTTTTGCCTATATCTTGCTTATCGCCATTTTCTATAAGTACCTCGTAAAGCATTGCAGGCAACTCATTCAAGCTTAATAGCACAGTAGGTTTTTCAAATAGAATTTGTTTATTCTTCTTTCCAAAAAGGATTTCAGCTATTTCTTTTTTATCCGGCTTACCTTCATTTCTATTTCTTTTTTTTCCATCTTCATCCAAATCGAGTTTTGCCTGGTAACCCTTGTGATCCTTGCCAACATCAGCAGCTCCAGCCACACTACTTTTAAACAAATCAATATAGACAGGAATATTGTTTGCAGAAAAATTATAAGAAGGATTGGGGTACATTTCCCAGGAAATATCCGATGGTAAATCCTTAGCAAAATAATCCGCTTTCAGTTTTGATATAAAAGACAGTTTGCCGAAAGCTCTGATTTCTTCTTTAACCATTCTGTCTGTTTCGGTATTTGTGCCATCAATAGTCTTCTTACGTCTATCGTGCACATAGTTGCCCACATTTACCTGAAACCTGAGTGAAGGAAAATCTACAAATTCATCCAGATATCGAATGGCAAAGTAGTTGAACTTGTCTTCGTATCGCTTCTTTATTACAGGGTGAACCACAATAGAATCCTCCAGACAATGTTTCTTATTACCATCTTTGAGATATTCGTTCATATCTTCAAGAAACATCTCTTGACGGCTTGGTGATAATGTTTGATATACTTCGTGAGGTACTTTACTCAGTTCGTCCACAATCTGTACCAACAAACTTTCTTTATTAAAGGTACTACCCAGTTGTTTTTTCATCCCTTTAAATGAAAGATAAGAAAACACCCAGTTTGTAGCCATATTCCTAAAGCTATTGTTGCTTTTAGATATACCTTTATCGGATTCTATTGTTCCTTTAAATCCAAAAATACGAGAACGTACATCTTCATTTTGCTTCTTGGTAAGAAACATGGAAAGCAAGAATAACAGACCACTTATTGATATATTAATTCCATTTTCAGTGTATTTATTATTATCATTTAAAAGGGATGTATAATACCTACCCGGAATTTCTTTTTTACTATTCTTTTCAAGCTGAATAAGGTGATTAAAGGCATCATTCAAAACACTATTTTTCATGGAAATAGCGTCAGTACTAACCTTCTTACCTTCTTTCTTTTTCTTCAAAAGTTCCTCTTTCTTGGCTTTCAAGAGCAAATCAAGTTCATCGATTAAAGTTGCTTTTAATAATTGCTTTGTTTTATCGTCCTTCATTCTCTTTTTCTTCACATTTATGCATACAGCAACGAATATTTTATCAAGAAATATGAGACGTTCACTATTTAGTTCATCGATTAACGGAGCATGATAATAATGAGAATAAAAATTCCTTAGCAGGTCAATAGCATTGAATAAAAAAGATAGATTCTTAGTAAACTCTTTTTTTCTTTTTTCAAAACTTTCATTAAGGTCAGTTTCTAGATTCAAATAACTAATAGCAGGTAAATATTGAGACAGAAATTTCATTTTAAAATCCCAGTCTATTAACGAATTAGTATTTGTTAAATCGTTTATAATAGGATTATTACCAGAACACAAGAAATGTTCACCGTAAGCTTTTTCGAGTGTTTTTATATTGTTTTGAGCCAGATTCAAATAGCCAGCAAAATAATATTTTTGATCGTTTATTGTATGATTGAAACAACTCTCTGCAGCATTTGTTTTTTCCAATAAATTCATTTTTATTTTAGTTTGTGTTTTTATTATTGCAAATAATCAAATCAGTAACCCCTAACTTTTTCCAAAAAGAATCTCACTTTTTTAAATGCTAATCTCTTTACTTTTCAATACGTATGTTCCTAATTTTCATATTTAACAAAAATAAAAAAATATACTATCATATCCAAATTATGTGGATATAGAATGAATCTTAAACATTAAAAAAACCTGTAATAATCTAGTTCATAGATTACTACAGGCTTCATGTTGTTATTACCCTTCAAATATAGGGTATTTACAACTATATCTATATAGTAATATATAAGGAGGAGTTGTTATTACCCTGCAAATATAAGGAATTTACAACTGATACTAAACCAACACCAAAGAGCGTGCCGTTGTTATCACCCTGCAAATATAGGGAATTTACAACTTTAAGTATTAAATATATTGGAGGTTAAATGTTGTTATTACCCTACAAATATAAATAAAAACATCAATCCCTACAAAATAGAAACCAAATCCCAACCAATTTCCCTCATTCACCAATAAAAAAAATCCATTCACCAATAACCCCTCATCCATTCGCCAATAAATTTTAAGGTAAATAATCCGTATAAAAAAGCGATTAAAAACAAGTCACTTTGTGGGCAGCAAAAACTAATTGAAAATCTTGTATATCGAGCATAACAATGTTAAAAATATATTGAATTTATGTTTCAGGAATGAATAATTATACTTACATTTGCACAAGTTAAATCGATTTACACTTTTAAACAAATATCAATTTATTAATAATAAAAATCAAATACTTAATGACTATAACAAATAGTGCTTATGAGCATAAGCTCAAAGGATGTGTTCGTATAACCAAAATAGCTGCTATGTATTTCCGAAACTGTTCACGTGCCAATATGGCAAAAAAAATGTTTATTAGTGCTATAAAAGAAGATAAAAAACTGCATGCAGAACTTCTGGAAGCAGGGTTCTCATTTGATAACGATATTTTTATACCCAAACAGATTACAGTGATAGTCAATAATTGGGGATATCCGGATGATTTTCTGATTAATAGCTACAGAAACAAAAGAACTGTTGACAGAAAGAATTTTTAATGCTATATGTGCCTTTTTCTTTTCTCTTAAAAACAAAACACCACAGGATTTATATGTAATATAAATCTAATTCTAATATGTTTCTTTGGTGCGCTTTAATCGGCACCAAAGAAACATATTTGCTTTTATACCTATCTACAAAACAGCCACTTACAAACCTTAACCATCGGTACTTTTATCGGCATATTTATTTTTACTAAATCAAGACATATACAAGCTGTTATTCACCAATAAACAAAAGTAAAATAGTGACAAAAATTGAATTTTATGCATAAAAGTGCATTTTTCGCTCAAAACGACATTAACTATTTGGAGGCTATTGAATCGGCTCTTACTTTTGCTCCACGAAAAACAAACAACAATGTTTTAACTATTACAAATTATAATACCAAAATTACACTTATGAAAAATAACCATCTACCTTTCGAGGCTCTTACAAGTGGGTATGTGCTTATCCCTAAAATGTTGCTTACGCATAATTTCAATAACAGAGACACTAACATGTCATACATGGAGGCTTTTCTTACTGTATTGGCTACTGTAAATTTTGCGGATAGAGAGGTTGCAATAAATGGAGATAAACTAATATGCAAACGTGGCCAATCACTCCTTTCGTATCCTTCGTGGGCAAAATTATTCAACTGGACTGTGGGGAAAACGCGTTGCTTCTTCAGGAAAATGGTCAGGGAAAATCTTATTGCTATTATCCCGGTTAAGTATGGGGTAAAAATTGTGCAGGTAATAAACTACGACGAGCTTACGGGCAAACGTAAAACCACCAAAAAGAAGGTAGAGGAAGAAGCGGGTAATCCTGAACTATCCAAAGCAGAAATAATTGCCAGGAAGGATCAGAAGTTCTATCTGTTCTGGAACAAGTTTCACCAGGCTACCGGATTGGAAGCTAATGATATCGGTCTGGCTATCCTTATATGGAAAAGGCTGACAAAAGAGGAAAAGGAGCTGGCTATAACCAAAATTGAACCGTATTGCCGCAGGATAAACAACAAGCAGTTTTACAAAACAGCCGTGAATTACCTGAAAGCGAAATGTTTCTTTAACGAACAATTGTAAATTTAACAACGTAACCTGATATGAACAAAAATATATCATCTCCATTTGATTTTGATGCCGAAAGTGTAGTTTTAGGTAGCGCAATACTGGAAAAGAAAGCCATGCCCGAGGTGGCTCAGCATCTTCGGGCAGATATGTTTTATTATGATAATCACCGTATTATCTTCGCCGCCCTGATGCGCATGTACAATGGACGTAGAGATATAGACCTCATCACTGTTGCCGATGAGCTGCGCCGAAACAATGAGCTCGAGAAAGTGGAAGGTCCGTATTACATCACCAAATTATGCAGTCAGGTGGTCAGCACTGTTCATCTTAAAGAACACTGCCTCATTGTAAAAGAACTGTATCTGCGCCGCGAAATAATAAAAGGACTCACTCAACTACTGGGCACAGCTCAGGATATGTCGATGGATATTGCAGATGTGGTTTGCGAAATGCAAGAGTTGGCAACGCGGGTGGAGAAAGATGCGGTGAAGGCGGACAACCTGCGCAACATGGAGACACTTATGAACGACACGCTTACCCAGGCGAAGGGACGTATAGAAAATTCTACTAACGGGGTAACGGGTACCGATACGGGACTTACCGACCTGAACAAGATTACCGGCGGATGGCAACGTGGCGATTTGGTGGTTATTGCTGCTCGTCCGGCAACAGGAAAAACCATGTTTTCTCTGTTCCTGGCACAAATAGCGGCAAAGACAGGCATGAATGCTGTGTTTTTCAGCATCGAGATGCAAGGCGAACGACTGGGCGACCGATTTATTCTAATGGAGAGCGATGTAAACCCATACCGGTGGCGAACGGGAACAACCGACGAGAGGGAATGGAACGAGGCTTTCAGTACGGCAGAATCACTGGCAGAACTACCTATCATAATAGACGACAGTCCGTCAATGAGCATGGATTATATCCGCGCTCAATCTAGAATGCTAAAAAGCCGGGGTAAGTGCGACATTATTTTCATTGATTACCTGCAGCTGAGTGATATGAAAGGAAGCGTTAAGGAGAACCGAAACCGAGAGCAAGAAGTTGCCACTGCTGCCCGAAAGGCAAAGCTACTGGCCAAAGAAATGGATTGCCCGGTAATTTTGCTGAGTCAGCTAAATCGCGAAGCAGAAAATCGTTACGGAGGAAAGCCACAACTGAGCGATCTACGCGAGAGTGGTGCCATAGAACAGGATGCCGACATTGTAGTGATGCTCTATCGTCCGGCTCTTTACAACATTCCTACAGATAAGGATAGCGGCTATCCCACCGAAGGACTGGGTGTGTTAAACATCGCCAAGCACCGAAACGGAGAAACGGGCAATGTGTACTTCTCGCACAACAAGAGTATGACGAAGATTGGCGATTACGTGCCGCCAATGGAGTGGTTGATGAAGCAGGCAAAATAAATGTAATATAATTTATAAAAAAAAATTGCATTTTTTCTTGCAAATAAAAATAAATAGATATATTTGTGCAACAAACGAAACAAAACACTATTAATGGTATCATAAATACCTAAAGCACCTAACCAGAAATGAATAGAAGAGTGGAAACGCTCTTCTATTTTTTTACAATAACCCTTCATTACCGCCAATTATCACCTACTAGAATATATAACATTTTTTCTGTCTTCCATGTATATATATGCAAACTAAAAATAAAACAAAGTAATATCGTTGAGAGATAAGTTTCTACGGCTCACCCAGATAATCTACTATTGCTTTAACCTGGCGTGGCGTATAAATGCGGTTCCGATGATTGTATTCCAAAGTGGAAAGCTCGGCTGTTAGTCCGCTGTTACCGGCTATCCAGCGGGCAAGTGTGCGCAAGGCTCCGGGAATAGTCATGTGCGGATTGTAAAGGCAAGCCAGTTCTACCTTGGTATATGCCCGGATTTTAAATTCTTCTGCTGTTTTTATCATAGTCTTTTTTGTTTTTCTTCCCGTAAATTTACCAATTTTCAGCCGTTTAACCAAGTTTTAAAGGCAATAAAACGCCTATTAATTGTAATTAATTCACACCAATACTACCTAATTCAATCTACTGTTTCCGCTCCCTCGCCATGCCCTATCTTTGTAGTGTTAACAAGAAAGGATAAGAGCTCTTTACCGCAGTATTAATCAACTAAAATGTAAAGAAAATGAGTGTAAAGTATTCAGTAGTTATGAGAAAGAATCCGGCTAAATCATCAGAACCGGGAAAGTATTACGCACACGCACAGGCGTATGGTGAAATGGATTTCGATTCGCTTTGCGAAGAGGTAAACGGACGATGCACCGTAACCCGCGCCGATGTGGCTGCAGCAGTGGAAGCTATTCTGGAATCGATGAAAAAGGCTTTGGCCGAGGGTAGAATTGTTCGCCTGGGTAACTTCGGTAGTTTCCAGATTGGTGTGAGAAGTAATGGTGCCGTAAAAGAAGATGAGTTTGTATCGTCTATGATTCGCGGAACCAGAATCAGTTTCCGTCCAGGTAAGTTGCTCACCAATATGCAAAAAACACTTGCATATACGCAAGTAGCCAAGCTTCCGGTGAAGGTTACCAATGGTGGTAACGAGGTGGGATAGCAGGTACACTGGTGCTCGTTAAGTCCGCATTGATAAAGAACATCCGGTAATTTCCGGGACTCTTCCTAAAAGCGGGGCGAAATAAAAGCGGCAAATCGGTAAACCAGGGAGGCTATAGAATCTTGCTACCATCCATTGCAAAGCAGATAAGCACAGTAAATAGGTGAAGCAAAAAGGTTGTATACCTTGTAGCTGCTTTGTAACGCACAATAAGCACAGCAAACAAGCAAACCGGAGAGGTTTCTCTCGTACAAGAGAGAGCCTCTCCTACCTCAAATCAGTTATTAATCAACAAAAACAAGAAAAATGAAAATTTTAGATGGCATAATAAACATTCTGCAAATGGTACTTCCTTTTCTGAAAAAGAAGGATGCTAAGCAGGTGCAGGATTTCACCGAACTGGTAAAGAGTCAGTTCGACTACCTGATGGAGCAGGTAACCCGTTTTGAGAAGGATTACTTCGAGCTTTCCGAGAAAGTGAGGCAAATGTATCAGGAGATGATTACGTTGAACGCGCAACTAAACACCGCTCTTAAAGGCCAATGTTTGGTAACCAGCTGCAAGGACAGGCAATAGTTACGGCACTAAAAACAAAATTACGGCATTCGGGAATCTGAATGCCGTTGTTTATAGGGTTCCCAAATCAAGATTACGGCATTTGGGAAATTATTTACGGGAATGAAATATAAATTACGGCATTTAAGGATTCAGAAAGCCCTGTTTATGGGATTCCAAAAACAAGATTACGGTATTGGTAAATTATTTACGGGAATGAAATATAAATTACGGCATTTAAGGATTCAGAAAGCCCTGTTTATGGGATTCCAAAAACAAGATTACGGCATTGGTAAATTATTTACGGGAACGAAATAGAAATTACGGCATTTGAGTTTCTGAGTCCCCTAATTTATAGGGTTCCCAAGATCAGAATTACGGCATTTTAATAAAATAACGGCAAAACAAAATGAGAGAAATAAATTTAATTGTAATTCACTGCTCGGCAACGAGAATTGATAGAGATATTACGGCACAAGACATTAACGCAGCACACAAAGTAAGGGGATTCAGTTCCTGGGGTTATCACTACTACATTCGTAAAAACGGCAAAGTGGAACCAATGCGGAGTCACGATGAAGTTGGAGCACACGCTCGAGGATACAATGCAAAGTCTCTGGGCATCTGCTACGAAGGCGGACTGGACACCAACGGCAAACCGGCTGATACTCGCACATTGTCTCAGCAAATTGCACTGCACGCCCTGGTAAACAAGCTACTCAAAGAGTTTCCCGGCAGCAAGGTTGTAGGTCATCGGGATTTGAGTCCGGATAAGAATTATAACGGTATTGTCGACCCTTGGGAGAGGGTGAAAGAATGTCCCTGTTTCTCGGTTCTGGACGAAACTTGGGAATAAAAAACCAGCAGAGCTTTTCTTCTTATATTGAAGAGAGGCTCTGCTGCATTTCTATAAAAGGCATAAACAATCCTCAAAACACTACATTTCCTATTCTTATTCTGTCTATAAAATAAAAATAAGCTGTTTTTGTTTTGTGCACAAAACAAAAATACACTATATTTGTTTTATCAACAGAATAAAAACAGGAAGATATGGACAAAAACATTCTGAAAACGGTTATAGCCGACAATCAACTTGAGGTTCCAAAGTATAAGGTAATTCCCCGCGATTTTACTTTTGAGGAATTCGGGAACTACGTATTTGTGGGTATCCGGAGAGCTGGAAAATCGTTTCTGCTTTATCAACAGATGCAGCAGTTACTGGCTCAAGGCGTGCAGTGGGATGAAATGCTTTATATCAATTTTGAAGATGAACGTCTTACCGGAATGGGGGCAGAAGATTTGAATCTGCTATTGGAGGTTCATTTAGAGATGTACGGAAAGAAGCCTATCCTGTTTCTTGACGAGATACAGAATATACCCGGATGGGAAAAATTTGCCCGTCGCATGGCAGATACCAAACATCGGGTTTATATCACGGGAAGCAATGCAAAAATGCTGAGTCAGGATATTCAGACTACACTAGGCGGACGTTATATTCCTGTTGATGTTTATCCGTACTCGTTCAAAGAGTTTCTGACTGCAAACAATATCCCTGCTACTACCAACCACTTGTTGTCTACAGAAGGCAAAGCTGATGTATTGCGAAAGTTTAACGACTACTTTTACTTTGGCGGATTCCCGGAAGGAGCCGACCTTTCTGCTAAAAGGGATTATCTGACAAGTGTTTATCAAAAAATCTATCTGGGAGATATTGCCGCCCGTCATGGAGTGGGAAATACTTTTGCTTTGCGCATTTTATTTAAGAAACTAGCCGAAAGCGTAAAACAACCTTTATCATTTACTCGAATAGCAAATGTTGTGTCGTCCACCGGAGCAAAGGTAGGAACACAGACTGTTATTAACTATATGGAATATGCCAAAGATGCATGGCTTATAAATCCGGTACAAAACATAGCAGGCAAATTGGTAGATAAAGAAACTTTGCCTAAGTATTATTACACAGATAATGGTATTCTGAATCTCTTTTTACTGGATGCAAACACCTCTTTACTGGAGAATATGGTGGCTGTGAACTTACTGCGTAAATACGGTCGCAACGATGCCGTTTATTTCTACAATCAGGGTATTGAGGTCGATTTCTATATTCCGGATGTTTATACGGCCATTCAGGTATGTTACAATCTCGACAATAGTGATGGTACGTTTGACCGGGAAGTAAAAGCTTTACTGAAAATAACTGAAGTACTGGAGTGCAACAAGTTGTTGATTGTTACACGGGATACGGAACGAACATTGGAGGTGGGCGATAAAACAATTGAAGTACTCCCTATATGGAAATGGCTGTTAAACTTGTAAAGCAAGAAGGCACAGTTAGTTCTTTACCGAAGTAGTAGACCGGTAAAGGCATCTTTTGTTATAGTCTATTATATACTTGTTTTTAGACAGGAAGTCGGACCCGAGGATTCCTATGATGTCATAACCGGAAAGTCGGCAGTTTTCTCTTAAGGACTGAATATCGAGCATAACAAACTCGTGTAAAACCCCATTTATAGGGAGCCCCATGATGTAGGATATATTACTGCTGGTTTTTTCCGAGAAGGATTGCAATCTCATAAAATCGGTTTTGCGGATATACTCTATCAGGTCCTCATGATCGTTAATCCATCCCGAATCGATAATTGAAACCGTGGCACCTGTGTCTATAATGAAATATTTTTTGCCGTAAAATCCTAAATACAGTTTTACAATGGGAATTGAGTTTTTGGAACTGGAACGGGCAAATTTTATTGTGTCGTAATTATAAGTTCTTATTGAATCTTCCAATTTCGCATTTCTTTTTAAGGGGATGGTAGCAGTATTGCTACAGCCTTTTGAATAGATGAGAATCAAAAGGCCGAAAACGATTAAAAGGAAAAATGATAAATTCTTTTTCATTGTATATCAATAAGTTTCTTTATTACTTATTTAAAACAATACTTAATGAAAGTTAGTTTATAAAGATGCGAAAAAACAAAAAAAAGTATGCCTGTTTTCGTATCTCAGGATTACAATGAACTCCGGAATACGAAAAAGGCATACTGATCTACGTACCTAACCTAAAAATATAAGGGGGGCTTATTTCCCTAGCATCTTATCTTTTAACAGAAGCATGTAGTATCCGCCAACTACGGAACGTGCCTGGAAACCTCTCTGGCGACCGACGAGAGTTATTAATATTTTCTTCATTATATATCTTGGTATCTGTTATACTGTTTCTGTTATTTTTGAAGAGGTAAAGCTCTCATTTCGCATGCAGGCTTAACATCATCATTACTGTTATTGGACAGAGTTGCAGCAAATACTGCTATGTTTTCATCATCAGGAAGTTCCAGTTCTTTGGCTCCTTGTGGTAAGGAAATGCAGAACTTAAACATATAGGTAAATGTATAAGCTTCGTTTCCTTTGCGGGTATGACGGTGAGAACCTACATAAGCCAGGGTAGCATCTTTTACATATCCTTCGCTGAAACCTGTTTGTCCCCATTGTCCGAAGAATCCTGAATAGTATGGCACCTGGAAGGTATACTGTTTTCCATCTACCTTGAAGGTTGCTTTACGGTCTTTATCAACAGATGATGCAAGTATATAGAGCTTGGTGCACTGATTATTCTCCGGCAAACGGACAATGTTCTTTTTGCACTTAACCACGTTGTTTACATCAACAGCTGCAATATTGAAGGTTATTCCATCACTTACTACTGATTTACCGATAAGGTCTGCCGAATATGAATTTCCTTCCTTGTCAAATCGGCCTGTATTGCGGAATGCATCGGGCGTAAAGGCCTGGTCATTGTAATCAAGCGCAACAGGGATATTGAGCGACTGAGGTAATTCGATAGCTCCTTTTCTCAGTTTTACACCGAATGTTTTAGGCTTGTAGGCTGTGGTGCTGAATATGAGTTTGTTTCCTTTTATGGTTGCTTCGCCAATGGCTTCTTCAATACCATTCAGTTCCTGAGCCGACTCGATAGCTGTTGGGAATTCAATCTCCACATTGTTGGCTGCCTGACCGTTTAGTTCGTATAAACGAACAACATACGACTGGCCATCTTCTGATCTTTTCAACGCTTTTACAGCAACCTGAGGGGTACTTGTTTTTACGAACGAGAACTCTGAACCCAGTTTACCGGCATGCTTAGGTGAGATGAACGAAATCATTGGATTATTCAATGCATCGGCTTTCCATGCAGTTTTCTCTTTCTGATCGGCAGATGCCACGTGGCCTACTATGGAATATGTAAATACATGATGACCTAAGTCCTGCTTATCCTGATAAGTATATGACTTGTCTGTTTTAGGTGTATGCAGAAGGGTAAGGCGCAGGGTGTTGTCATTTGGTTTATCCCAGCCATACTTGCAGTTATTCAGAATAGAAACGCCGTAGCTTCCATCCTTGTCGGTTAAATCGGCCCATTGCTGTGCACAGACTTCATAAGCAGTATCGGTATTGTTACCTCTTTCAACAGAGCCAAGTCCTAAATCGTACGTAGCTTTTGAGTTGGAAAGGTTTAATGGGAATTCAGCTTTGAGCAATGCATTCTGTGATGCCCAGTCAACATCGTTAATGATATCGATACGATCGTCAGCAGCTCCTTCAGTTAAACGGATGTGTTGCACGAAAGTAGAGTTGGCATGCTTTCTTTCCACCTTTAATGTGGCACAAAGCGGACCGTTTTCTTCTACTGAAATACGTACATTTTCGTTCACTGAAACAGGTGTACCATCGACAGCTTTCTTCATCACTTCCCATGCCGGCCATTCGAACGATTCATTTGAAGGGAAAAAGGCCAGACGAATGGCTGCTCCGTTTTTCACCAATTCGCGGTTAACTCGTTTGTCTACAATAGAGGAGATATCTCCATCGGCATTCAGTGTAATTTTATATACGCTATTCTCAAGTGTATTTGATGTAACCTTCAAGCTGCTTTTACCTGCATTTGCTTTACCGAAGCGAACATCGTAAACAGAATAGCTTACCGGAGCAGCATCTGCAGCAAATGTAATGGCTGCAACACCGTTGGCATAAGATACCAGCTGAGCAGGCATTTCCTTACCTTTATTGTTGAACACTCTTACACCCGATGGCTTGCCTACTACCGGAACATTTGCCGTAACAACATCTTTATGTGCTGACGATAAGGAATTATACACCACTACCGCTGTACCTTTAACTTTTGTGTCGAGCGCTTGTGAAACAGATCCTGTAGCGGTTTTAATGATATCGGCAAAACGACTTTGGGCAATTAGCTCGTCATTCCATGAAAAAGTATATGCTTTTGGGATACTTGTTCCTGTTAAATCGTCATGGAACTGATGCCAGATAAATCGTTTCCACGATTCGTCGAGCGTAGCTGCAGGATATGCAACACCACCCAGGAAGTCTGCCATAACAGATGATCTCTCTGCTGCATCGCCCAACTGCTCATTACGGCGGTTAAAACGTTTCATTGCAGCTTGTGATGTGTAGCATCCCGTACCATGAACATCCATTAGCAATTCTCCTTTATAGACAGGCAGTTCAGGATGCTTATCGAAAGGAAGATAATCTTCGAACAACTGGTAAGAGCGTGAACTGATAATCTTTACAGGACCATTGCTTTTCATACCTTTTTCTAGTGAAGCTACTGAAGAGATGGTTGGTGAACCTCCCATATCGCCGGTTCCGTAATATCTGTATGCTGTATTGTTCACACTACTCTTGGCTAAATCAATAAGCTCTTTGTTGTTGCTGATGTCTTCATTCTGCCATCTTGAAGTGTAATTCATTGCATTGAGTGCAGCCATGATGCGCGATCCGTCTACTCCCTGCCACAAACCGAAATTGAAAGGGAATTTAGCATTTCCATGAAATGGCTTATGTCTCCATTGCAGTTTCTGTGTAGAGAATCCTATTAACCCGGCATGAGCGGCAATTGTAGGAAGGGCATATCCGAATCCGAAACAGTCCGGAAGGAATATATCTTTTGATTTTACACCAAATTCATTTTTATAAAAGTCCTGTCCTAACAGGATGTTACGGAAAAACGATTCGGGTGAAGGCATGTTAGGATCGGTAGCATCCCAGCTACTTCCTGCAATGTTCCACCTGCCCTGAGCAATGTATTTCTTTATTTTTTCATACTCGAGCGGATAGTATTCCTTCATCCACTGATATTTAACTCCACCTTCGAAGTTAAACACATAATCGGGATAATTGTCGAGCAGCCAAAGGTTCTGAACCAATGTGTTATAAACATATTCGTTGATAGATGTTTGCACTGTCCAGTTCCATTGGGAATCGAAATGGGCATTCGATACAACGTAAGCTTTGTATTCCTGCTGAGCATTGACAGACCCCAGACTCATGGCTACAAATGCGGTTAAAATTAGTTTTTTCATATAATTAATTAAATTGGTTATTTCTTTTCATTAACTGAAAACGAATAAGGAAAATCGTCCTTCTGAGTACCGCGTTGCTTATTTGGTGTTTCACTCATACGGATATTGATCTCTCCACCGTTTTGTAAATCGGCATGCTTGAGGTAATTCTTTGTATAGGTTTTACCGTTGAGTGTCATTGCTTCTATATAACGGTTCTTATCACTATTCTCGGGAGCATTGATAATAAGCTTATTTCCGTTTTCGAAATGAACAGTTGCTTTCTTGAATAACGGTGCACCTAATACGTATTCGTCGGTTCCCGGGCATACAGGATAGAATCCCAAAGAAGAGAAAACATACCAGGCAGAGGTTTGTCCGTTGTCCTCGTCTCCACAATAACCATCGGGATTGCAGGTGTACATGCGGTTCATCACTTCGCGCAACCAGTATTGTGCTTTCCATGGCTGACCGGCATAGTTATACATGTAGATCATGTGCTGAATTGGTTGATTGCCGTGTGCGTAATTACCCATATTCATAATCTGCATTTCACGGATTTCATGGATAACCTGTCCGTAATAGCTTGCATCAAACACTGGTGGTACGGCAAACACAGAATCGAGCATGTTCACAAAGACATCCTTGCCACCCATCAGGTCTATCAGGCCTTGAGGGTCATGGAATACCGACCAGGTGTAATGCCAGCTGTTTCCTTCGGTGAAAGCATCTCCCCATTTCAGTGGAGAGAAAGGAGCCATAAACTTACCATCGGCATTCTTGCCACGCATCAGTTTGGTTTCTTTGTCGAAAAGGTTTTTATAATTCATGGCACGTTTGGCAAACAAGTCTATTTCCTTCTTTGGGCGTTTCAACTCTTTGGCCAGTTTATAGATGCACCAGTCGTCATAAGCATATTCAAGCGTACGAGCAGCATTCT
>Ga0268357_101168_pt1 | contig 20458 bp, 10 predicted proteins | sample BioMet10_FD_192466 | JGI IMG/M metagenome (GOLD analysis project Ga0268357, IMG submission 192466) | Sewage microbial communities from Oakland, California, United States - Biofuel 10 (Illumina Assembly) | ecosystem: Engineered > Wastewater > Sewage > Unclassified | place: USA: California... | reverse complement strand
ACAATCCCACAACGGCATAATTTGACTTTGGATTCTTGGGTTTCTCCTCTATGCTCAACACGTTGCCGCCCTTATCAAACTCTGCAACTCCGTATCTCTCAGGATCATTCACATAATAGCCAAAAACGGTAGCCTTTCCTTTTGCCGTTTTCTCAACAGCTCCCGACAGCATCTTTGTAAAGTTGCTGCCATAAAATATATTATCTCCGAGCACCAGACAAACTGAATCATTGCCAATAAATTTCTTCCCTATGATAAAAGCCTGTGCTAAACCGTCGGGAGAAGGCTGGACTTCATAAGAGAAGTTAACTCCGTAATCCTCACCGCTCCCCAGAAGCCTTTTAAATCCAGGCATATCCTCCGGAGTAGAAATAATTAAAATATCCCTTATCCCCGCCAGCATTAATACTGAAATGGGATAATACACCATTGGCTTATCATAAATAGGAAGAAGCTGCTTGCTGACTCCCTTTGTTATTGGATAAAGACGCGTGCCTGAACCGCCCGCTAAAACTATGCCTTTCATATTGATTTAATTGACTCCCAAAGTTAGTGATTTTATTAGCCACGGGCAAAAAAGCTTTGCTGCAAGTCCATCCCAATAAATAAGACCGATAAAAAGAGTAAATTTACAGAGAGCCTAATCTTTGGGCTTGGGATAACAAGTAACGCTGGATTCTTCCAGTCCCGTAAACCGACAGAAGGGCAGAACCCCACAGGAAGTGGAAAATGAGTATATATTAGAAACAAAAAAGGCTGATTTTTCTAATAATGCGTGGGCCTAAAAATGGGATGGGCTCACATATAGATTCATAACCACACAATAAGAGAGTATACAAAAAATAAGCTTTCATATTCCAATGATGATGCCGTAAAAAAGCATATTTGTCTGGTAAATAGCGAAATAGAGCGAAAAAAGGGATACACACCACGCATTATCATATCTAAGGATCAAGATGAATATTATAAGAGTTGGAAAAAATATACAATTCTTTGCAAGCTCTTGATATTGCAACATAGAAATTTCTTTTATCTCTTATAAGATTAGCCCCAAGAATAATAACGGTATCAAATTCCAATCCCTTTGTGAGTAACGTTGTACCTATACACTTGCCAAGTACTTTTCTCCCAGACATCCTTATTTTATTCTTGTATTGGTTCATGTTTTCATATACAGATTCTCCATTCGAGATACTATTTGCGACACATTTTCGATTAGCATATACTATGCCTGGACGCTTACTCCTTGTTTTTTGTTCAAATAGAAAAAAATCAATTATTGGAAGAAATGATTCAGAACATGGATTTAGAATAAAGGTGTTACAAATGGTGGCCAAGCACTCTGATTTCTTCGAGAATTCTTTTCGTCTATTTTTGACTCTATCATTCTCAAAATCAATCCAATCTTCGAGTTCACTTTTATTGAATGATAATCGTAGCAAGATATCGAATATTTTCTTTACCTTAAATTTTGCTCGTTCCATTTTAATATATATTTCATCAATCTTAGAGGCTATATTATAATAATCTTCCTGATCTATTGCCTCTATCAATGTATAACCATATAAAGATAATTGGTTCTTTATTCTTGCTCTATCATTACAGTCTCCTCTTATTCTATCCTGAGATTTATCATAATATGATGGGACCAAAACCAATATGCTCTCACTCCTAATTTTTTTAATAACAGCAGAAATATACATAAGTTGTGCTATTTCATTTTCGCCACGTGGTATTATAACGTTGAATCCTGATTTGCGATTATTTACTAATTTGAAATCAGTTTTATCCTTATAAAGTTCTTTGCGATACCACAATATGCACTTACCTAATTCTGGATTATTGTCATTTATCAACCACCTCCAAGGTTTTTGAAGTAAATCAAATTGAGTAAATCGGCCCAAATCTTTTGCAAAGTTTACTTTTTCGCCATTGAAATCAAAGATTCCCTGCAATGGATCTCCGAATATATGCACTGGCATTAGATTTGCCAATATCATTACTAAAGAATGCTGACTAATATCACAATCTTGATATTCGTCAACAAATAATCCCTGATAAGAAATCTGAATTATTTTTTGGATGGATTTTATTGACAAAAGTTGAGCTGCCTTTTTAATTACCCATGGAAAAAACAACTTGTTATCTTGAGAATAAGGTATATCATTTTTATTGCAAAACGAAAACACCAAACGTTGTGAAAAACCAGTGATTGTCTGTATCTCATATTTATGCTTATCAACACATTTTTCACTAAACTTTTTCTTTAAAGATGATATTCCTGCATGAGTATGAGTTAGAACCAATTGGCAACAATTGGCGTTACTGAGTTTTACACATTCAGCAATACAATATGTCTTACCATGACCAGCTGCTGCAATCATGAGGCCTTTTGGATTATTTAAAAAATCATTCAATGTTATCACCGATCCATTTTCTAATTTCATCTAATTCTTTACGAAGAATACAATCATGTACTAAAGATTGATAGTTACCTATCCATATTTTTCCAAGGAATTCACCATGATCAATACGTTTATACCAAGATTCTTGTTTCGCTTTTTTCCCTAAGATAGGCCTTAATACCTTTTGTTCTTTAATATCTAATGTTCTTAATTCATCTACAGTTCTATATGGTTGTCCTTGCATTGATAGAATAGAATTATTTAACGGATTTTCATTAATAACATACTCAACTAATTGACATATGCAATCCCAAGGTAGATCTTCAAATAATTGTTCTTCGATGGAATATCCATCCTTACACCGGACTGATTTTATCTGATCCGCATCAGCAGCCTGTTTGGAGTTTTTAATGTCTTTATTGTCATCATCACAAAATACAAGAACATCAAACTTGCATTTTTTCAAACTCATTGCCATTGTATAGAATTTATCGCCGCCACCAGAATCAATGTGCACTATCCCCTGAACGGCAATTCCATAACCTCTTTTTTCTTGGAGATCATCACTAATAGCCCTAATAATACCTTCTTCTGTAGCACCTTCACAACAAATAATCCGTTTCGCGAAGAACGCTTCCGGTTTACTACGTAGTTTTCCTTGCAAATTATCGTCAAAAGAAAATAGTTTATCTTCACCTTTGCGCATAAGAAATATCTGTTTTGCGGATGGTTCCAACACAACATCTCTTGAATGAGTCGTTATAAAAACTTGTCCATCATTGAGACGAGCCAATTTCCTTGTTAAATTTCTAACTCTATCTGGTTCTAGGCCTTGTTCTATTTCGTCAATCAAGACCAAGCCTCCGTTTTCAGCAAGTCCGTATTGAATAGCTAACGACAAAAGACGTTTTGACCCCTTACCATTCAATCTGTATGGAATATTCGAAGAATGAAGAACAATATTACTCTCTGAATATGTATTACTTTTCAACTCCAATAACGTTGTAAGGTCTGAAATAGTCAAACCCAACGCTTGTGCATCTTTTTTTATTTTTTCAGATGTTTCTTTAAACTCATCGAAGGGTTCTAAATTCTTAACAGAATCATATAAATTACGTCCAATCTCAACAATTCTATGCTCAAGATTGGTTTTATCCTTCTTCTCTAATGAATTTTTTATGGCAGAATACAATGGTGATCCTTTTGTATATGAAAAATGGTTGTTTATATAATCAGAAACCATAAACATATTGAATTTCGATCTATCTGTAGCATTAATCGATTTGTTGCCTATTTCCCTATCACTAATAACTTCCCAAGTTGGTTCAAGTGTTTCTGTTACAGTGAGACGTATTTTTAGTACAATTGAATTCTGGTTTGCTTCTTCTTCTTCAACATTAGACTCTATAGTTCCATCATCTTTCATCAATTGATAGTACTCGCCATATTTACTTATATCTAACAAGTCTTCTGGGACATCAGTTATTATTACTTCAATTTGAATTGGAATAGAAGTGTCAATATTTGTAAAATCATAATCATTAAATGGCATATTCCAACTTGATGATAATACAGAAGAAAGAGCATTAAGTATAGTAGTTTTACCACTATCTCCTCTACCGATTAATAAAACACAATTTGTTGTGCCGAAAATTTGTTGAAAATTCTCAATGCCTCTGTAATGTTTTATACTTAATGAATAAATCTTTGACATATCAATAATTTAAGCCACTAATAATTTTATTTTATTCCCAACGCTTTAAATGCGGCATCTACAGGATCTGAATATACTTCCAAACCGAATTTTGATATCAAACTAGCAGGAACCTTTGAGTAGTTTATCATATCTGCAACTGGTATCAAAATGAGTTTTGCACCTGCATCTTGAGCAATCTGTAAGGCACCGGCCAAATCGCTTGTAGGTATAATAACTCCTCCAATACTCATAGAACCGAGCACACACATCTGATTCTGAACGGGACGTTTTGTAAGACCTGATACGAGAGATATAAATACACAAAGCTCTAGTCCTTCTAGTGTACCTATTCCATTAATATCAGTAGCTTTCATATGCAATTCATATTCAGCAAAGTGAACACTTTGTGTTATTCGGTTCAAATTTGATCGACAATAATTTACAGCTTCCTTCAATTCGTCACTAATAAAACTGCCACTTCCGAAGCCTGTATGATTAAACTTACCATTGCCAGGCATAACCTGCAAGTCCAAACGTACTAAACCCAGGTTACCACTTCCTGGCTGATGAGCAATGCCATAGAGTGAACCAGGCTGTAAATCTCCTTCTGGAATCAACGCAGAACCACCACTTTCTGGTGTATTTACATAACGTTCCTCACTATTATCCAAGTCGATATAGCTGAAATGTACATCATAAAATTCCAGTCCACCGATTTTTTTTAGCTGCTCTTTTATACGTCTACGTCCAACAAGGGCATATTCCAAACAAAGACGAACATCTTCTTTACCAAAACTACCATCAGGGAAAAGTAGTTTAAGTAAACCACTTACAGTTTTCTTAACGGCGATCACATCACGTTGATTTAAATCCTTACCTAATCTAAAATACTTCTGAATAGCATCACTAAAGTTGCTTTTACGCATTTCACGAAGACATTCAGAAAAGTAGTCAGAGATAAAGCCATAGGAATCCGTGAAGAATTCAGGTTTCATCTTTGGAATCTCCCAGCCAGGAAGATAAAGATGGAAACGGTCGAAGAATGCTGTATCAATCATGTCTTTAGGAAATGGAGAAAGCAAGTGACTGACTTTGACCAAATTTTCAATACTACCATTTATGTTGCCAACAAATACCATAGAAGCATTTGCGTTGATGCTTTCCTTTCCACGACTAAATGAACCGTTTGCCATATAGCCTTTCATGATTTGGATGCCATCCTTATCTTTCATATTGATGCCAGCTACTTCATCAAAAGCAACAACATCCCACGTCCCGACAAGACCAACCTTATGCTGGCCCATATTATAAAACAAATTAGCTACTGTAGTTTGTCCGCCCGAGATAAGAATAGAATAAGGGGACAATTCGTCATAAACATAAGACTTGCCTGTACCACGTGGTCCCAACTCGCAAATGTTATAGTTATTTTCCACAAACGGAATCATTCGAGCAACCAGATGCCAACGAGTTTTTTCATCAAGATTGGTTGGTTCCATCCCCACGCTACGGCAAATCACTTCAATCCATTCGTCGAGTGTGAAATGTTTTCTGCATTCAATATAATCATTGATATCTGTTGATGGCATTTGAATAGGTTTCAGCGAAACCAATTGGAATGGGCTACTTTTTGCATTCTCATCATAATTATACTCCATATAAATGATACACCAGATACCACCACAGAGAAGTTTTTCATAATTTTTGATATAGCTATCGTCAATTATGATATGACTTAAATTGATATTAAATATTTGACCTTCATAACAATTAGTATGCTCATTGAGCTTCGCAGACACTTTGTCAATAATTTTGTAATGTCCACGTTCACGAATCATGGATTTAATTTTTTCAGCTTCATCAGGACGCACAAAATTCTCTGCAAGTACATGTTTTACCATACTGATACCATTTTCAATGTCGTCTTCATTGTCAGTAGCGCAGTACATGCCTAGAAGATACTCCAGTACATAACTTGGTACGTTAGCACCTTCCTTTATATTTTTGGTAAGGTCTTTTCTAACCACCTTACCTCCATAGTATTCGTTAAGTTTTTTATCTATTTCATCCATTATCAATACTTAATATTTTCAATTAAAATTCTTCTTGGAACATTACATTTACCTTATAAGGAACTTCTTTATAGAGCGTAAACTGTTCTGAGCCCGTTACTTTCTTCTCCATTTTCAAAACGACTTCATGGTCATTAAGCTTGGATAATTGGTTCTTGAACATAAAGATATGTTTTTTTTCTCTTTGAGTTGAATCGGAACTCTGGCTGTCAAATGTCAATGTTACTGCATCAGAAATCAGATTGCCATTCGCATCATAAAAACCCAATCGAAGCGTAATACCTTTTATCTTTTCAGTTACAGCTTCATTCTGGTAGAAACTGATGGTCTGATTGTTAGTTGTCAGTCTAGAACGCTTATTGAGAATATCTACGTTCACTTGACTTACATCGCTCTTCTTCTGGATATTTACATGAAGTACTGGCACAACGATTTCTTGAAGCATAGAACCTCCATGAACGAATCGGCTTCCGGAACCTTGCTTTCTAATACGATTCATCCCCTTGGCTGTCTGTATTTGAACACCTTCTTTCAGACCGACATCCTCACTATTCCAAGTATTGACAGCTACACCTTCCTGTAAATTTGTTCCTATCACAAATCTACGTGTATCTTGAATGATATTACCCATCACTTTGAAATCAGTAAAATCACTTTCATCTAGTTCCTCGTTTTGGAACAGATAGCCATGATCGGATGTTATTAGGATGTTTGATCCATTGCCATTACGAATCAAATCAACAATCTTGAGAATATTTGCGAATTCATCTTCAGTTGCTGAGAAGACTTTACCTTCTGTATCTTTATTATCTCCCGTTTTATCTATGGCATTACTATAGATATACACGAGATCAAAATCTTTGAAGTAGGTTTTAGGCGATGTAATCGTTAGAAAATTCTCAGCTGTTACAGCAAGACTTTTTAGCACTTTATTCTTTAAAACTTTCCCTCTAGAATCGGTTCCTTGAGTACTCATACCATCCGCAAAGACAATGTCTACGGGCTTATCGTAACCAAGATCACTGTTTGGCAATAGCGCTGCCATTCCCAATTGTGTATAGGATGGAAGAGTTGAAACCATAGACGGCATCATGGTTGTTGACATCCGGCTAACTCCAGCAATGCGTTGTTCCAACTCTACCATTGTTTCGTAACGCAGAGCATCACTAATAATTACAAACAGTTTATTGTTCTTGACTACATAAGGGGCTACATAATAGTTGTAAAAATTGCGCTGACTGATAATGCCATTCAATTGCCACTTTTTCAGCCCATCAATCATGGGTTGCCATTTATTAGCCAATTGCATCAAGTAACCATTAGTATAAGCGCGTTGAATCATTTCTGTTATCGAAGCCAATAATTCTACACTTTCTGCATTTCTTGCCTCACGGAAATAATGACGATAATGAAAATCAATAGTATATAGCTCATTACAATATAGTTTAAATCCCTCTTCGGCACTGTTGATGATTAAGCCACTCATTTTTTGATCGATGTCTTCGATCAAACGACGCGCTTCAAGCAATGCCTTGATAGTATGAGCTGCCACTGAGAAGAATATCTTATGTTCCCTCTCTTCAACTATACTTTCTATTTGCTCAACAGTTATAGTGCTATTTAACACCTCCATCTGAAGATGTTGAGCTATGAGTTTATCAACGCAAGGAAAACTTTCAATGGGTAAGAGTTGCTCTAAGGTGTAGTTTTGAAGGGTTTCTCTGATATTTAGTTCTTGTTCTAACAAGGTAGACCACCCTTTGTAAATATCACCATACAGACGACTATCACGCCAATCACACATGAAAATATGTGCCTCATTAGTAAGTACACCGCCTAGCGGATGCAACATATCATTCCGAAATAGCACAATGAATAAGTCTTTCAACTTTTTATTCCCATCATAGCCAAAGTGAATTTGCACTTCATTCCAGAACAATTCGCTTAGATTATATTTCTCTAAACAATCGGCCATATTGGTCTTATCTTCCAAAGCCTCCTTTGCCAAAGCATAAGTCAAAGCATCGTAATTAGGTTCAGTTCGACATACAACAGCCAACATCTCTCTCTCAATAGCAGGAGCGTCCATACCATCATGCAATCTTGACGTAAGTTTCTGTCTGTTTCCTACTGTTTTGAAAAACTCCTGATGCGTATCTATTACTTTCTGCTTCAATTCCATAGGAATTCCACACTCAGCGGCATGAAGTGATCCCATATCTGCTGAAAATGGTATCGCTTGTACTTCTAAGTCAAGTAGCCAGTTGTTTGCATCATCAGGACGAGCTTCACTACTATATATGATAAAACCTTTATCTGGTTGTTCTCCAGTTAATATCCGATGTTTCAGTGAGAAAGCATTATGATTTAGCTTGAGAATTTCAATACCAGGCAATTCGAGAGAGTTGACAAATTCCTGCATCGCCCCCCCCTTATCATACCAAAATACTAATCGCTTGCGTTCAATCAAACCTATCAGCACTTGCTGTATCTTATCTTTTGTTGAATCGCTCATGGAATCACCAATTTATATTTTTGATTTCTACTTGTAGGTTTGTCGGAAATAGTCATAGAAATAACTCCTGCTTGCATCATCTTGTTCAGATAATTATTTTTTAGCGTCCTAATAGAACATTTGCATATAGAAGCAAGCTCTTTTGCCGACTTTGGCTCTGCCAAGCTTGCCAGAATAATCTCCAGCGTTTTCTCTTTATCTTCTGGGAAATAACTAGGTATCAACTTAGGAAATAACTTAGGAAATAACTTAGAAGTAATTTTGTTATCTTCTTGCAAATCAGCATATTTTATAGTCGAATAACTTGTAACTTCAAAGGCTGTAACCTTATTGACGTTGAAAACAGGTTCCTTGCCACCATTCTCTATCATCATGGTTTTCACACGACTGACACCTCTATTGAACATGTTTACATAGCCCATTACTTTTAGAGCTTGCGCGATAATTGGATTTCGATAGTCATTGACATCGGGGAAATTCTCCGGACGGGCCTTCCCATACAGACCACCAGGATTCATGATTTCAATACGATCGGTAAACTGATAGAAATGGGTAGGCATATTCGATTGGTAATCGCGATGCATGCAAGCGTTTAGTATCAATTCTCTCAGTGCGTCTGCTGGATAGTTTAACTGATTTTTTTCTCGAAGCATACTTACTGCTACTGGGCGAGTTTTCACTACTCCATAATCTATAAAAGCTTCCAATTTTGGCATCATCTTAGCCAAGCAGTCATAGAAAGGTTTGTCATCTTCTATTTCAGTTCCCTTATCCAAACCTATAAATCGAACATATTGCAAATAGGCTCCATATAAGAATTGCTTCGGATTTTTTCCAAATAGCACAATACAAGCATTTGTAGGACAATTGTTTGCCAAATCATATAATCCTAAAGCAGCCATCTGCTGTTCAATATTTCTTGTGTCATTTTCTAATTCCTCTGCACTAACAGCTTTTGGTATATAATCATTCTTGATTGTGTCAAGATGAATGTCATTAATTGTGGCACCATAACATGGAGAAGCGTCAAAAGTAGCCATGTAGCTCATTCGCTTTTCTGTAAGGATACGTTCTTCATCAATCGTAGCTATATCTCTTCTTGGACCAATACGAATAAAGGTTCTTCCTCGATATCTTACCGGAGTTGAAAATGATGGTTGCACTTCTACAATAAGCAAGTCACCTCCTTCCATTTCATAACGTTCGCACGTCATCATAGGTATGGGCAGGATGTTTCCATCACTACGAATGCTTGATATCTTTTTAAAGAGGTTATCATCGACTTTCAACCCTGACAGTTTCCCGTTGTCATGAGCTCCGATAATGAGATATCCATTCTGGCGTGAATTGGACATATCATTGCTGAAGGCGCAGATTGCTTCTTGGAATTTATCCATATCGCCTGTACTCACAGTTCGTTCTATCCGTGAGGTCTCAGTGATATAAAGCAACATATTTATTTCTTCTCTTGTCATAGTTTTTTTCTATCAATTGGTATTACTAAGAGTTTGAATTAACTTCTTTATCCAAAATACAATACATTCTAATTCTGTAGCATATTCCTTTAGAATTAATGCAAAAGAATGCTCTGATTGTCTTAACTCGAATATAGGAGAAGATGTATTGGAATATCTTTCAGCTCCTGTTTTAAAGGTATATATTGAACTTTCAATGGTTTTAAGTTCTTCATCCAATGCAGTTTGAATATAGTTACGAATATCGTAAGGAAGAATAGCATTATTGCAAAGTGCTTGCTCGGCCAATCTAATAGCTTCAATATGAGTCTTTGCTATAATTGGAATTTGATTTTTAAACTGAGTTTTGCAAATGTCTATAGCTAATTTTAATGCCTTAGTATGTTTAGAAATTTGCTTGTTTGCTTCTAGTTTTTCTATGCCAGTTTGGTTCCGTTCCAAAAATACAGTCATTGAATCATTATGACTTAAATATTTCTTGTCAAGTTGATTAAAAATTCTAACACTATTTCCTATAGCTTCCGCACAATTGCCAAGAAGTTCTTCCCAATACTCTGTATCATACATATCTTCATTATCCAATTCTGGCAGCTCGAATTCTGATTGAAATGTATCAATAATAGTATTAAGTTCTTCTATTGAAGACTTATTAAGTAGATGTTCTTTCTTTATCAAAATTTTATGTTGGCTCTTTGTGCTTGATATATTCTGTTTCTTTATGAACTGCCAATATAAGTTATTTGAATCAGTATTACAGAGAACAAATATAACAGGTATACTTGATGATAACCAATATTCATAATGAACGTTATCTATGTAGAATATAAAATCCTTATTTTTATCAATATGCACATTACTAAATCCCGTTTTGAGTTGAACTGATATGTATTTAGCTGTAGGGTTATCGTTAACAACTTGCTCAACTGTTGCATCAATACCGACATCACGAATAGTGATGTTGCGACATATCCATCCTAAATCCTTGGTAAGGCAAAGATTTAGGATGGCAACACCTGTATCATCTGTATTTGAATATCTTCCTGACATTTTATTTTTGATTAATCTTCATTGTTTTCCAATCCCTTGATAGGCTCTACCAATGGATAGTACCTTGGATAGTTGGCTTTAACGCCATCATCTAGATCGATGCTTAGGTGGTGGCTGGCCATCTCTACGAGTTGTAGTTCGAAAGCATGGACCTCACGCACCTTGTCGCGCATCTCTTCTACCTCTTTCAGTGCTTTATTACGCTGAACTTGAGTAAGGTCATCACGAGTCGTTAAGTCTTCCTTCTCTCTAAGCTGTCGTTCTATCTTGTTAAGATATGGATGCACATAGTCGGCATGAAGTTTCGACAGTGTGTCGGGTTCTATGCGGTGCATATAGACGAGAGCCTTGAAGTACCCTTTCTTCTTCTTATCACCCATCTTAGAGGAGAAGAGCCAGTAGATAGGTCGCTTCTGATACATCTTTCCATCGATATGATCATTATAAAAGTTCTTGAAAAGGTATTCACGCAACGATCCACCGAGCTTTTCGTTGATGAATTTGAGGTTATCCTGATGATTTGCTTCTCCAAAGATTATCTTGATAGCTTGTTCTATACGCATCGTCATATCGTCGGCAAAGAAATCTTCTTCTTCAACAATCGGCACAATACCATCATCGTCAATAACCAATCTTCCTGGTGCACCATTTTCTATGCCTTCCACATTTAGACCTATTTCATTTAGATCTTGATGCTGACTGGCAATGATAAGTCCTGGTTTGTCTATGCTGTAACGCCCCATAAAGCAACCGACAAGGTAGCTTATAAGTTGTTTGATGACAATGTCTTCATGCCATACTATCTCATTTTTGAAAATACTTATCTCCCCTTTTTGGAGAATGGTGATTTCTGACAAAGGAACATCGGGTGTTAATTCGTCTTGTAAGCCATAGATTTCGATGAACTGGCGATTGAGCTCTTCTTCATTATGATGAAGCTGCATGAATCTTTCTCTCCATCGGGTTTCATATCCATTGACTAATGCTGACAAATTGAAATCTGTTCTGTTGCCACCTTCTTCAAGGAATAAGTTACGAAGGAGAACGAGTTCATTGGTTTGGAAATTCCAGGAGGTCTCATGAGCATCCCAATCCTGTTTTGATATAGAAATATTGTTTTTAGCTATTTCTTGTACTCCAATAGGGTAATTATCACAACAGGGCATATTACCGATTTCACCTATTTGAATATGTCCTGCAGGACTAATAATCTTTGAAACTTGATTAAAAACCTTTGTATTTTGCCATGCTATTTCTCTGTAAATCTGGTCATCGGATTCATAAAAACAACTCATCCCTTGAACATCATATATAAATCCTTTAGGAAAATATCTAAATAAAGGTCCAGATATTAATCCCCAAGAAATGCAAGGCTTAAAATAAAAAGAAGAATTACGAATTACAGCCCCTTTAAAGGCTTTTAACTCTTCACCGTCTTTTTCCCAATTTACCACTAGCTCTTGATTTCCATACCATCTTCTTTTGCTACCTCCTTTATTATATGGGAACCATTTTTTATGTATTCGAGCCGCTGACGCGGCATTTTCCTGAGCTAATCCCAATCGTGATATACTCGGCTCAAACCATATGCGGAGGAATCGATCATTGTCAGCCGTTTGTAAGCCAACACAAGGGTTGGCTACGGCTGACAATGATCGATTCCTTGAATAGATTTCGTATATTTTCTTTGTGCCCCAAAAACTGATAGGATGACCTTCAATGTTAATGAAGTCTTTTTGGTTGACTGTGTAAAACCAACCACAAGAAGAATCTTTTATAGCTAACAATGTTTTTTCTTCTTTTTGATAATGATTTTTACTATCATAGACACTTATATAGCAGCCTTTACAGTTAGACAAATGATTACTCATAACAAATGTTACAGTTTTAACCTTTTCTCCACCTATTTCTGCAAAAGCACGAGGACCCAAATGCAAAAGGGAATCAATATGAATATCAGAATTAAGCAGTTTTTCTCTTAAAATTTCATAAGTAACTGTAAACATCCAACTATCCTGATTTATCATGGCTAATTTTCCATTCAAACAGCAATAATTCAAACATCGTTCCATAAATGTTGCCATAATATCTCCTTTTGTATCAGGATAATTGTTTTCAACATATAGTTTTAACGAATTACCCATACCTTTTCCTAAATATGGAGGATTAGTCACCACGCAATGGTATTTTCTCGAAAGATATTTAGCCTGCATTTTAAGAAGCTTTTGTTGTTGGCCAAACAATCCACCTTCTATTGCTATTTTTGAACAATCTTCAGCATTGATTTGCAACAAAGAACCAATCGTATCTACATTCTCAAATTGCCACATACTCGACTTGACATCCCAATTTCCAGTAGATGCAATCGTATCACGGTCTATATTTTGCAAAGCAATCACATTCGGTGTCACAGCTTTGCGCAAATAGCGACTGTAGTAGCCACGTGCTTTCATAGTCAGTGCAAAGCTTGCCAACTGGTAGCAACGGCGGTCGATGTCGATACCGTAGATGTTATTCGTCAGAATGAGAGCAGGAATCTCCCTACTCTGAGCACCTTGCTCTTCATACATCTTTGCGAGAAGGTCGAACGCATAAACCAACACGTGTCCACTACCCATGCAAGGGTCTATGAAACGAATGTCTTCCACCGATTTCACATCCTCGGGGATCGTATCTGTCTGTCCTTCGGGTGTAGGAATATAATAAGGCATCTCCTTGATCAGTGAACTCTCCGGGTGTAGTGTCATCCAGATACGTCCCAAAGAGTTTTCCACCATATAGCGGACCACCCAATGAGGCGTGAACAACTGAGTGGCTGCAGCCTGCTCGTAGCTCTTCAATCCACCTTTCTTGGCCTTTTTCTTTTCCGCATCGTCTTTGCGGTCAACGATATAGAACTGATACAGCCAACCCATAATTTCCACATTCTGACAATCCTCATCGGTCATGCCACACCGAATATCCGAAACAAAACTCTGGTCGCTCAACAAATCATCGGGCAACAACAATTCTGTATAATCAGCTATTCTCTCAAAGAGGAAAGGCATTTCAGCGTATTTCTGATTGCAAATAGCCACAAGCAACCTCCGATATAATTTAGCTTCGGGTAGGAGTTTGTCTTCATCCGAAAGAGAAAGATTATCATCGAATGTTCCACCCATGGCATCCTGTAGCACCTCCGGACGAGTTTGACCCGCTGCCGGTGACACCACCATAGGCGTATTGTAGCCATTAGCATCCATGAAGCGAAGAGCCATCACACGATTAAACCATGTATAGGCTACCTCTTCTATCACATTCTTCTCACCCTTACTTTGTATCTCCTTACGAAGAATATCTAATTCTTTTTCATGTCCTCTCAACTCGGCAGTGTCCTGGCCAAGCACAAACTGAAGTTTAGTCGTGATGAGCGAAATCAGTTTGCCACGAGTTTGCTGCGCAAACGTTTTGAGTGTGACTGTATTTGTTGGCATATTATTATCTCATCTTAGTTCAGCATAATGTTATTGTTCTGATTGATATAACGTAGAAGTTGCTCTTTGAGGGCTGCAACGTACTTCTCAACATCTTCTTTCGTTTCAAGAATAGGTTTGTCGAAATGAACCATCATTGCCTTCTCCTTCTTAACCACCTTATGAACAATTTTAGTGGATGTATGAGTTGGCGTAGTTTGCTCGCCTGTCTGTTGCACAGTTTGCTGACGACAACGTTCTTCTTCTTGTTTTTCTTCAACCCAATGGTTGATTAAATCTAGACATCTATCGTAGGCATTTGATACTTCTTCTTTGATAGCCACTAAGTTACCAATATAACGCTCTTCGGCAGCCTTTGCCTTGAGAACTTCAAAAATGGGAAAAATTTGTCTTTTCTGATTTTCTTCCAAACCAGCATAAGAAGGAACAGCTTTCAAAGATTGTATTTTGCTTCCTAACAAGTTCAATACTTCTTCGCGAGCAGATTCCTGCTTCTTTTTAATCTCATTAAAAATAGCATCAATAATGTCATTAGCTTTCGTCATCAACTCCCATGGAGTAGAAGATTTATAAATATTTTCAAGCATGTTTTTTAATTCAGCTGTTACATAGACTAGATTAGCTTGATTGCCCTTCTCTAGTGCATCAATACGCTTGAAAATATCAAACTGGGGATTGTTTATAAATTCACTGATAACATCAGCTTCGTTCACTTTGTGAACTATTATATTTTCTATCTGTACCGTATTTGAGTAAAGGCCTGGATAGACATTTCCTTTCAGTTGTTCCAGCATGGGAATGATTTCGTCCAAAGGTTTTACGAATTCAAAACTCCATTCCTTTTTGATTGTAATCAGTTTTTCAATTTCCACCTTAATACGTTCAATAAAAGCATTATGAACATCTTTTGCACTTTGAGCAGAGCAACTCTCATCTTCAAAGAATTCTTTATATAAGCTTTTGAGCTTAGATATCTGTGAATTGGTGATAGTCTCTTCAATATCAATAATCAATACAGTCTGTTGGTTGTTATTGGTCATATTGATATATAGATCACGGTCAGCCACCAAACTACCATTGCTTCTGAATGAGATTTTATCCATCTTATATAATTTTGCCAAGATGCAAAGAGTAGCCGTTTCATACCAACCATAACTATTGCCCTTAAAGTACTCCACTAGGTCTTTAGCTTTAGTGCGTACGCTCAATTGTTTATTACGATTGATATAATTTAATACTTCGGTCATGCAGTTGTCCATTTCTGAACCAAACAGCGCACCAAATGTGGTAGTATTGATGATGCTCTTCAACATCTCATCATCATATTCAATAGTCAACATCTTTAGATTAGTATATACCTGTTCAACCAATCTGGACATGCCTTCATTGAGCCTACTGCGAATATCAGTTGCGTGAATATCGGTAAGCTCCTGACCACCCATATAAAGACGAGCATCTTTTGTAAGTTCGGTCAATCGATTCACTATGCTAACACGGCGATTGGAGTTTACACGTCTTTTGTCGGTAACGATTTGCTGACGATAATTGTCTCCATTACCTGAAAGCAATTTTGTAAGACACTTATCAGCCTTTTTGAACATTGCGATGTCCTCTGCCATGTATTTGTCTTCACCCAACACAACCAACAGTTGAGTAGGATGTCCCATAGAATACATGAGCATAGATTGGTAGTCTGAACTAACCATTGAATTCAATGGAGTGACGAAGTGTATATACATTTCAGCCTCACGTCCATCTTGCTGCTCATCTACCATACGTCCATAGTTGAAGACTTTACCTGCTGACAATCTTATTCTGTTTTCAGAGAATATCTCATCTCGGAAAATTTTCTTCAGTTCATTATTAATGGCATCAGGTTGTAATTCCTCATTCTTAATCTCATTCTCTATATCCTTTTCTTCGTTGGTCTGATAGTGATATTCATCATTGGCACCTTTCTCAATATATGATTTATGAACCAACTTATTCAGCGCCTCTTGAATGCGGCTCTTAAATTCCGGAAAATTTGTATCCAGCGTAGGCAACATGATTTTGGTAATGTTGTCTGAGGTAGAAGGGAATCCCTTCACGTATTTCACGAGGAAAAGCGTCTTCAGCACTTTCAGCGCTAACTTGTCTTCCAAAGTATGTTCTGCCTGCTGTATGTCGGTTTGAATTTTTGTTTGCAGGATACCACGAATACCCTCGTACATATCGCAGAACTGAACGATTTGATTCAAGTCCTTATCCTTGTAGGCGATGGCCACTTCTTGTGTTATGGTAAGCAAAGAACGCTCACCCACAGACTGCTGTTTGCCACTGAAAGCATTATTCTTGCTCAATTCAATGATGGCACGTTGAAGCAAGTCGAACTGATAGTCAACAAAAGGAAAGTCCACAGCGAACTGAGCATCACTCTTATAATTTGTTTTGAATTGGCTATTATCACCGAAGTTGAACAAACTCTTGATGATATTCTTCTGCCCTTCGTAAACCAGACAAAGTTCTTTTTGTGGCTCTTCTTTTTTATCTAGCAAACGTTTTTGAATCACCTCGTCAGCATTGGCACTAGTGAGGTTGATACGAGTTTCGAAACGACCTTGAATACGAGAAAAGTCATATTCTTGTTGCTTTTCCAAATTTCCGAGAGTCGCATCAATATCCATCTGAGAAGTAATCATAATAGAAGCACGTCCGTCGGTTTTATCAATCAGACCTTCTGCAATAGTTTGCAAACTCAGCATACGATGAACATCCTTGCCAATGAACTGACCGACCTCATCTACAAAGAAGATAAAGCGAGAGCCTGGTTCTTGTTTCTCCAGATGATTCTTCACTAAGGTTACGAAGCCATCTATATCTAACTTATAGTTTTTAATCTGTGCTTGAATGTTCTGATACGCTGTTTCCATCGAGATACCCTCCATATCAGCCATAATCTCAGCCAACTTCTGTAGTTTCAAGAGAATGGATTTACGGGCATCTTCCCATTCTTCATTGAAACGATTTTTAAATTCAGATTTGAGGTATTCAAATTTACCTTTATTATCGAAATATCGTTCAATCTCAGCAATTTCTGGTTTCTTATCATCAAAACCCATTTTCCGGTTGAATTCTTTGAGGAAGATATTCAATACAGGGTCAATGCTACCTTTTGCAACGCCATCCAGTTTCTCCTGGATATTAAACAGAACGCTTTCTGTCTTGACACGGCAGGCACGTTGGATATCGCCTTTCAGCTCAAAATCATCTTTGGCTTTATCGGCAAAAATCTCAGCACACTTTCGACCTTCAATTTCAAAGTCGTTTTCAAGCACATAAGATAGAATCTTCAGCAAATGAGATTTACCACTACCGAAGTCACCTGAAATCCAAATGCAAGTTGGTTTTGCAGGCGGAACCAATGTTTTAAACAGGGCCGGAAGCATCTTAGGCTGTTGTTGTTCTGCCGTTATCACATACTCAGTAATTTCATTGCCGACTTCGCTTATGCTGTCAGCTTTGATTACACCATTGATAGATCGGTTAATATCCTTTTTGTAGATTTGTTCTTGTAACATGGTTCTTCAGTATTTTAAATTTCCTTGATATCATTCAAATTGTGTCCCCTGTAGTAATTCTCATCTGGGATTTTACCAAAAAGGTTTAGTTGCAAATTGTTGTAATCACCAGGAAAGAACAAGATGAGATTGCAACTATTAGTTAGCTCGTCAATATTGTTTAGTATTCCGTGTGAACGGATAAACGGATAGACACTACCAACTCCACTGATAAAAGCGAACGCTGGATTAGTATCCATGATAATATTTTTTATTCTCGGTATTAATACCGACTTTATATCAAGCACACTATCAAGAGTTGCAATAATGTCTTCAGATGGAATATTAGCTTCATCTTCCAATATAGCATCCAATACGCCTGCACTTGAAAGAATAGTCGTGCAAAGATCATAAAGGTTTATTGTTACCGTCTCATGACCCTTCTTTTTTAGACGGTTTGATAACCTTTTGATTTGATCGTTCAATTCGGATTGTTGTTCTGGAGGAATCGGCTGAATATACAATGGAAGTTCACCACCAAGATTCTTTCCGAAACTAGGTGCAAGCAGCTTTTTATAAACGCCTTCGAACAGCGCATCCATATCTATTGTTTGATTAGGCATACAAATCGTGAAGATTAGAAATTTCTTTATTAGAATAGAGGTATATCGCAAGCCATTTGGCATCGTCTTGTACTATCAAGCGTTCCAATAATTCCGTCAAATACGGACGTCTAAGTTCTCCGCTTTCTACAGACTCTATAATTCCTGTCTGTTCTAGTATTTTGAAAATGACTTGCCGCATTTTAGCAACAGTCTGTTCTGTGACTTTTTCCAGTTCCGGATGTTCATATTTTTTCTCATTATAGAATTCATTAAAAGAAGCATATGTAACTTTTCCCTGCAAATTATAAAAGCACTCACGCACTCCCTCTGTTATAAAGTCATTAATAAATGCATGTGCTTTGCAGATACCAAGAAGTATTAGCAATCTACGAACAGCCACAGTGGAATTTATAAGCATATGAAGTTCTGCATCATTAAGTGCTTCCAATCGTTGCTTCACAAGTAAAAAATATCTTTGATTAGAAGATGCTTTGCCTTTATTCATTAGATTTTCCTTGCAAGTTTTCTCTCTTGTACGCACCCAGTCCCCGTCGCATTCCAGCAAGGCCTCAGCTACAGCAAGAGTCTCGTTCATCATTGCCGCGCCTGCTGTAAATGAAATATTATAAATATCATTTTTTGTTACCATTGTTCTATTCAACCCTTACATACCCTACTCCAGATTTCTATGAACATAAGTTCTTTCACATCCACTTATAACACTTTGGCAATTCCAAAAAGAGTTCCCAATTTTGGTTGAATAGTATTAAACACACAGTTTTGAAACAGTTGCATGGTCTTTGCCTAACCGCTCAAATAGCCATTTATTAGTGCGTTTCTTTTCAGCCAGCACTACTTTTATCTATTGAGGTCCCTTGTCATTTCCATCAATATAACAGTTTGATATAATTCAACTTATGCTTGCGAAGATAACAATAATTCAAATTATTTCGCCATGAATTACTGAAAATCATCAAAAGAATCCCAAATTACATCAATTTGATTATACTTTAATGAGATTCAGTGAATTTTATGCCAATGTATAATAATGTCATATACAATTATAACATTAAACTTTTGCACTTATGCAACTAATAGTTGATACACCAATTGGGTGTGAGATAGCTGGTACATCGGCAACATTTACTTGTTTCATGGTTAGACTCCTACTATGATAATCTTATAAAAAAAGTTTGTTTGAACTTTTAATGAATAAAAATATACCTGATGCCGAGCTGACGCAGACGTCGCAGTCGCCAGCGCACAAAGCGTGCTGGCAATTAGTGGTTTAACGCGCTGCGCGCGAAGATGCACGCTCCCTCCGGTCGCGGGCAAAAAGCAAAGCTTTTTGCCTTATTATCATTACTCTAAAATCTTACTTGTAAAAATCTATTTGACGAGCAGCGTAGCAGCGAGTCCGCGCCGGAGGCGCGTGATTTTCAGCCCGAAGGGCTGTTAAAAAAGAGCAAAGCTCCCACAAAAAAAGAGGACATCGATGTCCTCTTTTTTTGTGGGAGCAATAGGAGTCGAACCTATGACCCTCTGCTTGTAAGGCAGATGCTCTAAACCAACTGAGCTATGCTCCCGAATCACGGCCACTACGGCCTAATTGGGCTGCAAATGTATAACTT
>Ga0268357_101164_pt1 | contig 20504 bp, 18 predicted proteins | sample BioMet10_FD_192466 | JGI IMG/M metagenome (GOLD analysis project Ga0268357, IMG submission 192466) | Sewage microbial communities from Oakland, California, United States - Biofuel 10 (Illumina Assembly) | ecosystem: Engineered > Wastewater > Sewage > Unclassified | place: USA: California... | reverse complement strand
TAAGTACTCATGAACCAAAGTTCCGGCACATCCAGCTGATAAACAATTCAGATAGCGTAGTGGCAATACACTCCTTCAAGTAGTTAGACCACACAATGTTTATTAATAGTCTACAGCATCTGAATGTATTATGTCACAACAAAAATAAAATGAAAGGAAAGGAAAAGTATGATTTTTGCTTCTGAATATATCATACAAGATGCATTTATGAGCGAATCAGAATGTGGAAGCTGGGCCAATAACCAGCCTCTGGCTCTTGCTTATCATAGCGACAGATGGTGTAAGCCCATCCATGAAGAGACGGAGCTTTTTGCCATGCTGTGCCTCGAAGGTCAGCAGGCCGGGTTATCATGGTCTACCATTCTTAAGAAAGAAGCAGCCATTCGCAAGGCCTTTGACGGGTTTGACATCAATAAAGTTGAAGCATATACAAATGAAAAAGTTGAGGAGCTCATGCAGAATCCCCAGATTCTGAGAAATCGTCAGAAGATCTGCTCTGCGATAAAGAACGCAGCTGCAATCAAAAAACTTATCGGGTCTGGTGAATATGCTTCTTTTAATGACTACATCTGGCACTTCACGGACAACCAACAGATTATCCATCACCCCAAGAAACTCTCTGACGTGGCTGCACAGGATGAGCTGTCTGAGATGATTAGTAAAGATTTGAAAAAACGGGGTTTTACATTTGTTGGACCGGTCATCATCTATTCTTATCTGCAGGCTATTGGCATCTATGATGATCATCTGGAAGACTGCCCGTATAAATCCAAGCGGTAATTTACGCATGACCATAATCTTGCCCTGGTTATCAACGTCTAATGTATAGGTTACTTGAAATGTAGCAAATTGGACGATTGCGATTTATGAATGACGTTAACCGTAGTAAAGCATAATATATTAGAAAAATGAAAAGCTCCTGGGTTGCTAGATTAAAGCAATCCCAAGAGCTTTTTCTATTACCTGCTCAACTTATTCTTATTTAACCGCTATTTTGCAGGTGTGGCATAGGTAAGAATGACATCAATCAGTTCTACAGGTACCTCACCTTTGTTAGCAATAGAGTGACTGTCACCGTCTCCGGTAAAAATAACTTCACCAGGATATAAGGTTCGCGTTTCACCGTTATCGCAAACGGTAGCTATGCCGCTGAGAATGTAATAAATATCTTCTTCTTCAGCGTGCGCATGATAACCTATTGATGCTCCCGGCTCTATAGTCATTCTAGTAAAAAGGCGGCAATTTGTCTGCATTTCATCTTTTTCCAGGATATGATCATTAACAATAACGCCATCTCCTGCACGCATATTTTTTGTAGCTTCACGCCGCATGGCAGATTTTCTTTTAATCATAATTTATTCCCTCTTTTCTTAAACAACCCTATTAAATGGATTTACCGCTTATACCACACCAAATGAGGCTAGTATGATGCCTACAACAGTTGCAATAAGTGGGATAACGATTGTACAAATGGAGATATCAAAATAGCTCTTCTTATGGGTCATACCTGTAACCGCCAGTAAAGTCAGGATGGCTCCATTGTGGGGAACGGTATCTAAAGCAGAGGCTGCAACTGCGGCGATACGATGCATTACTTCCAGGGAGATACCGGTTTGATGAGCAATCTGAATATAACGATCGGCTAAAACCGTCAGGGTGATGCTCAATCCGCCGGAAGCAGAACCGGTTGCACCGCACAGAACATTCACGGCAACAGCCAGCGAAATGAGTGGTGACCCCGGAATGTTAGTGACAATATCGACAAGTTGTGTAAAAGCTTGAACTGTTTTGACGACTGTGCCAAAGCCATTGATGGCGCTTACGCTTATAATCGGCAACATCGAACCTTTGGCTCCGTCATTAATCGCACTTATAAAAGTGTCTAAGCTGAATTTTTTGAAATTGACAATTAAAATAAACAGGCATGCCACCAGCAGAGAAATAATAATATCCCAATTTAATACGTTAAGGGTAACTACTACTAAAATCAATGGAATCATGGACAGCCAAACATTGGGCAACTCTTCATTAGGGTCTTCCTGAGGAGCGTTTTCCGGTTCGGTAAAATGTTCACCTGCAGCCATAACTTTTTTCGTTTTCCAAACCATATAGGCTGTTCCACCGCCGCCCATCACAATACCGCACAGGATTCCAAGTATAGGTGCAGCCATCGGTGTCGTTCCAAAAAATTTACCGGGAATAAGATTTTGAATTTGTGGAGAACCTGGTAAGCAGACCATCGTGTAGGCAAAAACACCAACCGTAATTGCAGCCGGCATGAGTCTTCTAGGAATATCTGCTTCCCTGAACAACACAAGGCACATAGGATAGAGGCAAAATACGGCCACAAACATGCTTACGCCGCCATAAGTTAAAATGGAACCGGCTAAGACCACCGCAATTATAGCATGCTGCGGACCAAACAATTTAGAAATACTTACCGCCACAGACTTCGCCATTTTTGTGCAATCCATCAGTTTGCCAAAAATTGCACCGAGCATAAATACTGGGAACCAGGCCGCTGCGAAGCCTACAAAGCCATTCATGTACGTCGTTTTATACATTTCTAACAGGGGGAGTCCGCCAGAGATAGCCACTATCGCTGAAGCAAGTGGCGCTACCCAGATTGTTGACCATCCTTTGTATGCGAGGATCATTATCAAGGCAATAGCAAAAAATATACCAAATAGTCCCATGGTACTATCCTCCTTTATATGCTGTCCTTGGCAATAAAAATCTAATTACAACATAGTTTTTAGATTTTTAGATGCGCTCAACAGAACCTTCCCATGTATCTACCGCACGATGCTTGGATGCTTCGTCGTACCAGTGAATAGTAACAGTCTTAGCCCGTGTATAAAATTTAACCCCGTCTTTACCAAGTACGTGCAAGTCACCAAAGAAGGAGTCTTTGTTACCGGAGAAGGGGAAATATGCTGAGGGCACAGGAATACCTACATTAACTCCGACCATGCCGCCATCAGTTAAAAACGCAAATTTGCGAGCATAATAACCGCTTTGCGTAAAGATTACCGATCCGTTGGCAAAATGATTGGCATTCATAACTGAGAGACCTTCATCAAAATCTTTTACGCGTTTAATCAGGGTAACCGGCCCAAAAATTTCTCGGTCTCCTACCGTCATGCCTGGTTTAACATGGTCGAGAATAGTTGGCCCTACGAAAAATCCGTCTTCGTATCCTGGTACCTTGATATTACGGCCATCAAGCACCATTTCCGCTCCTTCATCAAGACCTTTTTGAACCCAGCCGCAAATTTTCTGCTTATGTTCCGCAGAGACAACCGGACCTAAAACTGTTTCTGGATCATAGGCGCAGCCAACTTTCATGGCAGATGCTTTCTTCTTTAATAAAGCAACAAATTTATCGGCAATGCTTTCTTGGACTACTACTACGGGCAGTGCCATGCAGCGCATACCTGCGCAGCCATAGGTGGAGTTAATTATAGCGTTTACCGTACTGTCTAAATCACAATCTTCTAGGACCAAAGCATGATTCTTAGCTTCACATTGGGCCTGTACCCGTTTGCCGTTAGCAGATGCCACCGAATAAATATGTTTGCCGATTCCGGTAGTACCTACAAAAGTAACAGCTTTAACACGGGGATCGGTTAAAAAGATTTCAGCTTCGTGGCGGCTGCAGGTTACAAGATTAACTACCCCTTTCGGGAACCCGCCTTCAGTATAAAAAAGCTCCATGATACGCATAGCGGTAAGAGGCGTCTGACTGGCAACCTTTAGAACATAAGTATTACCGGTAGCGATAGCTAATGGCACCATCCAACCCCACGGAATCATAGCTGGGAAATTAAAAGGAACTATACCGGCACAAACACCTAACGGCATCCTATAAGATGTAGTATCAAAACCAGTTGTGACCTGCATTGCCGCTTCGCCTTGAATAAGGGTTGGTATTGCACAGGACAATTCAGTAGGTTCAATAGCTTTCAGGATATCTCCCTTAGCTTCATTTAAGTTCTTACCCAATTCTTTAGCACATAATACTGTTAATTCTTCTAAATGGGATACAAGTACGTTTCTCCAGTTGAACATCATCTGGGCCCGTTTGCTAATAGACATTTCAGACCAGGCAGGGAAAGCGTCCTGAGCAGAGGCTATTGCTGATTCTACTTCCTCTGGTGTACAACAAGGAACCTCTGCAATAACACTACCCGTGCTCGAATCAGTGACGGGCATGTATTTATCAGTTTTTGATTCCAGCCATTCCCCATTTACACAATACTTTTTTCTTAAAATATTACCCATCATAATTTTCCTCCTTGATTTCAAATAATGAAATTACATTAACTATAACGCTGATAATTATTTTATATCATATGATATATTAAAAGTCAATATCTTATTATATAATTAAATTAAATATAAAAGAATTTAATTTCAATATAAGAAATTAAATTACGACATATTAAACAATAATAAATTTGATTCCTTAGTTCTTGTGTCTTGTATGTGTTTTATGTTAATATATATTAAAAAGATAAAGAGGTATTGTCCTATGGAAAATATAGCAAATACTCTTAACGAAAAAATAACCAACCAATCTTCAAATAAATTATTGCAAATATTAGAATGTCTTGCCAAAGAGCGATTGCCAATTCAGCTTCAAACCTTGAGTACTCGTGTAAATATGTCGCAACCCACGGTTCTTCGCTATCTGAAAACTCTCCAAAAGGCTAATTATGTTTATCAAGAAAGCTCCACCTCAAGATATGCCTTAACTTGGAAAATTTGTGGTCTGGCTGATAATATCATGTCCAACCTTAGTCTTAGAAGTATAACCTCGCCCTTTATCAATAATTTGGTAAATAAACTTAATTTAGGTGTATGTTTAGTTATAGAGCAAGATTATCAATGTGCTTATCTTGATTGCCTTGATCCTACGCCTGCCTTTGCACAAACACTTAACCGCGTTGGCAAACTGGCACCCATGCATGCTACAGGTTCTGGAAAGCTTCTTTTGTCCCAATTTACTGAAACTCGTTTTCAAGAACTGCTGGCTAAAAGAGGCCTGGAAAAATTTACCGAAAACACTATTACGGATGAGACTGCCTTGCGTAAGGAATTGCAGACTGTACGAGAAAGTAAAATCGGTATGGACAACCAGGAGTGTGAGCCTGGGCTTCGTTGTGTTTCCTCTCCTTTGATATCTTATTCTGGTTCCTATATTGCCGCTATCAGTGTTTTCGGCAATGTTACTGATATAGATAATGAGCGTATTACCAGGGAAATTATTCCTTCTTTACAGCAAGCTACTACGACTATCTCCAAACGACTAGGTTATGATGGTGCCTGCTAATCAAATTTGTTAAACTGCTCTATATTTTGGGGCAAATTATGAAAAAAGAGAGCCTTTCGGCTCTCTAATTTTTTATTAAGTTTATTAAATTGTCCTTGTAACCGCAGGTCTTAATCCTTACGCATAAACCGGACGCCATTTAGCGGCTTTGACGCAGGCAACCGGATTTGTAAACTTTACCCGGTTTAATCCCTCCGCCGCAGCCTCGCCGACAACGGCGGCCGCAACCACTTCAGAGAATTCAGTCAGCCTGGAAACAGGAGGAAGGACGGCTGCACCAGGAGCATCCGTATCCACCATGTTGCCAAGGGAATGTGCTGCGACCGAAATCATGCGGTCAGTCAGCAGCTTCGACCAGGAGGCGATTACGCCGAGTCCGATGCCCGGATAGATAAGAGCATTGTTGGCTTGGCCTATTTCATAAGTTGTTCCGTTGTATTGGACCGGCGCCGAGGGAATCCCGGTAGCGACCAACGCTTGACCGTCTGTCCAGTGAATAAGGTCTTCAGCCTTGGCCTCTGCAAGTTCAGTGGGATTGCTGAGGGGGAAAATAATCGGATGTTTTGTATGGGAGGCCATTTCCGTGACAATCGTTTGCGTGAAAGCTCCACCTTGGGTCGAAGTTCCGACCAGGATGGTTGGATGGATTGCTGCTACGGCTGCTTCTAACGTTGTGAGCTTGTTGGCGTTTACAAATTCTTCTTTCTTCCTGGCAAAAGGTCTTTGCTCAGGGGTCAAATCTTCCATGTCATCAAAAAGAAGGCCCTGCTTATCAACCAGATAAAATTTTTTCTTCGCTTCGTTTTCCGGCAAGCCCTGGTCCAGCATTTCCTGGAAGATCCTTTTCACGATGCCGCATCCGGCTGTACCAGCACCGAAGCACATGTATCTTTGTTCGCTCAGTTTTTCCTGAGAAATATTTAGCGCACCAAGAATGCCTGCAAGAGTTATGATACCGGTACCTTCAATGTCATCATTAAAGACCGGATACTTATTGACGTACTTATTTAGAAGGTTGGCGGCATTGTCCCTGCCGAAATCTTCAAAGTGCAGATACAGATGGGGAAAAGTCTTTTCCACCAATTCTACGAACTGGTCGATAAAGTTATAGTAAGCCTCACCTTTGATCTTGCTGTGGTGCAAACCAAGGTAAAGCGGGTCATCAATCAGACTCTGCCTTGCCGTACCGGAATCAATGACGACGGGGAGTACCTTTGCAGGGTCAATCCCGGCCGCTGCCGTATAGACCATCAGCTTGCCGGTAGCGATACTGACCCCGTTGGTGCCCCAGTCGCCAATACCAAGGATTGCTTCCGCATCGGTAACTACGATTAGTTCAATAGCTCTGTTTTCAACTGCATTTAGAATAGACTTTTCCATTTGCTCCGGATGATCAATGGTCAGATAGGCGGCATTTTGCGGCGTGATGAAAAATTCGCTGTAGTTGCGGACGCTATCTGCAATACCCGGGTCATAAACGATCGGCATAAATTCCTTGATATGTTGAGAGAATAAGTAGAAGAAGAGCGTACGATTACGGCTGAAAAGATTCATCAGATAGTGCCGTTTCTCCGTAACATCAGGCTTCTTCTCCACATTTTCATATGCCTGTTGCTCCTGCAGTTCCAAGGTTTGTACAGCCGGGGGAAGAATGCCTATCAGTCCATATTTTTCCCGTTCTTCTTTGGTAAAAGCAGTTCCCTTATTTAAGAACGGATCATTTAATAACTCATAACCATTTTTCATAGTACTTTTCCTCCACTTTTGTATTTTAAATAGTGCTTTTATAGCGTTACCTTCGATTACTAATGTAAATATAGGCCAAAATATTATTTTTGTGAAATACCTAGTTGTTTTCCACCCAAACCTTTTGTTATAATTTAGGCATGAAAAGATTAGAGCTTAAATGATTAATTATGGTCGGGAGAAGAAATTAACATGAAGCTAACGCAGATAGAATATTTTGTGGCCGTATGCAGATACCAAAATTTTTCCAAAGCCGCAGAAGAATTACACATCTCGCAGCCCGGCATCTCAAAATCCATACGTGAGTTGGAAGAAGAATGTGGCGTGGCTCTGTTTGAACGCAACTACAACAATATTGCCATTACCAAAGAGGGGGAGATCCTGCTGGAAAGCGCTCAGAAATTTTTGGAGCATTTTAACGAATTAGATACGATAGTTCATTCTCTTGCCTACGGCAAATCCCTTTTGAAAATCGGCGTTGTGCCTATGTGCGGCAATACGGTATTTCCACGTCTGCATAGTGCTTTTTTAGAAACTTTTCCGGATATCCGGATCGAGACTATCGAAGATACGGTGTCGGTTCTGTATGATTTGCTCGATCGGCACGAAATTGATTTCGTCCTATGTGTTACCAACCATCTTCCGGAAGAGCATTACCAATATTATATTTTGAAAAAGAGCCATCTGGAACTTTTCGTCCCTAAAGACAATCCGCTGGCCGGACGGGAGATGGTTGACCTCTGCGAGTTGGCAAAGGTGCCGCTGGTTCTCCTGTCTGATCATTTTGGTCAGACCAAATATATCCGCCGCATGTTCAGTCTTAATGGTATCCGTCCTTTTGTACTTCATCAATCAAACCAGGTGTTTACTATTCTTGAATATATCCGCTCCCATGTTGCCGCCGGTTTCCTTTCGGAAGAATTTGCCGCAGAGGAGACTGATCTTGTGCCAATACGCGTCAAGCAATTTCCGGCTGCCTATATCAATCTTGTATGGGTACAGGACAAATCACGCTATCCTTCCATGCGGAAATTTATTCAGTTTGTCAAATCTAGATATCCAGCTGAGTAGGTGGACGTCTTGTCAAGGCAGACAAGACGTTTCTTGAATAGGTTAAAAATTTTAGAGGCGCAAAAAGATTTTAATTATGGAAATACGTAACCGGTGAGAAAGTGAAAGCTTTAATGACACAGCAGAAAGAGGGTTGAAAATATGAGAATTGAACATATAGCGATGTACGTACAGGACCTGGCCAAGGCCAAATATTTTTTTGAACACTATCTGGGGGCCAAGGCCGATGCTGGTTATCACAATAAAGAAACGGATTTTTGCTCTTATTTTTTATCTTTTGAGGAGGGTGCCAGACTGGAAATTATGAATAAGCCAGGCCTGGCTGACTTGGAAAAGGGTTTGGCCCGTACGGGTTATATCCATTTGGCGTTCAGTGTAGGTTCCAAAGCTCAGGTCGATCGTCTCACCTTGGCATTAAAAAAAGACGGATTTGAGGTAGTCAGCGGGCCCAGGACAACCGGTGACGGCTATTATGAGAGCTGTATCGTAGGTATTGAGGGCAATCAGATTGAGCTTACGGTCTGAGAAAAATCTTTCCCAGGTGCCGCATGGTGCTTTTTCTAAAAATAAAGTCGGATTATAGTAAGATGTTTTGTCATTACTGTAATAATATGGAAGAATATTGTGTAAACCTTCTTTAAATGTGGTACAATATACCATATAAAGTGATTAGGCATATGGCCTACGTCGGAATTTTTTAATTAACCATGGTATTGCTTTAAGCAGTTGTTAGGTTAATTTTGACTGGAGGTGTAGGTATGCATTTAGCTAATCCTACTCTAAAAAAATCTTTTTTCTTTGTTGTACTGACGCTTTCGTTAAGCCTGTGTCCGTTGCTGACGGTTGTTTCACAGGCGGAGGCTGCAGCTGAGCCTGAGGTTGCACCTGTTAAGTCTTCCCGGGTGGTAACGCAGGTGAAACCCTATAATGTTAAGAACCGCATGGTGGTGGCTGATCCTTTTTTACTGCAAGCTCAGCTGGATTACGAGAAGGCTGATCAGATCTTTGCCTGGTTGTTCCGGCAGACTATCAAGGCCAGAAACGTCGGACGGCAGGATTGGTATGACCTGGTAAATTTCCCGGGCATCACTACTAAAGCTGATTTGCGCCGGGTCATGGAGCAGAGCTTTACTAAAGATTTGACCAGGCAGCTGCTGACTAAGGTAGGGGAGCAGTATAAGGACATTGACGGACGGCTGCATGTGCGCAGCGGTGCCCGCGGGGACGATATTACCTGCGGTAAAAACAGTTATACTTTGGAGCGGGTGACCGCGGATAAATATATTTTGCACGTAAAAACGGAGTTGCTGGATTTTGTAGACCAAAAACCGGTACATAAGTCAGTTGTAAAGGGTTTTAAGGAGACACTTTTTGAATATGTCCGGACCGGAGAAGGCTGGCGTTTTGCTACCTTTGAATCGGTTCGGTAGGACCTAATCAGTCCGGCTTGCCTAGCCGCTTAAGCGATACCTGCTACACCTTGAATGTTGGTAGGACATGGACCAGTCCGGCTTGCCTAGCCGGCTAAGTTGACTTTTACTGAAAAATTAACGCCAGGGTTGATTAAGCTCATAAAAGCTTAATTACCCTGGCGTTAGTATTACCGGTAACTTTGAAATCACTCAAGTAAATTTTAGAAATTAACTATTAACAATACTCAGGCTAAACGGGATTTATAATAATTTAGAAACAAAATACAACTGGCTAGAAGTCAAAAAGGGATTTAGCATCAAGCTGAATGTAAATTTTGTTGGGATCGTCTTGTTTTGAAATTCCTCTGTATTCAACTTCCACATTGACAAAATCGCCAACTTTAACCTTATTTACCTTGTCTACTTGGTTCTCTGAGTAGGAAATACCTATAGCATAATTCTTTCCTCCCGTATCTTTGGAACTTATGATGGTGTAGAAGGAATTACTATTATTATATTGGTCCTTGTGGGATACTTTACCCGTAATTTTAAAAGTTTGGTTTTTATATTTTTCTGAAGCTGCATTCTGATCTTTTATGAACTCTTGCAACATGGCATCTGCCTTGACGGTAGTTCCGTTTAAGGATGCTTTTTTGGGCTTAGCTGCATCTTCTTTCTTAGGCTTTTCTTTGGAGTCAGAGTTCTTGGCGGCATTGTCCTTAGACGTCGAGGTGGTGGTGGCTGGTTTGGTATTGGTGTTTTTTTTGTCGTTGGACGAACTGCTGCAGCTGCCAAATAGGAAGATTATGACGAAAAATCCGGCCAAGATCATTAAGATTTTTTTCAGGCAACCGCCTTTTTGCTTAGGCGCCGGAGGGTTTTGGGGCGGGGGAGGAGGCGGCGTTGTCTGGTTGTGGGCTTGGGGCCTCTGAACTGTCTGGTTAGCGGCACCGGGCTGAGAATTTGTCTGGTGGTTGGGCTGCGGCGCAGATTGGGGCTGGGCAGGTGGATCGTTATCCTGATTAAATCCACAGTAATTACAAAACTTTACATCGTCATTTAAGGGCTTACCACAGTTTTTGCAAAACTTACTCATCTTTCTGCCTCCTTTGATAGTTGCGGTTTAATATTGTTGCTTAATCTTATTTTAGCGCAATTTGGGGACAGGGAGCTTTCACAAATAGTGAGGGTTAAGCTGGAACAGGACCATATATAGCTTTTTTCGCCGCAGGGAAAACTTAACTGACGAAGTCTTTTTTTTATTAGTTCTGGCGGAAAGTCTTCCTATCGCCGTTTTTTGTAAGTTGGGACGGATTGTGTTAAAATGTTATTCAATAGATTAAAACTCAGATTATAAATTTGAGTTTGGTAAAATTTAGTGTGTTGCTGCATTGCTTATGCAGCATGGCCTTAATTATTTACTTTAACCATCGACAAAGAAGGAGGAGTTATTTTGTTAAAATTAAAGACTTGGCTTTTGGTTTTGATGCTTTCTTTGAGCGCGTTTCAGAGTACCTGGGCGGCTGCGGTTCCGGTTAAAACCTCCCTTAAAGTAAATCAGGCGGCGGTGTCGACTCCAGCCGCTTTAACTTATCAGCTCAAGGCGGCCTCCGGGCTTTCTGGTAAGCTTATGGCGGCGGAAAATGCACATGTTCAGTATGTGGGCCGGTGGGACAGCTCCTTGCAGGGGCAGATGCGTACCGGCAGGGGCGCAGTGTATGTAAAGGCTAACTTTACCGGGCCTTCCCTGGCGGTCAAGCTGAGGGATAAAGGCAATTGGTGGCGTTATAGCATCGACGGGCAGGAGTTTAAACGCTTCCTGCCGGAGCAAAAGGCGGTAAACGGTCTGGTTACCCTGGCGGAGAATTTGCCGGGGGGAAGTCATAGCCTGCTTTTGGCCCGGGATACCGAAGGGCGGACCGGGGTTAGCTCGTTTCAGGGCTGGCAACTGGCTCCCGGTGGCAAATTTTTAGCGGCAGCTAAGGACAGTGGCCGCCGCATAGAGTTTGTAGGCGATTCTATCCTGGCCGGAGCTTTTGCCTATGGACCGGGACCCTACGTGGAGCGGGAAAATGGGTATATGGCTTACGGTCCCCAACTAGCCCGGATGCTGCAGGCTGACTGGAGCGTGGTGGCTAAATCCGGCGAGGGGGTGTACCATAATTATTGGGAAGAGGAGGAGGCTAAGAAATCTCAGCCGGTTATCCATGCCCGGGAGGACTATCTGCGTACCTTTTTCTCGGAACCGAAGCCTCTCTGGCAGTTTAAGGGCTTTGTGCCGCAGCTTATTATAGTGTCCTATGGTTCTAATGATTTTTCCAATGATTTTCAGCCCGATAAGGACAAGTATATAACGGCCTATGAACAGCTTTTGCAGACTATCCGCCGGAAGAATCCCCAGGCGCGCATCATCTGTCTGGAACCGGTGCCTTACTGTACGGACCGCAAGGCCGGAGAATGGGCTCATCTGGCCGTACGCAAGCTTCAGGCGGATGGGGATGGACAGCTCTATTACTGGACGGTCAACCGTTTTCAGCCTTGCTTAGAAGATGAGTATCTGGCCGACGGAGAGCATCCTTTGATTAAGGGCCATACTAAGCTGGCTCTTTATTTAAAGGATAGAGTAGCCCGGTTTATGGGCTGGTAAATTTTACAATATTTTTGGACATAAAAATGGCTGGTGCCAGGTTTGATCTGCCAACCTTAATTAAAACCGTTAATCTTTTGATTTTGGGTGGCAATCAGGTTTAATGCACCAGCTGTTTCTTTTATTTAAATTCAAATCAGGGCGTATTTCCAAGTATTCCAGATGGTGATGCCCATGATAACCAGCATCAGCACTATAAATAATTTATCTACCATTTCGTTATTCATCTTCTTGTTAAAGCTGCGGCCCAGCATACCTCCGCCAATTCCGCCGGCCACCATAAGGGCCAGGGCTAACCACTTGAAATCGGGAAGATGTCCAGCCCAAAAGATGGTCAACAGGTTCGTGATCTGGCTAAACAAGATGATATAGAGACTGTTTTGCGCCGCGGTTTTAGTTGGCATAGAAAAGAAATAGCCCAGGATCATCAGGTTAATAGGGCCGCCGCCGATGCCCAGGAAGCTGGAGATAAGTCCCAAAAACAGGCCGATGCTCAGGCAACTGACCGTGCCGGAGACGTTCAGGGTCTGGAGGCGGTGTTTAACCAGGGTGTAAATCAAGGTGGCCAGGGTGATGAGGAACAAACCGGCTGATTGTATAGCTCCTACCAGATTGGGATTGCCGAAGCACAGATAAGCCAGGACGAAGAGCTGCTGTCCGGCAATTCCGCCTAAGGCAGAGCCTAGGGCCAGAGGTGTCCCCGTGCGCATGTCGATGGTGTTGTCCTGACTTTTGAGGTTTTTGATGACGGAATAACAGGTCATGGATAGCACGGTGGAGCCGGAGAGAAAGCTGACTGCGGCTACGCTGCCCAAACTGAAAAAATCCAGCGTCGGTTTGATGATGATGCCGCCGCCGATGCCGCAGATGGCGCCAATGACTGAAGCGCCTAAACTGACAAAGAAAAATAGTAAATACTGCATGTATCTGAGCCTCTTTTGCTATAAGGTATGGTTAAACTATAGCAGAGGTTGCTGGCTTTTACAAGTATGAAAATATTTAAGCCGCCGCAAGGCTTCTCTGAAGAACTTTTCTTCCAGGGAGGCTGCGACGGCTTTATTCTATAAACTCAAGCTCTCCAGGCGCAGTGCTTGGTGGCACCGGCCCACTTATTCAGGCGGAAGGAGCTTCTTAAGGCCGCATCGATGAATTTTTCAGTAGCGTCCAGAGCTTCGGCCACGGTCAGGCCCTTAGCCAGGCCGGCGGTGATGGCGGCGGAGAAGGTGCAGCCGGCACCGTTGTTGAAGCAGTCTTTAATCTTAGGATGCTTACGGACGATGAATTCTTTACCGGCGTAGATGACTTCAATAGCCGCATCGCCGCTGAAGCGGTCGCCGGCCTTGATGATGACGCACTTGGCACCGGCTTCTTTAATCCTGCCGGCGGCTTCTTTGATGTCCTCTACCGTGGTCAGCTTAGGCATATCGGCCAGATAGGCCGCTTCCAGGGTGTTGGGGGTGAGCACATCGGCACGCTGCAAAAGCAGCTTCTTGGTGGCGGCGGCGGCTTCGGGCACCATAATGGTCTCGATACCTTTGCAGACCATGACCGGGTCAATGACCACGTTCTTGAGCTGGTATTTGTCGATGGTCTTAGCCACCAGCTCTACCAGATCCGCGCTGCCCAGCATGCCGGTCTTCATGGCGTCGACCCCGATACCGTCACAGATGGTGATAATCTGCTTTTCAATCAGGTTCAGGTCTAGCGGATAAATTTCGTGGGCCCAGTCTTTGTGAGGGTTTTGAGCAACGATACAGGTCAGAGCGGTCATACCGTACACACCCAGCTCCTGAAATGTTTTTAAATCGGCTTCCATACCGGCGCCGCCGCTGGTATCGGAACCGGCGATAGTCATAGCTTTATACATAGTGTTCATTATCTAGCCAACCTTTCTTTTAAACTGTATTTAAATTATACCTCAAAATACTAGAAAATAAAGGGACAGTTTAAACAAGGATTATTTAGATACTGTACCGTCGTATGGTCAGAATTATTCCTACTTGCTATTTTGCTACTTTAGCATATAATGGAAGTTAAGAGGGCCGGTAGAACTAAGGTGTATCTTGTCTGCAGCGACCGGGGCGTAAAACTAAGCCATGGTAAAATCCGGGTGCGGCAAAAAAGGAGGCAATGGTTCTCAGCCGGCCGCCAGTGGTAATAATACTATTACATAGGAGGTTGTTGATCTTGAAGAAAATCTTGCAGCAAAGGTGGTTCAAGGTTTTGGCTTTAACCCTGGCTCTAGCGGCCGTAGCCGGCTGTGGCGGCAGCAAGGAGGCCAAGAAAGAAGAAGCTAAGGGCACTCAGCCGGCGTCCGGACAGATTGTGCAGGTTAAGAGTGAGAAAGAAGCGGATTTGATTCCGCTGGCCAAAAAAGAAGGCAAGGTCAAGGTTTATTCCATTACCAGCCGCATCAGTAAGGCGGGTCAGGCTTTTGAGAAAAAGTATGGCATCAAGGTGGAAGCCACCGATATGAAGGACTTTGAGCTGATCGATAAGATTTCCACCGAGGTAAAGGCTAAGGCTGAAGGCGCGGATTTTGTCATCTGCCAGGACAGCGGCCGGGTTTACGGCGAGCTGTTATCTACCGGATACCTGCAGAACTATATTCCGGCGGATTTAAAGGCGGGAATCCCCGCAGCTAACCAGACGCCGCTGGTGTTCGTGTATATGAATAAGGTCCTACTTTATAATAATGAGAACGGCAAACCGGCGCCTGTTACTAATTTGTGGCAGCTGACCGAGCCGGCCCAGAAGGGCAAGTTCTTCTTTAAGAGCCCCATGCAGGAGGGCATTAACGCCAACTTCCTGACCATGCTCACTAAGCCTGAGGTAGCCGAAAAATTGGCCAAGGCATATGAGGATTTGTACCATAAGAAGCTGGAAACCAAGGAAAAAAATGCCGGCTACGAGTGGATTAAAAAGGCTTTCTCTAACGGTCTGGTCATGGGATCCAGCGATACGGCCATGACTGAGTCCATCGGCGTGAAGGGCCAGAACATTACCAGCATCGGCCTGTTGAACTACTCCAAGGTACGCTATGCGGAAAAGAAGAACCTGGCTATTACTGCGGCGGATAAGGTAGCGCCCTTCTGCGGCTTCTACTATCCGGAGTATGCACTTTTGGTGAAGGACTGCAAGCATCCGGCGGCAGCCAAGCTGTTTATCCAGTTCCTGCTGACTCAGGAAGGCTATCAGTTCTGGCAGAACGATATGGGCTCTTATTCCGGCAATCCGGCCCTGAAAATTGCCAAGGGCGATAAACCGCTTACGGAGTGGCAGAAGGTGATGGTCGGAGATGATCCTCAATACATCTTCGAGCATCGGGCCGAGGTGGAGGAGTTTATCAGCAAGTTTATGTAAGAAGTTTTGTTTTATTAGTAAGTTCAGGTAAGGATAAGAGGTTGTGCCTTACCGGTTAGTTTAGGTAAGGATAAGAATTAGTGCTTTCTAAGCAAGTTGTGTCTTAAGTTAACAGGAGGGCGGCGGTTGAAAAACCACGCCTTCCTTCTTGTTGGAGGTTAAGCCCATGAGTGTTGCCAAGCGTTTGCAGCTATTTTTTCGCAAGCCGCATAATGTGATCCTGGTGGTCTTGTTCGTCCTGCTGGCGATTTTGACCTTCCTGCCGCTTTTGTCCATCCTGACGGATACCTTTACGGTGCATACCAGCGAGGTTATGCGTATCCGGGGGACCCACGCGGGGGACTTTACCCTGTACCACTGGCAGAAGGTGCTGGCGGACGGGGACAACAGCCTGAGTATCTTTTATAAGCCGCTCCTTAATACCCTGGCCATCTCTTTGGCCACCTGCGCTATCGCCATCGGAGCCGGCGGCGGTATGGCCTGGCTGATCACCAGGACGAATATTAAGTATAAATCGGTTTTATCAGCCTTGTTCGTTATTCCTTATATTATGCCGGCCTGGACTTTGGCCCTGGCTTGGCTGAACTTTTTCAGAAACGCCCTGGTGGGCGGTGTGCCAGGCTTATTTACGGTTCTGACCGGTCTGCCTACCCCCAACTGGTTCGCCTACGGCTTCTTTCCCATTTCGGTGGTGCAGGGGCTGCATTACGGGCCTTTTGCCTATATCCTCATCGGCGGCATCTTAAAGAACATGGATGCCAACCTGGAGGAGGCGGCCCAGCTGCTTCATGCTTCCCGGCTGCAGATTATCAAGCGGATTACGCTGCCCATGGTGAAGCCGGCTATCCTGTCAACATTTTTGCTAGCCTTTTCCAGCAGCATGAGCGCCTTTGCAGTACCGGCCTTTTTAGGCATGCCGGTACGCTACCAGGTGCTGACCACCCAGATGTACCGGACCCTCCAGGGCCTGAATCCTGGTTACGGCTACCTGATGGCTCTAATCCTGATCCTGATCGGGGTCAGTATCATGCTTTTAAACCAGAAGGTGCTGGACAACCGGAAGTCCTATACCACGATTACCGGCAAGAGCTCCCAGGTATCACTGTTTAACCTGCGGGGGCTGCGGACGCCCTTGTCCGCCTGCCTGATGCTTTTCTTGCTGTGCGTGACCATCGTGCCCCTCATTACCTTTGCGGTGGAGTCCTTCGTGGTAGAACCGGGTAACTACGCCTGGAGCAACTTCAGCACGGTCTTCTGGACCGGCGAGGGCTCTGTGGATATTGCTGGCGGTGAGCCGGGCATCCTTCGGAACCGCAGCGTGTTTAACGGTTTGTACAACAGCGTAGTGCTGTCTATTATCTGTTCCTTCTTTGCCGGGACCATCGGCATCCTGGCCGGTTATGCCATCGTGCGCAAGAAGGGGACCTGGCTCAGCGAAGCGGTTAATCATTTAACCTTCTTCCCCTACCTGCTCCCCAGCATGGCTATGGGTGCCATCTATCTGTCGGTCTTTGCCGTGCCACACGGGCCTGTTCCCGCCCTGTACGGGACCTTTACCGTTCTGGCCCTCATTGGCACCATCAAGTATCTGCCTTTTGCCACCAAGTCCGGCATTAATGCCATGCTCCAGTTAGGCGGGCAGATTGAGGAAGCGGCCATTATTCAGGGCATCGGCTGGTGGAAGCGTATGACCCGGATTATTATTCCCATTCAGAAGACCAGTTTCTTGTCCGGATACCTGCTGCCGTATATTTCCTGTATGCGGGAATTAAGCCTGTTTATTTTGCTAATTTCCCCCTCCACGGCGGTTTTGACCACCATGCTGTTCCAATATAATGAAAAGGGCTGGAACCAGTACGCCAATGCCATCAACCTGTTGATCGTGGTGGTAGTCCTGTTGTCCAACTATGTGATTAATAAGCTGACCGGTGCCTCCATTGATAAGGGCATCGGTTGAGAGGTGAGCATATGCCTGAGATTATTTTGCAAGATGTGACCAAGATGTACGGGAAGACGGCGGCGGTGGATCACTTAAACCTGGTTATCCCGGACCATTCCTTTATTACCCTTTTAGGGCCTTCGGGCTGCGGCAAGACGACTACCTTAAGGATGATTGCCGGGCTGGAGACGCCTACCAGCGGCAAGATTACTATCGGCGGCCGGGTGGTTTATTCGTCGGCGGACGGCATTGACGTGCCGCCGGAGCAGCGGGATGTAGGCTTTTTGTTCCAGAACTATGCCCTGTGGCCCCATATGACCGTGTACGAGAATATTACCTTCGGCCTGGAGAACTTAAAATGGCCGGCCGAAAAGCGGCAAGCGCGGGCCGCCCAGCTGATGAAGATGCTTAAAATCGAGGAGTACGGGGACCGTTACCCCAGCGAGCTGTCCGGCGGGCAGCAGCAGCGGGTGGCTATCGCCCGGACCCTGGCTACGGGTCCTAAAACTCTGTTTATGGATGAGCCATTGTCCAACCTGGATGCCAAGCTGCGCATGGAGATGCGCACGGAATTAAAGCGTCTGCATCTGGAGACGGATTCTACCTTCGTTTATGTAACTCACGACCAGTTGGAGGCCATGACCCTGTCCACTAAAATCTGTCTGATTAAGAAGGGGCTTTTGCAGCAGTATGCGCCGCCCCTGGAGGTTTATAACGCACCAGCCAATACCTTCGTGGCCGATTTTATCGGCAGCCCCAATATTAATCTTTTGCCGGTTAAAGTGCAAGAAGTGCAGAAGGACGTGGCCGTCCTGGCCCTGGCCGGGGGTACGGTAAAATTTACGGCTAAGGAGGCTTTGCCGCTAGAGGCGGGTCAGGAGGTTATCCTGGGCATCAGGCCGGAGAACGTGGCCTTAGATGAGACGGGGGAGCTGACGGCTAAGGTTTACTCCACCCTGCCTTCTGGCATGGAGACCGTAGTGCGTTTGGAGCTGGAGGGCATGCGCCTTACCGAGGTGGTATTCGGCAGTGTAGATTTTCAGGTCAACGAGGAAGTTAAGCTTAAGATTAAATCGGATAAAAACCTGCTCTTTGCCGGGGATGAGGAAGGTAAGTGCCTGGCCCGGGGACAGGTGTATTAAAGGATAAAGTTAAAATCTCAGACGGCCTGGAACTGGAAACTGGGCCTGACGGTCGTCTGTGGACCAAATAAACAGCCGGCCTGGTTCCCTTAGGAGGGAAGAGGCCGGCTGTTTTAGCTTTACCTGGTTAGAGACCATATGCCATATATTAAAGTAAGTTTACGAAAAGCCCGGTTATTTTTTTACTTCCACCGTATCAATCCTTTCCCCGTCAGGAAGGAAGGTGTTAAATCTTAAAAAGTCGCTTCCGGCTTCCAGGGTCAGGTAGTTGTCGGTTTCGGGCTGGGGCGCGGTGGTCACGTCCAGGGAATGTTTTTTCCACAGGCCCGGGTAACGCACGTTGCCGGCTACGCCGGTGATGATGTACAGGGGGCCCTGGTCGCTGCGCTTAAAGTTTTCGATGTGGCCCCGGTTCCGGTAGGTGTGCAGATGGGCGGTTAAGACCACGTCCACCTTGAACTGGTCGAAAAGGGGCATGAAGCGCTGACCTTCTTTGGAGATGCCTTCCGGCCTGGGCTCCGGACGGTTGTTGAAGGAGTACTGGAGCACGTCCTTATGCATGAGGACTACTTTCCACTTTTGCTTGGTAGAGGATAAATCCTGCTTGAGCCACTCCAGTTCGTCCTTGGCCAGGTCCGGCTGGAACTGGGTCATTTCTTCCAGCTGGGTATTTAATACGGTAAAATGTACTTCGCCGTAATCAAAGGAGTAGAACTGGTTCTGGTACTGCTCCAGGTTTACCTTGGGCAGGGTGAACATGTGCAGGTAGGCCAGCGGCTGGCGCACCTTCCATTCCATATTGTAGGTTTCGTGGTTGCCCATGACCGGGGCCACGGGAATCTTGTCGACCAGATGGATGCTGTCCACCACGTCGAACCAGGCATGCCACTGGGTATGGTCCTCTCCGTTGTCCACCAGATCGCCCATGTTGATAAAGAACTGGGCGTACTGATTGGCCTTCCAGGCCGGAGCGGCTGTTTCTTTCCAAACCTTGTAGTCGCTGGACTGGGAGTCGGGGAAAATCAGGGCCTTAAAGACATGGCTCTTATCCGCCGTAGCCAAGGTCTGCCATTCACTGCGTTTATCGCCGTAGCCAACCCGGTACTCGTATTTGGTGCCGGGCTTAAGTTCGGTCAGGGTGGCAGAATGAATATAGGTGGTGGTTTTGTCGTCGGTGAAGGTCTCGTTGGTAGCCTGGACGGTGGCGGCTTCCCCGGCACCGGGCAGACGGTACTCCACCAGAGCCTTAGGCTCAGGCAAAGCTGACTGCCACATGATGGTCCGGGAGGTGCTGCTGTTCCTGGTGATGACCTGGCGTATATCCAGGGCGTCCGGGCCGCCGATTAATTCATAATGGGCCGCCAGTGCCCTGGTGTTCCTGGCCGTCTGGTCAGCTGCGGTCCTGACTCCGGGCAGCAGGGCGTAGGCCGCGGCTCCGGCCAGGATGAGCAGCGGTAAGACTATTTTAAGATATTTTTTCATGAAAACCTCCCGTGGCTTTTCGTTATAATATTTATTAAGGTAATGCTTTTAACTTTATTTAAATTTAACACTTATAGCTTACTCAAGGTCAAGCTTTTTTTCGTGACCTTTCTGTGACATACAAAAAAGCTTGACATGCAGGGGCCTTTATGTTATTATACTTTAGTAACCTGAGTTTTGCAGTTGCAAGGGCAAAAAAATCTCTGTAAGCCGCCATGAAAGCGCCTCGCAGAGATTTATTTTTTTTACATAAACTTGTAGACTTTTTCTTCTATTTCTTTACTTCCCCTAAAATTTTTTTAATATCACTCAAACACCTGTATTTCAGGCTGAAATCAAGCCCTAAGGCTTGCCCTATGTCTGCAAG
>Ga0268357_101160_pt1 | contig 20615 bp, 15 predicted proteins | sample BioMet10_FD_192466 | JGI IMG/M metagenome (GOLD analysis project Ga0268357, IMG submission 192466) | Sewage microbial communities from Oakland, California, United States - Biofuel 10 (Illumina Assembly) | ecosystem: Engineered > Wastewater > Sewage > Unclassified | place: USA: California... | reverse complement strand
AAGACTACTGCTTCACCTGGCTCCAGATATAGTTGTAAGCCATATTTTTCTTTGGTCTTAATTAAAATTTCTTCCAACAATGGCAGGTTATAACCGGTTTGGGTAATATAGTGTCCACCACCGCAGTTTAGCCACTTTAATTTAGGAAGATACTCACCAAACTTTTCTTCTACAGCTTTTAAGGTTTTGCCAAAGTCCTCTGCTCCCTGTTCACAGAGCGTATGGAAATGCAGACCATCCAAAAGAGCAATCAGCTCCGGTGTCATATTAGCTTGCCATTGTGCCAAGGTCGTCCCTAATCTGCTACCGGGACTGCAAGGGTCATAAATAGCATGACTTTGAGTGGAGCACTCCGGATTTATCCTAAGGCCCACTTGTTTGCCCTGGGCCTTAGCCATAGGTCCAAACTTCTTTAATTGGTAAGGACTATTAAAAACAATATGATCTGCATACTCTAATATTTCAGGAAAATCACTATCCCTATAAGCGCCACAGAACACATGGCATTCCTTGCCTGGCATTTCTTCTGCTCCCAGTCTGGCTTCATACAAGCCACTGGCTTCCGTACCTGCTAAGTAAGGTGCGATTAAGGGATACAAATCATAGGCAGAAAAAGCCTTTTGGGCCAGGAGTATCTTGCAACCGGTTTTTTCCTGAAGTTTAAGGAGCAAGTGGCCATTGCTGGCCAATTGCTCCTCATCTAATACATATGAAGGTGTTGGTACTTCTTGTAATTTTTTCTTAAACATCTTCGTCCACCAGTACCGGCTTTGTTGTAGTCTTATAGGGCAAACCCCATTTAGAAACTGCTTCCAGGAAAGGATCCGGATCGAATTCTTCCAGAGTATACACGCCCGGTTTCTTCCAGGTGCCATCTAAGAGCATCATAGCTCCGCACATAGCAGGAACACCGGTGGTATAGGAAACAGCTTGGGAACCCACTTCTTTATAGCTAGCTTCATGGTCACATACATTATATATGTACCAATCCTTAGGCTTGCCATCCTTAGTGCCTCTAAAAATACAACCTATATTAGTCTTACCCTTTGTTCTAGGGCCAAGACTGGCAGGATCAGGTAAGAGGGCCTTTAAAAATTGGACGGGCACTATCTTGTGTCCTTCATAATCGATAGGAGTAGTAGATAAAAGTCCTACATCCTCAAAGCATTTCATATGGTTAATGTAGCTTTGACCAAAGGTCATGTAGAACCTTACCCGTTTAAGTCCGGGAATATATTTAACAATGGATTCTACTTCCTCATGGTGCAGCATATACATATCCTTTACGCCTACACCATCAAAATCATATTGATGATGAATGCTTAAAGCAGGAATTGTATGGAAGGTACCATCCTTCCAATAGCTGGCAGGAGAAGAAACTTCTCTCAAGTTGATTTCCGGATTAAAGTTAGTAGCAAAGGGATAACCATGATCGCCACCATTGCAATCCAGAATATCAATATAATCTATTTTATCAAACTCATGTTTCAAAGCGTAAGCACAATAGGCTTGAGTGACGCCTGGGTCAAAGCCCACGCCTAATAGAGCAGTAACGCCTGCCTTCTTAAACTTTTCTTGGTACGCCCATTGATATGGGTAATCAAAATAAGCGACGAAGCCCTTTTCCTTGCAGCGTTTTTCATAAGCTGCACGCCAAACAGGCTCGTCAGTGTTCTCAGGTTCATAAGCTGCTGCGTCTAAATAATGTACTTTGCACTCAACACAAGCATCCATAATAATCAAATTATGATACGGCAACCCCAAATGCATGACAATGTCAGGTTTGAAGCTCTTAATAATAGCCACCACCTGTTTTGGATCATTGGCATCCAAATGTGCCGTGGTGATATTGGTAGTAGTCTTGCCTTTTAACTCAGCTGCCACCTTATCACATTTTGATTTAGTCCGGGAAGCAATACAGATATCTGTAAAAACGCTGCTGTTCTGGCAACATTTATGAATGGCAACCTGTGCCACGCCTCCGCATCCAATAATTAAAGCTCTACTCACTCTAACCCCCTCTTTCCGTGTGGTAAATATGTCGTTTTTGCAAACGGCATTTTAGGAACGTTCAGTTTTTTATGAAAAAACTATTGTGTTTCCACAATCCAATTTCATATTTTATCATACAACGAACATTAGAGCAATAATATTCAAAAATGTTTACGTATATTTTAGAAAAATAGAGCCAAGGGGACGCGTCCGCCGTCCCATTTTTTCGAAAAAGTGGGACGGTGGACGCGTCCCCTTGGCTCATTTCCTTGGCTCATTTTTTCGTTAGAAGCTGTATTTTGCTGTTAAGCTGAGTATTTCTTTGTGTGTGTTAGAAGATGCTTCGCCGCGGAATTCAGCCTGCCCCATCCACTTGCCACCTAAGGAACTGCGTGCATTGAGACTATAAGTTACATAATTTCTATCGTTGTCGCTGCGGATGGCAAAGCCGTTTGTGTCACCAGTGAAGCTGCCATTCAGTTCAGGGTTAAGGCCTGAAATGACACGTTTGTAGCCTACGCTGCCACCCCAGCTGCTTTGGTTGGTCAGGTTGCGATTTAACTCTACGCCCACTTCCCCACGCCAGGAATTGTTGCTGGCACTATTTAAGCTCTGCCTAAAAATGCTGCTACCGGTTTCGGCATAAGCATCCTGAGCAGTATGAGTATAAGAAACTTTGCCATAAGGCTTTACCTGCCAGGTTCTTGTTCTGGTTGATGGAACGAAATATCTAGCCTTCACTTCGCCGTCCCACACCTTGGCTTTATAGTCGCCGTTAACCTTACTGCCTTCCCAGGTAGTAGAACGGTCAATGTCATAATGGTTTCTGCCATAAGTAGCCAGAGCTTGGTACTCCCAGTCCCCGTTATATTTGCTGCCATACACACCGAGGCGCCAGTCGTGGCTCTTGCCTTCAATATTATCAGTGTTATAGTCGGTAACGCCATAGCTGAACAAGCCACCAATACGGGTACTTAAATTCAACGCATGGTCATAGCCAATGGCACCACCAAAGCTCTTATTTTCCAGAGAGTCATTATAGTTATAGTTTTCAAAACCGCGGAACAGTTTGAACCATACATTGTTGGTAGCGTCCAGAGTTACAGGCAAGCTTGTTTTCATTTGCGGAGCATTACCATCTAAAGAAGCTGCCTGAGTGGTTATGCCTAAGTCACCACTAAAATCAACTGTGTCCAGTCTGCTGTACACTGTTTCATTAGTTAGCGAACTCATAGGACTTTGATTTAAAAGTGCTGCTCTTGCCTCGCTGGTTACATCCTTAATAAACCGGTCAGCCGTAGTTGAATTCTGATAGAATAAAGAGTTCAGGTTTTGTGCATTATCAGACATTGGATCAGCAGCATTAGCACTTAGTGCTTTATTATTTAAAGCAGAGCCTACGGAATTTTCCGAAGGCGTTGTCCCCGGCTGATTTCCCAGCTTAGTAGTATTGGCAGCCATAAAGTAACCGTCGTTACCATTTACCGTAGCCTGCAAAGTAAGATAAGGAGAAATAGTCTCCGGTGTTACATTACCGGTAATACCTCCCCTGGAAGTCAAATAATTATAATTGTAATTAACTACAGGCAAAGTAGTACTACCCTTAAGAGATAAAGTACTGCCTGTTATGGTACTTGTTCCCTCAACATCTAACTTACTATTATCTGTACCGGTCACTGCAATTTGCAAAGTACCGGTAGAATTTAAATTGCCATTGATGGTCAAGGTTCCCATATTATAAGCAGGATTAGTATCGTATACAGTATTAACGTCGTAGGTGCCTGGTTGCAAAGTACCTTTATTGTACACATTGCCTTCTACCGTGCCTGTACCTGCTAAAATACCACTGCCAGTACTATAGGCATCTCCTGCCACACTGCCATCCACAGCCAGCGTGCCACCGGCTGCCACCGTGCTGCCTTGATAAGTATTGTCACCTGTTAAGCGTAAAATGCCGGCACCTGTCTTATACAAGCCGGCATGTAAATTACGCAAACCGCTGTCGTCCACATTTTGATTAAACACATTTACATATTTTTGAGTAGTAGCTTGAGCTATAGCGTCAGAACTATTACTTAGCCAATTCGTATAATAATAGAGCCACCGTGCTTGCAAATCTTCTTCACTGCTATCGGCAGCTATGTAATCTGACTTAATTTCTTTAATGTCGTTACTCCAGTTGGAATTATAACCGGCTGTGTTAATGGTATAGAGAGCCTGCTTGCCTTTGGCTCCAGCCACTGTATAGTCATTGCTGATATCATTCTTGGTTAAACGCCTAACATTAAGAGCACCAGGTCCCTTAACTGCTGCTCCTGCATCCAAAATTCCCTGTCCCACCAAAGCTTCCACAGGTACATTGTAATAGGCTACAAAAGTCCCCTTCTTTAGGCGTGCAGCTACTACAGATTGCAATGCCTTCATTTCAAAGCCTACCTCATCAGCAAACTCGGCACCATACTCGCCTGCATCGGCCACAAGTTCTTGGTTGGTCCTTACTCTACCATCATTAAGATAATAAACCACCATTTTTTCAGTTTGAGAAGATGGACTGAATTGTAAAGCATAATTTACTATGGATGTAATATTCTTATTAGCCGTAGAAAGCACAACATCTCCCAATTGCTTGGCAGACATATAAGGAAAAGCCTCTTGCACTAAAGCAACTGTACCGGTTACAAAAGGCGTTGACATGGAAGTACCGGTAATAGCTACATCCACATCTTCTCCTGCAGCGGCAAAATTAGCATTAGCAGAATAAATCTTTACGCCTGGCGCTGCCACAGTAAAATCTTCCGCATACTTAGCCAAGTCTGATGCATACTGCATTAGCTGCCCTGCTGCAAAGCCTCCTGTACCGGTCTTTTGCAGATAGTTTTGATTCACGTTAGTCACACAGATGATATTATGAGCAGTTTCCGGTAAAAAAAGTGCAACCATTCCATTTATCTGTGTACCGGCATGCCCCTTATTTCCGGCCGCAAAGGCGAGTAGCTTATCTGCCTCAGTGGCTTCTTTAGTCTGACTGCCAAAGTATTCCCTATCCTCTGTAAAAAAATCTTGCACTTTGCCATAGCCTGACACGTCCATATACAGATAGTCAGGATGCCAGGAGATATTAATAACCTTGTTAGATGCAATATTAAAATAATCTTTAAACATGCGTTGGCTAAAAATAACACCTGTTGCAGATTCAGAGGCGCAAGAACAAGAACCGGCTATTTCAGCATCATAAGCCACCCCCTGCATGCCAAGACCATTACGGCTGGCGGCAGCTATCCCTGCCACATGCGTACCATGAATAATTTCATCCCACGGATAAGTACCGGTAGGATAACCTTCTACCGTCTCGACATTAAGCATAGAGGAAGCAGTTTTGGTATTAAACTCAGGATTCAAAAAATTTTGCGGAGCGTCACTAACACCAATAGTTATCCCCTTGCCTGTATACCCCAGCGCATAGGCGTTAGCCGCATTAATAAAATCTAAGCCACCTGAAGCATAGTACTCCTTGTCTTGAAAGTCACTGGCTGAAGCAGCAAAAGCGGAAGTAGCACCTGTTAACAAGCTAAGACTAATTAGAGCAGCTAAAAGTTTATATTTTCTCATGGCGCAAACCCTTTCCGAATTAAATATATATTAATATTATAGCATTTAATTAGATAAAAAGCTCACTGAGCCATTTGAGCCATTTGGCTTCTCAAGACAGTCAAGAAGGCTGCAGAGACGAGGAACAACAAAAAAACCGAGTACGGATAGAACATTTCGGTTTATCCTTACTCGGTTTTTGAAGTTGTGACAAAGTCTATGCAGTCTTATCGACTGTCTTATTTTCTAATCTGTAATTTGTCTACGATAGCGCGATATCTCTCGATATCCTTGGTCATTAGGTAGTTTAATAAACCACGGCGTTGACCAACCATCTTTAACAAACCACGACGAGAATGATGGTCTTTCTTGTGTTCCTTTAAGTGCTCAGTTAAATAACCGATACGCTCAGACAAAATAGCGATTTGCACTTCAGGAGAACCGGTATCAGCTTCGTTGATACGGTAGGTTTCAATTAACTCTTTTTTTCTCTCAGGTGTCATCATGATAGTAACTCCTCCTTTTTCTTTTCTAATTGCCCAAGCTGTAGCAGACGTTGGAGATTCGCAATGCCACGCCAGGGTTCTAATTTCTTTTGACGCTTAGTCATTATAGCATAAGGACTTTTAAAAAACAACATCCTCAAAGAAATTATTTACTTTCTTTTCATCAATAATAATTTGTTTTTTCAAAGCTTCTGCGTCAGCAAAAGCTTGTTCCGAACGAATAAAGGCATGTAGTTCTACAGTAATCTCTTTATCGTACAAATCACCGTCAAAATGTAGCATATGTGCTTCCAGGCGAATGCTTTCTGCACCAAAGGTAGGATTAGCTCCTACGTTAACTGAAGCCTGATAGCGTTTACCGTCAAAACAAACTATGCCTGCATATACACCGGTAGCAGGCAGTGCAAAAGGTGAATTGATTAAATCAATATTAGCAGTAGGAAAACCAATGGTTCTTCCTCTGGCATCACCATGGATTACCTTACCAGACAAGCTATAAGGACGACCTAACATTACCCTGGCATAATCCATATCGCCTTGGGCAATGGCTTTTCTAATTTGAGTACTGCTGATGATTACGCCATGGAGAGTAAGCAGCTTACGAATAACCACGTGTATGCCGCGCTTGGCACCCTCAGCCTTTAGAGTATGAGAGTTGGCAGCACCACCGGCACCATAGCTGTAGTTATCACCTACCACTACTACCTTGGCACCCAGCTCTTCCAGCAAATTCAAAAAGTCATCGGCAGATATCTCTGCCACCTGACGGGTAAAAGGAATATTAGCTAAAATATCAACACCTAAATTTGCCAAGAGCTGCTCCTTAGCAGCATTATCAATGAGCTGAGGAGGAACAAGTTCAGGCATGATACTGGCCATAGGATGATTACTGAACGTAAACACCATAGACTTGAGGGCTTGCTTACCCACAAAGCTAACCGCCGTTTTGATTACATCCTGATGCCCCAGATGAATGCCATCAAAGGTTCCCAGCGCTATAGCACAAGGTTCATGTTTAATTGCTCGTAGTTCTTCAAGAGTTCTGATTATCTTCATTATTACTCGCATCTTCCGGAACATTAATTATTTTAGTACCACGCAGCTTACCGTCTTCAGCTTTTGCTAAACCTACCAGCTGCTGATCATCTGTACAAATTTTATAGGTAGTGCCTTCTACAATATTTTTAATGGTAGTGGCAACACCTTGGGCAATACGTCTGCCCTGTAAGGGATTAACTACCAAAGTAGGAAAATCTGCCAAAGCCTTTTCCAAAGGTAGCACATATTTCTCCGGCTCCTTGGCAATCTCTTCCAAAGTGGCGCTCTCTGCCAGCGTAAAGCTGCCCACCTGCTTACGCAAAAGTGCGCTCATAAAGCCCACCATGCCCAATTTAGCGGCAATATCTTCAGCCAAGGTCCTGATATAGGTTCCCTTAGAGCATTCCACCTCGATAACTAATTCTCTATCATTATAAGAAATCATGTGCAAAGCATAAATAAATATTTCTCTGGGCGCACGCTCTACCACAATGCCTTCTCTGGCTAGCTTATAGAGCTTCTTACCACCCTGGCTAAGAGCAGAATACATAGGAGGAATTTGCGAAATCTTTCCCAGAAAACAAGCTAAAGCGGCTTGCAAGTCTTCCTCTGTCACATGGTGAATAGGTCCGGTAGCGATAACCTTGCCTTCCCTGTCCCCTGTGTCTGTTTTTTGCCCAAACGAAATGGTAGCACGATAAACCTTATGTCCCTCTACGGCATATTCAATAAATCTGGTAGCTTTACCGGCAAATACCGGTAAAACACCTTCTGCCAAAGGGTCCAAAGTTCCACCGTGCCCTATTTTTTTGATGCCTAAGATTTTACGCATGGCGCTAACCACATCGTGGCTAGTCATACCCATGGGTTTTCTAACATTAAAGATGCCATCCATGATTCTGTTATAATTCCTTTTCTATGGCAGCCAAAAGTTGAGTCTTGGTTTCCTCCAGAGTAGCATACAAAGTACAGCCTGCTGCTCTCTTGTGTCCACCACCGTTAAACTCTAAGGCAACCTTACTAACATCAATGGTCTTGGAGCGCATACTTACTCTGGTTACCTTATCTTCCACTGCCTTAAACAAGATAGCCACATCAACACCATCAATATAACGAGGATAGTAAATAAAACTATCTGTGTCAATGTCTTTGTCGTAATTCTCATGAGAGATTTCTATGGTGGCAATCCTGCCATTGCCATAGTAAGTAATAGTATTCAAAACTTTTTTCAAAAGCTCAATGGTGTCCTTGGATTTTAACTCCAAAGCATCAGAGATTTCATTAGGTGCAATCCCCAGCTCCAACAAATCTGCTGCGGCCCGCATAGTAGCAGGAGTAGTATTAGAGTACTTAAAATAACCGCTGTCTGTGGCTATAGCTACATACAAACAGGTAGCTATTTCCTTGGTAATAGTCACCGGCATTTTTTTGACCAAAGCCAAAATCATTTCACCGGTAGCTGCTGCTTTGGCATTAAGCCACAGATAGTCAGCATAATGGGTGTTAGAAATATGATGGTCAATATTAAGCAAAACAGGAGCAGTGACACATTTAGGAATGATGCCGGCTCTATCTAAAGAGCTGGCATCAATGACAACTAATAAGTCTGCCTTATATTGGTCGCCTTCCTGGGGCTTCACATAAGACTGTATGAACGGCATGAAATTGTAAGTGGAAGAAATCTTATCATCCACCATAATGGTAACCTTCTTGCCCATTTGTTCCAAGGCACCCTTAAGTGCCAAGGTAGAACCTAAGGTATCGCCATCAGGTCCAATGTGGCTGGTCAAGACTATGGTAGTAGCTTTGCTTAGAAGCTCAAGAGTTTCTGCCAGGTTAATGTCCTTACTCATTTCTTGTCTTCCTCTGCTTTAATCTTGTTTAATAATTCATCAATATGAGAACCATAAGCAATAGAAGTATCTTTGTGGAAACTGAGAATAGGTGCCACTCTGAGGCTTACTCTGTGAGCAATTTCAGAACGGAAATAGCCCAAAGCACTGTTTAAGCCCTTCCAGGCTTGCTCTTGTTCCTCTTCAGAGCCAAAAAGACTTACATAAATTTTGGCATAGCTCATATCACCGCTTACTTCTACAGAAGTAACGGTAACACCCTTAACTCTGGGATCTTTGACATCCTTGATAATCATGGTGCTGATTTCTTGTTTGATCAATTCCTGCATCTTTTCCACTCTAAGCTTTGTCATAATGTATCTCCTTACTGCGCTATCTCTTCCATTACATATACTTCTAAGACATCGCCCTCTTTAATATCACGATAGTTTTCCAAAGTTAAGCCGCATTCAAAACCGGCTACCACTTCTTTAACATCGTCCTTGAAACGGCGTAAGGATTCTAGCTCACCTTCGTGTACTACGATACCATTACGCAGCACTCTGATCTTAGAGGATCTGGTAATCTTACCATCGGTAACATAAGCACCGGCGATAAGCATCTTAGAAATTGTAATGATTTGGCGCACTTCTACGTGACCAATAATATTTTCTTTAAACTTAGGAGCAAGCATACCTTTGATAGCAGCCTCTACATCGTTTAAAGCATCATAAATAACACGGTAGGTACGAATATCTACTTTTTCTGTTTCCGCAGCCTTGCGGGCATTGCCATCAGGTCTTACGTTAAAACCGATAATAATGGCATTGGCAGCACTGGCCAGCATAACATCAGATTCATTGATGGTACCTACACCTGCGTGCACTACCACAACCTTAACTTCATCATTTTTAATCTTACCCAGGGATTGCTGCAAAGCTTCAATGGTACCTTGTACATCGGCTTTAACAACAATATTAAGTTCCTTAAGCTCGCCTTCTTGAATTCTATTGAAGATATCATCCAAGGAAACCTTAGCTTGCTTTTGTTCTTCGTCTTTCTTCTTGGCAATACGTTTTTCAGCTACGCTTCTGGCAATATGCTCATCGGTAGCATCCAAGGTATCACCGGCATTAGGCACATCATTTAAGCCCAATACTTCTACAGGAGTAGAAGGAGGAGCTTTCTTTACTGATTCGCCTCTATCGTTAATCAAGGCTCTTACCTTACCATAAGCAGTACCTGCCAAAATGGTATCACCTACATGCAAAGTACCACGGGAAATCAGCACCGTTGCCACAGGGCCACGGCCTTTATCCAACTCTGCTTCAATAATGGTACCTTGAGCAGGCAGATCCGGATTAGCCTTTAATTCTTGAACCTCAGCAACCAACAAAATCATTTCCAACAACTCAGCAATACCTGTCTTTTGACGAGCAGATACAGGTACCATAATGGTATCTCCGCCCCAATCCTCAGGAATAAGCTCGTGCTCTGCTAATTGTTGTTTAACGAATTCCGGGTTAGCCCCTTCTTTATCGATCTTGTTAATAGCTACAATGATAGGCACCTTAGCAGCCTTGGCATGGTGAATAGCTTCCAGTGTCTGAGGCATAACGCCATCATCAGCAGCTACTACCAAAACAGCCACGTCGGTTACCTGAGCACCGCGGGCACGCATAGCAGTAAATGCTTCGTGACCGGGAGTATCCAGGAAGACAATGGGCTTGCCTTGGCAAGTTACCTGATAAGCACCGATATGTTGGGTAATACCACCGGCTTCACCGGCAGTGATATGAGACTTACGAATAGAATCCAACAGGGAAGTCTTGCCATGGTCAACGTGACCCATAACGGTAACTACAGGTGGTCTTGGCTTTCTCAGTGCAGGATCATCTACAACTTCCGGAACCTCGGTAGGATCTTGTGCCAACGGCAAATCCTTAATCTCGCAGTTAAGCTCCATACCTACTAAGGCAGCGGTTTCATGGTCGATTTGTTGGTTAATGGTTACCATTTGTCCCATAGCAATCAGCTTGCCAATAACTTCGGCAGCGCTGCGCTTTAAGAGCTTGGCAAACTCATTAACAGCAATGCTTTCGCCTACTTCTACGCTAGCTGGTCTAATGATTTCCTGTTGAGGCTTAGGTTCCTTGTTAACACCATTTTTATGCTTCTTAGGAAATTTATCAAAATTATTAAAATCATTACCCTTGCCTTGATAAATATTTCTCTTATCTTTTTTCTCTCTACGGTTAGTAAAGTTTTGACCTCTCTTGCCCATTTCCTTACCGGCATGTGCGGTATTGATATCAACGGGCATAGGTGGTTTTTCCTGAACAGGAGGTCTGTTGTAGCCCTGACCACGATTGTTGCCCTGGTAAGGTCTGTTGCCGCCCTGCTGCCTGTTACCACCTTGGTACGGTCTATTGCCACCTTGTTGTGGTCTAAAGCCGCCCGGTCTATTATTATTAAATCTTTGGCCTTGAGGTCTGTCACCGTTGGAGAAGCTTCTGTTACCGGTTTGGCCAGCAGGTCTATTGTTGTTGTAAGGTCTTCTGTCTTGATATTGACCTTGTCCCTGTCCTCTGTTTTGGCCTTGATTTCTATCTCTGAATTGTCCTTGTGGACGATTATTACCATCTTTATTCCAGTTAGGATTTCTGTGGAGGATGATTTTGGGTACAGGTTTGGAGCCGGTGTTTGCCGGCCTGGTTTCTTGTTTAGCTATGGGTTTAGCTTCTGTTCTATGTTCATATTGAGCTTGCGGTCTTGCTTGCGGTCTTGCCTCAGGCCTGCCTTCTGGTCTGACTTGTGGTTTGGCCACAGGTCTGGTCTCCGTTTGCATAGCCGGTTTTACTACAGGTTTTACTGCTGGTTTTACTTCTACTCTTACTTCAGGCTTAGCTTCCGGCCTAGCCTCAGGTTTCACTTGTGGCTTTACTACCGGTTTGGCTTCAGTCTTAGCTGCCGGCTTTGCTGCCTTATCGCCTAAATCTCTTAAAATCCTGTCGCGAACATCGTCATCGACGGAGCTCATATGGCTCTTAACCGCAATTTGATGCGCATTTAAATAATCAAGAACAACCTTGTTGTCTTGGTTTAATTCCTTTGCAATTTCATATATTCTGTGTTTACCCATAGGCACACCTCCAAAGCTTTACTTTAAAATCATCTTCACAAAATTCTCGTCAACAATTGCTGCCGCTGTACGGGGAGCCTTCCCTATGGCCAGTCCTAACTCTGACCTGGTGGCAACCTCCAGCGTTGGTACATTATATTCCTTGCACATATAAACTAATTTCTCTTTGGATTTCTCCGAAGCATCCTTAGCAATTAAAAGAAGTTTAACTTTTCCTTTTCTTAAACCTTCTGTAACGGCAAAATCGCCGGACAGGACCTTGCCCGCTTTTTGGGCAAGACCAACAGCAAAGAAAAGCTTTTGACTGTTTGGCATCTTACACACCTGCCAACAATTCTTTTTCCACTGTCTCAGTTATCTTGATTTCTAAAGCTCTTTCCAGACTCTTGTTGGCAATGGCTTTTTCTATACACTCCTTACAGGGACAAACATAAGCGCCGCGTCCCGGCTTCTTGCCGGTCTTATCTACGCTAATATCCCCTTCCGGAGATCTTACTACTCTGATTAAATCTTTCTTATCCTTTACGGTATTACACCCTAGACATTTGCGTTGAGGAGTTTTTTTTGCTTTCATTTCTTTTTGCTATCCTCCGCTTCGGTATCCAGCTCCCAGATAGGTTCCGGAACCGTGTCTTCTTCCGGTGCAGCCTTGGCCACAGGTTCTTCTGTTACCGTAGTCTCTTCTGTTACCGTAGTCTCTTCTGCTACCGCAGCCTCTTTTGCTGCAGCAGTTTCTTCTGTGCCTTCCGCAGCTTCATTAGCAGCTGCCTGTGCCTCACCATTACCGTTAGCCTCATCATCGGCATATTCTAATTCGCCGGACTCAATAGCCTGCGTCTCACTCTTAATATCAATCTTCCAGCCGGTTAACTTTGCTGCTAGTCTGGCGTTCTGACCTTCCTTGCCAATAGCTAGGGACAATTGATAATCAGGAACTATAACCCGGCAAATCTTTTCCTCAGCATTGGCTACTGCCACAATAACCTTGGAAGGAGAAAGAGCATTGGCAACGTACTTCTCAGGCTCTTCACTGTATTCTACAATATCAATCTTTTCGCCGTGCAGCTCGTCTACAATGTTACGAACTCGCATGCCCTTAGGACCAACGCAAGCACCAACCGGATCAACATTTTCATTAGTGCTGTATACCGCAATCTTGGAGCGCATGCCTGCTTCTCTAGCTACTGATTTAATTTCTACAGTGCCATCTTGAATCTCCGCAACCTCCATCTCAAACAATCTCTTTAATAAACCGGGATGTGTTCTGGACAAGATGATTTGGGGACCCTTGGTGGTCTTCTTTACCTCTACCACATAGCATCTGATTCTATCATGATAATTATATTGCTCGCTGGGAATCTGTTCATTAGGAAGAATAATACCTTCTGCGCTGCCCAGGTCCAAATAAACATTGTGATTCTCTACCCGTTGCACAATACCGCTGACGATATCGTTTTCTTTGCGGGAGAACTTATCATAAACCATGCCACGCTCAGCTTCTCTGATTCTCTGCACAATTACCTGCTTAGCATTTTGAGCAGCAATACGTCCAAAGTTTCTGGGAGTAACTTCCTCTTCCAAAACATCATCAAGCTGATATTTCTTATTTATCTTCATGGCATCTTCCAAAGAAATTTGTTGGGTTTTATCTTCTACATTTTCCACAACTTGCTTCCTGGCATAAACATGAATTTCCCCTGTTTCCTTATTCAAGGAAACTCTCACATTTTGACTATTGCCATAATTTTTTTTATAAGCAGTAACCAACGCTTCTTCTACTGCGCTATAGAGAGTTTCGGGAGCAATACCCTTCTCCTCTCCTAATTGAGCAACCGCCTTTACGAAATCTGCATTCACTTTAATTTCCTCCTCATCTTAAAACTCGATATATGGTCTAACCACTGCAATATTTTTGCGTGGTACTACTATTTGTTTTTCTTTCTCCAAAAGCAGACTTAGTTCTGCTTCGTTGTGGGAGAGAAGAATACCAACCAGCGTCTTCTTCCCATCCAAGGGAGCAAACAGCTGAAGCTCAATCTTCTTCCCGTAATTAGCCAGAAAGTCTTTATCCTTTTTCAAGGGACGGTCTATACCGGGTGAAGACACTTCCAAATAGTATTGTTCTTTAATAACATCCTTGTCATCCAGCAATTTGGCTAACTTGGTGCTAATGGCAGAACAATCGTCAATATCGATACCACCTGCTTTATCCACGTAAACACGCAGATACCAGGCTCTCTCTTTCACATATTCTACATCCACCAGTTCCAAGCCTTGTTCAGCCACTATAGGCGCTGCCATTGCAGTAACAATTTTAACTATATTATTTTTCTTATTGTCTTTTTCCATAAAAACCTTCCTAAGTAAACGAAAGAGCGGGTATAATACCCACTCTTCACAAGTTTCATATAATAACTGTAAATATTATAACACTATTAGATTTTTAAAGCAACATATAATTAGGAAGTTTTAACACTAAGGTAGTCAGTTTTAACACGGTCGTAAAAGTGCTATAATAAAGACACCAAAAACGTTCGGAGAGGAGCAACATCTATGAAAAAATTTTTACTCAAAGTTTTGACCTGTCTCACCATTGTTTCCACTTTAGTCGTTCCTACTGCCTTTGCCAAAGAAAGCTTGTCAGCTAAAAGAGCAGAATTGGAAAATAAATGCACGGAAACCTTGCAAAAGCTGTATGAAAAGAAACCTAATGCTAAGAGAGTTATTGCCAACAGCTCCGGCTATGCAGTATTTGCCAACAGCGGTTACAAGCTTGGTTTAATCGGCAGTTCTCACGGTCGCGGCATGGCTTTCAATAATCATACCGGCGAGAAGATTTACATGCGCATGAACGAATTTACCGTAGGTTTAGGCTTAGGTGCTAAAGAATATGCCATGGTCTTCGTATTCCCCAATCAATCAGCCTGGAAAAACTTCACTGAAAAGAAATGGGAGTATGGCGGCAAAGCTGATGCCTCTGCAACTGATGGCGTAAACGGTGGCAGCATCGAAGGCGCTGTATACGGTGGCGACGGTGTGTGGGTTTACGAATTAACAACTAAAGGTTTAACCTTGGAAATGAACTTGAAAGGTACACGTTATTACAAAGATGACAGCATGTACCCCAAGAAAGCAAAAACAACTAAGAAATAAATACAGAAAGAGCGCTTCTTGCGAAGCGCTCTTTTATTTCTTGTAACTTAAAAATGGCAAGAACGCAGACACGCCCTTATTGCCATTTTATTTAAAACAACTCTATTTGGTCAGTAGCCGGCATGCCATTTAAAACACCAAGCTCAGCCAATGCTTCTACTGCAGAATTGCTAATTTTAGAACGAGTACGTAAATCTTCCCTGGAGATAAATAGTCCGTTCTTTCTGGCTTCACTGATACCCTCTGCTGCCGTTGCACCAATACCTGACAAGGAACCAATCGGAGGCAGCAGGCCTTTTTCTGTAACCTGGAACTTATGAGGATCTGATTTATACAAATCAATATTCTCAAAAGTAAAGCCACGCTCTAGCATTTCTACGGCTACTTCCATATAGGTAACCGTATCCTTGTCGTTGACTGAAGCCTTGTTGCCTTGCACATACACATCTTTAATAAACCGTTTCATGAAGGCTTCGCCCTTGCTCACCAAAGCGTAATCAAACTTAGGAGTACGAATAGAGAAATAAGCAGCATAAAACTCTTTAGGATGATGCACCTTGCAATAGGCAATGCGATAAGCAGACAAAACATAAGCTACCGCATGAGCTTTAGGGAACAGGTATTGCACCGTCTTACAGGACTTAACATAGAAATCAGGAATTTTAGCTTTTTTCATTGCTTCCTGCTGATCTTTCTTTAGGCCCTTTTTAGCAGCCTTGCCCTTTCGGCACCATTCCATGATACCGAAGGCCATACTTGGCTCCACGCCGTGTTTAATCAAATAGTTCATGATGTCATCACGAGTGGAAATAGTATCTTCGGTAATCTTACCCTCTTTAATTAAATCCTGAGCATTGTTTAGCCATACGTTAGTACCGTGAGAGTAACCGGAAATATGCAGCAGGTCACTAAAGTTCTTAGGCTTAACGTCTTCAATCATTTGACGCACAAAGAAGGTGCCGCATTCCGGCACACCATAAGTACCTACGTTACTGCCAATTTGTTCAGGTGTAACACCAAGTGATTTGGTGCTGAGGAACAGCTCCATGGTAGCAGGATCAGCAATAGGAATTGATTTGCAATAACCATCTTGCCCCAACAAATTATCCAGCATCTTGATCATGGTTGGATCATCATGACCCAGAATATCCAGCTTCACCAAACGGTCGTTGATGGAATGATAATCAAAGTGTGTTGTAATAATACCTGTAGTCTCATCGTCGGCCGGATACTGCACCGGCGTAATATAGTTAATGTCCAGATTTCTGGGCACAACCATGATGCCACCGGGATGCTGTCCTGTAGTCCGCTTCACATCTACCAGGCCTGGAATCAAGCCTTCTACATAAGCACTACGGACCGGTTGATTACGGCCTTCATAATATTTCTTAATATAACCATACGCAGTGGCAGCTGCAATAGTGCCTAATGTTCCTGCTCTAAATACATTGTCTCTGCCAAATAATTCTTCTGTATATTTATGAGCTTTAGCTTGATATTCACCTGAGAAGTTAAGGTCGATATCAGGTACCTTCTCGCCATGGAAACCCAGGAAAACGGCGAAAGGAATATTGTGTCCATCCCGTACCATGTCAGTATGGCACTGTGGGCACTTCTTCGGTGGTAAGTCAAACCCGGAACCAACGCTGCCATCTTCAAAAAACTCGGTGTGGTGACATTGGGGACAACGGTAATGAGGTACCAAGGGATTTACTTCCGTAATATTTAACATAGTTGCCACAAAGGAAGAACCTACGGAACCTCTGGAACCAACCATGTAACCATCATCATTAGATTTTTTAACCAACAAATGGGCAATGTAATACAAAACTGAGAAGCCATTACCAATAACGGCTTTCAGCTCCATCTCTAAGCGATCAGATACCTGCTTAGGTAATTTCATTTCACCATTTTCTTCATAGCCATACAGCTCTCTGGCCTTAGCTTCAGACATACTTCTAACCTTGTCTTCAGCACCGGGAATAATTGGCGTATACAATTGATCATCATCAGGAACAGGTTTAATTCTTTCAATCTGGTCGTTAATCTTATTAGGATTTTCTACCACGACCTCATAAGCTCTGTCCTTACCCAAATAACTAAACTCAGCCAGCATTTCTTCTGTAGTTCTGAAATACAGCGGTGGCTGCTCAATATCAGGATAGCCTACCCCTACTGTTAAAATTCTTCTCAGGAGTCCATCCTCCGGGCGCAGAAAATGCACGTCGCCGGTTGCTACGGTCAGCTTCCCTAGTTTATCTGCTAAAGCAATTACTTTCTTGTTTAAGTTCTCCAAATCAGTCTGAGAGGTAATCTCAGGATAATTATCATCATTAAGCAAATACCTGTTATTACCTAAAGGCTGAATTTCCAAATAGTCATAGAAGGAAGCTACTTCTTCCAATTCCTTATCGGAAAAACCATTTAATATGCCACGGAATACTTCTCCTGCTGCGCAGGCACTGCCAATAATCAGACCCTCCCGATACTGCTCAATGAGAGCCTTGGTCATGCGGGGGCGCTTAGGCTTGCCACCAAAATACTGCAAATGAGACAAAGAAATCAAACGATACAAATTACGCAGGCCTGTAATATTTTTAGCCAAAATTATAATATGATAATTTTTCTTTTCTTCTACAGCATGGCACAAATAAGCTTCCACACCAAAAATCAGTTTCAGGTCGGAATCCAGGGTCTGCAATTCTTTGTAAGCAAAAGGAAAGGCTTGCACAACACCATGGTCAGTGATGGCCAAAGCCTTATGCCCCCACTTTGCAGCGGTTCGCACCAATTTCTCAATAGGTGTGATGCCATCCATCTTGCTCATCTTGGTATGACAATGAAGCTCCACTCTTTTGACAGGAGCATTATCTGTTACTTCTTCATGAGGCTCCAGCATAATGCTCTTTATCGGCATCATGATCAGCTCAGAGTTCTCATATTTATCTATCATAATATTGCCTTGCAAAATTATGTGAGAACCAATCGGAATTTTTTTCTTAAAGGCAGCAGCATCTTCTCTGTTTTTGGCTAAATCATTACGATTTCTTTGTTCGCCAAAGCGAATTTTGGCAAGAATACCATTGGTTTTATCCTTGACCAAAATAGTAATCATCACAGCATCAGTACGAAGTTCTCTTTCTCTAAAATCAACAACCTCGCCTGCTACTACCACATTATTTTCTTCTTCCACTACTTCGTTCATGGTCCTGGGTTTCTTGGTAATCTTACGACCCATGACTACGCCTGTAGACTTGTAACCCAGGTGCTCTTCTTCTACATGGCGCAGAGCCTCTCTATATGCCTCGCTCTGGCAAACATCATCCAGCACAGGTTCAGTCTCCGGCTCTGGCTCCGGCATAGACTCCAGCTCTTGCTCCAAATCGTTGGCAGGCAACACAAGAAAAGCCGCGCTTGTTAAAGCACAAGCAGCGGCTAGCTTTTTGCCCATATTGTCTAAAAAGGGAAGGTCCTTAGCCTCTACCTCACCTTGGGCATAGTAAAGATCCCAAGTCTTAGCTGCCTCGTCCAAATGCACCTCTCGTACCTTCAAACGTTTAAGCAGGGAAGCTTCTTCAGGAGATAATTCCAAAGTAGACATAAAGTTTTTAAATATTTTTTCGTCAGGTTTGATAACGTATTTTTGCGACATCTTACTTACATCTCTCGCTTTTCTTAGCCAATATTTTCTATGGAAATTACTGAATCAATTTTATGCATATCAGCAATGATACCATCAATATTACCATCTCGCATGATTTTCAGATAAAATTCTGCGGTAATGGTATTGCCCACAGTATCTTCTTTAATGTTTAAGGTCCTGGACTTTACATTATTCTTTTGTAAAAAATCCAATACCTTGGGAATACCGTCTGTATTCTTCTTAACGGTTATTCTTATGTAACGACGTTCCGTCTTACCGGTATTATAAAAACGCTTTTCCAGCTCATGGAAGGTAACCAAAGTAATCATCGTAATAACAGTGGCAAACATGGCAATGATAAACATGCCGCTGCCACAAGCCAGACCAATGGCAGCTATCATCCAAAGACTGGCAGCAGTAGTAAGTCCGCGTACATTAAAGCCATCATGCAAAATGGTACCGGCACCTAAGAAGCCTATGCCGCTGACTACCTGCGCTGCAATACGGGAAGAATCCCTGCCTGCCGTAAGACCATCGGAGCCGTAGAGTGATACCATCATAATCAGTGCGGAACCGGCACAAACCAGGATATGAGTTCTCAGGCCTGCCGGTCTATCGGCACTGCCTCTTTCCAAACCAACTATACCGCCTAAAATCGCTGCAGCGCATAATCTAATGATCATCTGTGCTGTTAAAGTATCCAGCATCTACGTCACCTTCATTTCTGCTTATAAGGTTTTAGCTAAAAGGTTTTTGATTTCAGTTAAATAGTCGCCATTCACATCTACCATTACTACTTCACCGGTGGCACGAGTCTTAACTTCGATTTGGTTTTTAGCCAAAGTCTTGGGACCCACTACCACTCTCAAGGGATAACCAATCAAGTCAGCATCCTTGAACTTAACACCGGCTCTTTCGTCTCTATCATCAATAACTGTTTCAATACCTTCCGCAGTTAATTTGTTATAAATCTCTTCTGCTTTAGCATTGCTTACTTCGTCCTTGGTATTAACAGGAAGGACAATAATCTGATACGGAGCAATAGCCTTAGGCCAGATGATACCGTCCTTATCGTTGTGTTGCTCAATAACAGCAGCCATGGTACGACCTACGCCAATACCATAGCAACCCATGTAAATAGGTTGTTCCTTGCCATTAATATCCAAATAGGTTGCCTTTAAAGGCTCTGTATATTTCTTAAACAGCTTGAATACTTGTCCTACCTCAATGCCTCTGGCAGTGGACAGCTTACCACCGCAGTGTGGACAGGGATCGCCGGCCTTAGCCAAACGAATGTCAGCTACAATAGCAGGCACAAAATCCGTCTTAGGATTAACGTTAATATAGTGAGTATCTACCTTGTTAGCACCACAGCAAATATTATGCATATTCATGACAGTGCTATCAATAACGACAGTAGCTTTCTTAGGATCTAAGCCTACAGGTCCCATGAAACCGCCTACGGTACCTGCTTCAGCTAGCATTTCAGCAGGAGCCATATCTACCTCGGTTACGCCGGTAGCATTAATTACTTTGACTTCATTAACATCATGGTCACCACGAACAAAGCAAAGAATCAAGCCCTTCTCTGAGGTATAGGCTACAGCCTTTACAGAGTGATCCACCGGTAAATGTAAGAATTCGCAAACTGCCTCAATGGTCTTGCAATCAGGAGTCTTTACTTCTTCTTTGGTCTTAGCTTCTTCCTCAGGAGCAACGAT
>Ga0268357_101153_pt1 | contig 20800 bp, 20 predicted proteins | sample BioMet10_FD_192466 | JGI IMG/M metagenome (GOLD analysis project Ga0268357, IMG submission 192466) | Sewage microbial communities from Oakland, California, United States - Biofuel 10 (Illumina Assembly) | ecosystem: Engineered > Wastewater > Sewage > Unclassified | place: USA: California... | reverse complement strand
ATTCCGAACAGAGAAGTTAAGCCTGATCACGCCGATGGTACTGCGTAACAGTGGGAGAGTAGGTAGCTGCCGTTTTAGCAGAGAGTCCTGTTCATGCAAATATGAATGGGACTCTCTTTTTGGTTATACCCTCATGAATTCTCTCACAGAAAATGATCTCGTCCATTTGTCCATGGATTTGAACAGTAAATACCGACTTTAGATATTTGTTGCTACTCGTTTTTAACAGTCCTCCTCTATAGAAGAAATTAAATTTATGTTGCTGTGGCTATTGGGCTTTCCTTGGGTTGTTACAAAAAGTTGGCTTATTCTATTGATTCTTTATTGAATCCAGAAACGAATCATTTTTTCTGCTTTTAGCTAATATTTTCGATTATAGATTTGTTATAGCTGATTAATTAATCTGTAAGTCTACTTTCATATTTAATGACCTGTATTATTTTATGTGTTTTGAATTTACTCTAATAAACTTATTTATCGTTTTTATTAGAACTAATCTTGGGGAGTTTGTATATAGCAACATTGTCTATTCACAGATTTTTAGAATTATTTTTTAGACTTTGCAATCAGTAGCGTATACTCTTTAATCTTAAGCATATTTGGAGTCAAAATTAACTTGTTGACTAAAGTTGTTTAATTGCTATATTTAGATTTACTATATAATAATTAGTCACAAAAGACTTATTAATTTCTACTTTCAGATCTTAACAAAGCTTTTATTATAGAGATAAATTATTAATTTTAGCAAAATAAGATCTATTTACAGACTTATTTTGAATTTGATAATGCATATATTACTTTTGTTGCTATATTTGCAACAAAATACTAGGTTGTAGTCTGTTAGAATTACTAATGGATGTTTTGTGTGTTATACTTTTACTTATTATGGTGGGGAAAGTCTAGACACTCTAAAAAAAACTGATTAAAAATTGTAAAAACGTACTGTAGTAACAATTTTGTTCTTATTTTTGTTGCACGTTTTATGTCTGGAAAGTAAAATACCATTTGAGAGACATCTTTTATGTGCTATGAAATTCATTAAAGAATTAAATATGTTTTGTCGTGAATATGATGTGTTTATTTATAGAGATAGCGCTTCGTTTTTCTGAAACATTTTATAGTATATATTCAGACTTTGTTTTATAAGTGAAAAATTATTAATTTCTAAAAATAAATTGTTTAAAAAAAACTATTATGGAAACTACTCAAAAAAAATCTAAGAAAACGTCTATTAAAGGTATTAAAAACGCGGGTCTTGTTATCGTTGCGTGTTTGATTATCGCGGTTAGTCTCTATCATTTTGTATTAGGTAATCCTGCAAACTTTGTTAATAATGATCCAGCCAATAACCCTCTTCCTGGTAAACTTCTGGGTACTATGTACAAAGGTGGTGTTATTGTGCCTATTATTTTGACTTTGTTGTTTACAGTATTATCATTAAGCGTTGAACGTTTTATCGCTATTAAGAGTGCATATGGTAAAGGTTCTTTGACTAAATTTGTTGCAAATATTAAAGCGGCTTTGGAAAAAGGTGATCTTAAAGGTGCTCAAGAAATTTGTGACAAACAAAAAGGTTCTGTTGCAAATGTAGTTGGTGCAACTCTACTTAAATATGCTGAAATGGAAAAGGAAGCAAGCTTAAGTAAAGAACAGAAGTTATTAGCAATTCAAAAAGAACTTGAAGAAGCTACAGCTCTCGAATTACCAATGATGACTGAAAACCTTCCTATTATTGCAACTATTACAACTTTAGGAACTTTGTTTGGTCTTCTTGGTACAGTTATTGGTATGATCCGTTCATTTGCTGCTTTGTCAGCTGGAGGTGGAGCAGACTCAACTGCATTATCACAAGGTATTTCTGAAGCGTTGATTAATACTGCTTGTGGTATTGCTACAGGTGCATTAGCTGTTATCTCTTACAATTATTTTTCAAATAAAATCGATAAATTAACTTTTAGCCTTGACGAAGTAGGTTTCTCTATTGTTCAGACATTTGCAGCTTCTCATTAATAAGCAGTAAATAAATTTATAAAATAGAAAAGACTTATGGCTAAAGTAAAAGTTGCAAAAAAGGACACTTTCATCGATATGACCGCGATGAGTGACGTTACTGTATTGCTCTTGACCTTTTTTATGTTGACTTCAACCTTCGTAAAAAAGGAACCAGTAAAAGTAATGACACCGGGTTCTGTCTCTGAAATTAAGATTCCGGAAAAGAATGTCCTCTCAATCCTTGTCAATCCAGAAGGCCGAGTATTTATGGCTTTGGACAAACCTGATGACATGGAGCAAACACTTTTAAGTGTGGGAGAACAATATGGCGTGAAATTTTCGCCAAAGCAGATTAAAAATTTCAGAAAAAACACAACATTTGGTGTTCCGATGAAAAAAATGAGCACTTTCTTAGATTTACCTGAAAGGGACCAGGATGAAGCCCTTAAAAAAGAAGGTATACCTACAGATAGTGTTGATAATCAATTCAAAGTATGGGTAAAAGCTGCTCGTGCTACGAATCCAGATCTACGTATTGCTATTAAAGCTGACCAGAATACTCCTTATTCTGTAATTAAGAAAGTTATGAATTCACTTCAAGACATAAAAGAAAACAGATATAATCTGATTACTTCTTTGAAGGCGGTTGAAGCAGAAAAAAAATAGATGAAATATGAGCGCTGAAGTAGAACAAAAAAGTAGCGGAAACGGGAAAAAAGGGAAGCAGAAAAAAATGAAAACCCGCGTCGACTTTACGCCGATGGTGGATATGAATATGTTGCTGATTACTTTTTTTATGCTTTGTACATCTTTGAGTAAACCTCAAACGATGGAGATAAGTATGCCGACTAATGATAAAGTTGATGAATCACAACAGACAAAAGTAAAGGCTTCTCAGGCTGTAACTTTAATTCTTGGTGAGAAAGATAAAGTTTATTACTATCTTGGTGAGTTTAAAGCTGGTGATAATTCTTTGTTGCAAGAAACCTCTTATACTGCTGCTGGTATCAGGGATTTACTCTTAAAAAAGAATAGAAGTGTTGTCGCAAAGGTTAATGATTTGAAGCAGCAAAAAAAAGATTTAAAAATTTCTGCTGAAATTTGTAGCCAGAAAATAGCTGAAGCTAAAGAAGAAAAAGGTTCTCCAACGGTTATTATCAAAGCTACAGATAAATCAACATATAAGAATCTTATTGATGCTCTTGATGAAATGCAGATTTGCTGTATAAGTAAGTATGTTATTGTACCTATCACTGATGGTGAAAAAGCTTTATTGGCTAGTGGAAAATCAAGTGGTGCAAATAATTAAGTTAAACACTAAATTAAGAAAGAAAAATGGCAAAAATTAATTTATCTTCTGAAGAATGGTGTGACTTAATATTCGAAGGAAGAAATAAAGGGTATGGTGCGTATAGAATGCGTATGGATGCTCCTAAAAGACATAATTGGTCTATGCTGATTATTGTTCTTTTGACTGCATTCTTTATTGCTGTTCCCGAACTTATTAAATTGGCAACTCCAAAAGAGAAGGAAACAATGACTGAAGTAACTGCTTTATCAAGGTTAGATGATGCTGAAGTCAAAGATAAAAAGCTGCATAAGGTTGAACCTATTGCTCCTCCTCCTCCTCCTTTAAAGAGTTCTGTTAAGTTTGTTGCTCCTGTAATTAAGAAAGACTCTGAAGTAAGAGAACAAGATGAAATGAAGAGTCAGGAAGAGTTACAAGAAACAAAGGTAACAATTTCTATTGCTGACGTAAAAGGTAACGATGAGGTTCATGGCAAGGATATTGCTGAAATCAAGCAAGTTGTGACTCAGGCTCCTGTCGAAGAAGTAGAGGAAAAACCTTATACTGCAGTGGAACAGATGCCTCAGTTTCCTGGAGGTGATGAAGAATTGTTGAAATATATTTTTGATAAATTAAGATATCCGACAATTTCTCAGGAAAATGGTGTTCAGGGAAAAGTTTATATCCGTTTTGTTGTTTCTAAAACAGGTGAGGTTAAAGATGCACAAGTAATGCGTTCTTTGGATCCTTATTGTGATAAAGAAGCTCTCCGTGTAATCCGTTCTCTTCCTAGATGGATTCCTGGAAAACAAAATGGTGTGAATGTTCCAGTGTATTATGTAGTGCCAATTACCTTTAAATTACAATAATTATATGAAGTCTTTCAAACTGATTCCAATATTGCTTTTTTTGCTTCTTTTTTCTTGTAATGATAAGAAGCCTAAAGATGGATGGACTGATACCTTGACTTCAGGAACAATTCCTGTTGCTGTTGATGAAGGTTTCAAACCGATTATTGAAGAAGAAATAGCGGTGTTTGAAGGACTTAATTCAGAGGTTCATATAAAACCTACTTATTGTAGTGAGGTTGATGCTATAAATAGTTTATTAAAAGATAGTGTGCGGATGGTTATTTCCACCCGCAAACTATCTTCAAAAGAAATCCAATCTTTTAATAGTCGTAAGTTTTTTCCACGTGAAGTTGTGATGGCTTATGATGGCATTGGTTTAATTATTAATAATCAAAATCCAGATTCTTTGATTACTGTTAATCAAGTCAGAAAAATATTAACTGGTGAGATTACTAAATGGAAAGAAATCTACCCTAAATCTAAATTGGGTAATATCCAAATTGTTTTTGATAATCCAAATTCAAGTACTGTTCGTTTTGCAAAGGACTCTATTTGTTTAGGTAAACCTTTTGCATCTAAAGGTATTAATGCTCAAAAGACTAATTCGCAGGTTTTTGACTATGTTTCAAAAAGTCCTAATGCTATTGGAATTATAGGAGTTAATTGGTTAGGTGCTAAAAGTGATACTACAAATTTAACTTTCAGAAATGAAGTTCGTGTAATGTCTGTTAGTGAAGATAAAGTAGCTGATCTTTCTAATAGTTTTAAACCTTATCAAGCCTATATAGCTTTAGGTGATTATCCTTTTTGCCGCACTGTATATGTGTTAATAAATGATCCAAGACAAGGTTTGTCTTCTGGGTTTGCTAATTTCTTAACTTCTGATCGAGGTCAAAGGATTATTCTTAAGTCCGGCTTAGTTCCTGCAACACAACCGGTACGTATTGTAAATGTAAAAGATTAATTTTAATTAATGATTAAAAATTGCAAAGTGATGAAATGTAACTTAATATTTTCTTCAATCCTCTTTTTGGCAAGTTTTGCTATTTCTCCGCTTCAAGCGAAGGATAGTGAAGGTATTTCTTTCTATAAAGCAGGTTTCCAAAAACAGGCTAAAGCTCTATTATTTCAAGAATTGAAGTCAAATGCTTCAAATTCAGCTGAAACTTGTTATTTTTTAGGAAATGTCTATTTTGGAGAGAGTAAAAGTGACTCGGCCTCATTTTATTATAAAAAAGGTTTGTCGTTAGATGCTGAGAGTGCTTTGAATAATATTGGTTTAGCAAAGTTACAGATAAAGTCTAACGCTGCTCAGGCAAAAGAGGCAATTGATAATGTATTAAAAGGTAAAAATAAGAAAAACGTTGACCTTATTATTGAGGCAGGGCGTGCTTATTTAGAAAATGGTCAGATTCTGGCTGCCAATGATTATTTGGTCAGAGCGCAGAGCATAACCAGAAAATATGCTCCTGTTTTCGTTTTGGCAGGAGATATATTTGAAGCTAAAAAAGATGCAGGTCAGGCTTGTAGCATGTATGAGCAGGCAATTCTTTTTGATGCAAACTGTCGTGAGGCTTATGTTAAATATGCTCGTACCTACCGAGATGTAAATACAGCGCTAGCTGTTGAGATGTTAGGGCGCCTTAAAACTCAGGAACCTAACTTTTCTTTAGCAAATAAAGAATTAGCTGATCTTTATTATGCAAAAAATGACTTTGATAAAGCTTCAACTTATTACGGAGAATATATTGCTTCAGGAAATTATGATACTGATGATTTGAAACAATATGCTATGACTCTTTTCCTAAATAAGAATCATAGTAAGTCATTGGAAATTGCTCAGATGGGATTGAAACTCAATGCTCAGGATCCTGCTTTCAATCGTTTGGCTATGTATAATTATGTGGAATTGAAGAAGTTTGATGAAGCTGCTGTAGCTGCAGATAATTTCTTCAACAAATCTAAAGATGCTCAGTTCTCATATTATGATTATACATATAACGGTAGTTTGTTAGCTGAACAGAAGAAATATACAGAAGCGATTGCTTCTTTCGAAAAAGCTATTGTAGCAGATACTACTAAGGCTGAACTCTTATCTAAGATTTCTGACCTTTATGAGCAGGCTGGTGATCCTGAAAATTCCATTAAATCTTATGAGAAGTTCTTAAATGGTATTTCTAAACCTAGTGCTGATTTGTTGACAACATTAGGTAAGAAATATTATTCATATGCTAATACTGATAAAATAGCTCCTGCTGCAAAAACTTCTTCATTACTGAAAGCAGACAGCCTTTTTGCTAAAGTTGCAGAAATGGAACCTGATAATTATAGAGGAAATTGCTGGAGAGCCAGAACCAATTCAAATCTTGATCCTGAAGCTACTAAGGGTTTAGCAAAGCCTTTCTACGAAAAAACAGTTGAGATTTGTTTGTCAAAAAACGATCCTCGTTATAATTCTGTTCTGGTAGAATGTTATAGCTATTTAGGTTTTTACCATTTAGTTGCTGGAGAGAAAAATAAGAGCGCTAGCGAAAATGAAATATCTAAAGGTTATTGGAATAAAATTCTGAAGATAGAACCTGATAATTCAACTGCTTTAAAAGCTCTTGAAGGTTTAAGTGGCGCAAAGAAGAAGCGATAGTTATAATATATAATTAATGAAGAAGCAGGTTGACTAATCTGCTTCTTCATTAATTTATTTTATTTCTTTTTTGTTTTGCCTATTTTTATGATAGGTGTAGTTTTTTGTGTCTATTTGTTTCGTTTCTATTATTCTTGATTGTTTTCCTGGATATTATTGCTCTTTTTTAACAATGCAATAATTTCATTCGGCTACGTATAAGTTCGGGAAGTTTATTTGTGTTGTTCTTGTTTACAAGGCAATAGTTTTCCTGTTCTTTTTTGTTTTTTATCTTCTTATTTGTAAAATGGTTTTTTATTTCTGTGGCTGATCTCTTGACTTGATTATAAATTATAAAATTTTTTCCAAAGGTTGTGTCTGCTATCTTTGTTATAATTTATCATATTTTTCTTTCTCTTCTCTTTATATTTTGTTTATTTGCATTTATATCGGGATTTTCCTTTATCGCATTTATGCCTATTATGTATTAAATAGCTTGATATAGAGTGATATAGGTGAATTGATGTCGTGTAGTATTGTATCTGAATATTTACTCAGTAACATGTGAACCGATGCTGTAACTCTTTCTTTTTATTTTGATCTTTATTATCTTATTTGAGATTTATTACTCTATGTCTTTTGCCTTTATATTATTTGTGTGATAACATTGACGAATCAGTGCTATCTTTAATTGTGTCCTTGATTCAATGAAGTTTGTATTTTTCTGCATTGTATTTTGTATATAGTTGGATGTAAATATAATTATTTGTTTGTAAGTTTGTTGTTGTTCTGTATGCTGCTTTAATCGTGTGAGATAAGTAAGGTGGTTGATTGCGTGTATTTAAATATTGTTGCTATTATTTGTTCTTTTAATGCTCTTTAAGAGCTCGTTATTTACTTATTTCTAATTACGGTTTAAATATTTCGTTTTGTGACAATTATAGCCCTTTTAAAAATTATAATATCGGTGATTGCCCTGCTATTTCACGTGAAACTGATTCTTGTACAACTCTGTCTTTAAAAAATAGCTCTATTATAGCTTCTAACTTCCCGAAGTTTAAAATTTTAATTTTTTTCTTATTTTGTTTGTGTTTTCTAAATAATCATTTATATTTGCAGTGTACTACAATAGTAGTACACTATTATTATATAACGAAATTCGTTATCTCTGATTATCTTTGGCTTTGTTTACTCTATCATTGAGTATGAACCTTGCAAATGTTTATAAGAATTTATAATTTAATAATTAGAATCAAATGATTATCATTGTCATTATCATAGTTATTATTAGTGTTATTCTGCCATTAATCAGGTGAATTATAGCTTATTCAATGCTGAATAACAATATTTGATCTTTAGAGAAACGTTTCTTAGACTATAAAAAACAATTTATTCTTAGTAAAATGGTAACAATCGAGAATCTCACCTTCGATTATCGAAGATCGCAGAAAAAACTGTTTGATGACTTTTCTTTATCTATTGAAAAAGGTAAAGTTTATGGTTTGTTAGGTAAGAATGGTGTTGGCAAGTCTACACTATTATATCTTATGACTGGTCTTTTAATGCCCAAGAATGGCAAAATAAGCTTTAATTATGTCGATGTGGCTAAAAGGTTGCCTCATACTCTTCAGGATATGTATATCGTCCCAGAGGAGTTCGATTTGCCTTCTATGCCTTTGCGTAAGTATGTAAAGTGCAACGAGTCTTTCTATCCCCGTTTTAGTATGGAAGACCTGGAGAAATATTTGCAGTGTTTTGAACTTAATATGGATGTTAATCTTGGTGCTCTCTCAATGGGGCAGAAGAAGAAAGTCTATATGAGCTTTGCTCTTGCCACCAATACTTCTCTTCTTGTAATGGATGAACCTACCAATGGTTTGGATATTCCGGCCAAAAGTCAGTTTAGGAAGTTTATAGCACTCGGCATGAATGAAGATAAAACGATTATTATTTCTACTCATCAGGTTAGAGACATTGATAATCTTTTAGAGCATGTGATTATTATGGATCATAGCAAGGTTTTGCTTAATGAGCCCGTATCCAATATTTGCCGCAAACTATTGTTTGTTGAAACATCCAGTGATAAAATAGCTGAGAATTCACTTTTTGTCTCTCCTTCTATACAAGGAAACAGTATGATTCTTCCTAATACTGAGAATGAAGAATCTGCTATTAACCTTGAACTGCTATTTAATGCAATGCTTAGTGATACAGAAAAATTAAAAGGAGTATTCAACAATTAAAAAAAAGCACTATGATACAGAATAATTATTTTAGCTTTGAGCGTTTCTCTTTACTCCTGAAGAAGGACTTTATGGAGAGTTGGAGGACCATTCTTCTTCGTTTTGTGACGCTTTATGCTGTGCTAGCAGTTGTGTTTTGTTTTTTGTGCTATAAGGATTGTCAGTTAGGAACGATCCAGGCTGGAGCCGAAAACAATGTTCGTTATTTAGGGTTTACCCTATTTCTGTTTTTTGGATTCGGCTGTATTTTTGCTTCATCCATGATGGAGAAAATGCAGAGTAAAACTAAACGGATCTCTTATCTGATGACACCGGCAACTTCTTTCGAGAAATATTTCTCTGGTTTTGTCCAGGTGGTTGTTTTATTTATAGTTGCTTTCTTTATCGCTTTTAAATTAGCAGACTTCACTCGTGTGGCAATTTTTTCTATATGTTATCCTAGTTTAGATATCATTTCAATTGATTTAAGGTATTTAGTTCCCAAGAACGGCGAGCTTTTCAACAGCTGGCAAGCTCTTATAGTTGGATTTTCTATCTATCTCTTCTATCAATCGTTGTTTGTTTTAGGGAGTACTTTATGGTATAAAAAGCCATTTATAAAGACAATTGCGGCAGGCGTTGTAATTTATTTGATTTTTATAACGATAAACGGTACGTTAATTCATTTCTTGTTTCCCAATAATCTGTTTGGCTTTTTTGATGCTATTAGATATTGCAATATAACTTTTGATAAAATATCTACCTTGAGAAATATTACAATCTTATTTTCCTGCTTGACCCTTTTTAATTGGATTATGGCTTATTTCCGTTTTAAAGAGTCCGAAATAATTAATCGTATATAAGCATATGAACTTTAAAGAAAACAAAGCCATCTATTTACAAATTGCAGACAGAATCTGCGATGAGATAATTTTTGGACAGTACGCTGAAGAAGAACGAATACCATCCGTGCGTGAATATGCTTCCATGGTGGAAGTAAATGCAAATACGACGATGCGTTCGTTTGATTATCTTCAGTCTCAAGATATTATTTATAATAAGCGGGGAATCGGTTATTTTGTCTCTTCCGGGGCAAAGAAGTTGATTTTATCTCTTCGCAGAAAACATTTCCTGGAAGAAGATATTGATTGGTTCTTCCACCAAATCTATACGCTAGATATTCCGATGGAAGAGATCGCGAATATGTATTTTGAATTTAGTAAGAAACAAAACAGTATTAAAAAATGAGACGCACAACAATTATATTACTAGGTCTTCTATCATCCTTATTATTATTTTCGGTGATATTTGTCTTTTATCTTTGGAGTATAAAACCGGCTGTCACTAATGTAGAATTACCTGTTTGTGGTTATCAACCTGATCCTAGCCAACGAGTTTCTATTGATACCTATCCTTGCAAGATTTTAAAATTTGTAGATGATAAAGAAGGGTTCTCCAGTAAAACTAATATCTCTCTGCAAGTAGGTCCTTCAACAGATCCTGATGATCATAAGCTTAGTTTGTCCAAGGAATCTGTTGCAAAGGTTTCTGGAGATACGCTAATTATTCAGCTTAATTATAAAAAAGAGATGGAGCGCTTTTGGGGTAAGAAGGCGAAAGTCTCACAAATTGAGTTTGCTCTTAATTATTATACTGATTCAAAAACTCCTTTGATTATCTGTAATGAGTCGAAAGGGCTTAAACATATCACCTTGAATGAAGTGGTTCTCCCCAAATTAAAGATTATTTCTCCTTATGGTGCGGTTGATATTTGTTCCAGTAGAATCAGTGATTTGGATGTATCAGGATGTCAGAAAGTTAGTCTGGATTGATTGGGCAGAGTTTATTGCCATTTAATCGCCGGATAAAGGGCAGGGCTCACCAGTAAAAGTATGGGGGATTCATATATGTTAGCAAGCCTAAACAGAAAGAACCTGATATCAGTAACTCCCAGAAATTGTGCTCTAAAAGCTTTGACTTGTGGTTATGAAGTATAAAATGAAAAAAGAGAACCGAAAAAAATCGATTCTCTTTTTTAGTTGCGGAGGCCTGACTCGAACAGACGACCTTTGGGTTATGAGCCCAACGAGCTACCAACTGCTCCACTCCGCGATGTTTGTGAGTGCAAAGGTACTTCTTTTCTGTAATAAAACAAATTATTTTAGAGAATTAATTTATATAAATGCGATAATATATTGATAGTTAATGTATTATCGTGTTTGTGATTTATTGATTTATGGTTGACTATTACTGACTTATAAGTTATTTCCAATAAATAAGTTTTTGGATTTTCAAGTTAGAAAGCATAAGTTGCTTAGCTTTTTTTTAAAAATATCATATTCGTTTTTTTGCTGTAAGGGCTTAACAAGTAAATTGCAAAACCGGTCTGAATAAGGCTGATTTTTTAAAGAATTAAGGTTGCTGGATGTGTTTTATATACCTATATTTATACCCCCACGTTTTTGTACTGGCAGACGCTGATTATTAGATAGTTATCACTTGTAAATAAAATACTTGGACAAATGATTCAGTTATAAGTTGCTTCTTTTTTGGCAGTGTTTTTTGTATTTTGATGCCTGTTGTCAATTGTATTTATTATTATAATTGCAATTAAGCTCATTTTAAAAATAGTTTTAAATCAATTATTGTTATAATTATTTTGCGGGTTTGCTTTTATAAACTGATCATTCATTGTCTTTGCAAACTAAGGTCTAAATGATCTGAAACTCCTTGCTGGAAGTCTTTAAACGTCTTGACACTATTTGAAAACAGCCAGACTTATTTTTCAACATCATTTGAGACTTTCAGAGAAATTATCCAGCAACTATTCATAATTGTCTTTTTTGAAAAATCATTGGTGAATCATTCAGATTTATTCTCCTATGATTTTTATTTATTGAAGAATGATTTATATTTATTGGCGAATAAAATCAGATAATTCAGCAATTTTTATGGGAGTGGAGTGTATTTCTTCTTTTTCAAGATGCAGAAACAATGATTTTAACATTATCTCCCAAGAAGGCTCATACTGAAATCCTGAGGGGATTTAATTCTTAATATGTTATCTTTGCCCCAAAAAGATATATGAATTACGATACTTTCCTTCGCTTTATCTTTCCTGATGGCATGTTTGATTACTTCGAGATAACCCAATTCAATGAGCTTACTGACAAAGTTGAAATACATTTCGAAGAGAAAAATAATCCTCCTGAGGAATATAAAAACGACAAACTGGAAAGTAAAGGATTCTATGAAGAAGTTCGTATGTATGATTACCCCATGCGTGGTCGTAGTTGTGTTCTTTATATAAAGAAACGTAGATGGTACAATCATACAAAAGAAAAATACATCTCCCGTAATTGGAAACTAATGACTCAAGGCACGCAAATCTCCTCTGAATTTGCGTCTTTTTTAAAAGCTATGGATCGACTCTCGAGCCATTAGTATTAGTTCCTTGGCTGAGCATTATCGATTGGATGCCAAGCAACTTGAATCACAATATAAGAATCATCTGAGTAATTACAGAGAATGGGATCAACTCCTTCATGCACAAGATTGGATCTTATTTGAGAAGAATATCGGTGCTTATGTAGGACTTGACGAAACAAGCCTTTCACGTGGCGAGTTATATACCATTCTTATCAATAAGGAAGCTAAAGGCAGGAAAGGAAGCATTATTGCCATGATTAAAGGAACAGATGTGAAAACCGTATCGGATGTGTTGCTTAAACTATCGCGCAGACGGCGTTTTCAGGTGCGTGAGATTACTTTAGACATGGCTTCTAACATGAATCAGATAGCACGAATATGTTTTCCTGGGGCAAGGCAAGTGGTAGATCGCTTTCATGTACAACAATTGGCCTTTGAAGCCGTACAGGAAATGCGCATTAAAGCACGCTGGGAGGCAATGGACAAAGAAAATATAGAGATTAGCCATGCTAAGGCTTGTGGAATCCAATATAAACCTTTTATTTTTGAAAACGGAGATACAAAAAAGCAACTTCTTGCCAGAAGCCGTTATCTGCTCTTCAAAAAAGAGACAGCCTGGAGCAGCTCTCAAAGCAAACGTGCTGCTATTTTATTTCGGGAATATCCTGATATAAAGAAAGCATATTATTTGAGTATGCGGTTAGGGCTTATTTATCATCAGTCAAAGCATGCAGACGTGGCTTTAACAAAGTTAGCACATTGGTATGATGAAGTTGACAAGTCAGGATTTCTGTCTTTTGGTACAGTGGCAAGAACGATACAAACGCATTATCTAAGAATTGTTGCTTTTCTTTAAAAATCGTGCAACCAATGCGGTCAGCGAATCTTTTAATGCAAAAATCAAGCAATTTAGAGCACAACTAAGAGGGGTAAGAGATATTTCTTTCTTCTTATTCAGATTATCCAAAATTTATGCTTAAGATTTCAATCCCTCAGGATTTCGGTATGATCCAAGAATATTGGCTGAGCCCTTGTTCCGGAGACGTTATGGAAGTCTGTAAACAAAAAAAAGAGAATCAAAATTGATTCTCTTTTCCTAGTTGCGGAGGCCTGACTCGAACAGACGACCTTTGGGTTATGAGCCCAACGAGCTACCAACTGCTCCACTCCGCGATGTTTCTGGATGCAAAGGTACTGCTTTTTATTTAGGAAACAAGTATTTTTTGAAATATTATTCTATTAATAATAAAATATGGATGTAATCAGCTCTATAACAGATGCATGTACTGCTTATTAAGCAATGTGTCTTATTAATTAAATAAATCTTTTCTTGTGTAATAAGAAGAAAAGAACTACTTTTGCTCAAATAAAACAAAACTGTGCAGGTTATATGCCTATGACTGTATCAAAGACAAAAATAAAACTTGTAGATGTTGCTAGACAGCTCTTCGCGAAAATGGGGGTGGAGAATACGACGATGAACGATATTGCCCTTGCTTCAAAAAAAGGAAGAAGGACTCTTTACACCTATTTTAAAAGCAAAGAAGAGATTTATTCAGCTGTTGTTGAGTCTGAACTGGATATGCTCTCGGATACTATGAAGGCTGTATCGGAGAGAAATATCTCACCTGATGAGAAATTAATAGAACTTATTTATACTCGCCTGGAGGCTGTAAAAGAGGTAGTCTTTAGAAATGGAACTCTACGTGCCAATTTCTTTCGCGATATCTGGCGGGTTGAGAAAGTTCGCAAGCGCTTTGATGCCAGAGAAATTGCACTTTTCAGAAGTGTGCTGGCTGAAGGTAAAGAAAAAGGGGTATTTGTCATTGATGATGTAGATATCACGGCCAACATTATTCATTATTGCGTAAAAGGAATAGAAGTACCATATATCCGTGGTCAGCTGGGCAGTAATCTAAGTGTGGAGACCCGCAAAAAGTATGTTATGAAAATAGTTTATGGCGCATTACAGAGAAAAGAAATCAATCAATAAATAAACATTTAAATTACAATTATTATGGGATTATTAGATGGAAAAACAGCGATTGTTACCGGAGCTGCTCGTGGTATTGGTAAAGCAATTGCTTTGAAATTTGCTTCAGAAGGAGCAAATGTTGCATTCACAGACCTGGCTATTGATGAAAATGCTAAAAATACAGAAAAGGAAATAGAGGCTTTAGGTGTAAAAGCTAAAGGTTATGCGTCTAATGCTGCAAATTTTGAAGATACTGCGAATGTAGTTGCTCAAATTGTTAAGGACTTTGGCCGTGTGGATATCCTGGTTAATAACGCTGGAATTACTCGTGACGGATTAATGATGCGTATGAGTGAACAACAATGGGATATGGTTATTAACGTTAACCTGAAATCTGCATTTAACTTTATTCATGCTATTACTCCGGTAATGATGAAACAAAAAGCTGGTAGCATTATCAATATGGCTTCTGTTGTAGGTGTTTCAGGAAATGCTGGTCAATGTAACTACTCTGCTTCTAAAGCTGGTATGATTGGTTTGGCTAAATCAATTGCTAAAGAACTTGGTTCTCGTGGTGTTCGTGCCAATGCAATTGCACCGGGATTCATTATCACAGATATGACTGCAGCGTTGACAGATGAAGTAAAAGCAGAATGGGCTAAGACTATTCCATTACGTCGTGGCGGTACACCGGAAGATGTGGCTAATGTAGCTACTTTCCTTGCTTCAGATTTGTCTTCTTATGTTAGCGGACAGGTTATTCACTGCTGTGGCGGTATGAACATGTAATTAGAAGAATGACCGTAATATACGAAGATAACCATATCATTGTTGTCAACAAAACAAGTTCCGAGATAGTTCAGGGGGACAAAACGGGGGATACTCCACTTTCAGAGATTGTAAAGCAATACCTGAAGGAGAAATACAATAAACCCGGTAATGTTTTTCTTGGAGTGGTTCATAGACTGGATCGTCCGGTGAGCGGAATTGTTCTTTTTGCTAAAACAAGTAAAGCACTTCCCCGTCTGAACGAGATGTTCAAAAACAGTGAAGTAAAGAAGACTTATTGGGCAATAGTAAAGAACTGTCCGAAGGAACCCGAAGGAGAACTGGTTCATTATCTGTTGCGCAACGAGAAACAAAATAAGAGTTACGCATACGATAAGGAAGTAAAAGATTCAAAGAAAGCCATTTTAGATTATAAACTGATTGGCCATTCTCAGAATTACTACCTTCTTGAGGTGAACTTAAAGACCGGAAGGCATCATCAGATTCGTTGTCAATTGGCAAAAATAGGATGTCCCATTAAAGGAGACCTTAAATATGGCTCTCCACGTTCTAATCCGGACGGAAGTATCTGTCTTCATTCACGCAGGGTTTCCTTTATTCACCCGGTTTCAAAGGAGCTGATTGAACTGGAAGCACCAGTCCCTGAAGGTAATCTATGGAATGGATTTGAGATGATTGGATAATCATTATCTTCTAAAAAAATAATGAAAGAGTTGTTTGCTGGAATAAAATCCGGTGAACAGCTCTTTTTTCTTAAATACACATATAAAACTTTCTGATATTTTATAACGGGCAGGAGAGAACGGTCTTCTAATCTTTAAAACCGGAAAAGTTGTTCTGGTTTTATTTTGTTACTCTTAGGCTTTAGGTTTAATATTACTTCGATAATCTTTTGATAAATGTAATTTGGAATTGCGTAATGGAATGATATAGAGTAGTTTGTGGCGCGCCATCTTTTTAAAAAGAGAAATAAATTTTTCTAAATATAAAAACAGCCATTACTTGCCTTACTTTAATCCCTCAGATACAGCAGCCCGATAAGTCTCAATCTTTGTGCTCTTATGAATTTTCTTCTTTGCCTTCTTGTCCATGTCGGGCAGAAGATATTCCCAAATAAACTTCATTTTAGTCACTAATTGGTCGTTTCCCTGCAGATGTACCTCGTAATAATTAAGTAGCAGATTATGAAAGGCTTTCACCTTTCCAAGCATCTCCTCACGGGATAAGGTTACTCCCTGCTGATATTCGTAAGCCAGTGCCGGATTGGCTAGTAATCCCCTGCCAATCATTATCCCTGAAAGATTAGGGAAACGAGTCATTAGCCGGTTAATATCTTCGAGCGTAGAAATATCGCCATTATAAATGAGCGGATGTTTGCACTCGCGATAAAAAGCCTCAAATGCATTCCAGTTGGTTTCTCCTTTATACTGCTGTTTCCCTACGCGGGCATGCAGGGTGATCTGCTTCAGAGGCAGTTTGTTTAGTAAGGGGAGCAGGGCAAGGCATTCGTCAGGATTTTCCCATCCTAAGCGCATCTTTACCGAGAATTGTATCTCCGGGAACTCTTGTATGCACTGCAACAGTGCTGCTACTTCCTCAGGATAGGGGAGAATGCCCGAACCTTTATGCCGGCGTGCCAGCATAGGAAATGGACAGCCTAGGTTTATATCCGCTTCCGTATGCCCCTTTTCGCGGAAAAGAGTCACTACTTTGCGCATTTCATCGGGAGTACTTGCTATTAGTTGGGGGATAAGATGGTTAACGCTATTGTTCTCCTGTTCAATATCCCGTAGCTCTCTGTTACGAAAAGAATCGCCCTTTTCCAAACGGACGAAAGGAGTGTAGTATGTATCTATGCCACCAAAGATTGTTTCGTGCGCATTGCGGTAAGGCGCATCAGTAAATCCCTGTAAGGGAGCAAAGTGAATGGGAATTTTTTTCTCGTCTTGCATCTCTTCTTTTTACTGGCAAAGATAGTGAGCTGAGACGATAATGCGTTTGTTTTTTATCAATAAAAGGATGAATGCCCCTTTATTTTTTTTCAGACAGCCGGCAAAACATTCTGTTTTTCATAATCTGCATGGAAGAGAATACACCTTCCGATTCCTTTTCATAGATAGCTAATCCGGTTTTTATAATCTGCATGGAAGAGAATGTTCTTTTCTCATCTCTTTTCATCGTTATTTTTTTGGGGGGGGATGAATGATATTTCTCCTGAAAGTAACTTTATGTTTGTGATTGGCTGCCACATTAATTTCCCGGTATGCGGTGTGGAATTTCTTTTTTGTCTACTTTTGCAGAAGTATACATCGTTATTAGTAAGAATGAAAGAAATTAAGAATATAGTATTTGATTTCGGAGGGGTGATTGTTAATCTCTGTCGCGAGACAGCCGTGAAGAAGTTCATTGAAATAGGGGTGGCCAATGCTGATGAATTGCTGGATGCTTATCATCAGGTAGGCCTTTTTCTGGAGGTGGAAGATGGCACTCTTACTGCCGAAGAATTCCGTAAAAAACTAAGTATTGTGGCCGGAAAGGAGTTGACTTATGATCAGGTATTTCAAGGCTGGTTTGGTTTTGTCACTGATGTGCCTTTGTATCGCCTTGAGTATTTGCTGGAGTTGCGTAAGAAATATAATCTTTATATTCTGAGCAATACCAATCCTTATATCATGGGATGGGCAAGAAGTACAGAGTTTACTTCTGTTGGCCAACCGCTTGATTATTATTTTGATAAAATATACGCCTCTTATGAGATGAAGGAGGTAAAACCCAATCGTGCTATTTTTGAACACATGATTCAGGATGCCGGATTGCTGCCTCATGAAACTCTTTTTGTTGACGACGGAGCGGCTAACATTAAAATGGCAAAGGAATTGGGTATGTATACTTTCCAGCCAGTTAATGGAGAAGACTGGCGCGATGATCTTTCTGCATTGCTCTGAAGTTCTACTTGTTTCGGTAAGTTGAATAGCGGTTCCTGTTTTGGAAAAGTAAACTATAACCTTCAATCAGCCGGCATTTATCCGACTTTTTAAGAAGGTTGGCGGAAGCTTTAGTAGAGAGCGGTTTATAATTTATATTTCCTTGTACAAAAGAATGCAATCCTTTGTACAGAAGATTGTTTTCTTTTGTACAAAACAAATCATTCTTTTGTACAAGGATTTTTTAATGTAATTCGGGAGATTTTATGGAATAGCCCAGAGGATGCTCAGCTTGCTTACTTGTTTCTCTGTTCAGCACAGAGTTTTCTCAATTTTCCGGAAATAAAGTCTCTATTATTCCTAAAAAAACGAGATCCCATCTCAGCCAGAAATTAAATTTATTGGAGGCAGGAGCTGCTTTTAAAGGGAAGTTCTTTTCCTGAACCGCAGGTAAAACATCAATCCCGCGCTGCTAAGCCCGAAAGGGAAGGCCATCCATACACCCTTTACTCCCCAGTTTAAGATAAATCCAAAGAAATAACCCGCCGGAATTGAGATGAGGAAATAGCTGACAAAAGCAATATACATCATCGGTTTCACGTCTGCAATTCCCCGGAGAGCGTTGGCAAAAGTAATTTGTGTGCCATCGCCGAACTGATATAAAAGGAATGGGAAGATAAGCGTAAGAACAGTGCTGTTCACTTCCTGACTTTCGGTAAATACGGCTCCCAGATAGTTTCTGAGTAAGAAGATGGCTCCTGAAGAAACTACCGCCATCAACAGGATGATGTGAAAGCCGGCATAAGCTGATCTACGCACATTCACAATATCGTTTTTACCCCTGAAATTACTCACTCTTACCGCAATTGCAGCACCCATTCCGTAATAAATCATAAAGCATAGGCTGGAGATTGTTAACATCACCTGATGAGATGCCAGCGCAATGCTGCCCAACCATCCTACCATTACGGTACTAAAGGTGAATGATGCGGTTTCCATTCCCATTTGCAGGGCAATAGGCCAGCCTAGTTCGTTGAGCTTTCTGAACAGCTCCTTTGATAATCCGGAGAGCTTAAAGCCTTTCAAGTACTGAGTATACCGTTTGCTGGATAAAAATATGGCTGCAAACCCCACGGCCATAAGGATACGTGCTATAAGTGTGCTCACTCCTGCACCCATTAAACCCAGCTCGGGGAGTCCCAATATACCGTATATCAGCAGATAATTGAGGATGATGTGCAGACCATTGCCCCATAACAGAATCCACATGGAGGTTTTAGTATCGGTAATCCCGTCGGCAAATTGCTTAAATGAATTGAATATCAGCACAAATATAAGGGAAGCCAGCTGAACCAGAAAGTATGGACGAATGAAGGGAAGTAGTTCCTCGGGCTGACCAAAACGTTGAATGTTGAGGTATACAACAAACATAATGGCCGTGATCAGCAATGCCACTAAAGTATTGGCCACGATACTATTTTTCAATGCCTGTCCTGCTCCGGTTTCATCTCCTTTACCAAACAGACTTCCCACGATGGGAGTCAGTCCGTAGGAGAATCCGGTGCTGAATATGATGGCTAGTGTGAACAGGTTATTCACAAAAGAGGCTGCTGCCAGCTCAATGGTGCTGTGGTGTCCCACCATCATTGTGTCGGCAAAGCCAAGAATAATCATGCCCAACTGCCCGATGACAATGGGAATTCCTAAACGTAGCAGTGCCTTATAATGTTCTTTGTATGTTGCAAAGAATCCGGTCATGATTCTTTCTTTGCTCTGTAATGCAGGGTTGAGCAATTCTCACGTACAAATGCTTTGCAAGCCAGCTCTTTTAACTGATTAGAAGTCACTTTCCGGTAATTGTTCACTTCGTTATTCAAATCTTCCGCTTTACTTATCAGTTCAAAAAATGCCAGATTAGTAGCAACATTGAGATAATTAATGTTGCTGAATATCTGTTCCGATTCGAATTTATTTTTCACTTTCTCCAACTCATGTTCTTCCACAAGCGTATTCTTTAGTGCCTCAAGCTCTTCCCAAACAGCAGCCTCCGCCTGCTCCAGGGAAACACTGGGCGCCGGTTTGCCAGAAATCTGGAAAAGGCCAGGTTCCACACTGCCTGAGATGTATGCATCGATGGAGGTAAACACCTGGCGGTCTTTTACCAGATGCTGTGTAAGCCGGCTTGAATTGCCGTTACTCAGTACATCAGAAAGTATATCAAAGGCATAGTAGTCCGGATGTATGCGTTCGGTCATGTGGAAAGCCATGTAAAGAGAATCGAGCGGCACGGCACGCTCTACTTCCAGTCGTCTTTCCTCCGTCTGCTTGGGCTCACAAGGAAGATTTCTTGTACGTACATCACGTGCAGGAATTGGTCCGAACCATTTTTCCGCCAGACGAATGGTTTCATCGAACGAAATATTCCCAGTTACACAAAGTATTGCATTATTCGGTGCATAGAAGTGAAAAAAGAAATCTTTTACATCTTCCAGCGTTGCATTGGTAATGTGCGAAATTTCCTTGCCGATGGTAGGCCATTGGTAAGGGTGTTCCTTAAAAGCCATCGGACGAACCAGGTGAGATACATCTCCGTAAGGCTGATTCAGATAGCGTTGCTTAAACTCTTCTGATACCACCTGGCGCTGAACATCGAGGCTTTTAGGATTAAAATCCAGACTTAACATGCGATCCGATTCCAGCCAGAATCCTG
>Ga0268357_101145_pt1 | contig 20998 bp, 18 predicted proteins | sample BioMet10_FD_192466 | JGI IMG/M metagenome (GOLD analysis project Ga0268357, IMG submission 192466) | Sewage microbial communities from Oakland, California, United States - Biofuel 10 (Illumina Assembly) | ecosystem: Engineered > Wastewater > Sewage > Unclassified | place: USA: California... | reverse complement strand
ATTGACAACAATCAGGTTTAAGACAGGAAAAAATAAGCTAAGACGAACATTTGATAAGAGATGAGTTATAAGATTCGAAAAAATTCTGACTGATTTATTATCAATGTTTCTAACTAAATTATACGAGGAGGAAACCTATGTACGAATTAATACAAGCAGGAGAAAAAACATATTATATTAATTGCCCGGCTAAAATGGGTATTTATGTTGCAAATGAAAATGATGTGTATTTAATTGACAGCGGAAACGACAAGGAAGCAGGGAAAAAAGCTCAAAAGATTTTGAATGCGAATAATTGGAATCTGATAGGTATTATTAATACCCATTCCAATGCAGATCATATTGGTGGAAATAATATTTTGCAGCAAAGAACAGGATGCAGGATAATTTCCACAGCACTAGAAAATATGTTTACAAAATACCCCATATTAGAGTCATCTTTTTTGTATGGAGGTTATCCATGCAAAGAACTTAGAAATAAATTCCTTATGGCAGCTTCAAGTGAGCCAACAGATAACGTTGAAAATTCTTTACCGGATGGTTTGGAATTTATACGGCTTGGTGGACACTATTTTGATATGATTGGAATTAGAACATCAGATGATGTTTATTTTTTAGCCGACTGTGTTTTTGGAGAAAATATTATCACCAAGTATCACCTATCATTCATTTATGATGTAGCAGAGTTTTTACATACCTTGGACATGGTTGAGCATTTGGATGCAAATTTGTTTATACCTGCTCACGCTGAAGCAACTAAGAATATAAAGCCACTAGCTCAGATAAATAGAGATAAGGTAAACGAAATTATAGAAAAACTTTTGGAAATCTGCAAAAATCCTATTTGTTTTGAGGATGTTTTGAAAGCTGTATTTGATGTTTATGCCTTGACTATGGATATTAATCAATATGTACTTGTTGGAAGTACAGTGCGTTCCTACTTGTCTTATTTGCATGACAATGGGAGATTAGATATTATTTTTGCAGAGAATAAGTTGTTATGGAAAAGTATATATAAAGAAGAGTAAAATAATAATCCTACAAACCTAGAAATTAAGTTGATTTCAAGGTTTGTAGGATTATTCAGTCTATGCACTCATTCTTTTTTGTTTTATTACTGCCAATGTAACAGCCAACACTGCTACAGCAAATCCAATCATTATAAGCATATTGTTAAATACAGGTATAAGGTTTTCAATTTTAAAATCAATCATATCAGTTATAGCATTGTTAGATTTTACATACCAATAGGTGGGAGTGAAGCTTGCAATGGTTAATACTGTTTTACCTAGTAAAGCTTGACGAACAAAAACACCGCTAATAAAGCAAGTTCCTAAGGAAAATACATTTGCTGCTGCAGACATTGCTCCTCTGCTTTTTATTATATTTCCTACTAAAAAGCTTATGCTTAAAGCTGCCAAGGTAAAAACAAAGGAGTTTAATATAAGAAGTAATCCGTTTGTTGTAAACATATAGCTTCCACACATGATAAAGCTTGCAAAAACCATTATAAACCAGACTAGTACAGCAAAACTTAGGTTTCCTAGTATCATTTGCAGATTCATGCTTCTTGTATTCATTGGAGAACAAAGGTTTCGCTTTTTTAAATCTGTATCATTAAAAACCATCATAACGGAGCAAACACCTAAAATCAATATTGCAAACAATGAATAAGCCAAATAGTTAAAGTAATAACCGGGTTTTTCACTTTTCAAAGTTTGGCCGCGGCTTAGCGTAACTTCGATTTTTTGAGACATATCCTTGTCAACATGGGATATAAGCTGTTCCTCTGATAAATCTTTTATATTATAGGTATATATTTTTACTGTATTTAAGTATTTATTAATGATATTGTCCATGTACACGTTGCTTGTTGAGTTTGGTAATGTAGTCTTTTCAAGTTTTACATCCTTTCCGCTGAGCAATCCTTCTGTAAAGCCTTCAGGCACTTTTACTATATATTCTACCTGCCTAAAAACCAAGGCATCCTGAAATTTTTGGGTATCATCAGAAACATTAACAATGTTTGCATTTTTACTTAGATAATCCTTTAATCCTTCAATAAGATTAGAATTTTTATCATGATTAATAAATGCTATATTAACTTTGGCATCTGTGAAGTTTGTACTTACGGGATCAGTATAAGTACTAGCAAAAAGTATTGCAAGGATTAAAAATACCACAATATAAATCATCAATTGAGATATATTTTTATAAATTATTTTAAAAAAAGCTTTATAAACTTGCATATTTTTGCCTCCTTAAAATGAAGTAGGTAATTAGACTAAAAAATATCGTAAAACAGCAAAGCAGAATTATATCTGTGAAAAATTGTGTGTGAGTATTATAGTAGTATAGTGAATAAAAACAGTCTGTTATTAAGTTTGCAGGGTTAATATATCCCAAAACTGGAACAGTTGTATTGACAATATATTTCATCTTATCATACATCATCCCTGATAAAAATGACATTGTCATAGTGAATCCAATTAATATTGCGATTTTAATACCCTCTTCTTTTTTGATTATTGAGGCAATAAAAGCCCCAAAGGTTACTCCCGTAATTGTTCCAATTGCACAAGTCAGTAAAATATATCCAACTTCGCTGCCAAAGTTTATTTTTAGCACCAAACTTAAATATGCAAGCAATGCAAAGATCTCCATAAGCTGAACTGTTGATGCTGCAAGAATAGAAACAGAGAAGACTTTTAATTTATGTGTAGGAGCCATATTAACTCTTGCTCCTTGCGGTGACAGGTTTGCTTGTATGGAGACCACTTCCTTTAGTCCCCAAAAACCTCCGTAAAGGCAGGCCATAGCAATTAAAGTATAATAATAGTTTACTGTGACATCAGGGACAGATTTGCTAACAGAAACTTCTTTAAGATAATCTATTCTGTTCGATGCACTTTCAATAAGGTCATTATGAATCGAGGCAGGACTTTTGCTAGTGATTGTTACTATTGTAGAGGAGGTTTGTTTAAAGTCGTCTAAAAAACCTTTTAATACTGATTGCTTTATGCCTGATTCTTTAACCACAAGTTTGATTTCATGATCAAAGTAGATGTAGCCCTCAATACTGCTATTTTCAAGGAGTTTGTCAGCTTCTTCCTTAGAAGTATATTTTACATTGAATAAATTATTTTTGTCTGCATTTGAAACAGATGTTATGGCCTTAATAAAATCTGTGTTTTTATTAAATTCGGCATTATTAACAATTCCAATTTTAATTTCTGAAAATGCTCCCGAACTTGAAAGATTTGCAAAAGCCATATTGAATAGCGTTGCAAGCAATATTGGAAATAAAAAGGTCCAAAATATCATTTGCTTGTCACGTGTAATACATTTTAATCTGTATATATAGTTATGCAAAAACATTACATTTCCACCTCTAATCTCTAAGCTCTTTGCCTGTTATCTCTAAGAATACATCATTCAGGGTAGGCGGCTCAGAATATATTTTTCCAATTGCAATATCTTTTGACTTTAAATAATCTAGCAAAGCTACCAAGTTGTTTTTACCCCTGTTTGATTTGACAATAAGTAAGTTATCGTTAAATTCAGCAGATATTATATTTGGCAGGTTTCTAACATCCTCTAAAATGCTGTTATCAATTTTAAATATTTCAACAGTGATCTTTTCACCGGATTTTATCATGCCTTTTAATTCATCATTGGTACCACTAGCAATTATTTTTCCTTTATCCATAATTGTTATCCTGCTACAAATTTGCTCAACCTCTTCCATATAGTGAGAAGTATATACAATTGTAGCACCCTGCTTATTAAGCTTTTGTATTCCTTCTAAAATATTGTTTCGACTTTGAGGATCTACTGCAACTGTAGGTTCGTCTAAAATAATAAGCTTTGGCTTATGTGCGATACCACAGGCAATATTTAATCTGCGGAGCAGTCCACCACTTAGTTTTTTTGGATAAAATTTTTTAAAATCATTGAGCTCAACAAAATCAATTGCTTCTTCTACAAGGTTTCTTCGAATTTTTTTATCTGAAATATAAAGTCCGCAGAAGTAATCAATGTTCTCAAAAACGGTAAGTTCGTCAAATACTGCAACATTCTGCATTATAATACCTATATTTCTCTTTATATCGTAAGCGTCCGGAGACATAGGCTTATCATAAATTTCTATGCTGCCTTTATCATATTTGAGGAGAGATAAAATACAGTTAATAGCAGTGGTTTTTCCGGAACCATTTGGACCTAAAAGTCCTAAAACTTCTCCCTCTTTTACTTCAATATTAAAGTGATCCAAGGCTATTAAATCACCATATCTTTTTACTAGATTCTTTACTTTTATCACCATAATGATACCTCCGATAATTCTTTTCATATGTTTACTTTATATCATTTATTTGTAATTTGTAAGTGAGCAGCATCCCAACTCAATATGACAAATGTAATAATGATGCTTGAGAACTGGAAAATTATATGTTAGAGTTTAAGTGTAATGGGTTTTCTATAAAATAAGGGTTTGGTAAAGAAAATGAACAAGTTAATTGATAAGCTCATCATTTTTATAATTTGCGTAGCTTTATATATACCAAGTGTAAGAAACTTATACATGATTGTACCAATATTAACAGCTATAATCTTTAGTGCCATGTTAAGCTACTTGGATGATGAACGAATTACATTAGGAGCAATAATTATATATTCAATTATTTGCTGTTTTGAACCGGAGTTTTTGTTTTTTATTCCACTAATATGTTATGATATTTTAATTTTTAAATTCAAATGGGCGTTAGTTTTTGTGTTGCCGCCACTCATGGTTAATGCTAATAAGATGCTTTTAAGTATTTCAATTGCTGTGTATATATTAGTTGCATATTTATTGAAATACCGTACTCTTTCACTTCAAAGCATAAAAAAGGATTATTTTAAGCTTAGGGATAATACAAAAGAATTTTCAATACAGTTAGAAGAAAAAAATAAAGAGCTTATGGAAAAACAGGATTATGAAATAAACCTTGCTACATCGAACGAACGAAACAGAATAGCAAGAGATATTCACGATAATGTAGGTCATATGCTTTCAAGATCTATATTGCAAATTGGGGCTTTACTTACTATAAGCAAAGATGAAGAAACAAAAGAAAGCTTGAGGTTAATAAAGGACACACTTTCAGAAGCAATGGACAGCATAAGAAACAGCGTACATGATTTACATGATGAATCAATTGATCTGCAAAATGAAATAAAAGCTTTAATTGATAATTTTAAATTTTGCCCTATTGAATTTGATTATGATGTTGAAACAAACTTAGATAAAAATTTAAAATACTGCTTTATAACCGTTACAAAGGAAGCTTTGTCAAATGTAATAAGTCACTCTAATGCTACAAAGGTTTTTGTTGCAATACGTGAACACCCGGCACTTTATCAATTGATTATACGTGATAATGGTTCAAATTGCAGTTATAAAAGCGAAAACGGTATAGGAATAAAAAATATTACCGACAGAGTGGCTACAGCTAATGGCAATGTTAATATAAGCTGTGACAAAGGGTTCAAGATATTTATATCAATACCTAAAAGCTAAGTATTTAAGGGATTAGGTGAAAAATATGAGGGTAGTAGTTGTTGATGATGATAAATTAGTATGTGTATCTCTCAAAACAATATTAGAAGCTGAGGAAGAGATTTCAGTTGTGGGAATTGGCAACAATGGAATGGATGCTATTGATTTGTATGACAGATTAAAGCCTGATATTCTACTAATTGATATAAGAATGGAGACTATGACTGGCTTGGAGGCTGGAGACGTCATTTTAAAGAAGGATAAAACAGCAAAAATATTATTTTTGACTACCTTTTCAGACAATGAGTATATAATAAAAGCACTGAAAATTGGCGCTAAAGGTTATATTATTAAGCAGAATTTCGAAAGTATTGTACCGTCATTAAAGGCTGTATATATTGGGCAAACAGTTTTTGGTCAGGATATCATTACAAAAATCCCTTCTCTTATTAATAATAGTAAAGCTGATTTTTCAGCCTTTAGTATAAACGAAAAGGAGTTAGATATTATCAGTCTTGTAGCGGAAGGACTCAGCAATAAAGAAATAGCAAACAGCCTATATTTAAGTGAAGGTACCGTTAGAAATTACCTAAGCATCATTTTAGAAAAGCTGAAGCTCAGGGACAGAACCCAGCTTGCTATTTTCTATTACAAAAACAAGTAGAGTATAATAAATACAATTGGTTTACCATCTCTAAACATTAGTTTCGCCTGCTTCCTTTCTTGGAAGGGGCTTTTTTTCATGTGCTACATAGTATCCGAAAAGGATAGGAATAAAACATAAAGGCTTGAATATAAATAATTAGTAGAGCTTTTTATTATGTAAAAGCAATAATTAGGATTGGGGGTTAAATAATTTTTTATGATAAAAAATAAGATTGTACTAGAAGATATGCAGTATATATACACTAATTTATCACAAGCAGAAAAGAACAAATTTAAAAAAAGTAAGATTTTAATAACTGGTTGTGCTGGGTTTTTAGGCTATTATTTAATGAATTTTTTCTTGAATAAAAAAGAGGAACTTGGTATTGAGTCAGTAACAGGTTTAGATAACTTTAAACTTGGAAAAGCACCCTGGGTTTATGATATGTCAAATGAAAATAAAGATATAAAAATATATGATTTCGATATAACAAAGGATAACATAGAGATAACAGGAGATGACTGCCAATATGACTTTATAATTCACATGGCATCTATAGCATCTCCTGTTTTTTATAGAAAATATCCTATAGAGACACTGGATGCTAATGTCTGGGGACTTAGAAGACTTTTGGATTTTTATAAAGATAAAGAAATAAAGGGATTCTTGTTTTTCTCAAGTAGTGAAGTATATGGCGATCCTCTCCCAAGCTTTATTCCAACGCCTGAGGAATATAAAGGGAATGTTTCAATGCTTGGTCCAAGAGCTTGTTATGATGAAGCAAAGAGATTTGGTGAAACTATATGCTATTTATATGCAAAACAATATAATTTACCAATAACTATAGCAAGACCCTTTAACAATTATGGGCCTGGTATGAGATTAAATGATAAAAGAGTACCAGCAGATTTTGCAAAGGCAGTTTCTGAAAATAAAGATATAGTTATGTTTTCAGATGGAAAGCCTACAAGAACTTTTTGTTATATAGCAGATGCCATAATGGGATATCTAAAGGTTTTAACTCATGGGAATTTTGATTATTTTAATATAGGTGTAGATACACCAGAAATTTCCATAAAAGAACTTGCTGAAATTTATAGAAAAAAATCAAAAGAAATTTTTGGGCATAGTATAAATATTAAATTTGAAGTGGCTAGTGACAAGGAGTATTTAATAAACAACCCTTCAAGAAGATGTCCTGTTATAGATAAAGCGAGGAAATTGCTTGACTATAATCCATCAATTTATGTTGAAGAAGGAGTTGAAAGGTTTTTACAATTCATAAAATTTAATAAAGAAGAAAGTTCTTCAGGGGAGAGATATTTGTGATTACAGTAATTGGCTTAGGATTTGTTGGTTTAACTACTGCTCTTGGGTTTAGCGAGAAAGGCTACAAGGTCTATGGATATGATATAAACAAAGAAAAAACAAAGTCAATTAAAGATGGCAAAATTCCTTTTTATGAGGAAAACTTAGAAGAAGTATTAAACAGAAATTTAAATAAAAACTTCTTAGTATCAAATAACCTAGAAGAAGCAGTTCAAAATAGCAAATATATATTTTATTGTGTAGGTACTCCTAGTGATGAAGATGGAAATGCAGATTTAACTTATATTTTAAATGCAGTGCAAGATACTTTAAAAGTTATAAAAAAAGGAGACTTAAAAATATTCATAGTGAAGTCTACTGTACCTCCCTCTACTACTTCAACTAAAATTGTTCCCTTTATTGAAAGATATGGATTTGAAGTTGGTAAGAATATAGGACTTGCTAATAATCCAGAGTTTTTAAGAGAAGGTTGTGCATGGCTTGATTTTATAAATCCAGATAGAATAGTTATAGGACAATTTGATGAGAAAACAGGAAGAGAAGTTGAAAAAATCTATAAAGTCTTTAATTGCCCTATTTTTAGAGTTTCTTTAAATACCGCAGAATATATTAAATATTTGTCTAATACTTTATTGGCTTCTATGATAAGTTTTTCTAATGAACTATCTATGATTGCATATGAAATTGGAGATATAGATATAAAAAATGCTTTTGAAATTTTGCATCTTGATAGAAGATGGTTTGGATCACCTGCTAATATGTCAACTTATGTTTTTCCTGGGTGCGGATTTGGAGGATATTGCCTTCCCAAAGATACTAAGGCTTTGTATTCATTAGCAGAGAAGTTAGGTTTTAAAGCAGAGTTTTTAAAAAGTGTAATAGATGTAAATGAAATTATAAAAAAGTATATTGTAGATAAAGTTATTTCAGAAATCAAAGAAGATGAATATATAGGAATACTTGGACTTTCATTTAAGTCTAATTCGGATGATATTAGAGAAAGTCCTGCAAAGGAGATAATAGAGGAAATGATTAAAAAGGGACATGATAAAATAATAGTTTATGATCCTATTGCAAATGAGAACTTTAAAATAGCATTTAAATTGCCAATCGAGTATGCAGAGAATATTGACGATATGGTAAATAAAGCTGATAAATTTGTTATATTGACAAAATGGGATGAATTTAAAAATAATAATAAATTCAAAAATAAAAAAATATTTGATTTTAGATATATACTTTGAGGTGATAAAAATGGATGATGAGAGCATTTTAAGAAAAGAAATACTTGAAGGAGTTAAAGAAGTATATAACTTAAGAAAAGAAAAAGAAGAATTTGTTCCGGGGAAAACGAGAATTCATTATTCAGGTCGTGTTTTTGATGAAAAAGAAATGATGGCTGTAGTTGATTCAGTTTTAGATTTTTGGCTTACACTAGGGCCTAAGGGTAAGGAATTTTGTGAAAAACTAAAAGGATATTTAGGTATAAAAAATTGTCTGGTTGTAAATTCAGGATCTTCTGCAAATTTAGTTTCTATTGGCGCATTATGTTCGCCTAATATAGATAATCCTATTAAAAAAGGCGAAGAAGTTATAACAACTGCTATGGCTTTTCCCACAACAGTAGCACCAATAATTCAAAATAGTCTTATTCCTGTATTTGTGGACATAGAAGAAGATACTTATAATATCGATGCTTCTAAAATTGAGAATGCAATATCAAAAAAAACAAGAGCTATTGTGCTTACACATATGCTTGGCAATCCAGCAGAAATGGATAAGGTAATGGAAATAGCAAAAAAATATAATCTTTATGTTGTTGAAGATACCTGCGATGCATTAGATTCAAAATATGATGGAAAGCATTGTGGGACCTTTGGGGATTTTTCTACTTTTAGCTTTTATCCAGCTCATCATATTACTATGGGTGAAGGTGGAGCTGTCTGCACTAATTCCACAGAGCTTTACAGAAATGCAGTCTCCTTAAGAGATTGGGGAAGAGCATGCTTTTGTCAGACTGGTGAAGCAAATCCTAATGGTGCATGTGGACATAGGTTTGACTTTAAGTTTGAAGGATTTCCAGAAGGTTATGATCACAAATATGTTCATAGTAATATAGGTTATAATTTAAAACCACTGGATATTCAATGTAGCATGGGTATAGAACAGCTTAAAAAGCTTCCTCAATTTACTGAAAGAAGAAGGTATAATTTTAAAATATTATATGATTGTCTTAAAAAGTATGAAGATAGATTGATATTGCCCAAATCATTGCCTAAATCAGATCCAGCTTGGTTTGCATTTCCTATTACAGTAAGAAAAAATGCAAAATTTACAAAGAGAGATTTTGTAATTTATTTAGAGAACAAACTAATAGAAACTCGATCCCTATTTGCAGGAAATATATTAAAGCATCCAGGATATAAAAATATTACATGTGAAATATCGGGAGATATGGAATATTCAGATCAGGTATTACTCAATACTTTTTTTATAGGGGTATATCCGGGAATTGATAATAAGAAATTAGATTATATGGTTAAATGTTTGAATGATTTCCTTAGCAAATATTAAGTATTTAAATAAAATCACAAGAAACTTAAAGAAAATTTGGAGATCGCATAAAGAGGGGAAAATTACATGAATAAATTGAAACTTTTAGACTGTACGCTTCGCGATGGTGGATATTTGAATGACTGGGAATTTGGGCATGATACAATGACAAGCATACTTGAACGGTTAGTAAGTTCTGGTATTGATGTAATTGAAGTTGGTTTTTTGGATGAGCGAAGAGGTTTCGATATAAACCATAGCATAATGCCAGATACTGAATCTGTCAAGAAAATATACGGAAATATTGATAAGGGAAATGCAATGGTAGTAGGAATGATCGATTATGGAACATGTTCAATTGAGCATATACAGCCATGCAATGAGGGATATCTTGATGGTATTAGAGTGATATTTAAAAAGCATATTATGCATGAAGCCATTAATTTTTGTAAACAGATTAAGGCATTTGGTTATAAGGTATTTACCCAAGCTGTTTCAATAACAAGCTACAATGATGAAGAATTGCTTGAACTTATAGGACTTGTAAATGATTTGGATCCTTATGCTATTTCAATGGTGGACACTTATGGGTTATTGCATCAGGATAACTTAATTCATATTTTTAATATTATGGATGCAAATCTTAACCCTCAAATATGCCTTGGCTATCATGCACATAATAACTTTCAAATGGGATATGCCAACTGCATTGAGGTTTTGAATAAAAATGTAAATCGTACAATTTTAGTTGATGGAACTCTTTATGGTATGGGAAAAAGTGCAGGTAATACACCTATAGAACTTATAAGTATGTATATGAACGATAATTTTGAAAAGAGTTATGACATCAATCAGATGTTGGAGGCAATAGAAATTAACATTATTGAGATATATAATAAGATACCTTGGGGTTATAATTTATTCTACTATATTTCGGCTGCAAATAAGTGTCATCCCAATTATGTATCGTACCTGCTGAATAAACGGACACTATCAATTAAATCAATCAATGAAATAATAAAATGCATTGACAAAGAGAAAAAGTTGCTTTATAGCAAAAATTATATTGAGGGATTATATCTTGAATATCAACGTAATGAGTGTGATGATACTGATGCAGTAAATGCTTTAAAAATGGAACTTAGGGATAGATTAGTATTGCTTATAGGTCCGGGAAAGAGCATTGCATCGGATGTTGATAATATAAAAAAATATATAAATTCACAAAATCCTATTATTATCTCTATTAACTATATATGCAGTATTTATACACCGCAATATTTGTTTATAACAAACTCAAAGAGATATGTTCAAATGGCAACAAAATTAAGTGAAAATAATTACAGAACATTAAAGACAATAGCCACCTCTAATGTGACTAAAACACATGGAAATTTTTCCTATGTATTAAATTATAGCTCACTTATTGATGAAGAAACTGAAATTCCAGATAATTCTTTTATTATGTTGTTAAAGACTCTTGAAAAAGCTGGTGTCAAAAATGTAGGTCTTGCTGGTTTTGATGGATATTCAGAAAGTGAAATGAATTACTTTAATACAAACATGGAATATAGCTTTGCCAAAGAAAAGGCACAATATCTTAACAATTATGCAAAGATCTTTCTAAGTGATTATAAAAAAAGAATAAATGTTGAATTTGTTACAAGTTCATATTATGAGATATGACTATGAAAGAGTATGGAAAGGAGACTTAATGAGAAGAGTTTTGATTACAGGTGGGAGCAGGGGGATTGGAAAAGCCATAGCTGATAAATTTGCAGCGAATGGATACCAAGTAACAGCCCCTAATCGTGTGGAGCTAAATTTGGAAGATTCAGCATCTATAAAAGAATTTATTAATAATTATAAGGATGTATATTTTGACGTTATTATTAATAATGCAGGCTGCAATGACATAAATATGATTGATGAAATAAAAGATGATGAAATTGATAGAATGATGACTGTTAATCTTATAACTCCAATAAAACTGATTAGAGGTTTTGTTGGCAAAATGAAAGAGAATAAATATGGAAGAATTGTAAATATAGGCTCTATTTGGGCAGTAGTTTCAAAGGAAGGCAGGACTATCTATAGTGCTACCAAAAATGGCATTCATGGAGTGACTAACACATTATCTGTGGAACTTGCAGTTTATAATATTCTAGTAAATACAGTATGCCCTGGATTCACACTTACTGAAATGACTAAGAAGAACAATTCTCCAGATGCAATTATTGAAATAGTAAAGAATATTCCAATTGGAAGAATGGCTGAACCAAAAGAAATAGCAGAAGCAGTTTTCTTTTTAGGACATGAAACTAATACGTATATTACTGGTCAAAAGTTAGTAGTAGATGGAGGTTTTGCTGAAAAATGATTATTGAATCAAGTACAAAAGAGTATATGGTGAATATTGAGAAGGATTTTAAGTTTGTAGAAACGTTAAAAAAGGAAGAAAATACTTTATTTGTGATTGATAGCAATGTATATGATTTATATTATAGCATATTGTTTCAAGATATTCAGAAGGAGAATTTATACATTATAGAAGCAATCGAAACAAATAAGACTATTGAATCGGTTTTGGCTATATGCGAAGTTATGACAAAAATTCCTGCTAAGAGAAATGCGCATTTGGTATCTTTTGGTGGGGGAATTGTACAGGATATTACAGGATTTGTTGCAAATATTTTATACCGAGGAATAAGTTGGACCTTTGTGTCCACAACGCTTTTGGCTTCATGTGACAGCTGCATTGGTGGTAAAACATCATTAAATTATAAGCAATACAAAAATTTATTAGGAACATTTTATCCGCCCGATCAAATATATATTTGTTCTCAATTTTTTTACACATTATCGGACAATGATTTTAAGAGTGGATTAGGAGAAATTTTTAAGTTTAATATTATGTATGGAGAACAGGGGATAATAAAAATAGAGAATAATATTGAGCAATTACTAGCACGTAATAAAGAAACATTAGACGAGTTCGTTGAGCAATCATTAATATTTAAGAAAGGCTTTATAGAAGAAGATGAATTTGACAAAGGAATTCGCATTCATCTTAATTTTGCTCATACTTTTGGACACGCAATTGAAGCTGTAAGTAATTATATGATACCTCATGGAACAGCTGTTGCTATTGGAGCACTTGTTGCAAATCGTATTTCGTTTGAGCGTGGATTGTTAAATGAAGATATAGTTACGAGGATGGAAACGATAATTAAAAAAATAATTAATGTTGATATGCTTCAAACTTCATTTGATTTGGATAAAATCGTAGATGCTATACGTAAGGACAAGAAGCAGATTAATAACAATTTAACGGCAGTGCTATTTTATGGCAATATGCAATTAAAAGTATATCATAATTTACAAAAAGAGGAGATAAAACAGGCAATTAACTTCGTTTCTAAGATTCTTAAGTAATTGTGTTTGCTGCAATATATTAAATTAAGAGTTTCATAGGGAAGGGGGAAAGTAATGAAAATAAAAGTAGCAAAATATATAGCTGATTTTATGGCTGCGAATGGGATTGAACATGTATTTACAATAACTGGAGGAGGAGCAATGCATTTGAATGATGCATTTGGTCATCATCATAAGTTACATTGTATTTATAATCATAATGAACAAGCATCTTCAATTGCAGCAGAAGGTTATACAAGATTAACTGGAAAGTTAGCATTAATTTGTGTTACTAGTGGGCCTGGGGGTACAAATGCAATTACTGGTGTATTAGGAGGTTGGCTTGATTCTATTCCAATGGTTGTTATATCTGGACAGGTAAAAAGAGAAACAACAACATGGTCAACAGATGTTCCACTTAGGCAGCTTGGAGATCAAGAATATAATATAGTAGCTTCCGTTTCATCGATGACTAAATATGCACATATGATAACAGAGCCATTGGAAATAAGATATCATTTGGAAAAAGCACTTTATCTCGCATTAAATGGACGAGGAGGTCCAGTGTGGTTAGATGTTCCACTAGATGTTCAAGCTGCTATTGTTGAAACAGATGAATTAGTAGGATTTTCTCCTAATGAACTTCCCATTGAAAACCCAGTTTATGATAAAAACCTAACAAGTAAGATACTTGAGAAGGTCAAACAAGCCAAAAGGCCTGTAATTATAGCTGGTTCAGGTATTCGCCTTGGCAATGCGTATGATGAGTTTATTTCGCTCATCGAAAAACTTAAAATTCCAGTTGTAACAGCATGGAATGCGCACGACTTATTATGGGATGACCATCCATTGTTTTGCGGACGTCCAGGTACAATAGGAACCCGTGGAGGTAACTTTATTGTTGAAAATAGCGATCTTGTCTTTGTTCTTGGATGCAGACTTAATATAAGACAAATTAGTTATAACTATAGGAATTATGCTAAAAATGCATATAAAATTATAGTAGATATTGATAAAGCTGAATTAAAGAAACCGACAATCAAGCCAGATTTGCCTGTATGGGCAAATGTTAAGGATGTAATGGCTGACATTGTAGATTCTGATTACAAAGTTGAAGAGGAATTACATTCGAGATGGCTTAAATGGTGCAGGAATATAAATGCAAAGTATCCTGCAGTATTGCCAAAATACTATAAAAATATAAATCCAGTAAATCCATATGCATTTATTAATGAGTTATTTGAAGAGTTAGAAGAAGGAGAAAATATTATAACTGGTAACGGAAGTGCATGCGTTATTACTTTCCAGGCAGCTAAAATAAAAAGAGGACAACGTCTTTTTACTAATTCAGGATGCGCTTCAATGGGATATGGGTTTCCAGCAGCATTAGGGGGATGCGCTGGAACTGATGGAAAACGAGTAATTTGTATAGATGGTGATGGCAGTTTTCAAATGAATATTCAAGAATTGCAAACTGTTGTCTATAACAAGATGAACATTAAAATAGTATATTTAAATAATGATGGCTATCTTTCCATAAGACAAACTCAGAATAATCTGTTTGAAGCACCACTTGTTGGTGTTTGCAATGGGAACGGGGTAAGTTTTCCTGAAATGAAAAAAATTGCGTGGGCTTATGATATACCATATATAAAAATCAACAATATAAATGAAGTGAGAATGTTAATAAGAAAAATGCTAGATATTGAAGGACCTGTAATATGTGAGGTGATTATTGACCCATCACAGAGCTTCGAGCCAAAACTATCTTCAAAGGTGCTGCCTGATGGAAAAATCATTTCACCATATATGGATGATATGTTCCCGTTCCTTGATAAAACAGAATATGCTGAAAATAAAAATTTAGACTCAATATAGTTAAATGAAAGGAGCTGCCTTAATATGTCATTATTAAGAAAAGTAGTCATATCAGGTGCTACTGGTTCTATTGGAATGGCCTTGATTTCATATTTTATAAAAAATGGTGTTGAGGTATTGGTTCTTTATAGAAAAAATTCGTTGCGTGTTAATAGGATACCCAATCATCCTCTCGTAAAAAAGGAGATTTGCAGTTTAGCTGATATGTCAAGCTTTGTACCAAAAAGTGATAACAATTATGATGTTTTTTATCATTTTGCCTGGGAAGGCACTTTTGGTAATGCTAGAAATGATATGTACTTGCAAAATCAAAATGTCCAATATACACTTGATGCTGTAAATTTGGCAAAACGGCTTGGGTGCCATACATTTATAGGTGCTGGATCGCAGGCAGAGTATGGGAGAGTTGAAGGGAAATTGACATCATATACTCCAACTTTTCCGGAAAATGGATATGGTATTGCAAAGTTATGTGCTGGACAAATGAGTCGCATATTATGTAAACAACTTGGATTGCGACATATATGGACTCGTATTTTGAGTGTGTATGGTCCAATGGATAATGAATATTCTTTGACAATGTCAACAATTGTTAAGCTTATAAATGGTGAGCAGACTCATTTTACTGATGGTGAGCAAATTTGGGATTTTCTCTATAGTGAAGATGCAGCAAATGCATTTTATTTAATTGGTGAAAAAGGAATTAATGGAAAAGTATATTGTCTTGGAAGTGGAGGTACATGTTTGCTAAAAGATGCAATCACAGAAATTATTAACCAAATTAACCCGAGTGCTAAAACTGGAATAGGTGATTTAGCATACCCACCAAATCAAGTCATGTTTCTTTGTGCAGATATAGAAAGTCTTACTGAAGATACTGGATTTGTTCCATTAGTATCATTTAAAGAAGGGATACGTAAGACTATACAATGGTATAAGAATAATAAATGAACAAGCCAAACGAAGAGCTGGTAAAACGAGAAATAATCTTTCTATGGCATTTAGACTTCCTGCAAGTAAAGGTAAAAGAAACTTTGGGATATGAAGGACCAGTTGTATGTGATGTTATGGTTCATCCGATGCATCCTACGCACCTAAATTGATATCAGAAAAACTTCCAGATGGAACTATGGTATCAAAACCACTAGAAGATTTATGACCATTTTTAGACAGAGATGAATTTAATAAAAATATGTTTTAATAGGAGTAGTATGTTAGGAGAATGTTTAATGGTGTTTATGATTGTAAGTTAATAATTTTTAATATTGAAAAGAGGCAAAAAATGAAAAGAAACTATGAGAATATTGATAGATGTAAAGAAAAAAATTTAATTAGAATTTGTCCTATATGTAATTGCAATAAAGGATATGTTTTGCATAGTCAAAAAATGATATTACCAGATGACTACTTATTAGATAGCAATTTTGATATTGTTAAGTGTAATCAGTGTGGTTTTATATATTTGGATAGTAAGTCAGTGCAAAAAGATTATGATACCTATTATGAATATTTATCTAAATATGAAAGTGATACTACAATAACTGGAAGCGGAGTAACAGAAGGAGACAATGTAAGATTTGATAATATATCAAAACATATAGAGGATGTATTAAATAATAAGGAGGCTAGTATATTAGATTTAGGATGTGCAAATGGTGGACTGCTGTTTTCTTTAAGAAATAGAGGATACAAAAATGTTGTAGGATTAGATCCATCTAAAATATGTGTCAGTAATGTAATGAATAAAGGAATAAAGGCTTTACAAGGCAATGTTTTATCACCTGAACTTTATGAGCTTTCCAAGGAATATGGAGGATTTGATTGTATTGTACTATCTAGTGTTTTAGAGCATATTTGTGATTTGTCTAACGCCATAAAAAAGGTTATAGAATGTCTAAAAGATGATGGCATATTATGTATAGAAGTGCCTAATGGATTAAAGTATTTTGAATATTTTACTTTGCCTTTTCAATATTTTAATATTGAACATATTAATCATTTTGATCATATATCTTTAAATAATCTATTACTAATCAATGGGTATTCATGCATTAGTTTGAAGGAAAATGAAGATATAATAACTTTAAAACAAAGTTATCCGGTTTTAACTGGATTTTACAAAAAGAAGAATGATAATAAATTATTGCCGAATAACTATATTTATGATGATTATTTAAAAGAAATTGATACTTATATCAAAAAATCAAAAGAAAATCACATTAGAATAAATACCGAATTAGAAAATATGTTGATTGAGTTTAAAGATGTGGTAGTATGGGGAACGGGGATGTACACTTCATGGTTATTAGCTAATACTAATTTAAATAAATTTAATATAAAGGCTTTTGTGGATAATGATAGAAAAAAACAGGATAAAAGTATGATTGGAGTGAAGATAATATCTCCTGAACAATTAAAAGTTTATGATGAACCAATATTTATTTGTTCAATATATTATAGTGCTGATATTGAAAGACAAATTATAGATGGTAAATTAACAAATAAAATAATTAAGATAAAGTAATCTTTGTATTAATCCATTTTTTTCCATCTAAGTCTTCAATACTCCTACATTTATCTAAATTCTTTGTTTAAGTCTATATCTGGTATTTGTAATTGTTTTATTTTATTCTCTCCTATCATAATGCTTTGTGGTTATTTATTCTACAAATACCAGTTATACATATATAAAAAAAGCATATACAGATTTGATTTATACAAACCTGTATACGCTCCTATTACTTCCATACAGCCCAGGGCCTATTTTTTTCATTCCACATAGCATTTACTCTTTCAACATCCTTAAAGGTATCTATGGCAGTCCAGAAATCTTTATGATGGTATATTGCTAGTTGTTCTTCTGTTGCTAATTTTACTAAAGGTTCCTGTTCAAAGAAACAATCCTTTTCTGGGAAATAATTAAAAACTTCTTTATTTAAAACCATGAAGCCGCCATTAATGAAATCCTGTGATATTGGTTTCTCAGTAAAACCCTTAACAATCCCATTCTCTATACGTAAAACTCCATAAGGTGATATAGGATTTATACCAGTTATTGTAGCAATTTTTGCTTTCTTATAATGACATTCTAGTAGTTTATTTATATCTACATTACTTAAAACATCTCCATAGGTAAGCATAAAATTGTCATCATCAATATATTTTTGTATTTTTTTTATTCTCCCCCCAGTAAGGGTTTCTAGTCCGGTATCTATAAGTGTTACTTTCCAGTCTTCTTCTATTTTTGTTAAATATTCTATTTTTTTATCTCTATTCATATAGATTGATATATCGTTATTCATCCATTTTAAATTCAGAAAATAATCTTTTATCATCTCACCCTTATACCCTGTACATAGAATAAAATCATTAAAACCAAAGTGCGAATAGTACTTCATAATGTGCCAGATTACAGGGTGACTTCCTACACTAACTAAAGGTTTAGGTCTATATTGCGTGACCTCTCTCATTCGTGTTCCTTTTCCTCCGCAAAGAATAACTACTTTCATATTGCACCTCACTGCTAATAGTTTTTATTTAAAAATTGAATTTATTTGAAATAGTTTTATTTGTATTATATTCATAAACGACTATGACTGTGAAGAAGTATTCTTTAACTTAAACATATTATAAGTTTCATTGTAATATATTTAAATTAAACAGAATTATTTTGAAGAAAAAAAGAAAAAATTTGTAAATAAAAGATAGTGAAACTTGTAAAGAAGCCATCAAAGGAGGTACAACCAATATGAGTAAAGATCAACCACAAACTGATCAAGTACTTAAGACTATTAGTGAATTAACTGATGTGGCAGAATATATGAATAGGTGTGCAGAGTCAAGAAGGTTTGAACAACTTGAAGAGTCTGCAACAGATATGATACAGACACTGCATACTATTGCTGATGAGATAAAACAAGAAAATACCTTTATTAGTGTGCCTGTATGCTGTGAAAATCTTATATATTCTATTAATAATATTTTAAACTTGGTAAAAACTCGATCTGAAAAAATTTGTTCAAAAATCGCATTTGAATTAATTCCAATTTTACAAGACTTTTATTATGATTTTTATTTTTTCACTAGTATATTTGGCAATAAAGAAAAAGAAAAAAAACATTATCAAGAAGAATTTATGACAATGACTAAAAATAACTACATTGACCAAAGTATGAAAACGGGCAAATATAAATATGATGTTTCAATTGCAGTGTTTGCGTATAACAAATTAGAATATACGAAACAATGTGTTGAAAGCATTATTAAACACACGCCAAGTTATATAAATTATGAGTTAATACTCATAGATAATGGATCTAATGATGAAACTTATGAATATTTTGAATCCCTGTCACCTACAAAAACGTTTAAACTGAAACTTAATTCTTTGAATATGGTATTCAGTGCAGTTTCAAGGATTTATGAAGGACGATATATATTATTAATCTCAAATGACATTGTAGTTACCGAAAATTACTTAGATAACTTAATAAAATGTATTGAGTCAGATCCTAAAATAGCTATGGTAGTTCCTACAACCCCTAATACATCTAATTGTCAGACAATACCGGTAGAATACTCAACTTTTGATGAAATGAATGCTTTTGCAAAAGCAAATAATATTTCAGACCCAATTCGATGGGAGGAGCGAACAAGATTATGTAATCCAGTCAGTTTTTATAGAAGTGATACTGTCATTTCATCCAAGGGAGTAGGGGTTATTGACAAATATTTTGTATACAGTGAATTCTCTGATGATGCAGTATCATTGCGGCTAAGACGTGCAGGGTATAAGCTGATTTTAGCAAAAGATTGCTATTGTCATCATTTTGGAAGTGTGACATTGAGAGAAGCACAAATCAAAGAAAATACACTTGAAAAAAGTCGAAAATTATTTATTGACAGATATGGAGTGGATGCATGGAGTACTGGTTTCTGTTATGATTCTAAATTCATAGAAGTATTGACTATAAAAGAAAAAGGGAAAGTAAATGTGTTAGGGATAAACTCTGGTTTTGGCTCAAATCCACTCAAGATTAAAACGTTGCATAGAGAAGCAGGAAACCGGGAGATAGAATTATTTTTAGTAACAGATGATGAGCGCTATGTTCATGATTTGCAGGCATATAGCACTAATGTAAGACATGTTGCAAAGATAACAGCTGATGTTTTTAATGATGTTTCCTTTGATTACATCCTGATAGAGGGAAATGTTGAAAAGATTATCAATACAGCCGATAACCTTAATAGGATAAAAGACAAGGTTAATAAAGGGGGGATACTTGCCATTTGTGCTACAAATCCAGAAGATATAGAAATACTTGATAATTTGAATGCTGATAAGTATATAGTTGGGATTAATGGACATTGGTTCATTTGGGTGTAATTTATTTAAGAGGTATTTATGATTTATTAAGATAATGCTGAAACGTCATTTCCTAAACTAAACCTCCAAACTGATGTAGAAAATCAGCTTGGAGGTTTTTTTATGTGGGAAGGATAAACGAAATTCGAGACTGTAAAAAATTTTGTGTGAACTATAAAAGAAATCCTTCTGGATTAATGTTAAAATAAATATTAATTCAGGAGGATTTTATTATGGCAAGACAAAGAAAACTAACCCCGGAAAGGAAAAATTT
>Ga0268357_101141_pt1 | contig 21131 bp, 26 predicted proteins | sample BioMet10_FD_192466 | JGI IMG/M metagenome (GOLD analysis project Ga0268357, IMG submission 192466) | Sewage microbial communities from Oakland, California, United States - Biofuel 10 (Illumina Assembly) | ecosystem: Engineered > Wastewater > Sewage > Unclassified | place: USA: California... | reverse complement strand
GTCCTTTTAATGCCATAAAAAATACACCTCCTTTCGAAAGTGTATTTTATCATAAAATAGTCTTTTTTATTAATGTCTACTCTAAAGGATGCATTTCATTAAGCAACCTTTATTTTATTTGTTATCTTTTTTGTGTAAACTTAAATGTTTTACTTTTACAACAGCAGCTGCGACAGCAAGACTTGTACCTAATGCGAATGCATCAGCAGCAAGTGGTGTCTTATCAGCAGTATCCGGAGTTTCTGGCCTATCATTTACGTTTGGTGTTGTAGGTCTCTCCGTAGGTGTAGCTGTTGGCGTTGGTGTGGGTTCAACTGTTGGTGTTGGTGTAGGTTCAACCGTTGGCGTTGGTGTGGGTTCAACTGTTGGTGTTGGTGTAGGTTCAACCGTTGGCGTTGGTGTTGGTGTAGGCTCAACTGTTGGAGTTGGTGTTGGTGTAGGCTCAACTGTTGGAGTTGGTGTTGGTGTAGGAATAATAGATGTTCCTAATCCACCAATATGGAATTCAAATCCATTAGTTGCAGTTAAATCATTAACTACAATATGTCCAGCAATATTAGCAGCACTACCAACTAAATTAGATTTTGGTGCTAAGAAATTGCCATATAAAGAATAACTAGTCATATCAATTTCACTAGCAGCAAAATTTAAAGTTATTCTACTGGCATTATCTCTTAAATATTCTTGATCTGATTTACCATTAATTGTAAATCCTCCATTTAAGAATGAAATCTTATCAGTTGAAGTAAAATTAATTATAGCAGTTTGATTATCAGCTAAATTAACATTTAACATATTTGAACTAAAATTATTTTCATCAATGTTAATTACAACAACACTATCTTTACCTTCAAAGTTATATTCACCATTATTTTGAGAATATTTTGAATTAGGAGTTAATGCCATAATAGTATTTGATGATGCTATCAAATCTTTTTTAGCAGCAGCAAAATATTGATCTGAATCAATAACTAAATATTTACTACTTGATGTTCCAGCAGTTGTAATATTAGAAAGTCCATAAGTGTTACCTTGATTTGATCCTAATGCTGTAGAACCACAAACATTACCTGAACCATTAATATTAGCAGTGCCACCGACTAAAAGTGCAATATCATCACTAGCAGTTGGATGTGCTCCATATCTTCCGTTATTAACTGAAAGTCCCATTGAAGTTGTTACATCACCAGCAACAGCTACAGATCCTTCAAAATCTATTCCGTTATTAATATCTCCTAGAACCATTCCGTTCCAATCACTAGCACCACCAAGCATATTAGTACTTGTTGGTTTAATCCAAGTTAAAGTTTCTCCAACTTTTGGAATAGCGATGCTTTGTAATATTAGGTTATCATTACTTACAACTGTACTTTCACTATCAATCCCTTTTGCATCAGTAATAGTTTTGCCAATTATAGGTTGTGCTAAAAATAATGTTCCACCACAAGCTAATGCTAATCCTATTCTTTTTGCATTTACTTTCTTAATTTTCATATTTTCTTCTTTCAAATATAATCAATAAACTCAATGAATATCTTTACCCATATGACTCCGTTATAACACAAAAATTAATTTTTAACAAATATTGAAAAGAAAGAGATTACTAAATAGTAATCCCTTTTTATACTTTATTATTAAAAATATTTGTTGCTTTTTCGTAATGCTTTTTACTATTATCTTTTATTAATTGTGAATTTGTTTTAACAAGTTTTTTATTATCTTCAATATATGATTTCCAATTATTGCTAGTTTCTTCTGCTGACATATTTTGATTTAAATTTAAAGAAAAATATGCTGAACATTTTGCTAAATCAAATTTATCAAATGTCATACCACAATTAATCATAACTTTGGCAGAACCATAATTTAAAATACTGCAATCACCTTTTAATTCATCTATACCTTCTGATTTAGCGATAGCGATAAGCTCCTTTAGTAATTCGGTTGCATATCCTTTTCCCCAGTATTTTTCATCCTTGGAGATAATATCCGAATTAAAAGCATTTTTTATATCTTCAATACTATATTCACTTTTATCATCACTTCTAAAAATGTTATATCCAAAATCCCAAATTTTTTCATTATCCTTTGCAAAATACCATTTACCTGTCCTACATGTTCCTATTGCTTCATGAGTACTTTTTAATTCAATTACAAAAAAATACAACCCATTATTAGGCCAGGAAAAATTCACTATGTTAGATACATCAGTTATTCCTTTTGGAATTTCATTATACCTATAATTTTTTGGATTATTCCAACTATTATAAATTATAATCACATCTTCATTTTTGAATTTTCTCAATATTAATCTATTTGTTTCATATTGTTCTTTAACCATATTTCCTCAATTCATATTATATACAAAGTCTAACTTGTAATAGTTAGTCTTTAATCATTTCATATAATTGATACCTATTTTACTATAAACTTCATACGCTGTCGGTGTAGATAAAATTTTAGCAAAAAGTAAATTATATAATTCATCAAATAAGAATATTGCACATAATGAAATGCTTAAAATCATAAATGCTTTCTTAGACATAATTCGAGCTAGATAAAAAGCAAAAGGAACCATTACATAGATAAAAAACAATCCTGATAGACCAAAGAATAATATACTTCTTAAACAAATGTAACCACCTATATTACCAAAGTTTAATATTTCAATATTATAATTCCAATATCTTATACCTACTTGATCTAAAGCCCAACCGGAAATAAGTTCTAATATGCCACATGATACTAAACTTAACATAAATACTTTTAATGGACTTTTGCGAAGTTTGTAAGTTAAATAATAGACTATTAAGCCACCATAGGCATAAATATTAATCCATGGTAGAAAGTTACCACCACGCCAGTAAGAGGCTTTCATACCACCATTAAAATAGTAAAAAATGTATTCATAAACAAATCCAAATATACCACCCATAACTATTATTAAGCAGAATATTCCAATCCATCTTGACTTATCAAAATTATGTTCATTATTAACATAGTTTTTATATATCTCTCTCACTACTATATCCTCATTTTTCTAACCATTCTTTTAAGACAATGGCATTATTATATTTATAATTCTTAGCTGAATATAATAAAATAATATTCTCATCTTTATATTTATTCTTAAAATCTATGGCGTATTGATTATGATTTAATTCATCAATATATTTTTCTTTAAAGTAATCAAACTTAGTTTCATCATGATTAAATTCTTTTCTTAATTCATTAGTTGGAGCGATATCTTTAGCCCATAAATCCAAATTTAATTTTTCTTTTGATATATCTCTTGGCCATAATCTATCTACTAATATTTTCTTATAATCACTATCAATATTATCATAAACTCTTTTAATGATTATCATTTTAAACTCCTTATTTGATTTAATATATATTCAATACATAAATCTTTTTGATGATTTATAAAACTTTATTAATAGCATCTTTAATTGTTGAAATAGATTTTTGCATTTTTACTGTTTCTTCTGCATTTAACTCAACAAATATTTTTTTATCAACACCATTTTTACTTAATACTGTAGGCAAACCAACATAAACATCATTGGTACTATCATATGTTGATGCTGTTATTATGACATTTTCATCACCTAAAATGGCATTAGTAATTCTTACTAAACACATACCAATTCCATAATATGTAGCGCCTTTTCTTTTGATTATTTCATAAGCGGCATTTTTTACTTCAAGTTCAATAGTATCCATGTCTTCTTTACTTAAGAACTGATTAACATTTTGTAATCCAATAGTTACATTGCTCCATGGAACAAATTCTGAATCACCATGTTCACCAATAACATAGGCATGAACATTTTTAGGACTTATTTCTACTTTTTCACTAATTAGATATCTTAGTCTTGCTGTATCAAGACTTGTGCCTGATCCTATAACTTGATTAGATGGTAAACCAGAATATTTATATGTTAAGTATGTCATTACATCCAGTGGATTAGTTGCAACAAGAAATATACCTTTAAAACCACTATCCATTACTTTTTGAATAATATCTTTAAATATTTTACTATTCTTGTAAATTAAATCCATTCTTGTTTCACCGGGATTTTGATTTGCACCAGCAGCGATAACAACAATATTAGCTTTGTCACAATCAGAATATTCTCCAGCTTTGATATTAATTTTAGATGGGGCAAAAGCTAAACAATGATTTAAATCCATTACCTCTCCAACTACTCTTTCTTTATCTAAATCAATTAATACTAATTCATTTACATATGTTCTTTGATTTAGTAATGCATAAGCATAGCTCATTCCTACATTACCACAACCTATTATAACTACTTTATTATTTGTATTCATATTAACTCCTTTATAACATTATTTTACATTTCCTATTTTATCAAATGGATAAATACGAAAGGCAATAGTACCTTTTATATCTTCTTTCTTAACTAATCCAATTAATCTACTATCTAGCGATACTGTTCTATTATCACCTAGCAATAAGTAATAACCATCTGGAATAGTTTCATAGCCTAATGTCGATAAACTAAAATTTTTTGTTATTGAAGAAAATTTATCTTCTTTTTGAGAACCATTAACATATAATAATCCATCTTTATACTCAATACTATCTCCTGGTACTCCTATTACTCTTTTAATAATCTCTTCATTCTTATATTGGGCTACAACTATATCACCATAGGCATAATTAGTATCTCTTTTATTTAGAATTAAAACATCACCATCTTTTAATGTTGAATCCATTGATAGACCACTTACTACTACTGGTGTTGCAATATATATTCTAAATAGAATAACGCCAATAATTATTAATGCATAAATTATTATATCTTTATATTTCTTCATAATATGATTATATAACAAAAAAAATTAGTTATAAACTAATTTCTTTCTTTGATACGAGCTTGTTTAGCCATACTTCTTAAGTAATGTAATTTTGCACGTCTTACTTTACCCTTACGTACTACAACTACCTTATCGATAATTGGAGTATTCATAGGGAATGTTCTTTCAACGCCTACACCACCAGAAATCTTACGTACGATGAAGTTCTTTGAAATACCACTACCTTGGATAGCAGTTACAACTCCTTCGTAAGCCTGAATACGAGTTTTTTCAACACCCTTAGAGTCTTTTTCTAATACTTTAACATCGACTCTTACAGTATCGCCAACACGAAATTCTGGCATATCTGTTCTAATTTGCTTTTTAGTAATCTTATCTACTAAATTCATGCATTCACTCTCCTTTATATGTTTAACGTAATCATTAATTAATATCTAATATAAGATGATATATAATCAGCGGATTACACGATTTCAATGATATCATAAATAATTATATAAATCAATGTTTTATTTTCTTTAATGTTTTAACACCCAAAAGATGTTCTAAAGTATCTGCTGATGCCTTATCTTTATCTGATAATGTATCATAATCTAAACTGCCTTCAATTATCTTTTCAGCTAACTTAGTATCATTATCATTTAATACTATCTCACTTGTTTGATCAAATACATCTTCATTAGTTTCCTCTAACATTTGTGTTTCACGAGCTACTGAACGATGATTATCTTCTCCTGTGTATTTATCCTCATTGTTTTTTTCAAATACATCATCACGAAATGCATCTATATATGCATTTAATGTCATATTATCTACTGCCTTTGCCATGTGTTACTTCTTTCTCCTCATCTAATTGATCTTGCATATTAAGAACTTTACTATTTAATTCGTATTCTAATAATTCTATCTTTTTCATTAATAATTCAACATAACGTTCATCTAAATATTTTTTATATTTGCGTTTGATGATTGATTTATAACGTGCTAAATCATCTTTAGTTTCCCTAATTGTACTACCTGCTGTATCATCATCTTCAACAATATCCATAATATATTCAAGATAATCATCTAATTTATTTTTAATTTTTCTTTTTAGAACATTATCAATAACATTAGAGTCAATTAAAATTACTTCATCTATCTTACCGGTACCATACTTAATCTCATTTTTGGGTTGCACTTTAAAGCCTTTCAATTTTTTAGGATTAATTATGACATCTTCTTTTTGACATTCTTCTTTAGCGATAGAATATTTAGACATACAATCAACTCTTTTCTATTAAATCTGGGCGTCTCTCTTTTGTTCTTTTAATCTGCTCTTCTCTTCTCCACTCATCAATCTTCTTGTGATCTCCTGATAATAGAACATCAGGAACTTTTAAACCGTTATAAACGGGTGGATGGGTATAAACCGGATAATCTAATAAATTATCAGTAAATGATTCTTTGATATGTGATTCTTCTGTTATAGCTCCTTTTAAGAGTCTTGTAACTGAATCTGTTACTACCATACTAGGAAGTTCGCCACCTGTCAAGATAAAATCACCAATACTTATCTCCATATCAGCAAGCGTCCTAATACGTTCATCAAATCCTTCATAGTGACCACATATAATTATCAAATGTTTCTTAAGTGATAGCTCTTCAGCTACTTTTTGATTATATGTTTTACCTTGCGGTGTCATTAATATGATAGTTGTATCATCATCTTTTAAATCATTGACTGCATCAAAGATTGGTTGTGGCATTAAAACCATACCTTGTCCACCACCAAAACCATAATCATCTACTTTATGATGTGGATCCTTTGAATATTTTCTAAAATCCACAACATTAATTTCAACAATACCTTTTTCTCTGGCACGTTTGATGATTGATGTATTTAAAAATCCATCAAACATTTCAGGAAAGATGCTTAATATATCAATTTTCATCTGTAATGCCACCTACTTCACGAGCAATTATTTTGTTATCTTTAATTGTAACAATAAACTGCGGAATATTAGGTATTAGTATACCACTATCTAACTTTAAAATATCATATTTTTCATTAATTAAAATATTTTCAACATGACCAATAAATTTATCTGTATAAACAGGCATACCGATTAAATCAACTCTTAATATTTTATCTGTTTTAATATCTTTACGTTTCATAAATACTTCGTTATCTAAATAAAGATGTAACTTATCAATAGAGTTAATACCATCTAACTTAGTCATATAATATTTATTATTCTTAGATACTTTTGATACTTTAAATGGCTCTAGATTCTTACCAATATAAAAAGTATAGCCTGCTTGATAAACTAATTCTGGATACTCAAAATCTGGCAATATTTGCATAGTACCATCATAGCCATGTGTTCTTTTTATTTGACCAATTGAAACGTATTCCATTATTTCTCCAATTCATACAAGATAATAGCAGTTGCAATAGCGACATTTAGTGATTCAGCTTTAATTGGAATATAAAGATTAGTATCACACATATCTTGTATTTCTTTTTTAACACCATTACCTTCATTACCCATTATTAAGGCATATTTGTCTACTTTTTTGAATTCTTTTAGATTAGTACCATTTTTAACATTAGTACCTAAAATAGTATATCCTTGCTTCTTTAGATTGCTAATCATAATAGGAAGTGAAGCATACATCATATTCATTGAAAACATTGTACCTTCGGTTGATCTAATTACTTTAGCATTATAAACATCAACTGAATCCATACTTAAAATAATTGTATCTACATTAAATGATTTTGCTGTACGAATAATAGTTCCTAAATTACCTGGATCTTGAACACCATCTAATATTAAGACATTACCTTTAATAGGACGAGCTGGTACTTTGGTACAAAGACCAATAACATTTTGGGTTGTTACTGTGTTAGCAAGATATTGCATAACATTTTGAGAGACTATTGATGTTTTGACATCTAAGTGAAAATCCGTATTCTCTAAAAGAAATAGTTCTTTTAAGATGCCTGCCTTATAAGCTTCTTCTACTTGATGTTTGCCTTCAACTAAAAAATTACCGGTTTCATCACGATATTTCTTTAATTCTAATTTTTTAATATTTTTTATATAGTCATTATTGACTGAGGAATAATTCATTTAAATCACCAACAATATTGTATCATAATAACAAAAAAATCACTAAAAAGTGATTCTTTTATTAACATAATCTACTATTTCATCAACTTTGATTACTTCTTGTTGCATTGAATCACGTTCGCGAATAGTTACTGTACCATTATTTAATGTATCATCATCAATAGTAATACAGAATGGTGTTCCAATAGCATCTTCTCTACGATAACGTTTACCAATATTACCTGATTCATCATAAGTTGTACTAAAATGTTTCATTAAATCTTGATATATCTCAGTAGCACGTGTAGCATGATTCTTCTTAATTAATGGAAGAATTGCCACTTTATATGGTGCTAGATAAGGGATAAGATGCATAACATCACGTGTTTCACCATTAGGAAGTGTTTCTTCTTCGTATGCTTCACACATAACGGTTAAAAATAATCTTTCTACACCAACTGATGGCTCAATAACATATGGAATATACTTTTCATTTGTTTCGGGATCAGTATACATCATATTAGCACCTGAATATTCTTGGTGTTTGGATAAATCATAATCCGTACGAGATGCAATACCCCAAAGCTCACCAAATCCAAATGGGAACTTATATTCAATATCAGTTGTAGCATTTGAATAGAAAGATAATTCTTCTTTATCATGATCTCTTAATCTTAGATTTTCTTCTTTAATACCAAGTGATAATAAGAAATTCTTACAATAATTCTTGTAGTATTTAAACCATTCTAATTCAGTACCTGGTTTACAGAAGAATTCTAATTCCATTTGTTCGAATTCACGAACACGGAAGATGAAATCTCCTGGAGTAATTTCATTACGAAAACTTTTTCCAACTTGACCAATACCAAATGGTATTCTAAGACGCATTGAACGTTGAACATTTAAGTAGTCAGCAAATATACCTTGGGCTGTTTCAGGGCGAAGATATATCGTTGCTTTAGAATCTTCGGTAACGCCTTGAAATGTTTTAAACATCAAGTTAAATTGACGAATATCGGTATAATCCAAACTACCACATTTAGGACATACTAATTTATGTTCATAAATATATTTCATCAATTCATCATTAGACATCTTGCCAGCATCTTCGACTCCTGATTCTTCAACAATCTTATCAGCACGATAACGTGTCTTACAATGCTTGCAATCAATAAGTGGATCATTAAAGGTCTTTAAATGTCCTGATGCTTCCCATACTCTAGGATTCATTAAGATAGCCGCATCAATTAAAACATTATGTGGATCTTCTTGGGTAAACTTTTTAATCCAGGCATTCTTAATATTATTTTTAAGTAAAACACCTACTGGACCAAAATCCCAAGTATTAGCTAGACCACCATAGATTTCACTCCCTTGGAAAATAAATCCATATTGCTTTGATATATTTACTAATTTATCTAATGTAACTTTACTCATAATTTCTCCTTTTTATATTATAACACTAACGATTAGATAGGCATATAGAACACCAAAGATAGCTCCTACTATTACTTCGTTGCGTGAATGTCCTATTTCTTCTTCTAATTCTCTTTGTTTATTTTTATATATTAATTTACCTAGTTTATTTAGTTCAATAGCTTGTTTACTTACTTGACCTCTTAAATTGATAGCATCCGATGCTGTTATAAGAGCGAAGACTAGTGCTAGTGCAAAAATAGGTGTTTGTGGACCATCAACAAAAAGGATGGTACTAGCAAGAGATGATGTAAATGCAGTATGTGATGATGGCATACCACCATAACCATCGAATAGACGATCCCATTTTAATTCTTTAGCATCTATTGATTCTGTTATAAACTTATAAAGTTGTGTTAACATTAGTGCTGTAAAAGGCACTATTAAATATATATAATCTTTCATATTATTCCTTATCTAATTTGTTTAAAGTTTTAATGAAATCTTTGCTCTTTAAATATAGACCAGTATATTGATCATAATATCTATCTAAGAAATCATTTATTTCATATTTTATCTTATTAGATACATCTAACTTTTCTATTTTAGATATATCTAAATACTTAAACATTCTTATTAACTTAATAGTCTTATTATCGACAAGAGGTTCCCCTTGATAACAATTAATACAGACATATCCTCCTCTATCAACTGATAGTGTATGAATATTATCTTTTGATCCACAGATAGCACACTCATCTATGATGGGTGCGACACCTAAATAACCTAGATACTTAAGTTCTAGTATATTAGTTAAAACTAATGGATCATAACCTTCATCTATTTTCTTTAATGTATTAATCAACATAAAGTAGACATCAGCTGATTTATTCTGTTTATTAACTTGCGAGGCTAAATCTAAGATATAAGAAGCATAACTAATACGTGAAATATCGGTTTTAATATTCTTAAAACTATCCATGACATCAACACTATTAATATTAGAAAGTTTACCTTCTTTATAATAGAGATGAAAGATACCATAAGATAATTTGTCGGTTGTACTACGAAGATCACTTTTCATAGTACGCGAGCCTTTAGCGATAGCACCGATAACACCATATTTAGGTGTTAGGATGTTAACTATCTTACTTTTTTCACCATAATCATGGGTACTAACTATAATCCCTTCTATATCATCAATCATAAGTCTCCTATTCTTGTTTAAAATTACCTAGTTCATTTAAATATTTTGGATTTTCTCTCCACTTGTCAATTACTTTAACTTCTAAGTCTAAGAAAACATGTTTATTTAATATGGATTCCATATCTTCTCTAGAACGTGATCCAATTAATTTAATCATTTGACCATTCTTACCAATTAAAATCTTTTTTAAAGATTCTCTATCGACAATTATGGATGCAATAACTTTAACTGATCTACCATATGAGATAGAATCAATACGACAGGCACAAGCATATGGAACTTCTTTCATAGTTAAACGAAATACTTTTTCACGAATAATTTCACTTAATCTAAATTCCATACTTTGTTCAGTAATATCACTATCTTCATAGTATTTAACTGTATCTGGTAAATATTGTTTTAAAGTCTTAATTAATTCTTGAATATTTTGGCCTTTTAAGGCTGATACAGGCACGATTTCTTTAAATGGGTATAAGTCTTTATACTCCATTATTTTGCGCATTATTTCTTCTTTATTTAGTTTATCTATCTTATTTAAAACTAGTATTACTGGTTTATTAGTATCTTCTAATTTTGAAGCGACATATTTATCACCAGTACCCATCATTTCCGAGCCATCGACAATAAGCATGATAATATCAGCATCATCAAAAGAATCATATGCTTGGTTATTAAGATATTTACTCATGCCATCTTGTGGTTTATGAATACCAGGAGTATCTATAAATACTATTTCCGTATCTTCTTCATGATAAATACCTTTAATATTATTACGTGTTGTTTCTGGTTTATTAGATACTATTGCTACTTTAGAATTAACTAAAGTATTAAGTAGTGTCGATTTACCACTATTGGGACGTCCTATTATACTTACATAACCACTTCTCATTTTAAATCCTCCGGACCAAATGGATGAGTTAAAATATCTTCCATATAATAATATTTAGTATCAGCATCATTCATTAATATTAATTCAGCATCTTTATCAAAGAATTCGTTAATAACTTGACGACATAAAAAACATGGAAAAACTAAATTATCACTTTTATTCATGACAACTAAAGTTTTAAAATCACCTTTTTTGTATCCAGCGGCAATAGCCGTATCAATAGCAACTCTTTCGGCACATATTGTTGCACCATAAGAGGCATTTTCAATATTAACTCCATAAAAGTTCTTACCATCAGACATTGTTACCATAGCGGCAACTGGAAACTTAGAATAAGGACTATAGGAATTTTCAATTAATTTTAATAATTCTTCTCTCATATTACCTCACTATTCCACAGGCTTCTAAAACAGCATCTTGTTTGCCAAACATTACTTTTTCATCAACTGGCTTCATATGATCATAACCAAGTAAATGAAAAAATCCATGTACTGCTAAAAAGCATAGTTCTCTTTCAAAAGAATGACCATATTCTTTAGCTTGAGCATGTGCTTTATCTAAAGAGATATAAACATCTCCTAATACTCTCGCTTCAAAATCTTGAATATCTTTGGTATCTTCTAAGGCAAATGTAATAACATCAGTCTCTCTATCTATATGACGATAATCTCTATTTAAATTATGAATATATTCATTATCAACTAAAATAATATTAAATTCCAAGTTATCTAGATGTTCCATTTTAATAGCTTGTTTTAATGCTTTACGAACACTTTTAAGTTCTGGAACTTTCTCATCTGTTGTATTGTAATAACCAATTTTATTCATTTATCCTCCAATAATAATACGACCAAAATAAACAACGATAATAACAATTATTACTATCATAATTATATTATAAACCCATTCTTTTCTTAATGCTTTAGGAAGATGTTCTTCTATCCAATGAATATTAGAATAAATAATATATCCTAGTACACCACCTAAAACGTTCAATATTATATCATCAATATCAAAAACACGACCAATTAATAATTGAGTTGTTTCAATAATAGTTGATACTAATACTGATAATAACAAGATTGGTGATACTTTTTTAGGCTTTAAATAATAACCGGCAAAGAAACCAAACGGTATAAACATAATGAGGTTGCCAGCAATATTCTTAAAAAATGATCTTGAGCCAACATTGTAACGCAATATCTCTTTAAACGGAATAAAGTTTGATGTTGACCATGATACATCTTGGAATGTAACTACATAGAATAAACACATGATATAGATAATAAATAATAATTTTAATAATTCTTGATAAAGAGCATAATCTGGTTTATACATTAAAAGATATGTTACGCGTAGCGAAACAAGTATTGTTAATGTTATTAAACACATTGGCCATACATTATTAAATATTTGAATAAATGTCTCATTAAACATAAATATCTCCTGTAAATACTATAACACATAAGGTTAAATATTAGTAATTATTTCTTCACTACTAATATACTAAATAAAACTAATATTTCCTTTAAAAAGAAAAGATTACGTTATTTACGTAATCTTGCTTTTGTTTTAGATTCAACATCTTGAATAATTTTATCTAATAAAGCATTAATTTCATTATCGGTAAGTGTCTTAGTAGGATCACTAAATGTTAATGAATATGCGATAGATTTATTATTTAGATCAATATTAAATAAATCAAAGGCTTCAACATTAATTAATGTATGAGTACCTGCTTTTTTAATAACAAATTCTACTTCACCACTTGTTGTATCATCTGGCATCATAAATGCTAAATCTTTCATTACAACGGGATACTTAGATACTTCTTTGTATTTAACATTGCCTGTCTTATATTGTGCTAAATTAGTTAAACTAATTTCACATGTATAAACATCATCTTTGCGAATACTTGGATGTACTTTTCCTAAGAAACCAACTTTATTGTTATTAACAATAATATCAGCACATACTCCAGGATGCATATCTACTACTTCTGATTTAACAAAAGAGTAACGATTTTTATATCCAAGATAATCTAATAATGATTCAACTATACCTTTAAGGATATAGAAATCATCTGGAATAATTTCTTTATGCCAATTATTGGCTAAATAGTTTCCTTTTAACATAATGCATAATTTAGTTTCTTCAACTTTTTCATCATAATATATGTTAGCGATTTCATATAAATTAGTATCATTAACATTACGAGCATTGTTATAATCAACTACTTTAAGTAGTGATGGTATTAATGTACGTCTAATTACGGCTTTATCAGCAGCAAGAGGCTTTAAAACTTTAATACTTTGATGCTTATCATAATTAAACATATTATCTTCTGATTCAGATACAAGTGTATATGTTCTTGTTTCATTTAATCCTAGACCACGAAGATATTTAGAAATTTCTTTTCTTAATTTAACACTGCCAACATAATTGCCTGGTTTAGTAGGTCCTAGTGGAAGTGTATCTTTGATTTTATCAAATCCATAAAGACGTCCTATTTCTTCAATAATATCAGCTTTATTTGAATCTACATCCATACGACGATTTGGAATAGTAACATCAAATGATTCTTTCGTATTTTTATAATCAAATCCTAATTTATCTAAAGAAGATTTAACATCATCAACTGTTAATGTCATACCAAGTAGAGCATTAACTTGATTAAGATTTAATTTAACTTCTTTAACTTTATTATCTAATTTATTATATTCGTATAAATGGTCTATAACTTTACCATCAGCATATTTTTCTAATAAATAGCATGCTCTATCCATTGCTTCATAAGTATAATCTGGATTTAAATTCTTTTCTAAACGAAGTGATGCTTCACTTCTTAAATCTAGATTAATAGAAGTATAACGAATATTATATGGATTGAAGATAGCTGATTCAATTAAGATATTCTTAGTATCATTATCAACATCACTATTAAGTCCACCCATAACACCAGCTATACAAACTGGTTTATCACCATCAGTAATAACAATATCAGCCGTATTTAGTGTTCTTTCTTTATGATCTAAAGTAGTTATTTTTTCGTTCTCTTTAGCCATACGAACTAATAGTTTATTACCTACTTTATCTTTATCAAAGAAATGTAATGGTTGGCCATATTCCAACATAATATAGTTAGAGATATCAACGACATTATTAATTGGTCTCATTCCTGCTGATATTAATCTATTCTTAATAAAATCAGGTGATTCTTTAATAACAACATCTTTAACAATACGATTTAGATATAATTTACAATTATCAGTATCAACTTCTAATTTATAATCCATAGGTTTTAAATCTGTTTTAGTATATTTGGTTTCTGGTAATTTAACTTTTTCTCCTAACACAGCGCCTACTTCGTATGCAAAACCTAAATGACTTAAACAATCATTACGATTAGGGTTTAAATCTAAATCGTAGATTGTATCATCAAGACCTAAATAAACAGAAGCATCACTACCAACTTTAACATCGTTTGGTAATTCACAAATACCTTTGTTATAATTCTCTTCTGTTTTTTCTTCAACTCCAAGTTCAAATAAAGCACAAATCATACCATTCGATTCTACACCACGAATAGTAGATTTTTTAATTAAGTTATCTCCTGGTAAAAGAGCACCATCTAAAGCGACAATAACTTTAATACCGGCTCTAACATTTTTAGCACCACATACTATTTGAAGTGTTTTATCACCAACATTTACTTGGCAAACATTTAAATGGTCACTATCCGGATGTTTTTCACAACTTACTACTTCACCAATAACTAAGTGATTAATATGAGGTGAAGTAACTGTTGCAATATTAATACCAGCTTTAGTAACTTTATCAGCTAAATCTTTTAAATCATCTGGTAATTTAACATAATCTTTAATCCAATTAGTACTAATTTGCATATTACTCACCCTTTCTATTGAACTCTTCAGATACTCTTAAATCGTTAGTATAGAAAGTTCTTATATCATTAATATTATATTTAAGCATTGCAAGTCTTTCAGCACCAAAGCCAAAGGCAAATCCAGTATAAACTTCAGGATCATATCCACAATTTTTTAGAACATTATAATGAACCATACCGGCACCACCAATAGTAATCCAACCTGTATTCTTACAAACGTTGCAACCTTTACCATGGCAGTTAAAACATAGTATATCCATTTCTACTGATGGCTCAGTAAATGGATAATATGATGGTCTAAATCTTGTCTCACATTTATCACCATAAAGTTTTTTAGCGATAACAGTAAATGTTCCCTTTAAATCAGCTAGGGAAATATTTTTATCTACTAATAAGCCTTCAATCTGTGTAAATTGATGTGAATGTGAAGCATCATCATCATCTCTACGATAAGTTTTTCCTGGGCAAATAATACGAATTGGTGTTTTTTCTTTATTAGCAAGCATTGTTCTTATTTGTACTGGAGATGTTTGACTACGTAAAAGTAATGTATCATCCTTTGTATAGAATGTATCTTGTGCATCACGCGCAGGATGACCTTTAGGTAAATTTAATAACTCAAAGTTATATAAATCTTCTTCTAATTCTGGTCCTTCAACAACATCATATCCCATCGACATAAGTAGCCCTTCTACTTCTTCAATTAATCTCTCTAAAATATTAGGAGATCCTACTGGTATTTTTGTTCCTGGTAATGATACATCGATTGTTTCTGATTGTAACTTTTCATTTAAAACAGCGTCATCTAATTCTTTTTTCTTTTCATCTAGTGCTGTGGTAACTTTAGTACGAAGTTCATTAACTTTCATACCAAATTCTTTCTTTTCATCATTGGATAGTGTTGATATCATTTGTGATAATGCACTAATCTCACCTTTTTTACCCATATAATTAACACGAGCATCATTTAATTCAGCAAGTGTTTTAATGTTAGATAACTTATTATCTAATTCTTTTTGTATACTTTCTATTTTTTCTTTCATATATCCTCCAAAAAATAAAAAAGATTCATCCTCAAAAGGACGAATCTTCGTGGTACCACCTTAATTACTTCTTAATATGATAACGGTATAACCGGATATTATTTTATAATATCTGCTCCCAGATGAATTCTTAAGTCTTTATTATCTATTTCCACCATCATAGACTCTCTTTAAATAAAGTTCTTAATACTATGTCTGTTCATCGCATTTATGTGTATTTTAGCATAATCACCATTGGTTTGCAACATTACTAAATCTTATTTTTCTAATAGTAATTATTGGCCTAAAGCCATACTTTGTTGCTGTACTACCTGCGTCAGTAGTTGTTCCTGTTGAAGTTATAACAGTATAATTACCAGATGCGGTTGTTGTCCAATATCCTTCTGCTTTATATGCTTCTTCACCAACAACATTTCCATCTTGAATTATATTATATTTGAAATTTCCAGGTAAAGCCGCATCGTTTTCTGTACAAGAACCAACTGGACAATTTAAATTTGTACGGAAGAAAGTTGCTGTACCAATATCATCAGGTAAAGGCATACGAACTTCATCGGCATTTATCCAACTGTTTTTTAATTTATTTAGATAAGCATTAGCTGAAGCTGCTTCAGAGGCAGCAGTTGCTGGAACATCACCGCCATAATTTGTGGCGGAAATTAATTGTACAAGATTATTTGCTTGATCATTTTTTATAACATAGAAGGTTCTTGTTTTCCCATCGCCTGGATCACATTTATATTCCATTCCTGCTACGAAATTTTGTTCTTCATCTGATAACTTTGCCTGTGGTAAAGAACCTGCTCCATATGTCGTAGTAGTCTTGCCATCTTCAACAACACCTTCAGATGGTTGACATACAACTGTGTTAGAAGATTCTTTAGTGCTTGAAATAGCAAGTTCACCATTTTGTTTTTTAATTGCTAGTATTGTTGTATCAGAAGTATTACCTAACATACCTTCAGTGACATAATTTTTTTCTATTAAATACTTTACTGTGACATAGCATGTTGCTGTATCAGCTAGATTAGCACATTGACTACAATTGCCTTCATTAACACAAGTGTTAACTGAATTTAATAAGATAACACTTACCGATGAATCAAGACTACTTTTTGTTCTTTTGATAGCATTTAAAACAAGCGGAAAAGATAGCATGATTATTATCGAAAGTATAATTAGTACGGCTAGCAATTCAATCAAAGTAAATCCATTTTTCTTCATATATACTCACCTACCTATTTTACTGTAACTACTGCACTCATAGACTTATTTAAATCTGTAATGGTGATTGTTACTATAATAGTATCTTTAGTTATTTTTCCTGTTGAATTAACTTGAAAATAATTTTTATAATAAGAACTTTTTGCTAATAAATTAGCATCTAAATATTTAGCATTTACTAATGTAGTTGCAGTTACAGTAAGAGCAGGAACTGCAGGATCATTTGTTTTTGCTAAACTATATTTATTAGGATTATCTACTACATACTTTTCAGCTGCGGCAATAATAGTTTGATCTTCAGCAGATTTCATTTTACTATTAGCATTTTTAATCATACTAATAATTGATGGTGTTGCTACCATAGTTATAATAGCAAGTATAGCAACGACACCTAATATTTCTACTAAAGTAAATCCTTTTTTCATAAATATCATATCCTAACTAATTAAATTATACCATATTAAGCATAAAAAAAGACAACTATTATTTAGTTGCTTCTTTACTCTTTTTAACAACATCTTTACCTTTGTATGAACCACATTTAGGGCATACGCGATGAGGTTGTATTTTAGCGCCACAAGTAGGACAAGTTGTTATAGTACTTGCAGTTCTCTTATAATGAGTTCTTCTTTTTCTACCTCTAGTTTTGCTAATCTTTCTGAATGGTACTGCCATTTTTACACCTTCTTTTCTAAAATATCTTTAAGACCAGATAATGCATTGTTTTCAACTTTGTCATCATCAGTAATTAGTCTCCAGCCATCACCTTTAGGTTTGTAGTCCTTAGCATCTGGACTTACTACCCTTGAAGGGATTTCCATTAGTACATTCTCCCACACAATTGGAAAAATATCAAGTCTATTTTCTAATTTTATGCCAATTTCATCAAGTATTTCATTCAAATCGTCACTTACTTTAACCTTAAATGGATAATCAACTGGTTTTAATGTTATAGCACATGGTAATACCATCGTACCACTAATGTTCATATCAAAATCATATAAATCATTGGCCGGTCTTTTTAAAGTACCACTAATCTTTAAATCTTTTAAGTCTAATAAATCACTACCTGCTATATCTTCTTTAGTAGGGTTACCTTCAAAAGAAAATGACATATTATTCTTAGATCCATTTAATACACTTGTAATATCTATAATCATTTGCATCTCAATCACCACAAGTATTATATCATTTTAATTAAATATGTTAAAATGAAATTGGTGATTTTATGAAAGTTGGTATTATTTGTGAATATAATCCATTACATAATGGACATATATATCATATAAATAAGATTAAAGAAATGTTCCCTGATGCTAAAATTGTCTTAGTTATGAGTGGTAATTTTACTGAATCTGGTAATGTCTCTGTAATGAATAAATGGGATAAAACTAAAGTAGCATTAGAATATGGTGTTGATTTAGTATTAGAACTACCCTATGCCTTTGCCACAGAATCAGCTGATACTTTTGCGCTTGGTGCTGTTAGCATCTTAAATCAGATGGATTGTGATTATTTAGTTTTTGGTAGTGAGACTAACGATATTAACTATCTAACTAATCTTGCCAATATTCAATTAAAGAAAGAATTTGGTGTTAAAGTTAAAGAATTTATGGATGGTGGAATAAGTTATCCAATGGCTGTTAGCAAAGCATTATCACACTTTACAGATGTAAAGAATCTAGAACCTAATGATGTTCTCGGTATTGCTTATATTCGTGAGATTATTAAACTTAATTCTAAGATGATACCACTTACTATTCAAAGAACAAATGAATATAATGATATCAAGGCTAACAACGCTATCGCATCAGCTCGCTCAATAAGAAAATTATTGGTAGAAAATAAAGATATTAAGAAATATGTGCCATTAGAAACTTATAAAAGTTTACAAAAAGAATATCATAATAATGATGAATACTTTACACTTTTAAAATATCGCATTTTAACTGATGTTGATTTAAGTATCTATCAAACAGTTGATGAAGGTATTGAAAATAGAATAAAAAAATATATTAATGAAGTCAATAACTTAGATGATCTAATTATGAAAGTAAAGAATAAAAGATTTACTTATAATAAATTAGCGCGTATGTTTAATCATATTCTATGTGGATATACTAAAAAAGATGCTAAATCAATGAAAAAGTTAGAATACATTAGAGTATTAGGATTTAATAAAAATGGTCAAGAGACAATAAAAGATAGAAAAAAGAAGACTAATGTACCAATTATTAATTCTTATCATAAAGGATATCCAATGTTAGACTTAGAGTTTAATGTAGATAAGATATACTCTATTAATAAATACGATGATGAATACAAGAAAAAGCCTATTATTAAATAGGCTTTTTTTGAAGTCCGTAGGGATGGACTTCTAAAGTTTTTAGGAGTGTATTTATTTATATATATTTTATTTTTTTGTAAGGTTTTACATTTTATATCTTCATTTATCACCTCTTTCATTATCCATTCTAGAGGTCAATTGTGAAAATTTATTGATGATGATGTGAAACTTTTATTTTTGACAGTTAGGGCAATAATATGTCCCTCTCCCATTAACTTTAATCTTGACTATTTTAGTACCACAGACAGGGCAGATGTCTTTAGTATGAACATTTAATTCATTTTGAAATCTACCTGTTACACCTTCGGCGGATTCATATGAATGAATAGTACTACCACCTAATTTAATGGCTTTTTCTAAAGTTTCTCTAGTATACTTGATAATATTTTCTAAATCATTATCAGTTAAATCAGATGCTTTCTTTAAGGGATTAATTCTTGATTTAAATAATATTTCATCATCATAGATATTACCAATACCCGTAATAATACTTTGATCTAATAAAACAGTCTTAATTGGTAATCTTTTATTCTTATATTTATTCTTTAAATAGTTTGCTGTTAAATCTTTATCCCAAGGTTCTAATCCTAATTCAGAAATTGGCTTTGATGTAAAAGCGATATCTTTAGGATATAGATACATTCTACCGAACTTACGAGTATCTAAATAACGTAGTTCTTCTTTTTTATCTAGTGTAAAAATAACATGTTCATGTTTAACATGTTCATCCTTGGAACTCTTAATATAGTAGCGTCCCTCCATCCTTAAATGTGATAGTAGTAGATAATCATCAAGTACAAAGATTAATATTTTGCCTCTTCTTTGCATATCATTAATCTTTTGACCAACAATTTCTTTTTTAAATTCATCTACTTTAGGATATTCAATAATACGATTATATTTAACATCAATATTGGTTATTGTTTTACCCTTTATCAAGTTTAATAACGTTCTTCTAACGGTCTCTACTTCTGGTAATTCTGGCATATTTTCACTTCCATTGATTATTATACTATACTTTTATTTTTTATGTTTATCTAAGTTTTGTCAAACATAATAAATTGTGATATTATATGCATAACAAAAAGAACTGAGGTTTCTCAATTTTTAATGAGTGATAATAAATTGGTTTATTTGTTAATGTAGATACAA
>Ga0268357_101139_pt1 | contig 21187 bp, 20 predicted proteins | sample BioMet10_FD_192466 | JGI IMG/M metagenome (GOLD analysis project Ga0268357, IMG submission 192466) | Sewage microbial communities from Oakland, California, United States - Biofuel 10 (Illumina Assembly) | ecosystem: Engineered > Wastewater > Sewage > Unclassified | place: USA: California... | reverse complement strand
CCACCCAGGGGTGGCCGCTGAAAATGTTTTGCGATTGGCGGTTTTTTCAGAGCGCGAGTAGCGCCGCCAGTAATGTGCCCTTATAGGGCTTAATCAAGCCACCAGCTAAGCTGGTGGTACATGACTAAAGATACTTTGATTTTTTTATATATAAATGCTACTATTATAATATATTTATGCAGTTTAATTAATAAATGTGAGTAAAGAGGATAAAATAAATGTACAAGATACTTGATAATTATAAAGATGTAAATGACATGAAACATTTAACATTATATGAAAAGGAGCAATTATCTAAGGAAATAAGGAGTTTTTTAATTGACAAAGTATCAAAAACCGGGGGACATCTTGCATCTAACCTAGGTGTAGTTGAACTTACAATCAGTTTATTCAGTGTCTTTGATTTAAAAAAAGATAAGCTTATCTGGGATGTAGGGCATCAATCCTATATTCATAAAATTCTTACAGGGAGAGCAGACAAGTTCGATTCTCTTCGACAATTTGGTGGGATGAGTGGTTTCCCTAAGCAGTCCGAATGTATATATGATTTTTTTGATACGGGACACAGCAGCACATCCATTTCTGCTGCATTAGGAATGGCTACAGGAAGGGATTTAAAAGGAGAAAAGTTTGATGTTGTATCAATAATAGGAGACGCAGCATTAACTGGAGGCATGGCTTTTGAAGCATTAAATGATTTAGGTTACAGAAAGACAAAGGTAATTATTATTTTAAATGATAATCAGATGTCAATTGCCAAGAATGTAGGCGGGATATCAAGCTATTTAGGAAGAATAAGAAGCGACCCTAAGTATACTAAATTTAAAGAAGAACTGGATTTAAATTTAAAGAAAATTCCTAATATAGGACCAGGAATGGCAAGAACATTAGAAAAACTAAAAAATGGTATAAAACAAATGGTTGTTCCTGGCATGTTGTTTGAGGACATGGGGATTAAATACCTTGGTCCTATTGATGGACATAATATCAAAGAGCTCAGCAGGATTTTATATTTTGCCAAAAACATAAAAGGACCTGTAATTATTCATGTACTTACGAAAAAAGGTAAGGGTTATGAATACGCAGAAAAGAGTCCAGATAAATTTCACGGTGTAGGACCATTTGACTGCGAAAGTGGGACGATTACTAACAGCAATTGTATCACATATTCAAAAGCTTTTGGAGATGCTCTAATTAAATGTGCTGGAGAGAATAAAAACATTGTAGCATTAACTGCTGCTATGAGAGATGGCACAGGATTAAAGGAGTATTCACAAAGGTTTCCTTCAAGGTTTTTTGATGTTGGTATTGCAGAACAACATGCAGTTACCTTAGCTGCAGGGATGGCAAAAGGAGGCTTAAAACCGGTATTTGCAGTATATTCAACTTTTCTTCAAAGGGCTTATGACCAGATACTGCATGATGTATGTCTTCAAAAGCTACCTGTGATATTTGCCATTGATAGAGCTGGATTAGTTGGTGAGGATGGTGAAACACATCAAGGAATTTTTGATTTATCTTTTTTATCTCATATTCCCAATATAGTAATAATTGCTCCTAAATGTACCGGCGAATTGGAAACTATGCTTAAATGGGCATTTTTGCAAAATTTTCCCATTGCTATAAGATACCCCAGAGGTGGTGACAACTCTAAAATTTTATCATATCCTATAAACGAATTTAAATTAGGTAAATGGGAAACAATACATAATGATGGAGATATTGCCATTATAGCAACCGGAAGGATGGTCCAAACGGCACTGCTTGTGAGGGAAAAGTTATATGCTTTGGGAATTAAAGTAAGAATAATAAATGGTTGTTTTATTAAGCCACTTGATTCTCAATTGATAAAAAAGTTGGTTGATGAAAATTTACATATAGTAACGATTGAAGATAATATGATCAATGGCGGATTTGGTATTAAAATTTTAGATGAAGTAAAAAAGCTAAATAATAATATTAAGGTGTTGAATTTAGGATTTAAGGATGAGTTTATACCTCATGGTAAAACTGAATTGTTATTTAAAAGTAACAAATTAGATGTGGATGGTATTACCAATAGCATAATGGACTTATTTAATATAAAGGAGTAATATATGTCGGATTCAAAGGAAAGACTTGATATTCTACTGGTTAAAAAAGAAATTTTTAAGTCAAGGGAAAGAGCGAGAGCAAGCATTATGGCTGGAGAAATTTTCGTTGATGGTCAGAGAGTTGACAAGTGTGGAGAAAAGGTAAAAGAAAATTCAAATATAGTTTTTAAAGGTCAGGAACTACCTTATGTTAGTAGAGGAGGGCTGAAACTTGAAAAAGCAATAGATAGCTTCAATATTAATTTAAATGACAAAGTGTGCATGGATGTGGGGGCATCCACAGGAGGATTTACTGACTGCATGCTGCAAAATGGTGCTAGAAAAGTTTTTTCAATAGACGTAGGCTATGGACAATTTGCATGGAAACTTAGAACAGATCCAAGGGTTCACTGTATGGAGAGGACAAATATAAGATATGTCACAGAATCTCAACTAGGGGAACTTGCTGACTTTGCAAGCATTGATGTATCGTTTATTTCACTGACAAAGGTAATACCTACGGTTTTAAACCTACTTAATGGAAATGGAGAAGTTATTGCCCTTATTAAGCCTCAGTTTGAAGCCGGAAGAGAAAAAGTAGGGAAAAAAGGTGTAGTTAGGGAAAAAACTACTCATTTGGAAGTAATTGAAAAAATATATAACTTTGCAAAAAGTATGGAATGCAAGGTTACCAATATAGATTATTCTCCAATTAAAGGTCCTGAGGGCAACATTGAATATTTAATTTATTTTACTAAAAATAATATTGATTATGAAATGGCTTTTGAAGATATAAAAAAAATAGTGGATAAATCCCATAACAGTCTTAATGGGGAGGCATTATGAATAATATAGGCATTAATATTAATACATCCAAAGATATTGATGGTGAAAAATTGAATTTAATAGTTAACAATATATATAGTGAAAACAAAAATGCTAATATTAAAATTTATAAGAACTCTATAGGGCTTGAAGATGATAGCAGTTCGCTTTTGGATGTGGTAATAGTACTTGGAGGGGATGGCACATTATTAAGTGCTGCAAGAAAGTTAGCAAAATATAACGTACCTATTTTAGGCATAAATATTGGACATCTTGGATTTCTTACAGAATGTGAATGTTCAGAATCTATAAATGCTATCAAGAGTATTTTTAGCGGAGAGTACAGAATAGAAGAAAGAACAATGTTAACCTGTAATTTTGATTTAAATGGTGTAAATAAAAGCTACAGTGCATTAAATGAAGTGGTTTTATCAAAGGGCACTCTGGTAAAAATAATAAAATATGATGTTTATATTGATGGTGAATTTTATGTTACCTTTGTTTCTGATGGGGTTATTGTATCCACAGCCACAGGCTCCACAGCATACTCCCTTTCCTGTGGAGGACCACTAGTTTATCCAACGTTGGATTTAATGTCCTTATCTCCTATTTGTCCACATTCAATGAATGTGCGAACTATGGTATTAGATAGTAAGGTTAGAATAGATATAGACTTAAATAGAAATGAAGAAAACGTTTTTTTGACTTTAGATGGTCAAGAATGGATAGAATTAGATAAGGTCAAAAAGGTCAGTATCAGCGCATCAAAAAATAAATGCAGATTGATAAGGCTAAAAGGGTCGAATTATTTTGAAGTACTTAGAAAGAAAATAACATTTAGGACTAAAGAATGCGAAGGAGAAGAGAATGAAAGTTACAAGACATGCTAAAATTTTGGAGATAATCAATTCATATGATATTGAGACACAGGAAGAATTAGCGGAGCAACTGAAAAAAAGCGGAATGAATGTTACTCAGGCTACTGTTTCAAGGGATATTAAAGAACTAAAGCTCATAAAAGTTCTTGCTGAAAGTGGAAAGTATAAATATGCAACTATACTACATACTGAAAGCTTTTTATCAAACAAATTAATGAGTATATTTTCACAGACTGTAATTCAGGTAGAGAGCATTGATAATTTTGTAATATTAAGAACTATTTCCGGTTCTGCCTCAGCAGCAGCAGAGGCAATTGATTCATTAAACTTTGATGGAATTGCGGGTACATTAGCAGGTGACAACACTATTTTCGTACTTACAAGAAGTAGTGAAAAGGCTCAAATTATTACTCAAAAAATGAAAAAAATGATCAGTGACTAAGGCAATAAATGATTCTTCAATTAAATATTAAAAATTTTGCTTTAATTGAAAATTTGAGTATTTCATTTAATAAGGGTTTTAATGTGTTTTCAGGTGAAACTGGAGCGGGAAAATCCATATTGATTGACGCTATTAACTATGTGCTTGGAAGTAAGTTTAATAAAGATTTAATTAGAACCGGAGAAAATAAAACTTTTGTTGAAGCTGTTTTTACTATTGAAAATAATAAAACCTTCGATGTATTAAAAGAACTCTGCATAGAGTATGAAGATTTAATAATAATCGAAAGGGAAACATTTCAATCGGGTAAAAGTATAATCAAGGTAAATGGAAGGTCAATGCTTATTTCAAATTTAAAAAAATTAACTTCTACTTTGTTGGATATTCATGGACAGCACGAAAATCAAAATATGTTAGACTCAACAAATCACATACATTATTTAGATTATTTTGGGCATGATAAGATTATAGATGAATTGGAAAAGTATAAAATAACTTTTGAGAAATTTAATAGTGTCAAGAATAAAATTAAAATTCTTTTAGGCAGCGATGGTGAAAATGATAAAATAGCAGATTTTGTTAAATACCAAATTGATGAAATCCAAAATGCAAAACTCTCAATAGGGGAAGATGAAGAACTGCAGAAAAGGATATCAGTACTTTCAAATGCTGAGAGGATAAGCAAAATATTAAATAATTCCTATGACGCACTTTATAATGGAACTGAAAATGTAACCTCAATATTTGATACTGTTGGTATAGTTATAAGAGATTTAAGAACTATCGAAAATAATCATGAGGACTTAAAGAAGATCACTCAAGAGCTTCAGGATATTTATTACTCTTTGGAAGGTTCTGTGGATGCAATCAGAAACTTTAAAGATAATATATATTATGATGAAAATGAACTTGAGGATATAAACAGTAGAATATTTCAAATAAGTGGATTAAAGAAAAAGTATGGAAAAAGTATAAAAGAAATATTAGAGTATAAGGATAAAATGTCTGCTCAATTTGATGAATTGATGAATAAAACTGAAATAGTTAAAAAGCTTAGGGAAGAAGAAAATGAACTATTTAATCAAACAAAAAAACTGGCAGAAAATATACATGATATAAGGAATAATATTTCAAAGCAACTTGAAAAAAGGATAAAAAGGGAACTTGGGTTTATAGGCTTGGAAAAGAGTGTTTTTCAAATAAATATTGAAATTATAGATAAACTTATGATAGACGGATTTGATAAAGTTCAATTTTTTATTTCTACTAATCCAGGTGAACCTGTTAGACCTTTAGAAAAAATAGTTTCAGGTGGTGAACTTTCAAGGATTATGCTGGCTCTTAAAACTGTATTTGTAGATAAGGATAATATTCCCTCAGTAATATTTGATGAAATTGATACAGGTATAAGTGGAAGAATAGCCCAGAGTGTTTCAGAAAAAATGTATGCTATTTCAATTAATCATCAAGTTTTTTGTGTTACACATCTCCCACAAATCGCATGCATGTCAGATATTCACTATTGTGTAAGCAAAGAAACAAAGAATGGCAAGACTTATACAAATGTAGATATGTTAAGTCAAACTGAAAAAGAGCAGGAAATTGCAAAAATGATAGGTGGAGCAGAGGTTACAAATATAACTATTGAAAATTCAAAAGAACTCATACAGTTGGCTAATTTAAAAAAAATTGAACTTAGAACTAATCTATAATAAAAGCTGCATCAACGCGGCTTTTTTTCTTTAACTTAATTTTTATTATAATATAAATTATGTTTTAGTATAAAAGTTTTAACTTTAATTGAAACTATATAATAGCATAATAACGTATTTAAAAGGGTAACTTAAAATAAACTAATTCAAAACGACAGGAGGCAAAAGCATGAGAAAACAAAAATTTAACAGATTATGCTGGGTATTAATTCCTATCCTGTTTATTAGCTTGATTACCTATTACAAACTTCAAAACGCTACTATATTTGCCAGCGAAGGGGAAAAAACAAATTTTAGTCAAATTTTAGCTAAAGACAAAGAAAATGATAGTAATAATGTAAGGTCAGTTTCAGTAAAACCAGTTTCAAATGACATTATGATTTATCCCGGTGGGCAGCCAATTGGAGTTAAATTAAATACTAAAGGTGTATTGGTGGTGGCACTTTCTGATTTGGATAATGGTAATAGTAAGGTGGCAAGTCCTGCGGCACTAGCAGGAATAGAAATTGGAGACAGTATCATAAAAATAAACGGAGAAATTATCAATAATTCTGAACAGATATCCAGAGTTATAAACAGCAGTGACGGAGGGAACATTACTATAGAGATTGAAAGAAAAGGGGAAAAATTAACTAAAACAGTTAAACCTGTAAAAAGTTTACCTGATAATTATTATAAAGTAGGATTATGGGTCAGGGATTCTACTGCAGGAGTGGGTACATTAACGTTTTATGATGAGAAATCCGGAATATTTGGAGCATTAGGTCATCCAATTACAGATATAGACACAGGAACTATTTTAAGTGTAAATTCCGGTGAAATTGTTTCATCTTCTATTAACTCACTTAGAAAGGGAACCAGAGGGAACCCTGGTGAACTGAGAGGAATTTTTGTTAATGAAGATTTAATTTTAGGAAATATAAATAAAAATACTGAGTGTGGTATTTTTGGAAAATCTAATACAAAGCTTATAAATAAATATAATAAACCTTTGCCTATAGCCATGCAATCTGAAATAAAGGAAGGTCCTGCACAAATATTAACTACAATTAATGGAGAAGAACCTAGTCTTTATGATGTAAAAATACAGAAATTATTGCCACAAGATTCTCCAGGATCAAAAAGTATGCTGATTTGTATTACTGATCCTATATTATTAGAAAAAACAGGAGGAATAGTGCAAGGAATGAGCGGAAGTCCCATTATCCAAAATGGCAAAATAATTGGAGCTGTAACACACGTACTAATTAATAAACCTGATACTGGATATGGTATTTATATAGAATGGATGTTAAAGGAAGCAAGTATTTTTTAGTAGAAAAAGAATATTTTAAAAAATTTTACTAATTTTTTTTGAAAAAGAAGGAATTAAATTAGTTTTGTCGAATTAGTAAATTGTTAAGATATGGGAATTTTACTAAAAAGGAGAGTATAATAATGGAAAATTCAAAGATTAGTGTTGTTATTGCAGATGATAATAAGGAATTCTGTAATATTTTAAGCGATTATCTACTGAATCAGAGTGACATCGTGATTACGGGTATTGCAAAAGATGGTCTGGAGGCTTTAAAGTTAATTAAAGAAAAAAAACCTGATTTAATAGTGCTTGATATTATTATGCCGCACTTAGACGGACTAGGAGTTTTAGAAAGATTAAATATGATGAATATTAATCCTATGCCTAAGGTTATAGTTTTATCAGCGGTTGGACAGGATAAGATTACTCAAAGAGCTATATCTTTAGGAGCAGATTATTATGTAGTAAAACCTTTTGATATGGAGGTGTTCACGAAAAGAATTAGACAAATGTTTAATAATACCATAGGAAATGATACCGTTAAAAAACCAGTGTCTTTTATTGATGAGGTATCAGTAAATGTTAATGTATCTAAAAATGAAATTAAAGATTTGGAAGGGGAAATTACTAATATTATACATGAGATTGGAGTTCCGGCTCACATTAAGGGTTATATGTATTTAAGAGAAGCAATAACCATGGTAGTTAATGATATGGAATTACTTTCTGCAGTAACTAAGGAATTATATCCTTCTATTGCAAAAAAATTCAATACCACTGCAAGCAGAGTAGAAAGGGCAATTCGACATGCCATTGAAGTGGCTTGGTCAAGAGGTCAAGTAGAAACGATTAATAAGATATTCGGTTACACAGTACACAACGACAAAGGCAAGCCGACTAATTCAGAATTTATAGCGATGGTGGCTGATAAGTTAAGACTTAAAAACAAAGTTAGCTAATAAGTGTTTCCAATGGTTTGAGGCTATACATCATAGGGCTAAGACAATAAATATCTAATAGCATAAAGGCAATTAATGCTCCTTATTTGTTTAATAAATTAATAAGGAGCATTTTTTATGTTAAAAATTGATTGTATAGTATTCTTAAAAATGCAAGTTTTCATTAGAATTAAAACAAGAATCACAAATATATCAATAAATAATAGAATAAGTAGTAAGAAGGATATTAAGGTTAACTATGTTAAAAGAATTAATTGATATTGTCATTGCTTAAGTGGATATAATGCTGCTTACGGTGGTAATACCTAAATAAAAATATCGAGGTGTATGTAATGCGTAAGTATGAATATAATCTAAAAAAAGATTCATATGATGAAAGAGATTTTAAATTTAGCAAGTTAATAAAAGAAAAAAAGGAACCTCCTGCCAGTGAGGATTTAAGAAGTTCTTATTCTGACATTAAAAACCAAGAAAGGCTTGGCGCATGTACTGCTTTCTCAGCATGTAGTGTAATGGAATATTTATTAAATAAAAATATAGATTTAAGTGAATTGTATTTTTATTATAAAGAACGAGAACTAGATGGTTCAATAGAAACGGATGCTGGAAGTACAGTTAGACAATCTGCAAAAGTTGCTACTAAATTCGGGTCGTGCAAAGAAGAAATTGTCCCTTATATAACTTCTAAATTTGCAGATGAACCTAGCGAAGATGCTAATAAAGATGCAGCTAACCATAGAACAAAAGCATATTACAGGTTAAACAACATTGATGAGATAGTGTATACAGTAGGGATATTAAAAAAGCCTGTTCTGATAGGAATAGATGTATATGAATCTTTTGAACAAGTTGACTATAACGGGTATATACCAATTCCAGATATAAAAAGGGAAAAATTACTCGGCAGACATGCAGTTAATATATGTGGGTATTTTTGGATTGATAAAACAACAGGGTTATCAAGGTTACAAAGGTTAATTGACTTTATTACTCGCAAAAGGATAAAACAAAAGGATGGATTGTATTTTATTATTAGAAATTCCTGGGGATCAGATTTTGCAGATAAAGGATATATGTATGCTCCAGTAGAATTTATTAAAAATTATTCTTTCGACTGGTGGTATTTAGATGAATAAATTCTAATCTAAATAAGTCTTAATTTCAACACTAACAAATCTCTTTATTTATTTGGTGTTTAGTGCTAATAAATAAAGAGATTTTCAATTACTAAATAAAACAGCATCAATATTTTATAGACAAGCTTCCTATGCAAACCAAATTTGAAAAAATAATACTGAAAACAAAAAAATGTGATAAACTATATAGTATATTAATAAATTTATTTGGGGGTATTATAATGAGTAAAGGGCTAAAAACAATTCTTATTGCAGTTGCTGTTATAGCTGTTATTTTCTTGCCTACCATTAGTAGTTATAACAAAATGGTAGGTCTTGATCAGGCTGTTAAACAATCCGAATCAGATATAGACACTCAGCTTCAGAGACGATCCGATTTAATTCCAAATCTTGTAGCCACTGTAAAAGGTTATGCGACTCAGGAAAAGACAATATTTACAGAAATTGCAGATGCAAGAGCTAAATTGGCCGGTGCTCAAACAATTACCGAAAAGGCGGATGCGGATACGCAGCTTTCAAATTCACTATCAAGGTTATTGGTTGTGGTTGAAAATTATCCTACTTTAAAATCAGATCAAAATTTTAGAGATTTAAGTGTAGCTTTAGAGGGGACAGAAAATAGAATAAATATTGCAAGAAAAGATTATAACAATGCAGTCAGCATATATAATAGTAAAATTAAGACCTTCCCTAATTCAATTATTGCAGGTATATTCAGATTTGAAGAAAAACCTTATTATAAAGCTTCAGAAGGAGCAAAGGAAGTACCTAAAGTTGACTTTACCACGGGTAAATAATTATGAGAAAAGGTGGGAGATTATTTAATAAATGTATTATTAATGTGCTTTTAGTATTAGCAATAACAATATTTTCCCTATCAGTGGTTTTTTCTGCGTCAACCTATCCAAAGCCAACTGAATTAAAATATATAAATAATTATACTTCTACTACTATAGATGATCCTACAAAGAATTATATAGTTTCTGTCGGAAAAGAGCTGGAGGATAAAACCGGTGCTCAGGAGGTAGTTGTTGTTATTGACTCACTTCAAGGAAGTGATATTCAAACTTATGCCAATGAGCTATTTAGGACTTGGGGGATTGGGCAGAAGGGAAAAAATAATGGTCTGCTTATTCTCATATCCATGCAGGATAGAGAGTGGAGAGTGGAAGTAGGTACAGGGCTTGAAGGTGCAATAACAGATATTTATTCTGCAAGGGTAATGGATAGTGTAGCTTCTCCAAAATTTAAAGAAGGAAATTATTCAGAAGGAATTAAAGATGCATATTCGCTATTCGCAGATTCTATAGCGAAAGAATATAATGCAACTCTTGATAAAAATGAAAAAATAAGCCTTCCGTCCCAAGATACTTACACCGGAAATAGTAATGCAAACGTTGCTGCAGGTGGAATTGTATTGCTTTTGATTATTTTGGATTTTATATTTAATAAGGGAAGAATTACACGTTTTCTTATGAGAAGTGCATTCTTTTTCGGCAGAGGTGGTCATGGAGGTTTTGGAGGCGGATCATCTGGCGGAGGAGGTTTTGGAGGTTTCGGCGGAGGCTCATCCAGCGGAGGTGGTTCATCCGGCCGATGGTAATAAGATGGTTGTTTATGAAGGGAAGATTAGATTATGGATTATACAGAAAAAACTTTAAACTGTAATAATATTTATCAAGGTAAAATATTAAGTTTGGAAGAATTAGAAGTATTACTTCCAAATGGTAAAAGCAGCAAAAGGGAAATAGTAAGACATAGTGGTGCAGTTGCGATTATAGCTTATAAAGATAAAAATACTGTACTGCTTGTAGAGCAGTATAGAAAACCTATAGAGAAGACAATTCTTGAGGTACCTGCGGGCAAAATAGAGAAGGGTGAAGATGTTTTACTATGTGGTATGAGAGAATTAGAAGAGGAGACCGGATATAAATCAGATAAATTCACTTATCTTGGAAAAATAGTAACTTCACCAGGCTTTTGTGATGAATGTATTTATATTTATAAAGCAGAAGATTTATATCCTGGTGATGAAAGTCTTGGAGATGAGGATGAATTTATAAAAATTCATGAAGTAAATGTAAGTGAAATAAAAAGTTTAATTAAAAATGGCAATATAGAAGATGCGAAAACTATTTGCGCTTTTATGTTAGAATAAGGTATGCATATTACCCTTTTAAATGTCATAAGATTAGAAAGATAGTGTGTAAAAGGGGGAATATTTATGTCTGAAAACAGAATTACACTGGCGCTAAGTAAACATGTTCAGGATAATTTTTGGTTGTATATCATAAGTTTATTTTGTATTTGTACTGGTATAGTAATTGGTATTTACAGCGTAAAGTATATGGGAAGTTTTGAAAGAAGTGACTTGGTAAGTTACTTGAATAATTTTAGCAGTACATTAAAGGACGGAAGCATTAATTACCAATTGATATTTATTCAAACATTAAAAAATAACCTTCCTTTGATATTAATATTATGGTTCCTTGGACTTACAATGATTGGACTTCCGGCCATACTTCTTTTGGACTTATTTAAAGGGTTTACATTGGGATTTACTATGAGTTTTATAATAAGTCAGTTAGGGACAAAAGGGATGTGGCTTTCACTTATAGGGATTTTTCCTCAAAACCTTATATACATACCTGCAGTAGTGATTTCATCAGTAATAGCCATGGAGTTTTCAATAACAATTCTAAAAGATAGAAGCGAGAAAAAATGGACTTCAAATATATGGGTTAGAATAACATCTTATTCTTTTATGTTTATACTTATATCCTCTTTTATGTTCTTAGGATTTTTTATGGAGTCATATCTATCCCCAAATATTGTTAAACTATTAATGTCAAATATAGGAGCGTGACATAAATATTATTTTGTAGGAGATGTAGCATATGTTTAGTAGAGTTATTTTAATTGTACTTGATAGTGTAGGAATAGGTGAATTACCTGATGCAGCTGAGTATGGTGATTCGGGTAGCAATACTATTGGCAACATATCAAAACAAATAGGGGGACTAAACCCTGGAAACATGAGAAGGCTGGGATTTGGAAATATTGATTGTATTAAAGAGATAGAAAAGTTTGATTTCCCTATTGGATGTTTTGGAAGATGTATTGAGATATCCAAGGGAAAAGATACTATAACTGGTCATTGGGAGATATCTGGGGTAGTGCTTGAGCATCCTCTAAAAACTTATCCAAATGGATTTCCTAAGGATATTATAAATGAATTTGAAGAAAGAACAGGCAGGAAAGTTCTTGGAAATAAAGTGGCTTCCGGAACTGAGATAATTAACGAATATGGAGAAATTCACAAAAGTACAGGTTATCCTATAGTTTATACATCAGCTGACAGTGTACTTCAAATAGCAGCAAATGAAGATATTGTTCCTTTGCAATGTCTTTATGATATGTGCTGCACTGCAAGAAAAATAATGGTTAATGAAAGAGCTGTGGGAAGGATTATAGCAAGACCATTTGTGTATAGAGATGGAAAATACATTAGGACCTCGAACAGAAAAGACTATGCGCTTGATCCAGTAGGCAAAACAATGCTGGATTATTTAACTGAAAATAAAATCCCTGTTTATGCAGTGGGTAAAATTGAAGACATATTTAATAAAAAAGGTATCACTTATGCAGAACATACTAAGAGTAACGATGAAGGCATAAGTAAGACACTTGAATTCATGAATAGAATTGATAATGGATTGATTTTTACAAATCTTGTGGATTTTGATATGCTTTATGGTCATAGGAATGATGCCAGAGGATATGCAGGTGCAATTTTGGAATTTGACAGAAGATTGCCTGAAATCATGAATGAAATGAAAAATGGAGATTTGCTTATTATTACAGCAGATCATGGATGCGATCCTACTACAAAAAGCACAGACCACTCCAGAGAGTATATTCCAGTACTTATTTATGGAGAAAATGTAAAAAAAGGTATTAATATTGGAACAAGAAGCAGCTTTTGTGATATTGGAAAAACCATACTAGAATTATTTCATATTGAAAACGGCATAAGCGGAAGAAGCTTTTTTAAGGAGGTATCCTTATGAGAATGGTGGATTTGATTGAAAAAAAGAAACTTGGAATTGAATTAAGTAATGAAGAAATTAACTATATAGTAAAAGGATATACTGGAGGAGATATACCGGATTATCAAATGTCCGCATTTTTAATGGCAGTATATTTTAGAGGAATGACGGGGAGAGAAACTGCAAATTTAACTATGGCGTATGTTAATTCAGGAGAGAAAGTGAATCTTTCTAAAATTGAAGGAATAAAGGTAGACAAGCATTCATCTGGAGGGGTGGGAGATAAAATATCTCTGATAGTTATTCCACTTGTTGCAAGCCTTGGAATTCCTGTTGCTAAAATGTCAGGGAGAGGTTTAGGACACACAGGTGGTACTATAGATAAATTGGAGTCTATTCCAGGATTTAAGACAGAGCTTAGTACGGAAACATTTATTGACAATGTAAATAAATATAAAATGGCTATTGTAGGCCAAACAGCTAATTTGACTCCTGGAGACAAAAAAACCTATGCTCTAAGAGATGTTACGTCTACTGTAAATAGTATACCACTTATAGCTAGTTCAATTATGAGTAAAAAAACAGCATCAGGTGCAGATGCTATTGTTCTTGATGTTAAAGTTGGTTCTGGGGCTTTTATGAAGTCTATAGGGGAGGCCAGAGAATTAGCAAAGACTATGGTGCAAATCGGTAAAGATGTAAATATAAAAACAGTTGCGGTTATTACAAATATGGATCAGCCACTAGGTCGTGAGGTGGGTAACTTTAATGAAATTAAAGAAATAATACAGGTACTAGAAGGTAATGGCTCAGAAGATGAAGTAACAATTGCACTTACAATTGCAGCATATATGGCAATACTTGGGGGGGCTTTTGATGATTTTGACTCAGCTTACATTAAACTTAAATATATTTTAAAATCAGGAACAGCTCTTAAAAAGTTTAAGGAACTTATAAATGCCCAAGGCGGTGATTCTAATATTATAGAAAACAAAGATTCTGTTTATAATTCAAAATTCAATATTGAAATTAAGTCTGAAAGCTGTGGATATATTGAGGCTATTATGGCAGAGCTCATAGGCAAAGGAGCAATGCTTTTAGGTGCAGGAAGAAAAATAAAGAGTGATAAAATAGATTTTTCTGCAGGAATTACACTTACAAAAAAAGTTGGAGAAAAAGTCGAAAAAGGAGATACTATCTGTATATTACATACAAATATGGATGAGTATGATGAGGCAGAAAAAATTGTTAAAGCTGCCTACGTTATAAGTGAAGATATTCCTAACAAAATAAAATATATATATGATGTAATCTTATAGGAGCTATAAATTTTTTCTTTAAAATATTTTCATAAAATTATTGTTTTGTGGAGAAAATATTTTAGAAGAGAGGAGGAATAGTTAATATGATATACAAAAAAAGACGTTTTACTATAATCAGCAGCTTAATTGCAGCCACATTTTTAAGTGGAATTTTTTCATCAGTTGTTAAAGCAGCAACATCCAGTGATATAAATTCTTCTGACAGTGGTATAAAGGTTGAAGCAAAATCAGCACTGCTTGTGGAGCCTGTAACCGGAAAGATATTGTATGATTACAATTCTCATGAAAAACTTGCGCCGGCTTCTGTTACAAAAATAATGACCATGTTACTTACTATGGAAGCCATTGATTCAGGAAAGATTAAGATGACAGACAAGGTCACCGTTAGTGAAAATTCAAAAAAAATGGGTGGAAGTTCAATGATTCTTGACACAGGAGAAGTAAGGACTGTGGAAGAATTATTAAAGGGCGTTGCCATTGCATCAGGGAATGACGCGGCAGTTGCTTTGGCAGAATATATAGCAGGCAGTGAAGAGGCTTTTGTAAAGCTCATGAATGAAAGAGCCCAAGATTTAGGTATGAAAGATACAACATTTAAAAACTGCACAGGACTCAGTGCAAGCGGGCATATAACTACAGCTTATGATATATCGCTTATGTCTAGGGAATTATTAAAGCATGATTCTATTCTAAAATATACAGGAACATACATGGAAACTATTTCTGAAGGAAGAAAAACACCTATAGGTTTAGTAAATCATAACAAACTTGTTCGATTTTTTAACGGTTGTGACGGCTTGAAGACAGGATTTACTGACGAAGCTAAATACTGTATATCTGCAACAGCTCAAAAAGATGGTGTGAGAATGTTGGCGGTAATTATGGGTTCCCCAACATACAAAGTAAGAAATAAAGATGCAGGCATGCTCATGAATTACGGTTTTTCAAAATATGAATCTAAAAAGGTAGTTACAAAAGGTGCCGAAGTAGCAAAAATTGAGTTGAATAAAAAGGGAGACAGGTACTTTATGGCTAAATCCTTTGAAGATTTAAATGTGATTTTAGAAAAAGGCAAACCAAATAAGATTACATTTAAATGTGTAATAAATAGTGACAAAAAAGATTTTAAAGCAAATGAAGAGGTAGGGTACTCAGAAATATATTCAGATGAAGTTTTAGTTGGGAAAGTGAAAATATATAGTGACAGAGATGTTAAAAAATTCAATTTATTTGATAATTTTAAAAATAACTTTATTAATATATTGGATAGAGGAGTTTAATAGAAAGATGTACTGCTTTTCAGCAGTGCATCTTTTGATATATAATAGATTTGTGAAATTTAAATAATATATTCAGGGGAGATATTAGATGCCATTAAATATAAAGCTTGAAAACTTTGAGGGACCGTTTGATCTCTTACTTCATTTAATTAGAAAAAATAAGATGGATATTTATAATATCAAAATTTATGAGATAACAAATCAGTATTTGCAATATATAAAAGTTATGGAAGAGATGGATTTGGAGGTAACATCTGAATTTATCTTGATAGCCGCAACATTGATTGAGATAAAATCTAAGCTTTTGCTTCCAAAATCAAAGGATGATGAAGTTGCTGCAGATTTGGAAGATGATCCCGCAGCAGAACTTATAAGTAAACTTGCAGAATATAAAAGATTCAAGCTTGCTTCAAATTATCTTAAAAGGAGACTTGAGGAAAACGGAGCAATTTACAGTAAGAAAGCTGAGATAATTGAAGTTGTAAATAAAGAAAAAAAACCTGAAGATTTCTTAGACAAGGTATCAATGATGGATTTATATAATATATATTTTAATATTATGAAAAATTATAATGGTAAATTAAATAAAATTAATGCATTTCAAAGGGAGATACCTATTGAAAAGTATAAAATTGAAAACAAGATGGAATATATTCTGCATCGTTTAAGCGTTAAAAATAAAGAAACTTTCTCCACTTTTATAGAAGAATGTTCATCCAAAACTGAAGCTATTGTGGTTTTTCTTGCTCTATTAGAATTGATAAAATTGAAAAGAGTGAGAGCTTTTCAGGAATCAAGCTTTAAAGACATATATTTACAGGAGGCGGTAAGTGATGATTAAGAACATTAAAATTAATCAATTGGAATTCGAAGAAGCATCAAATCGAGATAAAATATATTCTATAATAGAATCTCTATTGTTTGTTTCTGGAGAACCTGTTGATTTAAGTAATATTGCTCAGACAATTGAATGCTCTATAGAATTCACTCAAAAAGTATTATATAAAATGACCCAAAAATACCAAAGTTCAGACAGAGGTATAAGAATAATAAATGTAGACAATTCTTATGGATTTGTTACAAAACCTGATAACAGTTTTTATGTTGAAAAGCTATTAGGGACAAACCTAAGACATAATCTGTCTCAAGCGGCAATTGAAACTTTGGCTATTGTGGCCTATAAGCAGCCTATTACCAGGGTAGTTATTGATGAAATAAGGGGAGTTAAAAGTGAAAGGGCCATAAGCAGTTTAATGGATAAAAGGATTATCAAGGAGTGCGGGAGATTAGATGCACCAGGAAGACCTATACTTTATTCAACCACCGAAGAATTTTTAAAATTCTTTGGATTGGAAAGTATAAAGGAATTGCCCGGATTAGAAAATTTTTTTGATGAATTTTAATCTAAATTAGTCTATCTGACTTTATAGTTTTGATGGACTTTTTATTTTATTACAGTGAAAATGTATTAAATAATTATTATTGAAAAAACTAAAGTAAAGTTAATTGTGAGGTGATATTGTTTGAGAAGAAGATTTTTTTATTTATCTTTGATTATAATAATTTTATTAAGTAACGTTACTACTATACCTTGTGAAGCGAAGGCGGCAGATATGTATGTAAATGCAAGGTGTGCTATAGCTATGGATGTAAAAGGCAAAATAGTACTTTATGAAAAAAATTCTCATGATATTGTTCCTATGGCAAGTACAACTAAGATAATGACTGCATTGGTAGCGATAAAATATGGAGATCTTGACAAAAAAGTTGAAATATCTGAAAAAGCAGCTAATATCAACGGATCAACAGTAGGATATAAAAAGGGCGCAAAGGTATCTTTAAGAGAACTTTTAGTGGGTTTGATGTTAAGATCCGGTAATGACGCTGCAGTAGCAATAAGTGAGGGGATTGCAGGTAATGTTGAAGGGTTTGTGAAATTAATGAATGAATATGGCAGTGAAGTTGGTTTGATTGATACACATTTTGAATCTCCTCATGGCTTGGATAGTGATTATCATTATACTACGGCATACGATCTTGCACTTGTCACTGCGAAAGCCAAAGAAAATGCAATTTTCAATGAAATTGTAAGTTCTAAAAATTTTGATGGGAAAGAATATGGCTTTACACGAAGTTATCAGAACATAAATAAAATACTGTGGCTTATTCCTGATTCGAATGGAGTAAAAACTGGATATACAGGAAAGGCGGGCAAATGTTTAGTTTCATCTGTAAAAGTAGATGGCAATGATGTTGTTATTGTGGTTTTAAATTGTACACCAAGGTGGGAGGAAACAAAAAAGATAAATGATTATATAGAAAAAAATTATAGCTATAAGAAACTGTTTTCTAAGGGAGACGTTGCGGGAGAAATAGAAACCCAAAATGGTAATGTAAAAATGCTTTATGGACAGGATATAGTAATTCCTATGATGAAGGATAAAAATTATTATGTAAAATTAGTTAAACCGGAGCTTGCGAAGAAAAAAGTTAAAAATGACGAGGATATTGGAAGAATATGCATATATTCAGATGATATTCTGATTTATTCTGATTCTTTAAAAGCAGCATTTTAATACAGCAACATACGAACATTATCCGCATTATAACACTAAACGTTTGCAAAAACCTCATAATAAAGTTACTTTATTAAAATAGTTGACAAATTGTTCGTGCGATGATATCATATAAATACAAATTGAATAAAGCAGATCATACAACTGGCGGAGAGTGGATTTTACCACAGGGAGTATGATTTTTTAGAGCCGACCGCCTGGGCAAATGTTTGTTCAGGTTGTAGGCTTTTTTAAAATTATATTATATGAAATGTGGAGGTAGCAAAATGGAGAGAGAAGAGTGGTCAGGCTTTATTGAGGGAAGTTGGACTCAAGAAATTGATGTAAGAGATTTTATAAATAAGAATTGTGAACAATATTTGGGAGATGATTCCTTTTTAGAAGGAACTACTGATAAAACGCAAAATTTATGGAATATATGCGAAGGATTAATTAAAGAAGAACTTTCAAAAGGAATAATGGACGTAGACACAAAAACAGTTTCTGGAATAAATGCTTTTAAGCCTGGTTATATTGATAAAGCTAACGAAGTTATTTTTGGACTTCAAACTGACGAACCTTTAAAAAGAATGGTTAACCCTTTTGGTGGAATAAGGATGGCAAAACAGGCATTAAATGAGTATGGTTATGAATTAAATGAAGATATGGAAAAAACTTTTACACAATTAAGAAAAACACACAATCAAGGTGTTTTTGATGCTTACACTGATGAAACAAAGATTGCTAGAAATGTTGGATTACTGACAGGTCTTCCGGATGCTTATGGCAGAGGAAGAATAATAGGCGACTTTAGAAGAATTGCTCTTTATGGAGTTGACTATTTAATAAATAAGAAAAAACAGGATCTTAAAGAGTTCAACGTTACTATGGATGATGAAACTATTAGATTAAGAGAAGAAATAAATGAACAGATAAGGGCATTTATAAATATTAAAAAAATGGCTTTGACATATAATATTGATATGTCAAATGGAGCACAAAATGCTAAGGAAGCAGTTCAGTTTATCTATTTAGGATATTTAGCAGGAGTTAAAGAGAATAATGGTGCAGCTATGTCACTTGGAAGGGTTAGTTCATTTATTGATATATTTATAAATAGAGATGTTAAAAATGGAGTATTGACTGAATTAGAAGCTCAGGAAATAATAGATCAGTTTGTAATTAAGCTAAGAATGATCAGACATTTGAGAACTCCAGAATACAACGAATTGTTTGCAGGAGACCCAAACTGGATAACAGAAGCAATTGGCGGAATGAGTGTAAATGGCAGCACATTGGTTACAAAAACTTCTTTCAGATTCTTGCATACATTAATAAATTTAGGAACTTCTCCAGAACCAAATATGACTGTATTGTGGTCTAATAGACTTCCTCAGGGATTTAAAAATTTCTGTTCTAAGATATCAATACTTACAGATTCAATTCAGTATGAAAATGATGATATCATGAGGCCTGTATATGGAGACGATTATGGAATTGCATGTTGTGTTTCCGCAATGGCTTTGGGCAAGCAAATGCAGTTTTTTGGGGCTAGATGTAATATTGCAAAATCATTGCTTTATGCAATAAACGGCGGAGTGGATGAGAAAAAGGGAATACTCGTAGTACCTGGAATAGAAAAGATAGAAGATGAAGTGCTTAATTATGATAAGGTTATGTATAATTATATTAAAGTAATGGAATATGTAGCAGAATTATATGTTAATACAATGAATGTTATTCACTTTATGCATGATAAATATGCTTATGAAGCAGGACTTATGGCTCTTCATGATTCAAAAGTAGAAAGACTAATGGCTTTTGGAATAGCCGGACTTTCTGTAGCAGCTGATTCTTTAAGTGCTATAAAATATGCTAAGGTTAAACCTATAAGAGAAAATGGAATTGCTGTAGATTTCGAAATAAATGGAGATTTCCCTAAGTATGGAAATGACGATGATGATGTTGATGATATTGCGGTTAACATTACAAAAATATTCAGCAGTGAGCTAAAAAAGCATAAAACTTATAGAGATGCAGTACATACTTTATCAGTTCTAACAATAACATCAAACGTAGTATATGGAAAGAAAACAGGAACTACTCCTGATGGAAGAAAAGCCGGACAAGCTTTTGCTCCAGGAGCAAATCCTATGCATGGCAGAGATAAAAACGGAGCACTTGCTTCTTTAAATTCTGTTGCAAAGATTCCTTATAGAGCAGTTTGCCAGGATGGAGTTTCAAATACTTTTTCAATAATACCAGATGCCCTTGGAAAAGATGAAACTATAAGAATAAATAATCTAACTTCAATTTTAGACGGATATTTTACTCAAGGAGCTCACCACATAAATGTGAATGTGCTAAATAGAGAAACGTTAATAGATGCAATGGAAAATCCTGAAAAGTACCCATTGCTTACTATAAGGGTATCAGGATATGCAGTAAACTTCAACAGATTAAGCAGGAGTCAGCAGCTTGAGGTAATAAGCAGAACATTCCATGAAGCAATATAGGACTGGTTTAACCAGTCCTCAGGCTGTTGATAAACATAATTTACCAACAGCTTTTCATTTTTTTGCCCGATTAGGGCTTTTTTTTTATATTCAAAAAGGATTTTTAAGATTTGTGTAGAATTATATATAGTAAGAAATATTTTG
>Ga0268357_101137_pt1 | contig 21229 bp, 18 predicted proteins | sample BioMet10_FD_192466 | JGI IMG/M metagenome (GOLD analysis project Ga0268357, IMG submission 192466) | Sewage microbial communities from Oakland, California, United States - Biofuel 10 (Illumina Assembly) | ecosystem: Engineered > Wastewater > Sewage > Unclassified | place: USA: California... | reverse complement strand
CTCCATTTGCTAGTATTCAATTGTTTGTGATGATTCAATTTTACTACAAGTGGAGAGAAAATTTATATATAAAATGTAGGAGACCCCACAAAATCAAGGGGTTTGGCAATTAACAATTGCCTATATATATAATACTGCTAGGAGAAAAGAGTTTTATCGGGAAAAAAATAACCCATAAAGCAAGCAAAATATGAAAATCTTAATCACCGGCGCCGCCGGTTTCGTCGGCCAAAACCTAACCGCTGCTTTAAACAATATCAAGGACCATAAAGACCGCACACGAGACTTGTCGGTTGATGCAGTCTACACTTACGACATCAATACCAATCCAGCCCTGCTAAAGGAGTATTGCCAACAAGCCGACTTTGTTTTCAATTTGGCGGGTGTCAACCGCCCCAAAGATCAGTCCGAATTCATGTCCGGCAACTTCGGTTTCGCTTCCACCTTGCTGGACACGCTGAAGGCCTGCGGCAACACCTGCCCGGTCATGCTGTCCTCCTCCATCCAGGCCACCCTCATCGGGCGGTATGGGGAATCGGACTACGGCAAAAGCAAACTGGCAGGGGAGGAACTCTTCTTTGCATACGGACAGGAAACCGGGGCCAAAGTACTGGTCTACCGCTTTCCCAATCTCTTCGGTAAGTGGTGCCGTCCCAATTACAATTCGGCTGTGGCCACTTTCTGCCACAATATCGCCAATGAGTTGCCTGTACAGGTCAATGACCGGAATACTGAACTGACCCTGCTTTACATTGATGACCTGGTTTCAGAGATGCTGGACGCCCTGGAAGGGAAAGAACACCGCTGTACATTCGACGGTCTGGATCCAGTGGCTTCCCCGGATGGCCGTTACTGTTATGTTCCCATAACCCATACAGCCACCTTGGGGCATATTGTCGATACGCTTAAAAGCTTCCACGACCAGCCCCAGACTCTGATGATGCCGGCCATCCCGGAAGGTTCCTTTGAAAAGAAGCTTTATTCCACTTATTTGTCTTATTTACCCGAAGACAAGGTGGCTTTTCCCTTGAAGATGAACGTCGATGACCGTGGTTCTTTTACGGAGCTGATCAAGACAGCCGCCTGCGGCCAGGTATCGGTCAATATCAGCAAGCCCGGTATCACCAAGGGCCAGCACTGGCATCACTCCAAATGGGAATTCTTCATCGTCGTGGCCGGTCAAGCCCGTATCGAGGAACGGCGGGTGGGGATGGATAAAGACGGAAAGCCTTATCCCGTTCTCACGTATGACGTGAGCGGGGAGAAGATTGAAGCCGTCCATATGCTGCCGGGATACACCCACAACATCATCAACCTCAGCGACACCGAGGACCTGGTGACGGTGATGTGGGCCAATGAGGCCTTTGATCCCGGTCATCCCGATACCTACTACGAACCCGTAAAGAAAGAAGAGGAGGATTAATGACCATACGATTGGATTATTCCAAAACGGCATTTAAGAACGACGGCCGGCTGAAGCTGCTCATCATCGTGGGCACCCGGCCGGAGATCATCCGCCTGGCGGCCACCATCGACAAATGCCGGAAGTACTTTGACTGTCTGCTGGCCCATACCGGCCAGAATTACGATTATAACCTCAACGGCGTGTTTTTCCATGATTTGAAGCTGGATGCCCCGGATGTGTACATGGACGCCGTAGGGGACGATCTGGGAGCAACCGTGGGCAACATCATCAACGCCAGCTACAAGCTCATGGTCCAGGTAAAGCCCGATGCCCTGCTGATCCTGGGGGATACCAATTCCTGCCTGTCAGCCATCGCCGCCAAGCGGCTTCACATCCCCATTTTCCACATGGAAGCGGGAAACCGGTGTAAGGACGAATGCCTGCCCGAAGAAACCAACCGGCGCATCGTGGACATCATTTCCGATGTGAATCTGGCCTATTCCGAACACGCCAGACGGTACCTCCATGAATGCGGCCTGCCCAAGGAACGGACCTACGTGACGGGCAGCCCCATGGCGGAAGTGCTGGGGAACAACATCACGGATATTGAAGCTTCGGACATCCTCAAGCGGCTGGATTTGAAGCCCAGGGAATATTTGCTCCTTTCCGCCCACCGGGAAGAAAACATCGATACGGAAAAGAACTTCCTGTCCTTGTTTACGGCCATCAATGCGCTGGCTGAGCGTTACGACAAGCCCATCCTGTATTCATGCCATCCCCGGAGCAGGAAGCGGCTGGAAGCGTCGGGCTTCAAGCTGGACCCCCGGGTCATCCAGCACGAGCCATTGGGCTTCCACGACTACAACCAGCTGCAGATGAACGCTTTTGCGGTGATTTCTGACTCCGGCACCCTGCCCGAGGAAAGCAGCTACTTTACGAGTATCGGCTATCCCTTCCCGGCGGTGTGTATCCGAACCAGCACCGAACGGCCGGAAGCCCTGGATAAGGGGGATTTCGTGTTGGCGGGTATTGATGGCACCCATTTGCTCCAGGCTGTGGCCACCGCTGTCGCCATGGTGGAGAGCGGCGATAACGGCATCCCCGTACCGGATTACACCGACACCAATGTTTCATCCAAGGTGGTGAAGATCATCCAGAGCTATACGGGAGTGGTGGATAAGATGGTGTGGCGGAAGTATTAAGAGACAATTTAATACCCCGTAGTCATAGCGATGTTGCGCTGTGGCTGCGGGGTATTTTTTTAGGCTTTTGGTGTGGTGTCATGGGGTGGGGCCGCCATGAGTTCCTCGACCGTGATGTGGAATTTGGATGCGATGACTTCCGGGGAGGTTATACCTAGAAAACTTCGTGCGGTTGATAATGCTTCTTTTTTTGCGCGTTCCCCTTCGGCCTGCAATTTTTGATCGGCAAGGGCACGTTCCGCTTTTATCCCAAAATCGACGCCTTCTTGATATTTTTCTTTATCACGTAAATACAGATTCATAAACTCGGTCCTCCATTCACTATTGGATTTGATGCGCTTTAATTCAGTTGCCATAGCTTCAATCAATGGATTGTCGCCATTTCCAGGCAAAGCCGTTTCCAGAAAGGTTAAGACTTGATCCAGTTTGGAATCTGTATATTCTGGTCTTTCAGGACCATGTGAACGGAGAATTAAGGCCACCGTCCCGGAGAAAAAGTACCACCTTCACGGTTAGAGAGCCAGAGGCAAAAGTTTGAAGATCGTCAGGGATTTTCTGGAAATGGTCTTATACGACCGGAGTATACAGCTGTTACTGGTTTTGCAAAACATAATAAGTATTTCTTCCGACGCCTTGTTGTTGAATCAGATGGCTGTCTACCATTTTTTTTAGCAAACGGGCGGCGGAGGATTGTCCCATATTCAAGTGGGATTCAATGTCCTTACGTGTGATTGAATTCTTTGAACGAAGCAATTGGAGGACTTGAACTTCCTTCGATGGATTATTTGGGGGAACAGCCACGTCTGCCGGATATTCATTGAGATTAGGCAAAACGATTTTAAAAGCATTGGTTGTCGCTTCAATCAGTGGTTTTCTGTAGGAATCTTTATAAGCGTTGATGATCTTTCGTATGCCGGTTCCATAGGCCTCGATCAGCTCCAGGCGGTAAAAGACATTTGCCAGCTTGCTGTTTCTGCAAATGGAAAGGCCCATCATGACATCGTCCAGGGATATTCCAGCCAACAAGCCGCCGACGGATAGAAATTCAATACGGTCATCATAGATACTGATCAATGTGCTGGCACTAAAAGAATAGTCACGATGCACCAGCGAATTGAGTAGAGCTTCCCTGAGTGCGGCTTCGTTGTAATCCCGAATATCGGTGCGAAGTAGTCCATTGAAGGTTGCCCTTGTATTGTTGTGGAGATCGATGTAGCTATAGACGGCGTCAAGCTGCTCCAGCAATGAGCCGGAAAATTCCCGTCGATCCTGGAAGACGTCCTGATCATTTCCTGCGAAAGAGGCGACTTTGATGGTATGGACGCACTGATCCGATAATAAGAGGCCTAAATTGGTGTAGATGTCATCAGAATTAATGATGCCCAAGGTCTTTTGTTGAGGTAAACCAAAATCCAGATCGCGCTGTTTAAAGCTTTTTTGGGCGTAGTCAAAGGAAAGATCTTGGATTAAGGAGCGTCTGTCTTCAAAGTGGTCGCCGTCGGTTTCTTTTATCATTTGTCGGATGGCGGTATCGGTGGCAGGAACGGAAGAATAGCCCTGTCGGACATAGACGCCTTGAGGACGCAAGCCTTTTTTTGAAAGATAATAGGGACGTTCGGTCCCTCTTTGGATTTCAACACATACGACGGATTTGTCTTGTATTACAAGCGTTTCATAATGGATGAACATGGTGATATCCGGCTTGATGGCATCACGAATCATGTTACGGATCTGTAAGGCGGTTTCATCGGGATGAGCAATGCCTGAAACCATTCCGTCATCTTCTATTCCGACATATATTTTTCCGCCGTTGCTGTTGGCAAAGGCGATGATTTCTTTCTTAATATCTTCAGTTACGATTCTTTTGAACTCAACGGTTTCACTTTCCTGAAAAATCATCCAGATTCCTCCATTAGGATTTAGTCGGCAGATAATATGCCATATACTATTCTTTATCTAATCATATTCTACTCAATCTACTCATACTTGTCAAGAAAATGAATAAATATCCGTTGTAATGAGCCGGAAAATTCCTGCTGATCCTGGAAGATGTCCTGATCATTTCTTGCAAAATGTGCAAAATGATGGTATGCATGCACTGATTCGAAAATAAAAGGTCCAATTTTTTAATTAATTTATAGAGGATTCCTTTAACATTTCATCAGCCAATTGTCTGACGCCAGTCAAAAACTGATTAAAACTCTCCGATTGGTTGTGCTCCAAATCCATCATCGGGCCGATTCGTCTGGCTCCGGCAATTTGCTGGTGTTCGGGCAGTATTTTTTTAAGTTCATTCTTTGGGTTCTGAACTTTATCAGGTACCCTGAATTTGCTTTTTTGAGCTAAATTTTTGAGCTCTGGTTTGTCATAAGCCTTTGACAAAGCAGGCCAATCGCCGAGATACCAGGATTCCAATTCCACACAGGCAATTCGAACTAAAACGCGTTTTTTGCCTTTACTACATAAATTGACGAGTTTTTCTTTTAATTGGATACAATCTGCGCTGTCTTGATCATGAACAACGACAAAACGTACACCAGGTTCATTCCATCCTTTAATCTTTCTTGGAATGGAAGCTTGCAAATCAGATTTGCCTTCATGTGGGATGACAAGAAATCCAATATTTTCAGGTAGGACGGCGGGAAGAAGGCAGTTTAGCAAAGCCTCCATGGAACGCTCTTCAACTAAAAAAATAATTCTCACAAACATGCCCCCTAAACCAAGAGACCTTGTCGCCACAATTGCCCCAGAGAATCTCCCGCTTCAACCATATCCCTGATATGTAGAATATCTCTTGCACAGGTGATGGTTGTGCAGCCATGCTTTTTTTCCAGACAATATAACTCATCCAAATCAACGGCGTTGAGCAAATCCGGAGAATGGGTTGAGACAAAAACCTGGCCGCCAGATACAGCGTAAAGACGGAATTCTTCCACAAGCTCAGCCAATAAACTTGGATATAAAAAATTTTCCGGTTCTTCGATGCATAGTAATGCGTGCTTTTCTGGGTCATTTAACATCAATAAATAAGTGAACATTTTGATTGTGCCATCAGACACAAAGCGGGAGACGAAGGGATCTTTGAAATCACCGTCCAAAAAACGCAGAACGATGCGTCCATCGTCGGTCTCTTTTGCTTCAACACTTTTGACGCCAGGTACCCGTTCGCGCATTTTTTCCAGAACCCTGTTAAAAGTATCAGGGTATTGATCATACATAAACTTGGCTACTTGAGCCAGGTTGTCCCCTGATGTGGAAATTCGTTCGCTATAATCCACATTTTGGATGCTTCGCGCTTCGTCAATGCGTAAGTTGGAGACGTACCAATCTTCAATGAGTTCCCGCAGTGTTGAAATCGCGCTGAATTCCTTGAATTGTCCCAACCCTTTGATAGCTAATATATCCGGGGAACGCAGTCGTTGTTTTTTCCGTTTGGCCAATTTGACATCCTGATAGTTCTTTAATTCACCATCTGCGGCAAATCCTTCGCCGCATTTGAATTCCAATATTTTCCACGGTGCTCCGGTTTGACCCCGGCGGAAACGCAATACCTCATGAAGGACAACCGGTTTATGTTGCTCGTTCAAGCTGATTTCCAGCTCGTAAGTAATTAATGGCTCGTCTTCTGATGGCCTGAATTTGATAACAAATTGAATGCTTCCCTTCTCTCCACGGGTGATGACTTCTTTAAATCCGCCTCTTTTTTGCAAAGCAGTTTGAATGTTTTTTTCTAAAGCATCGTGTAAAAAGCCAAAGACATCAAAAAAAGTAGATTTACCAGAACCATTCTTTCCCAAAAAGACGGCCATATTTGGGATATTCTTGACGCAAACATTTTTAAATACTTTATAATTTTTTATCTGGATTTCTTCAATTTTCATGATCTATGTCCTCCGCTATGATTGCCTTTAGTATAGCATAATCAGGTTAAAAACACTATCTGGATTTTCTGAGGTGATGTTTTTAGCAATAAAGGAAGTATGGATAGCAACACCCCCATGTTCACATACGTTGCTTTGTGATCATGGGGGTGTTTTTTCTTTGGTAATCGCGGAGAAAAGGAGCACAGAATCCGCTTTTTTCCTTCATCCTTGAACAGGATGAAAAAAGCAGATTCTGCGGGTGATCGGATACCGGCTTGTAATCGCACGCTTACGCGTGCTCATAGGCACAAGCCTGTGGCTTTGCCTGTCGCGCTTTGCGCTCCGTCAAAAGCAATCGCGGGGAAAAAGGAACACAGAATCCGCTTTTTTCTTTTCATCCTTGAACAGGATGAAAAAACCGGATTCTGCGGGTGATCGGATACCGGTTTGTATTCGCACGCTTACGCGCGCTCATATGCACAAGCCTGTGGCTTTGTCTGTCGCGCTTTGCGCTCCGTCAAAGCCAATCCGATCTACCAGCTCCCACCGCCGCCGCCGCCACCGCCGCCGCCGCTGAAGCCGCCGCCTCCACCGAAGCCACCTCCCCCGAAGCCGCCGCTGCCGCTGCTGGAGGGGATGCTGTCGTGGATGCTGCTGTCCATGGTGTCCAGGCCGCTGTTCATGGCGTTGACGAACATCAGGGTGTTGAAAGTGTTGAAGGTGCTGCCGTAGCCTGTATACCAGACCGGCGGTGGGATGATCATGCCTTCAAAATTCTTTGCCCATTGGTCAGTGATGTGCAGAACGTAGGCGTAGGGCAGGATGACGTAAAAATAAGCAGGGTCTTCATCCACCAGGACACGGATCCGGTCGGCTTCGGCATTTTCAATGAAGTGCCGGAAGCCGTTGATTTCGCCGAGCCAGGTCTGTCCCAAGGGCGTGCGGTCGTTGAGTCGGGGGATAAGGAGCATAAGCGCCAGTGCCACGGCATAGCCCAGGAGGGCCGGCCAGGTGATGCCCTTAGCCGTGTAGATGGCGCAGCCCCCAGCGCTGAGGATCAGGGATCCCAGGATGAAGACAACCATCTTGATGAAGGTCTTGTCCGCAATGGCTTGGCCGATTTTGTAGAACAGGAACAGGGGGAAGGCGCAAAGTATGGGGTACAGGATGATCCAGTCACCGATGATTACGATGCCGGAGGGCAGGTAGGTCATGCCGTAGCTCATGATGAGCAGCTCCACGATGGCCAGGGCGATGAAGACCCATTTGAGGATGAGGTTTGTGTCGCAGAAGACCCGGCGCTCCGCCGTTGCAAAGCTGTTTTTGAGCTGGCGGCTGCTGTTTAAATAAACCTCGTAAAAATCCTTTGACAGGGTTTTGGAATTGGAGGTTTTGCCGCCTGGGAACAGGCCGTCAAATATTTCTTTTTCGTAATCCGCGGCGCTGGCCGGGAGGTCCTTGAGCTTGTGGAAGATGAAGGTCTTTGCTTCGTCTGAAGCATTGTTTTTCTTTTTGGACGATTTGCGCTTTTTCTTGTCATCGGTCTTGTCTGCATCGTCCGCTTTGCTCTGGGTTTCTTCAATGGTCAAGTAGCCCTTGTGGGCGAAGTAGATGATCATGGACAGGATTTCCTTCGTCCCCACGATGCCATCGTCGATGTAACCCACCTCTGCCGGGGTGAAATCGTGGGGCGGATGGAAGGCGACGGGCTCCACCAGGGGCTTCTTCTTTCCCAGGACCAGGTACAGGACCAGTCCGGCAATCAAAGCGATGACGGGCCCCGATGCGGCGATGGGCAGACCCATCTGACCGGTGCGGGCGCCGGTGTAATAGCCCTCGGGCAGGCGCAGGTTCAGGGTGATGCCCTCGTTGGCGTTCAGGGCCCGGGTGGTCTGGCCGGTGATGGTGCTGCCGCTCACCTGCCAGGCGACGAGGTCGCTGCTGGTCGCTCCGTAGGCCCCGGCGTAGAAGTGCACGTTCTGACTGTCAAAGGCCTTGGGCATGGTGACGGTGAAGGATGCGCTGTCGATGGCCGTGGGCCAGTTGGCCGGCAGGATATTGTAATACACATCGTCAAAGGCGGTGATGCCGTCTTCCCCGGGATCCCACACATAGGAGATGGTGTAGGTCTTGGGGCCGGTGACCGTGGTGTCGGCGTCGCCGATCTTGATGACGGTGTTGTCGCTGTCGGTGGAGGTGGAGAAATTGTAGCCGGGGACCTGGATATCCGTAATGACGGCCTGGTATGGGGTCTCGGTAGCCTGGCCGTCGATCTGCCGGTAAAAGTTGCCCTTGAAGGGGATGTACCGGTACAAGCCGTGACGGGCCTCGGTGAAATTCACCTGGATGGTTTCCGTGATGGCGTAACTGTGGTTTTCATTTACTTTCACGTCCACTTTGTAAGAGGAGGTGGTAAAGCCGCCCTCGTCAGCCAGAACAGCGCCGGGCAGCAGGATGAAAAGCAGGGCCACCGCACAGAGCACGGTGAAAATTTGGCGTTTCATGGGTATTCCTTTCCAACGCGAGATGGGATATTGACATGGAAGAATAACCCGGTACCAGGGAGGTGCCGGGTTATTAATACGGACAAATAAGAAAAGTTACGCAGCTGCTGTACGCGGTGATGATGGTTGGGTCGTATTAGCACCACGGACAGCGGTTCAGCATTGGCAGCATCCGTTTTTATTCGTCGTAATCCCCGCCGTCGTCGCCGCCATCATCGTAGTCGCCGCCGTCGTCATCATAGTCGCCTTCATCGTCGTCGTAGTCTTCATCATCTTCATCATAGTCTTCATCTTCGTCGTCGTAGTCATCGTCATCTTCATCGTCATAATCTTCGTCGTCATCGTCGTCATCATCATCGTAGTCGTCGTCATCATCTTCATCGTCATCATCGTCGTCATCGTACTCATCATCTTCATCGTAATCTTCGTACTCGTCGATGTATTCGTCGAAATCATCGCTTTCTTCGAATTCTTCATAGGTGACTTCTTCGATGTCATAGCCGTATTCTTCACACCAGGCTTCAAAGGCTGCCTGTTCGGAAGCGGAACGGCCACCGCGGCCACCGCCGGAACGACTGCCCCGGCCGCCACCGGAACGACCGCCGTTAGAGCGACCGCCACCAGACCGGCGACCGCCGCCGGAACCACCGCGGGCTCCCTTGCTGGAGGAACCGCGGCTGCCGCCGCTGCGCCGTCCGCTGGCTTCCTTGGCACTGCTTTGACGGCTGCCGCCGGCACGGCGTCCGCCGCTTTCTCCCTGACTGCCATCTTCGTACAGTTTTTCCAGAAGCTCGTCGGCGTCTTCTTCGTAGAGGGGATCGCCTTCCACATCCGCGTAGAGCAGGTCATAGCCGCTGGCATCGGCCATCACATCAAACTGGATGCAGATGGTGGAGCCGTCGGGGGCTTCGCCGTTGAATTCACAGATATAGTCGCCTTCGTCCACACGGACGTAACCATCGTTGTTTTCTTCTTCGCTTTCGGCGATGGACCATTCTCCTTCACATCCCGCAAAGATGTCTTCCACAGCACCGACTTTTTTATACTTGCTACTGAGTAATGAATCTAAAATGCTTTCAAGTTCACGATTGGACATGTTTTTTTCCTCCAAAAATTTAATATTGCGGTCACTCCGCATTAATTAAGCCTATTTTACAGGAAGATGGCGAAAATAGCGTCAACCTTTGGGTTGATATTTTGTTTTTTTGATGTTTTTTTGCGTAAAAAAACAGGCCCGGAAGGGGGCCTGGAAAAGACAGCGTTACGCGGTGCGCAGCTTGGTGTATTTGAGCAGTGCCTTGCAGATGGCGACGGTCAAAACGCCGGCGACGATGGCCTCAGGCACACCGTTGATGCCGATGACGCCCAGGATGGCGCCGTAGAGCACGTCCACAGACATGGATTTGGCGGCGGCATACTGGCTGCCGAAGAACAGGTAGATCATGTTCATGACCAGCAGGGTGTTGGTCAGGGAACCGCAGACGCCGGCTATGATCAAGGGAGCCGCATCGTTGGCCATTTTCTTGGTCAGGGCGCGGTACACGAAATAGGGGACGACGCCCACCAGGATCCGCGGGACAAAACAGATGATCAGACTGGCGAAATTGCCGGAGTAGCTGCCCAGTGAGTAAAAGGGCGAGAAGACGAAGGACGTGACCGTGGGATTGAAGGTGTTGTTGAGCAGGCTTGTCAGGCCGAAGATGAATCCCAGGAAAGCGCCTTTCTTGGGGCCGAGGATGATGCTGCCGATGATGACCGGCACGTGAATGATGGTCGCCCGGGTGAAGCCCAAGGGGATGTACCCCAGGAAGGGTGTGATCGCCATAAGGACGATGATGGCGACAAAAAGCGACAATTGGACCAGATCGGATGTTTTTTGATTTTTCATGGAAAAATTCCTCCTTGCTTCCGTTCCCCCAGCGGGGATACAGTGCGTTTACGAAAAGAATTATACATGGAAAAGGGAGCGGTGTCCATCTTTTTGTGACTTTTTTATGGGGACAAAATTCGGGAAATGGGGGAATTTTTGGACGAGAAATGAAGAAATTTCTGAAATGCCCTTGACAAGGATGAAAATGAGATGTAAAATCAATAACAATTTAGGAAAACAAACCGATGAAGCGGAGATCAAAGCAGAGATGCGCCCCCAGAGAGTCCGGGATGCTGGGAACCGGATGGAAAGGCAAGCTGCCAAATGGACCGCTGATGGGCGCGGTGAAAGGCTACGGCTGAGTACTCCGCGACGTGGATGCGGCCCGTTGTCCAAACCAGGCCGTGGGGCATACGTCAGTTGCCGGGGATATGTTGGTATCCTGTAAGCGCGCGGGTCGAACCGCGAATTAAGGTGGCACCGCGGGTGTTTCTTCGAATGAAATCACAGCCCGTCCTTAATGGAAAGAATCTTTCTGTTAGGGACGGGCCTTTCTATTTTTTGCGCGTAAGCTAACAGCCGTGCAGGGACAGGCCGAAATACCGGCGTCACGTGCTTGCACGTGAAAGCTGGTATTTTGGCCAGGCCCTATACGGCGCAGCCGTGAATGAGCGAAGGAAGCGCAGCGACCGGAGCGAATGCGGCTGTTAGCTTACCAGTAGCCGTGCAGCGACCGGAGCGAATGCGGCTGTCAGCTTACCAGCCGCCCGTCCGACATCAAATCCAAAGGAGAAATACAATGATCAAAGAAGCCATCAAAAAAGTGTACAGCAAAGAAGATCTGACCTACGACGAAGCCCGCCAGGTCATGGATGAAATCATGGGCGGGGAAGCCACCCCGGTGCAGATGTCGGCCTACCTGACGGCCCTGGCCATCAAGGGAGAAACCATCGATGAAATCACCGCGTCGGCGGCGGGCATGCGCGCCCACTGCGTCAAGCTCCTCCACGACCAGGACGTGCTGGAAATCGTCGGGACCGGCGGTGACGGCTCCAATTCCTTCAACATCTCCACCACCGCGGCCATCGTCATCGCCGCCGGCGGGGTGCCCGTGGCCAAGCACGGCAACCGGGCTGCCTCCTCCAAAAGCGGCGCCGCCGACGTGCTGGAAGCCCTGGGGGTGGACATCACCATCCCGCCGGAACGCAGCGCCGAGCTGCTGTCTTCCATCGGTATCTGCTTCCTCTTTGCCCAGAATTACCACCTGGCCATGAAGTATGTGGCGCCGGTTCGCCGGGAGCTGGGGGTGCGCACGGTGTTCAATATCCTGGGCCCCCTGACCAGTCCCGCCGGTGCCAACATGGAGCTCATGGGCGTGTACGATGAATCCCTGGTGGAACCCCTGGCCCAGGTCATGGCCAATCTGGGAGTCCGTCGGGGGATGGTGTTCTTCGGCCAGGACAAGCTGGACGAAATCTCCATGAGCGCGCCCACCTCGGTGTGTGAAATCAAGGACGGATGGTTCCAGTCCTATGAAATCACCCCGGAACAATTCGGGTACGCCCGCTGTGACAAGGAAGCCCTCAAGGGCGGGACGCCGGAGGAAAATGCGGAAATCACCCGGGGCATAATAAACGGCAGCGACCGGGGGCCGAGACGGTGTGCGGTGTGTATGAATGCCGGAGCGGCACTGTACATCGCGGGACAGGCTGATTCCCTGGAAGCGGGGGTCACCATCGCGGAGAACCTCATCGACAGCGGGGCGGCGGCCAGGAAGCTGGAAGCCTTCATCGCGGAGAGCAACCGATGACGATTCTGGACGAAATCGCGGAAAGGACCCGGCAGCGAGTGGCGGAGGAACAGCGTCAGGTTCCTCTGGCCCAGGTCCGTCAGGCGGCTGAACAGCGCCGGGCGGCAGAAAACCGTCGGAGGGCTGAACAGCACCGGATAGCAGAAAACCGCCGAATAGCCGAACAGTGCCAGGCGGCAGAAAACAACCGGGCGCCCGGAGTCTGCCGGGCCGGGGAAAACAGTCCGGAAGGGGAAAGGGGCCGGAACCGTGAAGGCGGGGACAACACTTCGCCGCTGCCGGCGGCCCTTCCCTTCGAAGCGGCCCTGCGGGCACCGGGAATGAGCTTCATCTGTGAGGTCAAAAAAGCTTCGCCCTCCAAGGGACTCATCGCCCCGGACTTTCCCTATTTGAAGATCGCCGGGGAATATGAGGCGGCGGGAGCGGCGGCTATCTCCTGCCTCACCGAGCCCCATTATTTCATGGGGAAGGACGACTACCTGAGGGATATCGCCAGGCAGGCGGCCATCCCGGTGCTGCGCAAGGACTTCACCGTGGATCCCTACATGATTTACCAGGCGGGGGCCCTGGGCGCCTCCGCCGTGCTGCTCATCGCCGCCATTCTGGACGACGGACAGCTCCGGGAATACAAGGCCCTGGCCGATGAGCTGGGCCTGGCTTCCCTGATGGAAGCCCACACGGAAGAGGAAGTGGACCGGGTGCTTGCAGCCGGGGCCGCCATCGTGGGGGTGAACAACCGGGATTTGAAGACTTTCACCGTGGATATCCGCACCAGCGGGCGGCTGCGGGCCCTGGCTCCGCCGGAGGTGGCTTTTGTGGCGGAAAGCGGCATCCGCACCCGGGCCGATGTGGCAGCTCTGGAGGCCGCCGGGGTGGACGCCGTCCTCATCGGGGAGACGCTGATGCGGGCCCCCGATAAATGGGCAGCCCTGGATACGCTGCGAGGCGGGGCGTTTTGAGGGAAAGCTGCACGGACTCATTCTGTGTAGGATAATCCAGTCTATTGTTTAATTTATAGAAAGAATCTGGTTAGATGATCATAATAAAAGATAGATCAAATTAAGTTAGTTCGAAAGGGGCATTGCCATGACACAAATCAAGATTTGCGGCTTGAGCCGTCCGGAGGATATTGCGGCGGTCAACGCCGCCCGGCCGGATTACGCCGGTTTCATCATCGATTTTCCCAAAAGCCATCGCAACGTGACACCGGGAAAACTGGAGCAGCTGTGCCATCTTTTGGACGCGGCCATCCGGCCGGTGGGCGTCTTTGTGGATGCGCCGGTGGACACGATGGCGGGATTGGCGGAGGAGGGCATCATCGGAGCCATCCAGCTCCATGGCCACGAGAGTGATGGGGTCATCGACGCCCTGAGGCAGCGGGTGAGCTGTCCCATTGCCAAGGCCTTCAAGGTGACCGGGCCGGTGAGCCTTGAGCTGGCAGCCCATAGCCCGGCCGACGTCATCCTGCTGGACAGCGGCCAGGGGACGGGGAAGACCTTCGATTGGTCTTTGCTGGAAAACATGAGCCGGACAGGCCGGCCCTACATCCTGGCCGGCGGGCTGACGCCGGACAACCTGGCGGAGGCCATCGCCCGCCTCCATCCCGCCTGCGTGGACCTGAGCAGCGGCGTGGAAACCGACCGCGTCAAGGACCCGGAAAAGATCCGCGCGGCGGTCAATATCGTCAGAAGAAACCAATAAAAAAAACCGCACAGATTCCTTTACTTGCGGTTTTCCACCAATGGTGCAGGATGAATGCGGCCCATGATAAAAAAGAGGAAGAAGAAATGAGACGATTGACAGATGAAGAAAACCGCTCAGCCTAGGAACTAACGGTTTTCTTCTAAATTAGAAAATTGTTCCGGGGGCAACTATGATGCAGTACCCTTTTCTGTCTTCATTATAGCATCTTCACCCAAAAAGTCAATAGAGCTGTCTTATGAGCGTAAGGTTATGGTCGCTGTTTGATATTTCCAATATAGAAAGTCAAGGAGGCTGTCCCGTCAAGTAAAGCCACGTGCAGCTGTCCGGCATATAAACCACATCCAAGGTCGACTTGACGCGAACAGCGGAGCTGTACGCGGAGCGGAGACTGGGATGTCTTTATATGCCGGACAGCGACCTTAAGCTCACGTTTATCAGACAGCCTCAGTCAATAAAGTTGAAAGTTAGGAGTAAACCATGAAAAAAGGACGCTTCGGCATCCACGGGGGCCAGTACATTCCGGAAACCCTGATGAATGCCGTCATCGAGCTTGAAGAAGCCTACAATCATTACAAGGACGACCCGGATTTCAACCGGGAGCTTACCGCCCTGCTCAATGACTACGCCGGCCGGCCTTCCCGGCTGACCTATGCCAGACGCATGACCGCCGACCTGGGCGGCGCCAAAATCTACCTCAAGCGGGAGGATCTGAACCACACCGGTTCCCACAAGATTAACAACGTGCTGGGCCAGGTGCTGCTGGCCAAAAAGATGGGCAAGACCCGGGTCATCGCGGAAACCGGCGCGGGGCAGCACGGCGTGGCCACGGCCACCGTGGCGGCCCTCATGGACATGGAGTGCGAGGTCTTCATGGGCCGGGAGGATACGGAACGCCAGGCCCTCAACGTGTACCGCATGCGCCTGCTGGGCGCCAAGGTGCACCCGGTGGATTCCGGCACCGCCACCCTCAAGGACGCCGTGTCGGAAACCATGAGGGAATGGACCAGCCGCATCGCCGACACCCACTACGTGCTGGGTTCGGTCATGGGGCCCCATCCCTTCCCCACCATGGTCCGGGATTTCCAGGCGGTTATTTCCCGGGAAATCAAGGAACAGATCATGGAAGCGGAGGGCCGGCTCCCCGACGCGGTGATGGCCTGCGTGGGCGGCGGCTCCAACGCCATGGGCGCCTTCTACCACTTCATTGATGACCCATCGGTGCGGCTCATCGGCTGTGAAGCGGCGGGCCGGGGCATCGGTACCTTTGAAACAGCGGCTACCATGGCCACAGGCAGGGTGGGTATCTTCCACGGCATGAAGTCCTATTTCTGCCAGGACGAATTCGGTCAGATCGCCCCGGTGTATTCCATATCCGCCGGGCTGGATTACCCAGGTGTCGGGCCGGAGCACGCCTACCTCCACGATATCGGACGGGCGGAGTACACGCCGGTGACCGACGATCAGGCGGTGAATGCCTTTGAATACCTGTCCCGTATGGAGGGCATCATCCCCGCTGTGGAAAGTGCCCACGCCGTGGCGGCAGCCATGGAGCTGGCACCAGCCATGGGCAAGGATCAGATCATCGTCATTAACATTTCAGGCCGGGGCGACAAGGATTGTGCCGCCATCGCCCGGTACAGAGGGGAGGACCTCTATGAGTAGGATCAGCGACGCCTTTAAGAATAAGAAAGCCTTCATTCCCTTTATCACCTGCGGGGATCCGGATCTGGCCACCACCGAGGAAATCGTGGTGGCAGCGGCCCAGGCGGGGTCCGACATCATCGAGCTGGGCATCCCCTTCTCCGATCCCACGGCGGAAGGGCCGGTGATCCAGGCGGCCAACCTCCGGGCCCTGTCCGGCGGCGTGACCACGGATAAGATCTTCGAGATGGTGACCCGCATCCGCAAGCGCACCGACGTGCCCATGGTCTTTATGACCTACGCCAATGTGGTGTTCTCCTACAAGAGCGACGGCAGCACTCCGGAAGGGGGCATCCCGGCCTTTGCCCGCCGGGCGGCAGAGGTGGGCATGGACGGCCTGATCCTCCCCGATGTGCCCTTTGAGGAAAAGGCCGAATTCGACGGCATCTGCCGGGACGCGGGGCTGGATTTCATCTCCCTCATCGCCCCCACCTCCCACGACCGGATCCGCACCATCGCCTCCCAGGCCAGGGGCTTCATCTACTGCGTGTCCTCCCTGGGTGTCACCGGGGTGCGGCAGGCCATCACCACTGACGTGGGCGCCATGGTGAAGCTGGTGCGTGAGGTCACCGATGTGCCCGCCGCCATTGGTTTCGGCATCGCCACACCGAACCAGGCCCAGGCCATGGCTGCCAAGTCCGACGGTGCCATCGTGGGCTCGGCCATCATCAAGCTCATGGCCAAATACGGCAGGGACTGCGTGCCCCATGTGCGGGAATACGTGGAGTCCATGACGGACGCGGTGCATAATCTGTAAACAAACGCTTCGGTTTTCCCAGAACACCCCCTTTCTGGAAATTCCGGAGCGTTATTTTTTTATCTTTTTTCCAGTGGGAAAGTTTTCATAGCAAAATCATGGCCATCTATTGAAAAATGTTCCCATTTTTGTTACACTTGTTTTAATAGGCGGAGTCAAATTAAAACAGGGGAAGAGTGAAGCCAATGGACGAAAATAAGCGATGGACAACTGAATCATTAACGGCTTCCTGTCTGAAAGAACTGGGGGTGTTGGATTACGATGGTGTGATGGTCATCGATGGGGAGTCCGGACATTGTCAGATTTTGACAAATGGGGCTTTTGACGGGGTCTGGACGGATTATGCCGGCCAGGCGGCGGCCTATTGCGAGTCCCAGGTGCTGCCGGAAGACCGGGAACGCTTCCGGAAGGCAGCGGATTTGCAGAAGATCACCGACAATCTGGAACAGAAGCGGGAATACCGGGTGAGCGTCAAGGTTCTGGAAAACGGCCGGGTCCGTTTCAAACGCTCCCGGTTTACCCGGCTGGCTCCGGGGTCTCCCCTGATCCTCATGCGCCGGGTCGATGTGACCCACGTCGCAAAAATGGAACAGGAGCGGCGGGATGCCCTGGAAAGCACCCTGGCAGTGGTGGAGGAATGCAATCGCAGCCGGAGCCAGTTCCTGGGCCGTCTGAACCGGGAAATCCGCCGGCCCATGGAGGCCATGAGCCGGCTCACCGAGCTGCAGAAGGACGGGGATGCGTCCGCGGCTTCAGGTCATTGCTATGAGGAAACCATGGAGGCGCTCCAATCCCTGCAGGAGCTGCTTGAAACCATCGGGGACGTGTCAAGGCTGGAAACGGAGGCCATCAAGCTGTCCAAGGGCACCATCGACATGCCGGCAATGTTCAATACCCTGAGGCGCGAGGTAGTCAACCGGGCTGAAAAGCAGGGCATCGGCTATCGCTTCCTGGCCGAGCCGTCCCTGAAAAAGCAGTACATCGGCGATGGCGAGCGCCTCCATCAGATCCTGTTCAACCTGCTGGAAAACGGCATCAAATACGCAAGCCACGGCGGCGAGGTGATCCTCAGTGCCAGGGAACTCCGGGATGAAGGGGACAAGGCCACAGTCCAGTTTGAGGTGTGCGATACGGGCCACGGCATCAGCGAGGGGGAAATGGCCCATGTGTTCGATGTGTTCAGCCAGGGAGCCTACGACGAACGGGGCGGGCTGAACGGCACGGGAATGGGCAACGCAGTGGCCCAGGGGCTGGCCCGCCTGATGGACGGGGATATCAGCGTCCACAGCGAGGAGGACCAGACCATCTTCACCGTGAGGGTGGTGCTGGGGAACACCGCAGTGCCCGTCGAGTCCGGCCTTTCAATCGGGGTGGTTCCGCCGGAAGAAGCGCGGCCGGTGGGATTCAATTTCGTCGGCAAGCGGGTTTTGGTCTGTGAGGACCATCCCCTCAACGCCATGATCGTCAAAAAGATCCTTTCGGACAAGGGATTCGAGGTCATCCAGGCGGTCAACGGCAAAATCGGATGGGAAAAGTACAAGGGCAATCCCGCGGGATGGTTTGACGCCATCCTCATGGATATCCGCATGCCGGTGATGGACGGCCTGGCGGCGACCCGCCGGATCCGCAGCGAGAAGCTCAGGGATGCGGGGACCATCCCCATCATCGCCATGACCAGTGTGGGGAGTGAGGAAGGCATCCCCAGGACCCGGGAGGCCGGCATGAACGGTTATCTGACCAAGCCCATCGATGGGGAGGAAATGCTCCGGACCCTGGATGGGTTCATCAGCCGGAAAAAGTAAAGCCAGCGGATAAGGGGAAAAGGACGGATCATATGAGCGGAAAAGAAGATAATTTTCAGGATAATGACTACTTCCTCCGGGCTGAAATGGAAGCCCTGACAGGGAACCTGGCAGGGGGGCTTTACCGCCTGCGGCTGGTGGAGCCTTACCAGCTGGACGAGGTGGGGGAGGGCATCCTCAAGCTGGTCGGATACAAGGAGAGTGAGATTCGAAAGGGCTTCAATGAGGATGGCTGGGTGCTGATCCATGAGGACGACTGGCCCCGTTACAAAAAAAACCTGACGGAGCTCGCCCAAAAGCCGGACATCCGGAAGCTGGAGTACTGCCTGGTCAAAAAAGACGGGTCGCCGGTGTGGGTGGAGGACACCATCCGCTCCATCCGCATGCCCGACGGGGCCATGTGGGCCTTCGGCGTGATCCAGGATGTGTACAAGGACCGCATGGACCTGCTCAATTTCCAGACCATGCTCAACGCCGTGCCAGCAGGCATCGTCATATACGAGATGTCGGCGGACGGCATCATGGCCACCTATTTCAACGACACGGCGGCCACCATGCTGGGCTACACCCGGGAGGAGTACGAAAGGCGGACCCGGAAGGACAGCTTTGAAATGGTGTATGACGCCGACTGGCCGGATGTCCAGCGCAAGCTGGATACCCTGTTTGCCGAGGAATCGGGAACGGCGGTCCAGTACCGGGCGGCGGACAGCGGCGGCCGCCTGATCTGGCTGCGGGCCGACCTGCGGGTCATGGACCGCATCGGCGGCAACGTGCGCTTCAGCGCCGTGCTCCTCAACGTGAATGAGGAGGTGCGCCACCGGGAACAGGAAAGGCTGCGGGAAGAACGCTACCGCATCATCGCAGAGGTGGCGGCGGCCCGGACCTTTGATTACGACGTGGAACGGGACGTGATGGTCCTGAGCGAGAACTTTGGCGAAACGGGGCAGAAGGAACAGGTCATCACCGGGTATCTGAGCCACCTGGATTTGGGCCGGACCGCGGCGGAGCCAGCCGCCCAGGCAAAATTCAGGGCAGCCATCCACAAGGCGCTGAAGAGTCCCAAAAGCGGGGATTACGAATACCAGGCGGATTTTGACGGCCGGGGGTACCGCATCCATTACGTGACCATGGCCGATATGTCGGGCAAGGTCTACCGGGCCCTGGGCAGTCTGGACGATATCCAGAAGGAAAAGGAAGAGGTGGCGGACCTTCGGGACGCTGCCAGCCACGATTCCCTCACCGGCCTCCTGAACCGCAAGGCCTTTGACAATGCCTGCAAACAGGTTATTGGGGAGGCACGGCCCAAGTGGAAGGGGGCCTTTTTCATCATCGACTTGGATGATTTCAAGGGTGTCAACGACCGCTACGGCCATGCTGTAGGGGACGATGTGCTGCGCAAGGTGGCGGACTGCCTTCAGAACAGCTTCCGCAAGCACGATTTCGTAGTGCGTATGGGCGGCGATGAAATGGCCGTGTTCATGACCGATATCACCGGTCCCCGGGCGGTCATCCGCAAGGGCAGGGCCATCTGCCAGGAAATCGGCGAAATCCACGTGGACGGCCTGTATTCCCCGCTGTCGGTTTCGGTGGGCATGGCCCTGTACCCGGATCAGGCCGGGGATATGGAAGAGCTGTACGAAAAGGCGGACATGGCCTTGTACCAGGCCAAGAGCTTCGGCAAGAACCAGGCCATGCTCTTTGACGGGGTGACCACGGCGCCCCACACGGGGGACTGGATGAACAAGGAGTGGATGCTGGATGCCCTGGACATCATGATCTACATCAGTGACACGGAAACCTACGAGATGTACTACATGAACAAGGCGATGATGCGCCGCTACGGTATCACCAGCTACCGCGGCATGAAGTGCTACGAAATCCTGCAGAAGCACACGGCTCCTTGCGATTTCTGCACCAACGGCTGCCTGGATTACGACAGCTTTTACGAGTGGGAGTACAACAATCCCTTCTTCCAGTGCGACGCCATCCTTAAGGATAAGCTGGTCACCTGGAACGGCCACAGGGCCCGGATGGAGATCGTCCGGGAAATTGAGAAAAACGAAGAGGATGAGGATGAATGAAAATGAACCCCTGGAGGCGGTGCTGGCCGCTTCCGGGGGTTCATTTATTAATGAGAGGTATTTGAATATTGACGCAGATAGGCCAGGGTCATCTTGATGGCGGTTTCCATCTGGAGCTTGGCGGGAAGCAGGCTGTCACTGGGTAAAAGCGCTGCTTCACAGGCCAGCTTCTGCCCGAATGACAGGAGCTGTAGAAGGGCTTGACAATCCCGGGAAGGGTGATATAATGAAAGCATAAAAAGAGCACTGCTTGGCAGCGGCTGCTCCTTCAAAATGTTGGTTTAGAAAAAAACCGCAACTTTAGCGAGCTTGGCGGTTTTTTTCTTTCTGCGTCAATCGCTTCATTTCCATATCTTCCTGCTCATCGTAATGATGATTCATCCGGCTCCACTGGTAGAAAATCACCAGGGACACAGCGATGAAGAAGACATAGCAAAGTATGCATATCAGCATCAGAGCTCCTTTCATTAGAATGGAGCAGCCGCCACCGTGTTACACAGTGCCTGACCGTAGTATAGCATGAGTTTGCG
>Ga0268357_101133_pt1 | contig 21308 bp, 18 predicted proteins | sample BioMet10_FD_192466 | JGI IMG/M metagenome (GOLD analysis project Ga0268357, IMG submission 192466) | Sewage microbial communities from Oakland, California, United States - Biofuel 10 (Illumina Assembly) | ecosystem: Engineered > Wastewater > Sewage > Unclassified | place: USA: California... | reverse complement strand
AAACAGAATATTGTATATGGCATAGAAAATGAGGATTGCCTTTATTGGCAATCCTCACGGAATGAACATTTTAGGGAATCACCCCAACATTTGACAGAGAACCGCTAAAAAGCTGTTGGCACAAAAAAACAAGGAGCTGACTCATTACGAGCAGCTCCTTGAAAATTATGCAGAAAAATAAAAAACAGATAATAAAACTTTGACTTTTAATATGCAATTAAATTAGTATAAATATGTGTAAATATTGAGGTGAAAAATTGATTTGTAAAAAATATTCGAAAACATATTCATATAGCGAAAACAGTTCTCTATTTGTTATACACCTTTTTGGGTTTTGTCGTATAATAGAATTAAGGTCAGTATAATTTTGGAGTATTTTAGCATGGACAATCTAACACCTAAACAAAGAACCAAAAATATGAAAGCTATAAAATCCAAAAACACGACCATAGAACAAAAACTACGTTCTGCTCTATGGTCTAATGGTATTCGCTATCGCAAAAATTATAAACAACTTATCGGTACGCCAGATATTGTACTCACAAAATACAAAATTGCTATTTTTTGTGATGGTGACTTTTGGCATGGCAAGAACAACTGTGAAGATAAAATCACTTCAAATAAAAAATATTGGACAGAAAAAATTAAACGCAACAAAGAACGTGATTTAGAAATAACAATTGCTTTGCGTGACCAAGGATGGATTGTTCTACGATTTTGGGAAGATGATATTATTACACACTTAGATTATTGTTTGAGTAAAATATATAAAACAATTAAGTGCGTAAAAACATTGAAAATATATTAGTTCCATAAATATATTTGAATAATCATATGTCATATATTATTATTCATAAGCGAGGTTGCAAACTGATATAATCTTATGTTATAATTTCAGCAAACATGTGTTTGCTATATTGAAAATTTCACTATTTTTGCTAAATGCCAGCAACTTTCACAAACATGCGCTTATTTTCGTGATAAAATGTGAAGTTATAAAGATTGTTAAATCTAGTACCTTAAAGTGGGGGCAACATAAATGAAAACTAAGCTTAACGCCATTGATTTATTCTGTGGATGCGGCGGATTATCAAAAGGATTTGAAAATGCAGGATTTAACGTAATTTTAGGTGTTGACAATGATGAAGCTGCCTTAATCACTTTCAAAAATAATCATAAAGGATCAAAAAAAATAAATGGCGATTTATCTTCCCTTTCTACCTTAAATACAATAAAAAATATTGTTGCAGGGCGTAATATTGACGTAATAGTAGGCGGCCCTCCTTGTCAGGGTTTTAGTTTAACCGGTCCTAGAAACTTTGATGACAAGAGGAACAAATTATATTTAGCAATGATTGAAGCAGTAAAACAATTTTCACCACGAGCCTTTGTTATAGAAAATGTACCTGGCATGGGAACGCTTTACAAGGGCGAAGTTAAATCTGAAATTATCAAAAGATTTTCAGAAATGGGTTATAATGTTAGCCATAAAATTTTATGTGCAGCCGACTATGGTGTTCCTCAAATAAGAAAACGGTTGATTTTTGTTGGCATTAAAACCAACGAAAAAAAATTTGAATTCCCCATGCCAACAAGAAATTCAAATAACTATATAACCTGTGAAAATGCTATAAGTGATTTACCTAGCCGAGAAAACGCTTTAGGGAAAGAGATTGATAGCTACTTATGCGAGCCATTAACTGAATATCAAAAAAATATGCGTGGATCAAATACCATTTTACATAATCACGTAGCTACCAACCATACACAGTTAGTAAAAGACGTTATCTCTTTAGTCCCAGACGGTGGTAACTATAAAGATTTGCCCCCTGATGTTGGAACTAGCAGGAAGTTTAATGAAGCATGGACTCGATATAATAGCCAAAAACCGTCAAAAACAATTGATACAGGGCATCGGAACCATTTTCACTATAAATATAATAGAGTACCTACAATTCGCGAAAATGCAAGACTGCAATCATTCTCTGATGATTTTGTCTTTTATGGAAATAGGACCCAACAAAACAGACAGGTTGGTAATGCTGTGCCACCACTTTTAGGATATGCAATTGCTAAACAGCTTTTAAAATATTTGAAATAGGGTGAAGATTATGAACAAAAAAATTAACACAATAGACCTATTTGCTGGCTGTGGTGGATTAATGGAAGGGTTTGAAAAAGAAAGTTCTTATAATACACTTGCCTGTGTTGAATGGGAAAAAGCCCCTTGTGAAAATCTCGTTAATCGTTTGAAAACAAAGTGGAAACATAACAATGCTGAAAACGAAGTCATACGCTTTGACATACAACGTACAGATGAACTCTTCAATGGTTTTTCTACTGAAGAATATGGTAAGCATTCTGGATTAGATGCCCTTATTAATGGACGAAAGATTAATATAATTATTGGTGGACCACCTTGTCAAGCTTATTCATTAGCAGGCCGTGTAAGAGACAAAAATCATATGCGTAATGATTATAGAAATTATTTATTTGAAAGTTACCTTAAGGTTGTATGCCAATATAAACCAAATTTTTTCATATTTGAAAATGTACTTGGCATGTTGAGCGCAGCGCCAGATGGTACTCCAATAATAAACCGTATTAAAACTAGTTTTGAAGAAGCTGGTTATAGTGTAACTTCAAACTTTAAAAATACCATCTTTGATTTATCCGAATTTGGTGTTCCTCAAAACAGAAAAAGAATAATAATTCTTGGAGTAAATAAAAAAATATATGGTAATAGTAGCAACGTTATCTTAGAAGAATTTTATGACGAAATTATGCCAAATTATAAATGTAAAAAAACAACTGTTGGTGAGGCAATTGGGGACCTTCCCAAACTATATCCCTTAGATACCAAACTAAATGACACCAAATACAAATATTCACATACATTAAACCATGTTAGTACTGTTTTTAACCATGACCCGCGTTATCATAATCAAAGAGATATTTCAATCTTCCATATGCTAGCAGAAGATATTGCAAGTGGTAAAAACAAATACGCCAGTGCATCAGAGTTGAAAATATTATATAAAAAAATGACGGGTAAGATTAGCAATGTGCACAAGTACTATGTTTTGCGTAATGATAGCCAAAGCAATACAATCCCAGCCCATTTATATAAAGATGGGTTAAGACACATTCATCCAGATCCCAATCAAATGCGTTCAATTACCGTGCGCGAAGCTGCAAGATTACAAACTTTTGATGACGATTATAAATTTATAAGCCCTAATATGTCAAACTATAAAATGATAGGAAATGCCGTTCCACCTAAATTTTCACTAATTCTTGCAAAAGCACTTAAGCAAATCATTGAAAAATATGGATTGGAGGAATAACAATGTTATTCTACGAAAATTTAGAGGAAATAATTTTCCATCGTCATGAAATGTTTGATGTTGATGAATTAGTTATTTTATCAGGATATGTCGGACCCGGACCCACCAGTAAACTAAAATCAGTCCCATTTAAAACATCTGTTATTTATGGCATGTACGGTTCAGACAAAATAAGCCAAAAATTAGACCATGCCTTAAAAAAATTGAGCTCTTCAAAAGTAACTATTCTGTATTCGAAGTTAGCTGTTCACTCTAAATGTTATATTTGGCGAAAAAACGCTAATATTGTTACTGCTTTAGTTGGTTCGGCTAACTTTTCAGTAAGTGGCTTAGAAAATCCATATAAAGAAGTACTTGCGGAAACAACTTTTGACACTTTTGCTCCTCTTAATAAGTATTTAAATATAGTATTGGAAAATTGTATACCATGCTATGACGCCTCCGTGAAATTTAAGAAACAAAATATTGTTCCTTATAAAAACGGTGTAACTCAAGAAGAGAACTTGCCTTTAGGTATTTGTAGAATATCATTATTAGGTGCAAATGGAAATGTCCCCCAGAAAAGCGGACTAAATTGGGGGCTAAGCAGTGGTCATATATCTCTAGGAGATGCCTATATTAGAATTTCAAAAAATGACTTGCAAAATAACCCCACACTATTTCCGCCTAAACAAATGCTAGCACTAAACATAAGTAAAGGTGGGAAGAAAACACGTCAGAACGACTCCGTTGAATTTATTTGGGATACTGGTGATGTTATGAGCGGTCTTTTAGAAGGCAGCCAGAAAATTAACGGCTTATTATATCCCAAACAAATAGCCTCTAGTCCTAAAAAAAATCTTTTAGGTAAATATCTTAGAAACAGGTTAAATGTAAGTTTAGACCATTTAATCACACGTAAAGATTTGGAAAATTACGGAAGAACAACTATAGATATTTCCTTACAAGCAGAGGGTATTTATTATCTCGATTTTTCAGTATAACAACTCTGTCAATTCAAATAAAAACAGAGGACAACCCCCCCCCCACGGAGTATTACCCTCTTATTTTCTTTTCTATCTATTCCACCAATCTAGCCTCCTGCATGGTCTTAACCAAAAAGGCTTTGCTAGCATCTAGTTTTTCTAAAGCTTCTGCGGTTTGTTCATTCTTGAATTTTTCGTTCAGGTAACGTGCTTCCAATAATGCTATGTAGAATTTCAGGTATTGTAAGTTATTTGGCATACTAATACTTGGTGTTGCACCTAGCTTATTATCTGCCATAATTTTATCCTGATTTTGGTAATTATTTTTTATAAAATCATACCGTTTAAAAAGCTCATAGTGGAGTTCTTCATCGCTAGCGGTAAGCTTAATAACCGGAATGGTACCTTTCACGCTCATATCTGCCGCCGAAGCTATACTCATATATCCATACTTGCTTGCAAGTAATGCAGCTACTAAAACCATTGTACTTTTTTTCATGACAATCCCCCCGTTTTTTGTTCTTTATCTTAATAATATTATACAACACAAGAAGAGTTCCCAAAGGGAACCCTTCTTATTATTTTTATATTTTATTTTTTCTCTCTATCTCTTTCTCCGAAGCTTTTCCCTTAAAATGTTTTTCTTTATATTCTTCCAAAAAGTGAGACGGCCGAGACGCTGGCAGAGGCGAAAAACAGTGCGCATTTCAAGGAACACGTACAACCCGTACGTGGACGCAGGAAGCGTAAACTGTGATGAAGCATATGCCTGTGTATCGGCTCTCTAAATTAAACGTGAGACGGCCGAGAAGGCATTAATGACGCGAAAGACCGAGGCTTGCGCATGAGATAATACAACGTCGTATATCGAATAAGCAACACGCAGGTCTGACAAAGTCAGGAATGTCTTATCGGCCGTCGATTAAATCAAGACTTGCGAGGAGTACGCCCATGCGTATAAGTCGGCAACAACAAAGGACTAACCTTATCCGTTTCAACGCCTGCATCTGCTAGAGATTTCTCGAATTTTTCCACATGAGCCAAGGTAAGTTTCCCTGTTTTGGTTTCTTTAGCGCGTGCTGCGGCACTCTTGCCGGCAATACGGCCAAAAACAATGATATCTAATAGGGAATTACCCATTAATCTATTCTTGCCATGAATACCCCCAACGGCCTCACCTGCAACAAATAGGTTCTTAACATTGGTAGTTTCACCATCAGGATGAATCAAAAGTCCGCCATTTTGATAGTGTAATGTAGGATAAACAAGGATAGGTTGTTTACGCAAGTCAATGCCAAATTTAGCATACATACGAAGCATACCCGGAATACCTTTTTCAATAGTTCCTTCTCCATGAAGGTCCTCGATCATAGGAGTATCCAGCCACACAGCACTGCCGCCATCCAAAGCCGGAATTCCTTCTTTATTAGTGGAACATTCACGGATAATTGAAGCTGCCGCCACATCTCTGGTTTCCAGAGGATTCATGAAAGCGATACCGTCTCTATTTATAAGCTGCGCTCCCAAAGAACGAACTTTTTCTGTTACCAAAGCACCAAAAATCTGCGACGGATAGGCAACTCCCGTAGGGTGATATTGAATAGCATCTTGATATAGTAATTCAGCACCAACACGATAGCCCAAAATCAAACCATCGGCAGTAGCACCGTAGTGGTTAGAAGTAGGAAATCCCTGGTAATGCAGGCGTCCGGCACCACCGGTTGCTATAATTACAGTTTTTGCTCTAACAACGGAATATTCTCCCGTATCAAAGTTCATAAGAACAGCACCTGAAGCTTTGCCTTCTTCATCCAAAATAAGTTCTATTGCCGGAGCAAAATCAATAGTTGTAATGCCGCGGTTTTGCACTTCGTCACGAACTACGCGCATGATTTCCGCACCGCTATAATCAGCAGCAGCATGCATACGTTTGCGGGAAGTACCACCGCCATGAGTAGTAATCATAGTGCCATCCGGCTTTTTATCAAACATTACACCTAAATCGCTTAGCCACTTAATAGCTAAAGGACCGTCGTGGACCAAACGGCTTAAAAGTTCCGGCCTGTTGGAAAAATGTCCACCGCCCAAGGCATCCAAATAATGAATGGCAGGAGAATCGTTTTCCTTATCGGCGCCTTGAATGCCGCCTTCGGCCATCATAGTATTAGCGTCACCCATACGTAATTTAGTTACTTGCAATACTTTAGCACCGGCTCTATCAGCTTCAATAGCCGCGGAAGAACCTGCACCACCACCGCCAATGATAAGTACGTCAACGTCATAATCTACCACTTCTAAATCTATATGTTTGCCTGTTAAGCGGCTATGTGCTTGCAACAAGTCCGTTAATTCAGATGGTGCTTTTTGCCCTTTGTTGGGACCAACCAGAATATTCTTAAAGCCGGTGGTGCGATAGTCGGGATGATATTCTTGTAAAAGCTTATCTTTTTCATCTGCCTCCATGCGTCGAAGAGTCGCATGCAATCTTTCGCTTCTTGTTCTTTCAACGTTTTTGATTGAATCTAACATTTCTTGCGTATACATGTGCAACCCTCCTCTACTTTTCTATTTCTCGATGATTATATAAATCTTTTATTTCATCCATAGGTTTGTCCATTAGTTTTTTAAGTTCTACGTTCCACTTGCCTTCTTCTATCTCTTTTACTCTTAGTTCCAGATGTTCACATTCTGGAGCAATGTATTTGCCTGTTAAGCGGCGTGCCAAAAGTCCAACCGCACTATGAGTTATTTGTGCAGGACACCTAGAAGCGCAAATATTGCAGCCTACACAGTCAAAGGATTCATGTGCGCAGCGTTCATATTCACCCCGTTGGGCATAGGCAATATATTGCATAACATTAAGACCTTGTGGGCAGCCTTTAGTACAGGCATTACAGCCAATACAACTATAAATTTCCGGATACAACTGACCCATAATATTTGCTGTTGGTTTAATTTCTTCAATGTCAAAGGTCCGTTTATTTGTAGGATAAGATACAATCTGTCCTACACACATACCGGCTTCGATTTTAGTTTGACAGGATAGACAAACTTTAATTTCCGTTGTGCCTTTAATACGATAAACTACCGCGCACGCCCCGCAAAAACCACTGCGGCAACCACAACCACGTACCAGTTTGTACCCGGCATATTCCATGGCGTCCATAATGGTAAGTTCCGCTGGCACAGTGTACTTCTTACCTAGTAAAAAGACTTCTACCATTTCTTGCATTTGGCCAACCTCCTATTGTTTTGAAATTGTGGCTTATTAAATGCCACACACTACACTTCAAGGTTGAAAAGATTATTAGCTAATCTTTTCTCAATACTCATCTGGTAATTCGTCGATTTCGTCACAACGGAATACCGGTCCATCTTTGCAAACGTATTTATTTCCTACATTGCAGCGTCCGCATTTACCTACACCGCACTTCATTCTGAATTCAAGAGTTGTATAAACTTGGGTTTTGGCAAAACCCATTTCAATAAGCGCCGCCAAACAAAGCTTAATCATAATTGGTGGTCCGCAGAGCAGTACCGTTTTATCCGGAGTAAATTTTAAATCCTTCAAAAACTGTGGTACAAAACCTACATTACCAGTCCAGCCTTCTTGGGCTTTATCAATGGTTAAATGTACCTTTGTATTTTTCTCTTTAGGCCATACTTCACTAAGCTCTTTGTAATCCACGAAATCTTCTTTGCTGCGAGCACCATAAACCACGTCAATAGAACCGTAATCGTCCCGATTTGCCAGCATATAATCAATAACGGAATGTAGTGGTGCTAAACCAATACCGCCGGCAATAAATATTAAATCTTTGTGCTTTAGCGCCTCCGTAGTTACCGGGAAACTCTTACCATAGGGTCCGCGAATAGCAATTTGCTGTCCCACTTCTATGGCATGTAAATACTCGGTAATCTCACCGCAACGTTTAATACTAAATTCCATATAATCTTTCGTAGTAGGAGAAGAAGTAATAGAGAAAATTGCTTCGCCCATACCCGGAGCGCTTAGCATTGCGCACTGCCCCGGCATAAAATCAAATACCTTACCACCCTCTGGCTTTTCAATACGAAAAGTCTTAACATCTGAGGTCTCTGTACGAATTTCAGTAACGACGCCAATTTGCGGCGTTAATACATCTTTGCTTCCACAATTACACATCTTTAGCCACCCCCAATGCTTTGGCTACTTTCACTATATTGAGACTAACCGGACATTTCTGCAAGCAGCGTCCACAACCTACGCAAGCAAAAGTTCCCTCGTTATTCTCCGGGAAGTAGACTAATTTGTGCATGTAACGTTGACGGAACCTTTCCAAGCGGCTTACCCGCGGATTAACTGCCGCCATTTTAGTAAAGTCCTTGCACATGCAAGAATCCCAACAACGAAAACGTTCTACTTTATTGTCTATTTCAAAGTCTCTAACGTCATAACAATGACAGGTAGGACAAACATAAGTACATGCGCAGCAAGATAAACAACTGTCACTCAATTGTTTCCATATTGCAGAGTTAAATACTTTTTCTTGTTCTGCCGGAATTTTAGGATCAATTTTGAAATCTGCTAAAGGCAGTTTAGCCATGATTTCTTTGGTAGCTTTTTGCTGAGCGTTTACTCCTGCCTCATCACCTTCAGCTAGTAAAGCTTGTATTTTTTCCGTAAGTTCTTTGCCTTTATCCGTGTTAGCCTGCCAAAACAGGTCATCACCGACCAGCCAAGTAGTAACATCACCACCGGGGTTAGTAGCGTCAATAGCAAAAGTATCACAAAAACAGGTTTCATCAGGAGCACTACAAGCCAAAGAAACAATCGTGCAATGTTCTCTTCTGGCTTTATAGAAGGCATCTACCGGTTCTTTGAGAAATACTTTATCTAACACTTCAAAGCTGCACACGTCACAACCGCGTACGCCAAAAGCGATGGTATCTTCTTCCGGCAACATGCGTTGTTCTACGGAAAGTTTAAGACCATCTGTTTTAAAGTCTAATAAATTTTCAATTTGTGGGAAGAAAACATTTTTAATAGATTTAGCAGTCTGGGTTGCCTGCAAATTAACTTCAGTACCATCTTGCCAAACAGTAAAATCCACCTTGCCATCTACTTCAGCCGGTAAATACAAAGTTCCCTGAGCAGACAGTGCAGCAAAAAGTTCAGCCCATTTGGCTTTATTAATTTTTAGCATACTATCTCACCCCTTTCGCCGAGATAGTCGGCTCAACGTCATCAAATTTGTAGTCAACCAAGGGTGCTTTACTATCGTCATCAGAACCAGGCTGATATTTCCCGTAAAATTCATTAATATCTTTAGCAAATTTAGTGTTCAATAAACCCAATTGAATTCCTTGGGGGCAGACTCTGGCACATTCGCCACAACCAACACAACGTCCTGCTACGTGGTAGGCACGGATAATGTGGAACATCTGCTCTTCCGCAGTGTTTGCACTAGCCTTACCGGCAACAGCGGCCTCTTGATTGTCAAATATACATTGTTCGCAGCTGCAAGCCGGACAAATATCGCGACAGGCATTACAACGAATGCATTTGGAAAGTTCTTGCTGCCAAAAAGCAAAACGTTCTTGGCTGGTCATAGCCTCCAACTTCTTAACCCCATCCTCCGGATTAAGTTTTTGGCATTTTACTTCCATTTTTTCGCCTAATTCCTTGTCAGCAATCATATAATCGCTGCCTTTGCAACTCATGCATTTAGCAAGAAGCACTTCTGATTTTTTGAAGTTTTTATCGCCATAAGCTGTAGTAACAATAACATCGTCACCGCTAACAGAAACTGAAATAATACCCTTAACTCCTTGATTTTTAATCTTTTTAATATCAATCATGCCGGAGCAAGGAATACCTATAACAGTAATAAGTTCCCGTTTTATTCTATGATCTTTTATTAATTGGTTAATACCATAGGTATCACAAGGTTTAGCAAAAACAGCCATAGTCTCATTTTTCTTAGAACCCGCCATCAAATATTTGCCCAAGTTTGATGGACAAAATTCATTGTAGACTAATTTATCAAGCTGCTCAGGCGCAGTAAAACAAACAGGCGAATTATCATAATAAAATTCTCCCGGCTGCCAGGCCCAAACAGCGGTTACTTTATTTTCTTTTAATAAGCTCTCTGCTTCTTTTTTGATTAACTCAGCTATTTTTTGCATCGCAGATCCCTCAACTTTACATTTTCTCCTAGACTCTTGATGGTTTCAGCAAAGCTGTTCATTGTCTCGGAAAACTTATTTCCTTCTGCCGCACTGACCCATTCTACTCGCATACGTCCATCTTCAATGCCCAAATAACTGAGCGTACTCATGAGAAGTTTCATGCGGCGCCTGGTGTAGTAGTTTCCTGAGGTATAGTGGCAGTCTCCCGGATGACAACCGCAAAGAATAACCCCATCCGCACCACGCAAAAACGCACGTAAAACAAACAGCGGATTAACTCTGCAAGAACAGGGAACTTTAATAATTTTAATATTAGCCGGATAAGATTTACGAGCAGTACCCGCACCGTCTGCACCAGCATAACTACACCAATTGCAGCAAAATGCTACAATTAGCGGATTATAATTTGTATTTTCGCAAGCTTCGGATTCTAGCATATTGCATCCACCTCCGCTGTGATTTGTTTATTACTAAAACCATTCAAATCCATAGCTCCGCAAGGGCAAGCAACCGTACATGCACCGCAGCCTTGGCAAAGAGCCTCGTTCACCACAGAAACCACCCGTTGTTCACGCTTACCATTAAGGTTAATAACCGTTTTTTCTTCACCGCCAATTGCACCATAAGGACAAACATTTTCGCAGGCTAAGCAACCACTGCAAATTCTTTCATTACAGCTGGCCACACATGGATTAGTAGCCAAGGTATCCTTAGACAATATACCTAGAACCTTCACTGCTGCCGCACCTGCCTGAGATACAGTTTCAGGAACATCTTTTGGTCCCTGACATACCCCGGATAAAAACACTCCGGCTGTAGGACTTTCTACCGGACGCAGCTTGGCATGAGCTTCTGTAAAGAAATTATTATTGTCAATACTAGCGGTAAGCATAGTAGCCAATTTTTTTGCATCCTGGGATGGTTGAATAGCAGTAGCCAAAACTACCATATCTGCCTCTAAAGAAATATGAGAATTGGAAAGAGCATCAGAAGCATACACCAGCAAATGATCTCCCTGTTCCAAAATTTTACCAACCTGCCCTTTTATGTAGTGTACGTTATATTCTTCCACGGCACGACGATAAAACTCATCAAAGCCCTTACCCGGCGTACGCACGTCAATGTAGAAAACAGTAACATCCGTATCAGGATATTTTTCTCTGGTGAGCATAGCTTGCTTCGCAGTATACATACAACAAATTTTAGAGCAATATTCTTTACCACGTCCGGATACATCACGAGACCCAACGCAAGAAACGAATACTATGTGTTTAGGCTGCTTGCCATCAGACATTCTTTGTAAATGTCCCTCCGTAGGACCGGCAGCATTGGTTAAACGCTCAAATTCCAAAGAAGTAATAACATCTTTGCTCTTTCCATATTGATACTCGCCAAATTTTGTTAAATCAATGGTTTCAAAACCTGTTGCTAAAACAATGGCGCCATATTTTTGTGTAATTATTTCATCCTCTTGAGTATAATCGATAGCCTTAGACGGACATACCTTTTCGCAAATACCGCATTTGCCGGTTTGGAATTTCAGGCAATGTTCACGGTCGATAACCGGTACCTTAGGAACGGCTTGTGCAAAGGTAATATATATAGCACTTCTATTATCTAAACCTTGGTTAAATTCGTTAGGGGTTTTCTTTGATGGACATTTATCTTGGCAAACGCCGCAACCTGTGCAAAGATCAGCTTTAACGCTACGTGCACGTTTACGAATATCCACCTCAAATTGCCCTACATAGCCACTAACCTTTTCAATTTCACTATAAGTGTAAATAGTAACATTAGGATGGGCTGCCACGTCTACCATCTTAGGCGTCAAAATACAGGCAGAACAATCTAACGTAGGAAACGTCTTATCAAGCTGTGACATTCTGCCGCCAATGGACGGCTTTTTTTCCACAAGATCAACCTTGTATCCAGCCTCAGCTATATCCAAAGCTGTTTGAATCCCGGCAATGCCACCCCCGATAACAAGTGCCCTTTTCACTACTTCGCTTTGTCCCGCTTGCAAAGGTGAATTGAATCTAACCTTGGCAATAGCAGCCTTAGCTAAAGCAATCGCTTTCTCCGTTCCTACCTCTTTATCCTTATGCACCCAAGAACATTGCTCACGAATATTAGCAATTTCTAACAAAAATGGGTTAAGTCCGGCCGCTTCAGCAGCTTTTCTAAACGTAGCTTCATGCATTCTAGGTGAACAGGCACAAACAACGACTCGTGTTAACCCATGCTCGCGAATTGCATTTTGCATGAGGTCTTGACCGCCTTCTGAACACATATAACGATAATCTGATGCAAAGGCTACGTCGGGAATAGCTTTGACGCTCTCGATAACTTTAGCTACATCAACCGTAGCGGCGATGTTGCTTCCGCACCAACATACAAAAACGCCTATCTTTTGCAATCTAATCCCTCCAAAAACTGAATTTTTCTTGCTAATTCCACCACTAAAGAACAGCTAGTTTCCACCAGTGTCCAAGTAGATTTTGCTTTATTTATTGTATTTTCTAAAAGCCGCTACAATAGCCTGTTGCGGCATTTTTTCGTCAATATATGCCGGTATTTCTTCAACAGTAATACAATTCTCGCCTTGTTGGCGAATAATGCTAAGCCTTACTGATTCAATTAGTGCTGCCGGACTCACACCTCTTGGGCAGCGCTCTGCACATGCAAAACATGAGAGACATTTCCAAGGAGTAACCGCTTTTTGCAAAACATCCACATGCTCATTAATGAGCTCCCATACCACACGATGTGGTTGAATATCCATTTTGTACCCAGCAGGGCAAGCAGCTGTACACTTACCACATTGCATACATTTGCTAATATCCGTGCCGCTTCTACGTACAATTTCTGCCGCTTGTTCTTTTTCATTTACTTGCATCAGTTCTCCTCCTCTTCCTTAACGCCGAGAGCTTCCGCTAATAATTCTGTAAAATAATGGACGGGCAAATGCTCAGAAGATGCCGCGTTGACATCCATATTGTAGTTGCATAATGGGCAGGCAGTAATTAATTCTTCCACGCCTTTGTTACGAGCCGAGGCTAGAATCTCACTTACCATACCTTGAGCTATGCCTTTTTCCTTAATAGCCATATACCCGCCACAACACTCATTGCGCATGTCAAAGGATATAGGGCTTGCTCCCAAAGCTTGTAAAAAGTCTTCCAAAATAGTTGGGTTTTCCGGATCGTCAAACTGCATAACACCGGCTGGTCTAAGTAACATACAACCATAATACGCCCCAATTTTACGACCGCTAAGAGGCTTTACTACTTTCTCAGCAATTTTATCAAACCCCACTTGGTCTCTCAAAAGTTCCAAGTAATGAATAACTTGAGTTTCTCCTGCATAGGGGGTGTCCAGCTCTAAATACGCGTTAACCTTATCACGCATTTCGCTGTTGTTTGCCATGTCATCATTAACACGTTTTAAAACATGGTGACAAGCTGAGCATAGTGTTACCAATTTACCATCAATTGCGGCTGCTGCCGCCAAGCTGCGCACAGAAGATAACTTAGTCGCTATCTCATCGTCCGCCTGGGGATAAACAGCTCCGCAGCACTGCCAATCTACCAGTTCCTTAAGCTCAAAACCCAAAACCTCTCCGGATCGTTTGGCGTAAAGGTCAAGCAGTTTAGCCTTGGTGCTCAGGGTACATCCAGGATAATAATTATAGATCATGTTCTCCCGCCCGAAAAAAATCGGACTCCCTCCTTTTCAAAACTTTATATTGTGAAAATTTTACATCCAAAGATTATATTGTATACACGATTCTATTATACAATAATTATTCTATAATTATAAGACATTTCCTTAATGTGAACAGAAATTGTTTGAAAAAAAGTGCAAGCAGGGGCAACTGTTACCCTACTTGCACTTCTAATTTAAATTGTAGCTGTTTCTTCTTCTGCCGCCTTTGCTTCTCCAAGCAAAATAGCCATAAACTCTGTTCCCGTAATAGTCTCTTTCTCTAAAAGGTATGCGGCTAATTCATGCAGCTTTGGTATATCTTCCAGCAAAATCTTGCTAGCCGCTTCATGAGCCTTTTTTATAATTTCCAAAACTTCATAATCAATTCGAGTAGCAGTTTCTGCAGAACACATGAGGGAAGCATCACCGCCTAAATAAGCGTTATTAATGGTTTCTAAAGCCATCATATCAAATTCTTTACTCATGCCTAAACGAGCAACCATGGCCCGAGCCAACCTAGTTGCCTGCTCAATATCGTTAGCAGCTCCACTGGTAATAGACTTGAAAATTAGTTCTTCGGCGGCACGGCCGCCTGTTAAGGTAACAATTTTATTAAAAGCATCTTCCCTACTCATTAGAACGGATTCTTCCTCCGCTACCTGCATGGTATAACCTAAGGCTCCGGAAGTGCGGGGAATAATTGTAATCTTATGTACCGGAGCAGAATTCTTTTGTCTGGCTGCCACTAAAGCATGTCCGATTTCGTGATAAGCAATAATTTGTTTTTCTTTTTGAGAAATTACCGCTCCTTTTCTCTGATAGCCGGCAATAACTACTTCAACTGATTCTTCCAAATCACTTTGAATAACCTCTGTCCTATTCATTTTAACAGCTCTTAGAGCCGCTTCATTGATCATATTGGCCAAATCAGCACCGGAAGCTCCACTGGTAGCACGAGCAATGGCATTAAAATCAATATCAGCAGCAATTTTAATTGCCGCGGAATGCACCTTTAAAATAGCTTCTCTGCCCTTAAGATCAGGAAGTTCCACCGGTATACGGCGGTCAAAGCGGCCAGGACGTAAAAGAGCTTTATCCAAAGTTTCCGGTCTATTTGTTGCGGCCAAAATAACCACACCTTTACCACCATCAAAACCATCCATCTCTGCCAAAAGTTGATTTAAGGTTTGTTCTCGTTCATCATTACCACCAAATTGCCCATTATCACGTTTTTTACCAATGGCGTCAATCTCATCAATAAATACAATGCAGGGAGCTTTTTCTTGGGCTTGTTTAAATAGATCTCTGACACGGGCAGCGCCCATTCCTACAAACATTTCAATAAATTCAGAACCTGAAATAGAAAAGAAGGGTACATTAGCTTCTCCGGCTACAGCCTTAGCCAATAACGTCTTGCCTGTGCCTGGAGGGCCCACCAAAAGTGCTCCTTTGGGCAGATTAGCACCTATGGCTTTATACTTAGTCGGATCATGCAGAAAAGACACCATTTCCATCAAAGCTTCTTTAGCTTCATCTTGACCTGCTACGTCAGCGAACACCTTACCGCTCTGAGCTTGTACATATATTTTGGCTTTGCTTTTACCAAAACTCATAGCATTACCGCCGCCCATGCCCATTTTAGGTGCTAAGTAACGCATAAAAAGTTGTCCTAATATGAAGAAAATCAAAATAGGAATAACCCAATTGTTAAAAAACCTAGATAAGGCAGTTTCTTCCTTAGGAATAACTTGGGAAAATTCTACCTTACTCTGCATTAATCGGTTAACTAATTGTGGATCTTCAATACGGCCGGTAACGTAAATAACATCTTTATCATTTTCCTTGCACAAAAGCGCAATCTTATTTGCCGTTATTTCTACCTTTGTTCCTTTTCCTTCATCTACCATTTTTAAAAAATTTGTATAAGAAACCTCGTGTACCTGTGGTTTGAAAAACATAGGCGTTATGATTGTATTAATTACCATTATGATGATCATGGCAACCATGTAGTAGTATACTATGGGTTTTTTGGGGTTTTTTGTCTCCATACACTTACCTCCTGAAATTAAAAAACAAATATCTTATGTATAATACAATCATAATAGGTATCTAATATTAAAACAAGTAAAATATTAAGTAAAATAAAGCGACAAACAATTTATTACATAAAAATGGGTATCCTTATACGGACACCCATTAAAATATACTCTATTTATTCTCAGCGTACTTCTTAATATTAGACGCATTAACATACTGCTGCACATTACCACTGTTTACTGTAACCAGTGTAGGCGCACTTTGCACACCATATTTCTCTACCAGTTTTATGTTTTCTTCTGCGTTTATGGCTTGATACTTAATGTTGGCTTTATCTAAAAATTCCTTGGCTATTTTGCAGTTAGGACAAGTTCTAGTTGTAAAGAGTAAAACTACGTCGTTTGGATTACCCTCTCTTGCTAGAACATTTTCACTGTTAGCAATAATAGTGCGTCCCTCACTTTTCAGCTTAGAGCGAGAAATATCGTAGAGTTTGCGTTCTTTAAATTCTTCGGCCTTACCTTCATTCCAGTTCTGTACCGGGCGATAATAACCGGTAATACGACTGTAAACCTCTGTTTTTTCACCGCATTCAGGGCAAATATATTCTTCGCCTGCAATATAGCCATGATTTTTACAAACTGAATATGTAGGTGACAATGTATAATATGGAAGCTTATAGTTAGCAGCAATTTTGTGTACCAATGCCGCAGCAGCCTGCCAGGAAGGTAATTTTTCTCCTAAGAAAGCATGAAAAACAGTACCGGAAGTATACAAAGTTTGCAATTCATCTTGGATATCTAAAGCAGCAAAAACATCCTCAGTATAACTGACAGGCAAATGCGAGCTATTAGTGTAATATGGAGTTTTACCATGTTCACTAGCCGTAATAATATCCGGGAATTGCTCAACATCATGCTTAGCTAATCTATAGGAAGTTGATTCTGCCGGTGTTGCTTCCAGATTGTAGAGATCACCATACTCTTCTTGGTAGTCAGCTAACCGCTCACGCATATGATTTAAAACAGCTTTTGTGAATACCTGTGCTTCCTCATGGGTTAAATCTTTGCGGATCCAGTTAGCATTAAGGCAAGCTTCATTCATGCCAATAAGACCAATAGTAGAAAAATGATTGTCAAAAGAACTTAAGTAGCGACGGGTGTAAGGATATAAGCCTTCTTCCAGCAAACGAGAGATTATCGTCCTTTTAGTTTTTAAAGAACGAGCGGCAATATCCATCATTTTGTCCAAGCGACGGTAAAATTCCTCTTCACTTTGTGACTGATAGGCAATACGCGGCATATTGATAGTCACTACACCCACTGAACCTGTGCTTTCACCGCTGCCAAAAAATCCACCGGATTTTTTACGAAGCTCACGTAAATCCAAACGCAAACGACAACACATGCTGCGCACATCAGAAGGTTCCATATCACTGTTAATATAATTGGAAAAATATGGTGTGCCATACTTAGAAGTCATCTCAAATAACAGTTTATTGTTCTCAGTATCCGACCAATCAAAATCTTTAGTTATGGAGTATGTGGGAATTGGATATTGGAAACCTCGGCCGTTGGCATCGCCACTAATCATAGTTTCAATAAAGGCTCTATTTACCATGTCCATTTCTTTTTTACAATCTTTATATTTAAAATCCATTTCCTTGCCGCCAACAATACAATTAAGCTCTGCAAGATCATTGGGAACTGTCCAGTCTAAGGTAACATTGGAAAAAGGAGCTTGAGTACCCCAACGAGATGGCGTATTTACCCCATAAATAAAAGCTTCAATGCATTTCTTTACTTCACGATAGGAAAGATTATCCGATTTAACAAAAGGAGCTAAATAGGTATCAAAAGAGGAAAAAGCCTGAGCTCCTGCCCATTCGTTTTGCATAATACCCAAAAAGTTTACCATTTGATTGCATAAGGAAACCAAATGTTTAGCCGGTGCCGAAGTTATTTTACCGGGAATACCGCCCAAACCTTCTTGAATAAGTTGCTTCAAAGACCATCCTGCACAATAACCGGTCAGCATGGACAAATCATGCAGATGCATATCTGCATTTCTATGTGCGTTAGCTATTTCTTGATCATAAATCTCGCTTAGCCAGTAATTAGCTGTAATAGCACCTGAATTACTCAAAATCATACCGCCAACAGAATAGGTAACGGTGGAATTTTCTTTTACCCGCCAATCAGTCAAATGCACATAACTGTCCACGATTTCTTTATAATCCAAAATAGTGGATTTCATGTTACGAATTTTTTCTCTTTGTTTTCTATATAAAATGTAGCTCTTGGCCACATCGGCGTAATCAGCGGCAATAAGCACGGCTTCAACACTGTCTTGAATATCTTCTACTGTAACTAAAGAATCTTTGATTTTCTTTTCATAGTCTGCCGTTACTTTTAAGGCAAGCATATCAATAATATCTTGATTATACTGCCTATCTACGGAATCAAATGCTTTACGAATAGCAATGCCAATTTTCGCTAAGTCGAATTTAACTTCTTTTCCGTCTCTTTTCATTACCTTATACATAGTAATCATTCTCCTTTGTCTATCGCTTGTAACACTTATTATAATTCATTGAAAAATCTTGTCAAGCGAAAAACACAATATATTGCAGTATTCATTTTTATCAATACTATATATAGCGGTATTGTAAATAAATTAAATTCCGCGTAATTCCACGAATTTCATAGTCTTTCGTAGTATTTGCACGAAAATTTCCATTTCACTTTTGTGGTAAGCGCTAAAATTTTCCCCAATTAAATCTCCTGAGTCCACAAAATTTTGCAGAAAATAAGGGGAATCTTTACTAAGCCATTTTCCAATAGCGACAAAATCATCGGCTGTGTGCAATTCTCGCACTACCGTAGTGCGAAATTCATAGGGTACTACATGACTCATTAAAAGTTCTGCACTTTCTTCCATATTTTTTAGCGGCACTTTATCCGTACCACTAGTTTTAAAATAATTTTCTTTGGAGTTTTTTATATCCATAGCTACATAATCAACTAGTTTGTGCTCAATTAAACGCCTCAGAAGAGCCGGGAAGCTTCCATTAGTGTCTAGCTTAACACTTAGTCCTATATCTTTGATACGAGCTATGAGAAGCTCTATATTAGGCTGCAACAATGGTTCTCCACCGCTTATACATATACCATCCAAAACAGGTTCTCTTTTTCGCAAAAAGGCCAAAAGTTCTGTTTCTTCCATGGCGTAACTAACATCAGGATTCACAACTAAAGAAGCGTTATGGCAAAATGGGCAACAAAAATTACACCCACCGGTAAATGCCGTACAGGCCACCTTTCCAGGATAATCTAACAAAGTTAATTTTTGCAGTCCAAAAATTTTCATGTTTCTCACACTTCTCCCTACTTGTAAAATAAAGTCATTTCTTAACTATTATACACCAAAAATAGAATTGCAAAATAGGCGATATTATGGTATCATTTCTACTGTACCACTAGTGCGGATGTAGCTCAGGGGTAGAGCACTTGCTTCCCAAGCAAGGTGTCGCGAGTCCGAATCTCGTCTTCCGCTCCAAAAAAATAAAAGGCCGGAACAAACCACTATCGACGTGATTTATTCCAGCCTTTTTTGTTTTTCTAAAAATTATTTTCTGCCCGGATAAACTTTCAAACCTTCGCCTAAAATAGCAATGGCCTTTTCTATATCCTCGCATTTTAAAACATATGCTAAACGTGCTTCGTCTATACCACAACCCGGTGTACTGTAAAACCCATTACCCGGTGCGAACATTACCGTTTCACCATTAACATCAAAGCTCTCCAGCAACCAAATAGCAAACTTTTCAGCATCATCCACAGGCAATTTAACCATAAGGTAAAAAGCACCTTTAGGATTGGAAGAAGTGACACCCGGAAGTTTTTCCAACGCGGCCTTAATAGTATCTCTACGTTTTTTATATTCTTTATTAACTGCGTCCAAATAAGACGTTGGTGTAGAATACAAAGCCGTAGCACCGACTTGTTCCAAAATAGGACTACATAATCTAGCTTGGCAGCATTTCAGTATTTGTTGCTGAAATTGCGCATTTTTAGAAATAATGCAGCCAATTCTTGCACCACAAGCACTATAGCGCTTAGATACCGAATCTATAATTATAAGATTATCCAAAACTTCCGGCATAGTTCCAAAACTAATATATTTACCATCATAAACAAACTCACGGTAAACTTCATCGGAAATTAAACCCAAATCATATTTGCATACTAAGCGGGCAATGATTTCCATCTCTTCTTTACTATAGACAACTCCTGTGGGATTACTTGGATTAGTAAGTAAAATAGCTCTTGTTTTAGGTGTAATAGCAGCTTCAATTACTTTTTCCTCCGGCAAATGATACCCATTTTCTACGCTGGTAGGAATAGCCTTGATTATTACATTATTCTCTCTGGCAAAACTATTATAGTTAGCATAAAACGGCTCAAAAACTAAAATTTCGTCTCCAGGATCACACAATGCCAAAACAGCAAAGCGCAAAGCTTCGGATCCACCGTTGGTAACATAAATATCCGCCGGCTCAAAAGGCATATCCCATTCCTTGTAGTATTTGCTAATAGCATCTACCAGACACTCTTCACCCTTAGAATTACTGTAAGCAATAACTTTTTCATCAAATTTACGAATACTGTCCATAAACAATTCAGGTGTCTCAATATCCGGCTGCCCTATATTGAGATGATAAACTTTCTTACCCTTAGCCTTAGCTGCCGCCGCATAGGGAGACAGTCTCCTAATAGGAGACGTAGTTAGAGCTTGTACACGCTGTGAAATTTTCATAAAGCACCCCTCATAATTAATATATTATCTTAACTTTTGTTTGTAGCAACCGTAAAACTCTTTTTATATCGGCGTACTACCTCTGTATTTTAAACCATACATTCTGCTTTTTCAACGTTTTTCTCATGTATACAGTATTTTTTCAATCAGCACCACCCGTCTAACGGGTGGTTTGCTCTGAGGCTATAAGCCTCTAATGCCGGCTAGCGTCTAAAGGCGCTAGCTTTCACTTTGTTCAAGCTACTATGCCCTTGCCACTTTAGCT
>Ga0268357_101129_pt1 | contig 21408 bp, 21 predicted proteins | sample BioMet10_FD_192466 | JGI IMG/M metagenome (GOLD analysis project Ga0268357, IMG submission 192466) | Sewage microbial communities from Oakland, California, United States - Biofuel 10 (Illumina Assembly) | ecosystem: Engineered > Wastewater > Sewage > Unclassified | place: USA: California... | reverse complement strand
GACTGTGCCAGAGAAGGTCGTGCAGCAATTTATTGATATGAGTTATGAGCTAACGCGGGATAAAGAAAGAAGCCGTTAGGAATTTTTCCTAACGGCTTTGTTATTGAGATAAAAAAGTACTATAATGAAAAAAATTGAAATTTAGCGGTTAAGGAGAAAAAATATGCTTGCTTGGTTATTGGCGCAACAAATTGCGGTTTTATTTATAATAATTGTCAGTGGATTTGTTTTGGTTAAGTTGGGATTTTTAAAAACAGACGATAGTCAGATTTTGTCTATTATTTGTATTTATCTTGTTAATCCTTGCGTTATAGTGTACGCGTTTCAGATAGATTATTCCAAAAACATTCGGGATGGTTTGTTATTGGCTTTTGTAGCGGCGATTGTTATTCACCTTATTTTCTTCATTGTGTGCTGGCTTTTGCAGCATTTCTTTGCTGTAGATGAGGTGGAGAGGGCTTCTATTATTTATTCTAATGCCGGTAATTTAATTATTCCTTTGGTGGTTGCGGTGCTGGGAGAAGACAAGGTTATTTATGCCAGCGCTTATATTGCTATTCAAAACATTATATTGTGGACACACGGTCAGTCGCTAATGCAAGGGAGAACCGGTATAAATTGGCATAATATCCTTTACAATGTTAACCTGATTGCTATTTGGCTTGGTATAATTTTCTTCTTTTCCGGGTTTAAGTTACCACTTTTACTTGGTAGTGCAGTTAAGACAATAGCTTCTCTGCTTGGGCCTGTTAGTATGCTTATCCTGGGGATTCTTTTAGCTGGGATTAAGTGGCAAGATATTTTTATGGATAAACGAATTTATATGGTTACTGCTTTTAGAATGGTGCTTTGCCCGATGTTGGTAGTCCTTTTCCTCAAATATTCGGGACTGGCAAGTATGGTCCCGGATGGTTTAAATATTCTGGTAGTTAGTCTTTTGGCTGCTGCAGCACCCTCTGCCAGTATGGTTACCCAAATGGCACAGCTTTATGGACGCAATGCTAAGTATGCCAGTGCCATTAATGTTGTTACCACTATCTGCTGTATTGTTACCATGCCCCTATTAGTGTTGCTGTATCAGCTGTGATAAAAAAATAATACCGAAAAAGTCATTAAGAAAATAACTGTACTGACATCCAAAAGTTAGATATAAAATCTAACTTTTTTTTTGTAACAAATTAAGCATAAATTTATAGTTTTAAGATTTGACAATAGATTACTTGACAGAAGTCAATTACTTCTTGCTTGTGCACAGATTGACATCATGATAGATTTTAATATAAAGGTCGATACTATTCATTAGATAAAGGCTTTTTTAAAGGATGTAATGTTTGATTTATTAAAATAAATGAAAGCGAGGTTTTACCATGAGCAACGAAGAAAAGGCATTAAAAACAACAGGTTTTATGAGTTTTATTGAAAGATATGGCAATAAAATACCAGATCCTTTTGTCTTTTTTCTGATATTAATTGGATTGTGTCTGTTTGGATCGTGGTTTATGTCTATTTTTGGCATTAATGATGTAAACCCTGCAACTGGAAAAGTTGTTAATGTTTATAATTTGCTTTCTAGAGATGGCATAGTAAAAATGGTTGCTTCAGTAGTTAGTAATTTCACTACCTTTACCGTTATGTGTATGACATTAACTTGCATGCTTGGTATGTGCGTTGCCGATCAATCAGGTTTTTTTGAAAGTGTAATGAAAAATATAATATTAAAATCAAAAGGCTCTGATAATAAGATAATTTTTGTCTTTTGCCTAATAAGCGCATTGGCAGATATTACAAATGGTGCAGGTTTTGTTATTATGCCGCTTTTAGGTTCAGTTGTTTGGAGTAATATGGGAAGGAATCCTATTGCTGGAATGCTGTGTGGTTATGGAACTGTTGCGGGGGCATTTTGTGCAAATTTCATGTTAGGAACTACAGATGTCGTCTGCGCTGGATTTACTCAGACGGCGGCTAGGGTTATTAATGCTTCCTATGTTTCTAGTGCATCTATGTGTTGGTATTTTCAAAGTATTGCGGCTGTAATACTTACGTTCACATCATTTTTTATAACAATCAAGTATGTAGAACCCCGTCTGGGCGTACTTGAGGATAATAGTGTTAAACATAAGGAAAATTCAGAAATAGCTGATGAGGGAAAAGCACTGAAGTATGCATTTTTTGCGCTTCTTATTTACTTAGTAGTTATTTTAATTACGACAATCCCTTCTGATGGTTGGTTAAGAGAAGCTAAAACTGGAAATCTTGTAAGTGGTAAGTCGCCTTTTATGCAGAGTTTGGTATTTCTTATTGCGTTGTTCTTTTTTATACCAGGATTTGTTTTTGGAAAAATCACTGGCAGCATACCTGATATTAAATCTTTAATTAAGGTTTTTAATAGCGGAATTGCTTCTATGAGTGGTTTTATAGTTTTATCCTTCATAATGGCCCAATTTATGCAATATTTTTCTTGGTCAAACATTGGAACAATTATTGCGATTAAAGGAGCAAAGATATTAACTGCATCAGGATTACCCTTTATTGGTATTTGTGTTATTTTTATTATATTTTGTGCAATACTCAATTTATTTATGGGTAGCGCATCTGCTAAATATGGACTATTGGCGCCTGTATTTGTTCCTATGTTTATGCTTATGGGATATGATCCGTCTGTTCCGCAGATGTGTTATCGTATTGGTGATGCAATTACCAACCCGATTACACCTACGTTTGCTTATATTGCAATGCTAATGGCTCAAGTTAAAAAATATGATCCTAAAATGGGTTTTGGTTCATTAATGACTGGATTGATGCCTTATACTATTTCTTTCAGCCTAGTATTGATTATTCAATTTGTAATATGGGTTATAATAGGAATTCCGTTTGGCCCTGGCGGCAGTATTGTTTTAATAAAATAATTATGTTTATCAATTAAAATTAGTTGAATTTATAAAAATAGGAGGAAATTGAAATGATGGATATTAATGTTATTAAGGCGGAAATAGAGAAGACAGATCGTAAACAGGCCTATCAAAGTAAGATTAAAAGAATGCAAAAAATTATGATTGAAAATGGTTTGGATGGCATTATTTGTTTTAAGCCACAGAATACTTTTGCGCTATCAGGGTTTAATCCTGTTTTATATAGCCACCCGGTAGTTGTAGTTTTACCAGCGGATGGTGAGCCTGTTTTGTTGGTTCATTGCCTTCGTGCAGATCATTCTAGCAAAGAATCTACAATCGAGGATATTCGCCTTTTTGGTGCATGGGCCACGTATAAAGCCATTGCTTTTGACCCGTATGATGCAATAAAAATTATTTTGGAAGAGAAAAAATTAATTGGCAAAACAATTGGTTATGAAGGAGATTTTTTACCGGTATTTCAATTTAACAAGTTGCAAGAGATTGCTAAACCAGCAAAAGTTATTGATATTTCTATTATGATGAAACAGTTTACAACTGTAAAAAATGATTATGAAATAAATTTACTACGTCTGTCTTCATATTTAACTAATGTCGGCATGCGTGAAGCTATAAAAAATGCACGCAAAAGCGAGGCGGAATGTAGCATGGCTGCAGAAGTCGCAATGCGTGAAGCTTGGATAAAAGATTTAGGTGATTTTGAGGTTAGTAGTTTTGGAAACACAGAGGGAGGTATTCCTACAGCTTTATGGTGCTACGCTTTATCTGGATTTAGAGTCCCGTATGGTGCTGAATGTCCTAATACCAGAATACCGCAAGTTGGGGAAATTAGTTTACCAATTGTGTGGGCTGCTATAGATGGATATCATGCAGAAAAAGAACGTTCTATCATTATAGGCAAATTAGATGATGAGCATAGCCGTTATTATGATGCAATGTTAAAAGCAAGAAAAGCAGCCATGGAAAAAGTTCGTCCCGGAGTTACAATTGGAGAAGTATATGATGCTGCTATTGATGAATTTATTAAAGTCGGTCTTGGCAAAATGGCTCCAGGTCGTATTGGGCATGGCATGGGGTTAAGCTTGCATGACTACCCATCGATGGATAGAAATAGTAAAGTAGTGCTGGAAAAAGGAATGGTATTTACAATTGAACCGAGTATGAATTTTGCTGGTTGGGGTAGTATACGCCACTCTGATACCGTGGTTGTTACTAATACAGGTTTGGAAATATTGACCAAGGATGATAAATTGGATGATTATGTAGTAATGTAAATATTATAAAAATTTTATTTAAGAAAAGACTAAAATTTATATGTTATAATTAGTCAAAATCTTTGGTGATGATTCTGTATTTGCCAATCGTCTGAAAAGTGAGGCTGAATACATATGGAGCTTTTGAGCATAAAATATTTTCTTTGTGTGGCAGAAAGCGAGAGTTTTGCAAAGGCGGCAGAAGCATTATTTGTCTCTAGGCAAGCGTTAAGTCAACAAATTTTGCGATTGGAAAAATTTTACGGTGTGAAATTGTTTATTAGGAATAATCCGGTTGAACTGACAAAAGAAGGGAAGATACTCCAATTTTATGCTAGGCAAGTTTTTGTTGCGTTTGAGGATGCAAATAGTCAAATAAAAAGCTTAAGTGATATGAAGCAGGAGACAATAACAGTAGGGATGAGTAGACATCGTAGTCAGGTCTACCTTCCTCTGTTATATGAGCAATTTAAGCCAATAAATTCAAAACTACGGTTTAAATTGTATGATTCTATTGAAACAGAAATAGAAAAAGATTTCCTAGCTGGTAAAATAGAAATGATGATTGGCCCATCCATAGATTATGTTCCATATGTAAAAAAGGTAGAGGGATGGCAGGAACATCTAGTTCTTATGATACCGGATAACATTTTTTCTCAACTTACGGAAAAGGATAAGAAGATACTTTATTCTGGTAAAACATTAAAATGGCAAGCTTTGGTTCAGTTTCCATTTTTGAAGATGAAGCACACAAATTGGTTGGGTAAGCTTTTTGATGATATTTGTAAAGAGGAAAATATTAAGGCTGATATTGCCCTAGAGTCAGGAAATATTTGTACATTAATTAATATGTGTGTTGCTGGAGCGGGCATATTTTTAGCATTGGACCCATTTTTGTTACGAGAAACAGAAGTTCTTAAAGCTAATAAGGTTCATCTTTTTCGTTACAACCTAAAGACCATCAATAAAATTTGTATCAGCTATTTAGAAACAAGATATTTGTCTAAAATGTCAAAAGTGTTTATCGAACATATGGAACAGGTAAATAAATTTATGGATAAAAAGTTAGCTAACATACCATATGATAAACTTGAGGAGTAAAAAAATGAAATTTGCAGTTATAGGAATGGGTAGAACAGGCCATACAATGACCTGCTATTTGATGGATAAAGGACAAGAGGTAATTGTTTGGGATAGGAATCAAGCTAAACTTGCTTTGATTAAAGAAAAAGGAATTACAATTACCGGAACTATAAATAAGCATTTTTCCCCCAAAGTTGCCTTTGAGATTAAACAGGCAGTCAAGGAAGCTGATTATATTTTAATTATGACAACAGCGGATGGTCATGAGAGCGTTGCTAAGTTATTACATGGGTTACTTAGATTAGAACAAAGAATCCTTATATTTAATTGCAATTGGGGAGCTTATGTTTTTTTTAATGAGTTGGCTTCGGAAATTAAGAAAAACAATATTTTAATAGGAGAAACTTGCGGCATGTTACTCATGTCACCAGTTGTTACCGAAGAAAATTGCTATTTAAAAGCAATAAAAAGTAAACTTCAAATTGCTACCATACCAGCAAACAGTTGCAATAAGATGATTGGTGAACTAAAAGATGTGTTTCCGCAGTTTTATCCAGGAAAGAATGTTATAGAAACATCTATGAGTGGAGCCAATCCAATTATTCATAGTGCTATTAATATGTTTAATTTATCTACAATTGAAAATGGTAAAGATTTTTTGATGTATGCTGATGCTTCTACGCAACAAGGTGTAAAATTAGCGGAAAAAATTGATGGTGAAAGACTGGCTGTTATGAATGCGCTTAATATACCAAGTGATTCTGTAGCTGATAATCTAAGTAAAGCGTGGGGAAAGAAGGGGCTACATCTTTATAATGTTTTACATGAGACACAAAGTTACAAAACGGCTAAGGGACCAAATAGCTTTTCGCATCGACATTTTATAGAAGATATTCCTTTCGGGTTGGTACCTATAAGCAAAATAGGAAAAATAAAACATATTCCTACACCAACTATTGATCTTGTTATCAAAAGTTATGAAACATTTTTGGACAGAGATTATACAACTATGTGCCCAAAGTTTACTGAATATGACATTGCTATGTTGGAGTAGCCGTAATAGTAATCTGATGAAAATGTTCGTATGAAATATTTTTATAGTACTATAAAAAAGAACCTATTAAAGATTTTGTTTTTAAAATCCTAAATAGGTTCTTTTATGTTTTTTTAAATATAAAGCTTCAGATATGATGAAATTTAATTTTTACACATCATACTTCTTATTTTCATCGCCCAAAGGTTTATCTTTATCCGGATTGTTCTTGAAACTGTCCATATGCTCTTTGGTTTCTTTTACAGCCTCTTCATATACAGCCTTGAAAACGCTCATGTCTTTGGGGCAACCTGCTTTTAACCATTCTGTTACCACTCTGCCCAGACCATAAGTTGTGCCAATAGCCACAGGAATTTGTAGCGGTGCAAAAGGAATCAAGGTGCTCAGTTGACCGCCCAAAAATACCGTACCACAGCTACCCAAGAGGCTGACAGCGGCTTTTTCACCAATTGGTTGGTTAAATACTTTACCAAGCTTCATCACCATGTAAACATCGTTGGCGATAAGGGACATAGTACCGAGTCCGGGCAAAATAACAATAGCACCGGCTCTAGCAGCAGCCCATTTGCAAAGAGAATCTGCTTCGGTTAGCATTTCTTGCGTTACTTCAATATTTTCAGTGTCTGCCATATAAAAACCTCCCTTTATTTTTAGTTTAACAAAACCCTTCTAAATACGTTTTACCATAAGTAGGGGTAAAAAACAACAGAAAGTGGGACAAAAAGTACCGTCTCCCTTGTTCCAAAATAATTTCCTTGACAAATATAGTTAGTTAGACTAAACTGTTCACTGTAAAGTTTGCTTAGACTAACTGAGAAAAGCAAACAGGAAAGGACGTTGGTGCGTATGCTGCCACTTATCATGGCCAAACAAGGAGAAACTGTGACTATTCGTCGGATTACAGGGACGGATAAGGTCAGACAACGCCTAGCAGAGCTGGGTTTTGTTCTGGATACGGAGATTACAGTAGTAAACCAGTTGGGAGGTAATGTAATTTTACAGGTAAAAGATAGTCGTATTGCTTTGGATAAATCCATGGCACAACGCATTATGTATTAAAGGAGGCATACTGTGAAAACTTTAAAGGAAGTACAAGTTGGAGAAACAGTTAGGGTAGTTAAGCTTACTGGGACGGGTCCGGTAAAGCGCCGTATTATGGATATGGGTATTACTAAGGGCGTAGAAATCTATGTCCGTAAGGTTGCGCCTTTAGGAGATCCTTTGGAATTAAATGTGCGTGGGTACGAGCTGTCTCTACGTAAAGCGGATGCTGAACAAGTAGAAGTGGAATAACTATATTTTTTAATATTAAGTTAGTTAAAACTAACAAAGGAGGATGCTTAATGACTTTGAAAATTGCCTTGGCCGGTAACCCGAACTGTGGTAAAACGACTTTGTTTAACGAATTAACCGGTAGTAGCCAATACGTTGGAAATTGGCCGGGTGTGACGGTGGAAAAGAAAGATGGCCGACTTAAGGGCCACAAGGATATTATTATTCAGGATTTACCGGGTATTTATTCCCTTTCGCCTTACACCTTAGAGGAGAAAGTAACCAGACAGTATTTAGTGACTGAAAGACCTGATGTAATTTTAAATATCATTGATGGTACTAATATTGAGCGTAATTTGTATTTAACTACCCAGCTTATCGAAATAGGACTGCCGGTGATTATTGCCATTAACATGATGGATTTGGTGCGCAAAAATGGTGACAAGGTAGATGTGCATAAGCTCTCTGAAAAATTGGGCTGCGAGATTGTAGAAATCAGTGCTTTAAAGGGTGAAGGCTGCCTGATGGCGGCAGAAAGAGCGATTGCGATTGTAGCCAAGCGTGTACCACAGGAACCACCTCATGTATTCACAGGCATTGTTGAACATAGCTTGGCTCATATAGAAGAATCCTTGGAGGGGCTTGTACCAAAAGAATTTTTACGCTGGTATGCCGTTAAGGTTTTTGAACGTGACCAAGCAGCTATTGAGCATCTGCACATTAAACCTGCTCTTCTGGAGCACATGGATATGCACATTAAGGATTGTGAGCAGGAAATGAAAGATGATGCAGAAAGCATCATTACAAATCAAAGATATGAGTTTATTGCCCAGGTTGTGAATGCTGCAGTTGTTAAAAAAGCTGCTAAACACAGCCTAACCATGTCTGACCGTATTGATCAGATTGTAACTAATCGCTTTTTAGCCTTACCTATTTTTGCTGCAATTATGACGCTTATGTATTATATTTCGGTTACCACGTTAGGCGCAGACTTAACGGATTGGGTTAACGATACCCTGTTTGGCGAAATAATTACTGATGCTGCTACCGGTGGTTTGGCTACCGTAGAGGCACCGGAATGGCTGAGTAGCCTGATTGTGGACGGTATTATCGGTGGTGTTGGTACGGTGTTGGGGTTTGTACCACAAATCATTCTTATTTTCTTCTTCCTGTCTCTTTTGGAAGATTCCGGTTATATGGCTAGAGTAGCTTTCATCATGGATAGAATATTTCGCAAATTTGGCTTGTCCGGGAAATCTTTCATTCCCATTCTTATCGGTACAGGTTGCGGTGTGCCTGCCATTATGGCGGCACGTACCATTGAAAACGAAGCAGACCGTCGTATGACCATCATGCTAAGTACATTTATTCCCTGTACTGCCAAATCCATAATAATAGGTATGATTACTTCTACCTTTTTCCCAGATTCCATTTTTATTGCGCCTGCCATGTATTTTCTCGGTATTGCAGTGATTGTACTTTCCGGTATTGCCTTGAAAAAAACAGCATATTTTAGCGGTGAAGTAGCACCTTTTGTAATGGAACTGCCAGCTTATCATATGCCGTCTTTTAAAGGTTTAATGATTCATATGTGGGAGCGTTCCCGTGGTTTCATTATTAAAGCAGGCACCATTATTTTTACCGCTTGTGTAGTTATCTGGTTCCTTTCCAAATTTAATTTTTCTTTAGAAATGGTGGAAGGAATTGAAGATAGCATGTTAGCAACGCTTGGTAACAGCATTGCCTGGATTTTTGCCCCACTTGGATTAGGCAGCTGGAAAAGCGCTGTAGCAGTAGTGAGCGCTGAGATGGCTAAAGAACAAGCCATTGGCACTTTAGCCATCTTAAATGGCGTAGCTGACCCGGAAAATGATGAGTTGGTTATGGCAGGTATTCAAACCATGTTTACGCCTTTGGCAGCCTTCTCTTTTATGATTTTGAATTTATTTGATCCGCCTTGCATAGTGGCTATGGCTACTGTGGTAAGGGAGATGAACAACAAATTCTGGGCTGCTTTTGCTATTGGTTATCAAATCCTCATTGGTTATGCTCTGGCGTTTGTATTTTATCAAATGGGTAATTATTTATTTTACGGAGCACCATTTGGTGCAGGACAGATTATAGCTATCCTGTTACAGGTAATAGCTTTGTTTTTGGTGGTGCGTCCCAAAGCACAACATAAATCTGCCGCAACAGAGTTTGCTGCATAAAGGAGGAAATTATGAATTTAGCATCTGCATTAATTTTGACGATTATTGTGATAATGATTATTGCATCAGTGCGACATTTGGTGAAAAAAGGTAGTGGCTGTAGTGGTTGCTCTGGTAATTGCAAGCATTGTGCTCATTGTCACAGTGTCAGTAATTCAATAGATAAAAAGGGACATTGAATATTGAATAAGAAAGAGGCGGATTAATGAAGAAAACATTACTTTTAACAGCTATTATGGCTTGGGGTATAACAGCCACTGCACTGGCTGCCAATCCTTTTTCTGACGTGCCTTGCGGTCATTGGGCTTATGCTTCAATAGCAAAACTGGCTAAAGCAGGAATAGTAGAAGGTTATCCGGATGGTACTTTCGGCGGTCAGCGTACCATAACTCGCTATGAAATGGCACAAATTGTAGCCAAAGCCCTGGCTAAAGGCGCCATTGGCCCCAATGACAAATTGGTCAGCGAGTTTTCTGAGGAACTTAATAATCTGGGCGTAAGGGTAACGAATCTGGAGAAAAAAACTGATAATGTAAAGATTACCGGCGAAGGACGCTTGCTCTATTTTCATTCCACGCAGAAAACGCTGGGTGATGGCAATAAGAGCTATGAAACCAATTTACGTACCAGAATTAATTTTGCAGGGAAAATTAATGACAGCTGGGATTACGGTGGTATGCTGGAGAACACTCAGAATATTTCTGATGACAATGGCAATAGCGATACCAGCTTTCATAGAGCCTTTTTAGAGGGTAATGTTGGTGCTGTACGGATGAAAGGCGGCCGTTATGATGCTACTATGGCTAATGGTTTGGTACTGGATTCTGACGGTGATAGTAGAGATGGTCTGGAAATCGGTGTTGGCGATGAAGAGAAACTTGCCGGGAAATTCCTGTATGGCAGAATGAGTGATGATACTGATACCAAATATTTTGGTTCTGAGTTTACCGGTAAATGGGGAAATACTGATTATCACGGTGGTTTCTATAAGTTCATTGGTGATAATACTGCACTCGGCGGCGATGATCCCAATGTTTGGAATGCAGGCTTAGGCTATACTTGGGGTAAACTAAATGCCACTGCTGATTACCTACGGGGCAGCAAGGCTAATACTGCCGGCGATAAGAATGGGTACGCCTTGGGGTTTACTTGGGGTGAGGCCACCGGAGAAGAACCTGGTTCTTATGATTTGTATGTGAGATACTGGAATCAACCTCGCGGCACTTTTTATGCCCATGCCGATGATGCGAATTTTTTTGACGATGAGCAGACAGGCTTCAAAGGTTGGGGCATAGGTACGGATGTTGCTATAGCAAAAAATATGGTAGTAAAGGCTGTTTATTACGATACTAAAGAAAAGGGAGGTGCTAAACGTACCGACCAAAGAATTTGGACTGATTTGACCGTAAGCTTCTAAAATTGGTATGAAATTAAAAGAACATAGAAAAACCGTCAGGGAGTGTTTTCCTGACGGTTTTGTCTATCTCAAGTATTTTGGTCAATTTTTTACTGCTGTTTTGTTCAGATTTATTTTAAGAGAATTAATAAATAACCTACATATACGAGGTAAATAAATATCATTTCTATATACAGCAGCTAACGGCCATACTAATTCGGGAACATCTATGGAAAGATAAACCACAGAACCGGGCCTGTGACAGACTTCAGCACCGGCCTCCGGTACAAAAGTACAGCCCATGCCAGCGGCTACCAGGTTGATAGCGGTAGTGAGATTGGAAGTTTCCAAAAGAAACTGTGGATCAACGTGATTTTTTTGTAAGGCATATTTAATTGCTGCAGTGGAGTTTTGGCCTTCAGCGCCAATTATTAATGGAATTTTTCTTACTAGACCTATATCTACAGCTGGATAGCCATTGGATAGAGGGGCGTTTTTGAGGATTTCTTGTACAAGTTTGTTTTTTGAGGAAGCGGCTAGTAAGAGTCTTTCTTCCAGAATTACATCATAAATCAAATTTTTGTAGTCGAAAATATGGGGAATATTAATAACAGCCATATCAATTTCATTTTCTTTTAAAGCAGAAGTTAGCATCTGGGCTCTTCTTTCCAGGAGTTCGAACTTAATGTTTGGGTATTCTTTGTGGAAGGTAGGGTAAACCTGAGGCAAAACACAGGCGCCACGCCAAAGCGGAATGCCTAATTTTATACAACCACCCTTGTCCTGTTCAATGTCAATCAATTCTTTTTGAATATTATCTTCCATGGCTTTGGCATGTATAACATATTCATAATATCTTTTACCGGCATAAGTTAGAGTTAATGGGGTTGTAGAACGGTTAAAAAGTTTAACACCCAAACTTTTTTCTAAGCGCTGTAAATATTGGCTAAGCGAAGGTTGAGACACAAAGAGCTTTTTTGCAGCTTTATTTAAATTTCCCTCTTGTACAATGGTGATAAAGTAATTTACACCAATATTGTTCATATTGTACCTCCATATAATATTAACATTATACCTAGTATGCTACCATTAATATTGGTTTTTAACAATATCTTTCGCTACAATAAAGATATCAGAAAAATTTGTAAATATTTAGAGAAACTGTCAGAGTTGTAAAGGGGGCTAAAAAAGTATTATGAAAGCAGTTTTGGTGGATAAAGACTATGGTAGTACAACCGTGGAAGAGCAACAGGCTGTTCAAGACGCTTATGCAAAAGCTGGTATTGACTTGGAATTGCGGCATTTTACAACAGAAGATGAAATTATTGCAGGGTGTAAAGGTGCAACCGCTATTTTGGCAACAGGAAATCCTCCTATTACCCGTAAAGTCATGGAAGCTTTGCCAGAGTTAAAATTTGTACAACGGTTTGGTGCAGGTGTTAATTCCATTGATTTGGATGCGGCAACAGATTTGAACAAAATAATCCTCTTTTTGCCTGGTTTTTGCATTAAAGAATTGGCAGATTTGGCGACATCCATGATTTTAAGCCTTATTCGTAATACAGCTTACTATGATAGAGAGATTCGCAAAGGCAAATGGCCGAAATGCAAATACTTAATGCCTGGGGACGTGCGTACCATGACTCTTGGCTTGTATGGTTTTGGTGGAGCGGGTAGAATTCTTCATGATATCTTTACAAAAGCTTTTGGCACTAAAGTAATAGCTTGTGACCCATATGTTTCAGAAGATATCAAAAAGCAATATCCCGATGTAGAATTCGTAGATTTTGATGGGTTGCTCAAAAATAGTGATATTATTTCTATTCATTGTATTTTGACCCCGGAAACCAAGCATGTATTTAATGCCGCAGCCTTTAAGAAAATGAAAAATACCGCAATGATTATCAATACTTCCCGCGGCCCTATTATAGATCAGAAGGCTTTGGGAGAAGCTTTGGCAGCAGGGGAAATTCGGTATGCAGGCTTGGACGTAGTGGAAAAAGAGCCTATAGATCAAACAGATCCATTGCTAAAGATGGATAATGTTATTATTAATCCGCACAGTGGTTCTTATGGTGAGGGCTCCAAGAGAACACAAAGAGAAATGATTTGTGCTATTCTTCCTTCAGCGGTAAAAACAAAAGAAATACCACAAAAAAATGTGGCGAACAAAGGCATATTAACAAAAGAAAAAGAATATAAATTCATTTAAGGGGGAAGCAAGGAAATGGCTATTAATTGCAAGATTATTAAAGATTTTAAGAGACCGGATCGTAAAATTGTAGAGCAATTTAAGGGTATGCCGGTTGCTAACATCGATGACAACATGGGTAGAATTGCTGCGGTACGTGCTAATATCTGCAGAATTAACAAAGGTCACTTGGTGGGAACCGCCTTTACTGTAAAAGTTCCACAGGGAGATAATCTGATGTTTCATGCAGCAATGGATTTGGCTAAACCTGGCGATGTTATTGTTATTGATGCGGGTGGTTTTGGTGATAGAGCAATTTTTGGTGAATTGATGGCAACCTATTGCAAGACAAGGGGGTTGGCGGGCCTTATTTGCGATGGTGCTATTCGTGATAGGGATGAACTGGCAGAAATGGAAAACTTTCCTATTTACGCAATTAGTGCAACACCTAATGGCCCTTACAAGAACGGCCCTGGTGAGATAAACACCCCTGTAGTTATTGGTGACAAGATTGTTCATCCCGGGGATATTATTGTAGGCGATGGCGATGGTGTTATTATCATTAGTCCTGATCTTGCAGAAGAAGTAATCGCCGCTACCAAAGCTGTCCAAGAAAAAGAAGCCAAGATCAAGAGCGATATTTTAGAAAAAGGGACTTATGCACGTCCTTGGGTTGATGAACTATTGAAGAAAATTGGATGCGAAATTAAATAAAACACAAAATAACAAAAAGGGATAAGGGGGATTTAAAATGAAAAAGCAATTAAAGGGGATTGTGATGGCCTTGTTAGCAACTGCTTTATTAGCTGGTTGTGGCGGTGGCGCAGCAAAGACGGACAACAAGGCCGCTGCTAAAAAAGAGGTAAAATGGCCGACAAAGCAGGTAACTGTTATTTTGCCCTATAAAGCTGGTGGAGATACAGACTTGTATTGTAGGCTGCTAAGCAAGAAATTGGGCGATAAATTCAAACAAACCTTTGTTGTTACAAACATGCCGGGTGGTGGTGCTTTGATTGCTGCTAAAACAGTTATGGCAGCTAAACCGGATGGTAATACCATTCTATTTACTCATACCGGTGCTGCTTTGATCGCAGAAGCAACAAAATTCGCAGACTTCTCCTATACTGATGACTTTACCGATGTTTGCACAGTGGTACAGGATAATACCTATGTAGCAGTAGTGAAGAAATCTTCCGGTATTAAAGATTTGAAGGATTTTATTGCTAAAGCAAAAGCTAACCCTGGTAAGCTAAGATATGCTATTACCTATGGTAGTGATAATGCTTATGTATTGGCATGCATGGAAGAAATGATGGGTATTAAAATGAATGCTTTAGATGTAGGTGTTGGTTCTGCAGATCGAATTGCTGCTTTCATGGGCGACCAAGTAGATATGGTTGTTGTTAACTATATTAATGTCAGAGACTATGTAGAAAAAGGTGACTTTATCCCTATTGCTGTATGTTCTGAGAAACGTGTAGCTGGCATGGACAAGATTCCTACATTCAAAGAACAAGGTTATGATATTCAATTAGCAAAGAAATATGAATTGAGATTCCCAAAAGGTGCTGATCAAGCTCTCGTTGCTAAATTAAGCGCAGCTTGCGAAGAGGTTACTAAGGATCCTGAATTCAAAGAGAAACTGTCTAAATACTATGCATCTCCTTACTTCCGTAATGCTGAACAAACCATTAAAGAAGATAAGGCAGATGTTGCAACTTACAAGAAGTATTTCGAAAAACAAGCAGCATCAGCACCGGCAAAACCAGCTAAATAGATTGGCTGACTAAAAGGAGAATTTTTATGACAGAAAAAAGCAAAAATTATATTTGCTCCGTATTTTTTCTTATCTTTGGAGCATTTCTATATGTTCAATCTCTGCCTTTTAAGCCAATATCCGGTAAAGATTTGGGATCAGGTTTTTTCCCTAAGGTTCTTGCTGTAGGTATAATTATTACAGCCCTAGTAGAGTTGTACTTGACTTATAGATCCAATGATCAGACCAAAGATGATCCTTCTGATAATGATATAAAAGGTGGCGTACTTACTATTGCCTGCATTTGTGCATATGTGGCTTTGTATGACATCTTGGGCTTTTTGATTTCCACTATCGCTTATTTATTTTTCCAAATGGTTGTCCTTAGCAATGAGAAAAACAGAAACCTTAAACAATTTGCCATTGTTTCCGTGTTATCGGCGATAGTTATTTATGTGGTATTTAATAATCTAATTGGTATGTCGCTTCCAGACGGCATTCTAGAATTTTAGAAAGGGGGAATGGATATGATATTAGATGCAGCAATGCAAGTTTTTACTCCTTCTTGTCTTGCCCTGATTTTTATGGGCGTCGTAGTGGGAATTATTTTCGGAGCCATTCCCGGTCTTTCTGCCACTATGGCTGTAGTATTATTTTTACCGATGTCTTTTGGTCTTAGTCCTGTTAACGGCCTTTCCCTTTTGATAGGCTTATATATGGGTGGTATTTCCGGAGGACTTATCTCGGCAATTTTATTAAAGATTCCTGGCACACCATCTTCTATCGCTACGGTATTTGATGGTGGGCCAATGGCAGAGCATGGTGAAGCAGGCAAAGCCTTGGGAGCAGGTATTCTCTACTCCTTTATTGGTGGTATGTTTAGTATTTTTGCCTTGATTTTCATTTCACCTTATCTGGCCTCTGTAACTTTAAAATTTACACCTGTTGAATATTTCTCCATTGCTTTCTTTTCTTTAACCATCATTGCCAGTCTTTCTGGTAAATCTTTGGTTAAAGGCTTACTATCAGGTTTGTTTGGTATTGCTATTTCTATGGTGGGCATGGCTCCCATTGATTCCGTTACCAGATTTACTTTTGGTAATTTTCAATTACTAGCAGGCTTTGATATCATTGTGCTTTTGATTGGCGTTTTTGCTGTAACGGATATTATCATGGCTGGTTTTGGCAGAATTCACCTAGGCGATAGCTATAAGAAAGCTGCCTATAGCTTAAAAGGCTACGGCATTACCATGAAGGAATTTAAAGAACAAATGGGTAATATGGTTCGTAGTTCTTTGATTGGTATTGGTATAGGCATTTTGCCGGGTATCGGCGGTAATGTAGCAGGGCTGTTGTCGTATACTGCTACTAAAAATGCTTCCGATCATCCTGAAAAATTTGGAACTGGCGTCGTAGATGGTGTTATTGCTTCTGAAACTTCTAACAATGCTGTTATTGGCGGTTCCCTTATTCCCTTGATTACCATGGGCATACCAGGCAATACCGTGTCAGCCATTTTGCTAGGTGGTTTGACTATTCACGGTATTACCCCTGGCCCCCTGGTATTTGAGAAGAGTGGTACTTACATCTATGCTATATTCTTGGCCTTGATTGTGTCTAACTTTATCATGGTGGTTGTTGAAAGAGGCGCGTTAAGATGGTTTGTAAAGTTGCTGGATATTCCCAAACATATTTTGCTACCTTTAGTAATGGCTTGTTGCGTTGTTGGTGCTTATGCCAGCAACTCCAGAATATTTGATGTTTGGTGCGTAGCAATTTTTGGATTAATGGGCGTTGTATTTAAGAAATTAAGAATTCCTAGTACACCGCTTATCATCGGTTTTATTTTGGGTAAGATGACGGAAGAAAACTTGCGTAGAGCACTGCAAGCAAGTGATGGTGATATTAGTGTATTCTTCACCAGACCTATTTCTTTGGTATTTATTTTAGTAGCCGTTGCGTTTGTTATTTATACCTTGAAAAAAGCTGCACAGGCGTCTAAACTAAAGGAAGATGAATAGTAAATTTTTAGAACAGAGGTAAGAATTATGGATATAGTAGTTCTAGATGGCTATACAGAAAACCCTGGAGATTTGTCTTGGCAAGAAGTGGAAAAGTTGGGGACGTTACAAGTCTACGACCGTACTTCTTTAACAAATAAAGCCGAAATTATTAAACGTATTGGTACAGCCGAGATTGTTTTAACTAACAAAACACCTATAGACAAAGAAGTAATCGATAAATGTCCTGCCATGAAGTTTATTGGCCTTTTGGCTACAGGTTACAATGTAGTGGACGTAGAATACGCTAAAACAAAAGGTATCCCAGTTTCCAATATTCCTACTTACGGAACAGATTCTGTAAGTCAATTTGCAATTGCCTTGCTCTTAGAAATTTGTCATCATGTTGGTCATCATAATGATGCGGTACACGCGGGCAAATGGGAACATAATGCTGATTGGTGTTTCTGGGATTATCCCCTGATTGAATTGGCAGGAAAAACCATGGGTGTTATCGGTTTTGGGCGTATAGGCCAAAGGACGGGCGCCATTGCTAAGGCTTTAAACATGAAAGTAATAGCATATGATAACCATCCCAACGATACTGGCAAAGCCATTGCACAGTATGTAGATTTGGATACGCTCCTCAAGGAATCTGATGTTATTGCCGTGCATTGCCCGTTATTTCCATCTACACAAGGTATCATCAATAAGGTTAATATAGCTAAGATGAAGGACGGTGTTATTATTATTAATAACGCTCGTGGGCCCTTGATAGTAGAACAAGATTTAGCAGATGCCCTAAATTCTGGTAAGGTAGCAGGAGCTGCTGTTGATGTGGTGAGTACAGAGCCGATTAAAGGGGACAATCCACTCTTAAAGGCTAAGAATTGCATTATTACCCCACATATGTCCTGGGCACCAAAAGAATCGCGGCAGCGAATCATGGATATGACGGTGGATAATGTGAAGGCATTCATAGCAGGCAAGCCAATTAATGTAGTGAATGCATAACGATTAAATAAAGCACTGGCCAGGTTAATGACTCTGGCCGGTGCTTTGTTTGTTACCTATAACTAAAAAGATATAATGTTTTATGTTTTTTGCTATTTTACAAGGCTGGTTGCACAAGTTAGTATATTAATAGAAAATTGACTAAAATATAAAGGAGTGCAATAATGAAAAACCTAATTGCTGAAAGATCCACAAAACTAGCACCATCTGGCATTCGTAAGGTTAATGAAAAAGCCTTGGCTATGGAACGGGTTGGTGAAAAGGTAATTCACTTGGAAATTGGGCGCCCGGATTTTGATACACCTATTTATGTAAAAAAGGCCTTGGAAGAAAGCTTGGACAAGGGAGAAGTATTTTACACATCCAACTTTGGCTATATGGAATTGCGAGAAGCAATTGCTGAAAAATTGAATAAACAAAATAATATTCCTTATACTGCAAATGAGATTCTAGTAACAGGAGGATTGTCTGAGGCCATTTTCGATCTTTTAAGTAGTATTTTAGATCCGGGAGATGAAATTTTGGTTCCAGATCCTGTTTGGATGAACTACATCAATGTGCCTTTAATGTTGGGCGCAGTACCAATTACTTATGCTTTAAGAGAAGAGCATGAATATCAACCCGATATTAATGAAGTTGCCGCTAAAATTACGCCTAAAACAAAGGCTATGGTCATTGTAAGCCCTAATAATCCGACAGGAAGTGTTTTAGCTAAGGAGACCTTGGAACAAATTGCCAAGATTGCCAAGGAGAAGGATATTGCTATTATTGCTGATGAAGTTTACGAAAGATTGATTTATGATGGCAATAAACATGTTAGTATTGCCTCTCTGCCTGGTATGAAGGAAAGAACATTCACCATGAATGGCTTTTCTAAGGCCTATTCCATGACTGGTTTGAGACTGGGATACTTAGCAGCACCGGAAGAATACATTAAGGTGATTAATAAGATACATCAGCACAATGCTACCTGTGCTACTTCCGTAGTACAAAAGGCGGGTATTGCTGCACTGCGAAATGAGACAAATGAAGTAGAAGATATGGTTAGAGAATACACCAGACGTAGGGATTATGCCGTAGCTGCTATTAATGCCATTGATGGTTTAAGTTGTGTTATGCCTAAAGGTGCTTTTTATATATTTATCAATGTTAAAAAATTAGGTAGGAGCTCTGAAGAAGTAGCAGCTTATCTTTTAGAAACAGCCAAGGTTGCCATGATTCCCGGTAGTGTATTTGGGAACAATGGTGAAGGATACTTAAGGATGTCTTTTGCCAGCAGTTATGAAAATATAGTAGAGGCTTGCGCAAGACTGGCCCAAGCTGTTAAAGAACTGAAAAAATAATAGATTGAGAGTGAAAAATGCCCCATGGCGCTTAGCGCCATGGGGCATTTAGTATATACCTAAGCTTTTTGCCCTACAATACCTTTGCCTGCCAAGAAATTAATAATATTTTCTGCAGCAATACGAGATACATTGGTAGCAGCTTCTCTGGTACTAGGAGCATAGTGAGGAGTAAGAATTACTCTGTCCTTCATAGCGAAGAGGGGACTGGCAGGGTCTAAAGGCTCGCTTTCAGTTACATCTAAGCCTGCTCCGGCAATCTTATTATCTTCCAGCGCTTTGATTAAGGCAGTTTCTTCGACAATTGGACCTCTGGCACAATTTAAAAAAATAGCGGTTGGTTTCATAAGAGCTAATTCGTGTTTACCAATGCAGTGATTTGTTTCAGAAGACAGGTAGCAATGCACGGTTACTACATCAGCATCCTCGAAAAGTCTGTCCCTGTCTTTAATTAATTCGCAACCCTCAGGAACGGAGGTAATGTAAGGATCGTAAACTAAAACTTTCATATTAAAGCCATTGTGGCACATTTTGGCAACTCTGCTGCCGATTTTACCACATCCAATAATACCTAAAGTCTTACCAAATAATTCCATACCTTCCTTATAATTTTTAGCACTAAAGCCAATGTCTCTGTAGGCGTTGGAAACCGGAACAATGTTCTTAGCAATAGCTAACATTAAGGACAGAGTGTGCTCTGCTACAGATTGACCATTGGCATCTGGAGTGGTTGTGACTACGATGCCTAAATCTTTAGCTGCATTTAGATCTATATTGTCCACGCCTACACCGTGTTTGCTGATAATTTTGAGATGAGGAGCACTTTCCATTAATTCTCTGGTAATGGGAAGAATACGTACCAAGAGTGCATCTGCATCCTTAATGTACTTTTGTAAATCAGCTAATTCTATGCTGGGCATTTGGATTGCTTCGTGACCGTTAGCTGCAATTAAATTGGGTCCTATGGGGTTAACTTTTTCTGAAATAAGAACTTTGGCCATTTTCATACTCCTTTGTGTTTGTTTTTGTCTCACTAACTGGTTATATGCTAGCATGCAGAACAAAGATATGTCTAATAGCTAATGCTTTATAAGGATATGTAACAAATGGAATAAGAGCAATATTAGCCAGGGAAAGGGTAGGTTTTTAGAAATTCTACAAATTTTTTTTGTAGAGGAGAAAGCATACTGTTGGTTTTAAAAAAAACTCTTAAGTTACGCATTACATCAGGATGATCAATTTTGTAATAGCGTAAATGCCCACTTAAATTGGGCATGTAATGAGGCAAGCCTGCTCTGGTAAAAGTAACGCCTGCTCCAGCGGCAGCCAGAGTATAGGCGGACAAGAGTTGATCCATTTCCATCGAAATGTTTGGCTTGAAGCCAGCATCACGGCAAAGCTTAAGTCCGCGCTGATAGAAGTCATTGCCTTCTTTAAGAAAAATAAATTTTTCATGTTCAAAATATTTTAAGTTTACACTGGGGTATTTAGCAGTAACAACATCTTCTGCCAAGAGTTCTTTTGGGGAGAGCGAGTAGCCTTCCAGTTTTTTGTTGATTGGAAAAGAAATTGGAACTGCCAGGATAATCATTTCTTTTTTTATCAAAATAGAATTTAGAGGAGCTAGTAAATCAGACTCTACGGCAAAACCAAAATCCATAGCTCCTGATTCTATAAGAGCATGCAGATCATGTGGGTTGGCTTCAATAACCCTGATATTGCAAGTAGGATTTTTTGCTCTATAGGTATCAATTAATCGGGGAAAAACAAAAGTACAAAAATATGTGGATGTGCCTACAATATGCATCTGTCAAGAGAAAGTAGACACCAATAAAAACGAAACTCAGAACCCTGATTCAGTTTTAAACTGAATCGGGGTTTTGTAGTTTAAAGCCGAAGCATGCCTTTTGTAATTGAAATAATGTAC
>Ga0268357_101126_pt1 | contig 21479 bp, 11 predicted proteins | sample BioMet10_FD_192466 | JGI IMG/M metagenome (GOLD analysis project Ga0268357, IMG submission 192466) | Sewage microbial communities from Oakland, California, United States - Biofuel 10 (Illumina Assembly) | ecosystem: Engineered > Wastewater > Sewage > Unclassified | place: USA: California... | reverse complement strand
TTGTTGTTCCGATCCTTGCCGTAAGCATCTCGATCTGCTGGTTCCGATATGTCTTGCCATTGTCAAAGCACCATCTGGCCGGCTTTCCATATTTTGATACCGCTGCCCTCATTACTTTCATCAGATTCACAGAATTGTCATTGAAGAAGATGTCCATTCCCGTAATCATCCTGGATGCGTTGTCGATCAGACCAATGAGATATACTCTGTGCCGGATGCCTTTCTCATCTTTCAAATATGGCCCATAACATGTATCACCGCCCCACACTTCATTAATGTGCTCCAGCATGTACCGCCTCATCTCCTTGTTGCTGGTCATCTGGCATTCCGTTTCGATCTGCTTCGCGTATCTCGTGACCAATGAGAGCGATACATCCTTTGGCGTCACCGTCCCATCGGAAAGCAGCTTCTGGTAGATCACTGTGGCTGGGATGCGGGGATATGTCTGCTTTACAAATCGGATCTTCTCCTGAAGATCCGTATCCAGTTTCCGCGGTTTTCCAAGATCAGTGCGGCGATGCGGCTTCAGGCCTTCATAGCCATTTTCCATATAGGCCATGTACCAGCGCCGCACTGTCGATGCGTCCGGCTGACGTTCTTTTCCAAATGGATCACGGTATGTCTTCTTTGAGGCCGCTCTGAAAAACGCCTCTGCGGTAGGATATGTGTGCTGGCTGTCACTGATGTAAGACGCGATGATTCCATAGCGGAACATTGCTATTTTATTCGCTGTTTCTTTCTCCATATTGTGGATAGTCCTCCTGTCATCTTCACAATATGTCCTCTGGAGCAGTTTCCTATATCATCCTGTGTTGTTGGCTGTGATGATCATGTTCTCCCAGCATCGATAGTGCTGCTCATATGCTTTATATTTCCTGCAGTGCTTCCGTACCTACATGAACTGGGTATGTTCATGCTCAATGAAATCTGGCAGGAAACGATGGATCTGTTCCTCAATCGAATGGCCCATTGCCGTCAGTCTTGCGACCGGTCCACGCCCCTGATGCCGGATCCTTGCCAGGTCTTCCTCCGTAAGATTCAAATAGACATCCAGCATCGCCAGATCATTCTCCCTCCTGAGGATCTGGCAATAGGCCTTCAGCAGATAGCTCCGATACGGAACAAGATCAGCAGGCAGCAGTGCATGGGTATGGAGGCACAGCTTGCACATGACACACTGTATATAAAGCTGTTCCTTATCGCCATCCTCGTTATAGCAGCTGCGCATATAGAATCCCCAGAAGATCAGGCATCCTATGGCGCCACATGTTGGACAGCGCACCGTGCACAATGCCGGCAACATCTCTATGATCTGGTAATAGATTTCCTGAATATTGATGTATTTATGATTTTCAATATTGATTCTTTCATCAAATATAGTTATCATTTTCTTGCTTAAACCAAGCGGCTATCAACTGACTTTCCAAGGTGGAGTTGATGGCCTTTTTAATTCTTTCTTGGATCTCCTTACTACAATGAATGACTGTGCTCTTTTATTTATCTTGACTAGATTGCTTTGTTTTTCTTTCAATTAGAGAGCTGTTCAACATTCAATGAAGGCAATGGCCCTGCCTGTCCCAATATTTTTCATCCTTTATCACATATTTCATTCGCATGAGCAAAAGAAAAAGTGATATCTCGCTATTGAGATACCACTTTGTCAACAATCTGAACAGCCAAAATTATCATTTTGGCTGTTTCCTGACAATGTAGAATTTTATTTACTTATTCCATAACTCTTGCAAATGGAGGTCCACTCACTTCCAATCGCAAATCCTTCCAATACAGATTCTCTAGATGTTCCATTCTTTAAGGCTGTTACCCAGTAATTCAACCCATCTGTTTCTGGTTCTCTGCCAAAGATTGTACGATATAGCCTTGTTACATATTCTGTATTACTGGTCTTCTGCACCGTAAATTCAGAACTTAAGAAGAATTGCTTTGCAACTGCTGTTCCATCGACTTTGCCCATATTCAGCTGATTAGTCCAGTAAGTCAATCCAGCTTTTTCTGCACTTCTGCCAAGACACTTGGTATACATGCGCAGGACAAAACTACAAATCTTATTGTCTATTTTATTGTCATTTGGGCAAGCTCCTGTCTGGATAGTCCCATACTTTGGCAATGCTGGCATTGACCCGACAGTAATATCTGCCTTACTGCATAGTGTTTTGAATTCTGTGCCGCCAAGGAAACCATTAAGTACTTCTTCTCTTGTCTTTCCCTTTGTCATTAAATCTTCCCAATACTTCAAGCCATCCGCATCTGCATCTCTGCTGAAGATTGCCTTATAGAGATGTGTCAGGAAATGTTCGTTGCAGTAGTTCTTTGCAGTAAATTCTGGACCGAACACAAAGTAATGGACAACCTGAGATCCTGTCTTTTTTCCTGATGAAAGTTCATTTACCCAATAATTCAATCCAGAATCATCTGGTTTTCTATCTAATGTTGTTGAATATAATGTCGTCACAAAAGAAGAAATTTTAGCATTTCGTCCTGCACTGGTCAACTTATAAACTGTTCTTGTTCTGACAGAGTTTGCTGACTTTGTATCAGACCAAGTTGCATCTTTTGTTCCCCTTTGGAAATAATATGTCGTTGCCTTTGTTCTTGTTTGATATGACGTATAAGTTACTGTTCCATCATAGAACCAATAATTAAAGCCGTCTTTTGGGCTAGTGTAACCTTGGTATGCCTGTTGCCCGCCTTGATCTTGGAAAGTGACTGGCGATAATTGATATGTCAATTCACATTCATCATAACCAAGATTGGTACCATATTTAATAGAGTCGATGTTATTATTGTACCCATCATATGCATTAATATAATGATGGTATTTATATTTAGTGGTGGTTCCTGTAATCTGCACTGTATCACCAGCAGTTACTGTATTAGAAGTTGTTTGAACTGCGCTCCAGTCTCCATACACTGTCTTTTGATCATACCGTGTCCAACCAGCTAATGTTGGTGAGGATGAAGTAGTAACTTCATAACCCAAAGGAGCATATTGTGTCTTCGATTGATAATACGATGTTTCAGAAGAAGATGGTGTAACAACGGACCACCCACTTCCTACACTGCCTCCGCTTCCAACTGGTATACCATAAATATTTGATACTGTACTATTCCCTGCCGCATCATATGCAGTAAGCTGGATATTATATTCGCCTTGAAATTTACTATAGTCTGAAGTTAACACTTTGACAGAATAGGTATTACCCGATTTCTGAGTCGTTTTCACTGCAGATGCACTAGTCAGTGGATTATTTACTGTATAAGGAACTGCATTCACAGCAGTAACGCCAATATTATCTGTTGCATTACATTGAACTACTATCGAATCTGCAGTAACAGAGTTAATGTGAACACCAGAAATTACTGGTTTCACTTCATCACTCGCTTTGACAGTAATCGTAACAGCTTGTGAATCTGTACCCGTAAAACGAACATCTCCACTGTGTGTATTATCGCAGCTTCTCAAGAACACTGAATATGTGCCGGGTTTTAATGTTTTCGAAGTAGAAAGTCCGGTCACACCCCAAATAGACTGACTAGTGTCTCCATTCGTATCCTTAATGATAACATCATAATAATTTGCATTGGCCGCTGTATCCCATGAAAAGTTAAAAACTGTTTTTTCGTTTCCACTAGTCTGGTCTGTCCGCAGTACTTTCGCTTCTGGAGTCCCAACAAGATGAATTGCACCTTGTGCCGGTCCAAAATAACTATTATAGGTACTAACAAAAGTGTTTAAACTCGTAACAATTAACTGTCCTTCATTACTAGTCCCAAAAATTCCACCGAAACTTTCAGAGTAATATACATTCCCATTGATTACTGCATGAATATAGCAAACATGTCCGGCACCTGGATAAGATAATGTGTACGCACGACCGCTGTCATCATACCCATTCTGCTTTGGAAATCCCATGATGATATTGTAAACAGGCTGACCATGAAACGCATTCACAACATCCTGCAATGCATTTGATCCAGGATACTTTTTTTGATAATATCCTAAATTATTCAGTCCTTCTGAAAGATTCCCATACCATTGATTTCCATTATAGGATCTTCCATTATAGGTCCCCAAATAAGTTGCAGCATATTTTACATAATCTCCACACCAGCCATTAAAATATCTCTTAAAGGTCCCATAATACTGAGCACTGATAACTGGATACATATTAATTATCTGCTGACGAATCGCAGCATCTCCTACCGCAGTTGTATCAAGTGTACCTCCGCCACCTATTTCCTGTAATGACGATATTGAAACAGCTGTACCTGTCTTTGTCTGTTCGGCTAATACAGGAATTGAACAGTTAAAACACAAAACAATTGAAGCTAAAAATAAAGCAGTTTTCTTGAACATACAGTTTACCCCTCCAAAAAATATTATTGTAAATCAAAACATATTTTAGTTATAACATTATTTTGAACTTGAATTTTCACATTGTAAACAGTTTTTAATGCATGTTTTTTATGCCTAATCGAGTAGGGAGAAAATAGATATAAATTCCCCCTCTCACACCACCACGCATGCCGTTCGGCACGTGGCGGTTCAGTTGAACTTCAAATCATGTCGTTCCAGATAGTAATCCAAGCAGCAAACAAGTCCTTTCTTCGAAAGGACTTGTTTGCTGACTGCCCTTCCAAGTGATGACTTTGTAGCTATGAACTGGTAGTGGTCTCCCCACTGTGATTCTCTCTCGGCAATCCATACAGGCACTCCAAGCTTCCGGAGACCCCACAGCCGCTTTGATGGCTTCTTCCACGGTTTCCAGATGATGACACGTATCATGTTCCTCAGATTCTTGTCCACTTTGGTCATTGCCGACTTCATTGACCCGATGCTGAAATAATTTATCCAGCCTCGTATCACTTGGTTCAGCTTGATGATTCTCTGGTCTAATGGGATGTTCCATCTGCGCTCGCACAGCTGCTTCAGTTTCCTTTGGAACTTTGCGACTGAATCTTTGTGCGGCCTTGCCTGCCATTTTCCTGCGCCCTTCCAGAATCCAAAGCCAAGGTACTTGAGATTTGTTGGTCTTGTGACGTGTGTCTTTGTCGCATTGACCTTCAGCCCAAGTTTCCTTTCGATGTAATCTGTGATGGTGCGCATGACCCGTTTCGCACGGGACTCGCTCTTCACGACTATCACGCAGTCATCTGCGTACCGTGTAAAGCGTAGTCCACGTGCATCCAGTTCTTTGTCCAGTTCGTTAAGCATGATGTTGCTCAACAGCGGTGAGAGATTCCCTCCCTGCGGTGTTCCAAGCTTTGTTTCTTCGTAATGTCCGTCCACCATCACTCCTGCCTGAAGATATTTTCGGATTAGGCTCTCCGTATCTCCATCATTGATGATGACGTGGACCAGGCTCATCAGCCTGTCCTGCGGCACATTGTCGAAGAATTTCTCGAGGTCGATATCGACTATCCATTCATAGCCGTCATTGAAGTAGTCAAGCAGTTTCAATATCGCCTGCTCACATGACCTGCCTGGTCTGAATCCATAGCTGAAATCAGAGAAGTATGGTTCACAGATAGGCGCTATGACCTGCGTGACTGCCTGCTGGATGGTTCTGTCCATGACAGTTGGCATCCCGAGCTTTCGCTTCCCACCATTTGGCTTTGGTATCTCTACCCGCCTTACTGGCTGCGGTCTGTACTGGCGCTGCTGGATTTGTTTCTTGATTCCTGCCCAGTTGTCCCTGACATACGCTTCCGCTTCCTCGATGGATACACCATCTGTTCCGGCAGATCCTTTGTTGCACGAGACACGCTTGAACGCTTCTGTCATGTTCTCTCTGCACAGTATCTTTTCCAACAGTTCCGATATTCTTTGTGCTCCCTTCCTTTCCTCGCTCCTCCATGATAAGCCCTGAGTCTCGACAGCTTTACTGAGGTACGCCCCTGTTTTCTGTCTGTCAGGCATCCATATCGGACATTTGAAGCTCTTGTTGCACGTTCTGCTGTTCAGCCCTTCACTGGATAAGGTTTCTATTCAGCTACTACGGCCTCGGCTGACTTCTCACAGTTCGCTGTTGCTGGGACTCTCGTCCTCTGTGAGACCTCGCGGGATAAACCATACATCCTTCCCCGTTCACCTTCCTGATTTACACATGTGGTTTACGATTGCCATCTTGGACTTTGATGCTTCTGGTCATCTTGTCCACCGCATGTGCCTTGATATCCGGTTTCTGTCCGTAAGGCCACGGTTTCGCTATCGCTTCTTCTCTCCCACACCTCACGATGTGAAATTTGCGAATCGCTATCGGGTTCACCGGCAACAGGTGTCCCTCGGGATCTTCACCCTCGATGTATGACATGCCCGTCATACCAGTAAAAGGCTGGCACTTTCGTGACACAGCCTTTATTTCAACAATTGTTACTTCTTAATACCATACGTTGTACAGATTTTGCTCCATTCAGTACTATTCGCAAACCCTAAGAATACAGATTCTCTTGACGCGCCTTTTTCCAAACGGTCTACCCAGTACTTCATACCGGCTTCATCTCCTTCTCGGTCAAAGAAGGTGAGATAGATTCTCTTAACATACTCGGTATTATCCAGCTCCAAGCCTTCAAATTCTTTGCCAAAGAAGAATGTATGGGCAACTGCTGTGCCTCCTGCTTCATTATTGCGCAATTTGTTGATCCAGTAGACAGTACCATCTTTTTCAGCCTTTCTGTTCAAGCATTTCGTATACATGCGTAATACAAAGCTGCCGATCTGGTTATCCATCTTGCCATCTTCTGGGCATGTCCATGTCTGGATTGTTCCCTTTGCTGGTAATTTTGGCATTTCACCAACGGTAATTCCTGCAGCATCACAGATTGCCTTGAATTCTTTACCACCAAGGAAGCCATTGAGAACTTCTTCTCTGGTCATTCCCTTTGCCATCTTATCTTCCCAATACTTAAGATCCTCGCTGTCCACCTTACGGCCAAGAACAGCTTCATAAACATGTGTCAGGAAATGCTCATTACAGTAGCTCTTCGCTGTAAATTCTTTACCAAATACAAAGGAATCTACAATCTGAGTACCTGTCTGCTTGCCAGTAGATAACTGTCCTAACCAGTAGTTCAGCCCATCCTGATCCGGTGTACGGCCTAGTGTTACCGAATACAGTGTTGAAACAAATGGCTTGATCTTAGATACATCTTCGCCATTCAACAGTATATTCACGTTACAAACTGCTTTATGTCCACCATCATTCGTAACTGCTGAGATGACAGCTGTTCCAGGATTAACACCTGTCACTTTTCCTGTCTCGTCAACAACGGCTACAGAAGTGTCGGAAGATTTCCAGTTTATTTCTTTATTAGTTGCATCTTGCGGTGCAATGGTAGCTGTCAGCTGGGCACTGTTCTTACCATCAATTACTAATGAAGTATGATCCAGCGAAATATTTGTAACGGATATCAGATTAGTAACTGTATATACGCTTTGTGTGGAAGTGACTGCTGCATCTTCCGGTCTTTCTGCCACGACCTTAACAGTATCTCCTTCACTGATATCTTTTAGTGCTGCCTTGCCAACTGTGTAATCCCATGTTGCTTCCATTGGTCCTTCTTTGACATTTCCCTTACTGTCATAATGAGTCACTTCGTACTTTGTTGCACCATAGACTAAATTGAATTGAATTGAACCACCATTCAACTGTAAATCTTTCGGTGCATTTAACGTCGTAACTTTATAGGAATGCTTAGCATGAGGCGTCTGACTGATGACGTTATGTGTATCTGCTGCTACTAGAGCAATATAACAGTCATAATCTGTATAACTTCCAAACCACCACTTTTTATACAATGAAACTGTTACTTCTCCTGTTTTTTCATCGAGAACGGCTGGATTTTCAACACCATTCTTGTTCAGTTGCAGTTTCACTTCATCACCATTCGGCAGTACAAAATGAAGTTCATAATAATACTTGGCCGTATCTTCCAAGCTTTGATATCCCTCTGGTGCTGTAAACTTTAAAGTATCATCATATCCCCAGTCTGTATCATTCGTATCCCAAACAAGATAATTCATCTGAAGTGATTTTGAAATCGTATATTCTGCAGCTTCCGATTTCATTGTGTCATTTAAGGCAACAACTCGGATGGTTTCCCCATTCTTTGGCTCCTGGGTCAATGTCGCTGTCGTATACTTTGTCTTAATGACAGGTTCTACTAATGTTTTCCCTGTATTGTCATAATGCGAAATTTCATAACTCGTTGCATCAAATGACTTATCAAAGGTTACTTTTGTGGAGCCAACAAACAAGTTCTGTGGTTTCTGCAGAGAAGTAATTTCAAACGTTTTACTTGCAGCATTACATTTTGCGATTGACTGACTGACATTATTTTCTTTGTTATAAATCCAAATCTGTGGAGAATATTTCAAACTTCCTCCATAGTAAGAAGCATTTGCTAAATATACTGTCACCAATCCTGTATCAGGATTCATTGAATAGTTATATCCATCCATGAAAAATTCGCCATATTTTCCATCAAGTGTAAAACTGCAATCATACTTATCAGAGTTAAAATCTCGGTACCCTTCTGGCATTGTAAATGTCAAAATGTCGTCGATAGGATCATCCGTATTCTGATCATTCCATTTGAGATCTGTAATGACTGCTATTTTTATTGTATAACGATCCTTTTCTGATTCCAGTTTTTGATTATCCGCATAAACTTCAACAACATCGCCATCGGAAACCTCTTTTTTTAAACTAATATAGTTAGATCGACTATCTACCATATTTTCGACGAGATTGCCCTTCTTATCATAATGCAATAAGTGATAGTATTCTGCCCCAAAAACTCTCCTACACCCTATAGTAGTGCTTGTATCAGTAATACTGACACTTTTAATGGTAGGTTTATCTAAACTAGTACCAGTTGGGAAAGTATAAGAAGCAGTATTAAAAGTTGCCAATGGATATCCAATTTTATCGTCAAGCCGTAATTGAATATTATAAGAATAAGCTGCTCCATACCCATAAACATTCTTTAGTATCACCGTGGTCTTTCCAGTCGTCTGATCAATTTTAAAATCGTTATCAATTGATAAATACACCGCGTTTGCACCGTTGATTTTACATGTGTAATGATAGGCGCCCTTATTCGAATCCGATGGCTTCAGATAATTCATTGGTGCTGTAAATGTTAACGTATCATCCCAAGGATCGGTTGTTCCCTGATCATTCCAGGTGATATCCGAAATAACGATGCAGGTGTATACCGCTGGTTTTGAAGTATATTTATCATTCTCAGCTTCGACTGTAATGGTATCTCCATTGCTCGTTGGCTGCTTTAAATCTGTATAATTTGTGTTAGATTCAATTGGTGTTTCTACTTCATTATTATCCTTATCCAAGTGAGAAATTTTATATTTTGATGCACCAAAGACAAGATCATAGGTAACACGACCATCTATTAAATGAAGTGTTGTAGGTGTATCAAGCGATGTATAATTAAAACTTTTCTTAATGTTTTTCTTTGACAGTACCTTGCCTGTGCTGTCTTTCAGAGAAACATCAATATCATAATCAAATGACTTGCCATAATACCAAAATTTGCTGAGATTAATTGTCACAACACCTTTATCATCAACGGAATAATATCTTGTATCCTTAATTGCAGTTGGCACTCCATTGATGGTTATAGAATAACTATATGTACTCGATGTAAGATCGCTATACCCTGTCGGTGTTTGGAAAGTCAGCGTATCATCCTTTGGATCAGCAACTACATTATCGTTCCAAGTAAGGTCCTTAATCGCCGTATCCGCAATGACACATTCCGCTGCATCGGAAGTCAATGTATCATTCATTGCAGTAACTTTAATAACATCACCTGGTTCTGGCGCCACGGTAAGATTTACATTATAAATCGAAGTGACGATAAAGCTTTTTTCGACTTCCTGATTGTTCTTATCAAAATGTGAAATCTGATACTTTGTTGCACCAAACACTCTATTAAAACTGACCTTGGTATCCGAAACACTTACTGGTGCTGGCTTTCCTAACTTATCCAGTGCATATGTCAATGTATTGCTGCTGCAGATTTCACTGTAGCTACTGTTGTATAGAACTACGTTTACTGTATTCGATTGTTCACAATTTGTACAATATACTTTTGAAAGATCTATCGTTGCAAGACCTTTATCATCAATGGATATATTAGATGAGTACTGTGTGTTGTACAGACCGTAAAATTTTCCATTTACATTCAAAGAATAATTTGCGAGATTGGCAGCGAAATCACGATATCCTTCTGGTGCTGTAAAGGTAATCGTATCCTTGGAATGATCATTATCCGCACCGATATTCACAGCTGCATCATTGATTGTGATAACTTTATCTGAAATGATTTCGGCAGTTTCTGAGCGCATTTCACCGTTGATAGCTACAACACGTACGATGTCACCGACCTGTACTGGTACCGTCAATCGGTATGACTCTTTGTCTGTTTTAATAACCGGTTCTTTTAAAGTTGTACCAGTTGCATCATAATGCGAAATTTCATAATTTAGCGCACCAAAAGGATGTTCATAAGATACAATCTCAGCACCAAGAAACATATCTGTTGGTTTATCCAGTTTTGTAATTGTAAATTTCTGGCTGACACTAGAACTCTTCGCAAGGACAGCTTCACTTTTATCTATCAGTTGTACTGTGATTTTATAATCCAATCCTATTCCGTAAAACGGCATTCTCTTAAAATTGATTGTGACCTTGCCATTGTCATCAATTGCTGCGTTGTAGTTATTTACATATGACTTTTTATCATTATTCGTAATAATATAATCATACTTTGCATTGTACGTTAGGTCACGATATGCAGTAGGAGCAGTGAACGATATCTTATCATCTGTTGGATCATTCTCCGTTCCATTCGTATCCCAGACAAAATCTGAAATTGTGATATCTTCCGCTTTTACAGTGACTAGAAACAGCGATACCATCATAACTGTTACAATACCCAAAATTATTTTTTTCATAAATCCCCTCTAAAATAACAATTCTATTTTACCATAGCAGATTCTTTGTACAATAACGGATTCTACTAATTAATCGCATGATTTGGAACCATTTTCTACATAAAAGAAAAGGCAAAGCATAAATGCTTCACCTGAACTTTAAAGCATTATTTTATAATGTTGTACTTCTTACAGATAGCTGCCCATTCTGTACCGCTGGCAAAGCCATACAGGACCTCTTTTCTGGTAGAGCCATTCTTCATCTTAGCCAGCCAGTAGCTCTTGCCTGATGTGTCACTTGATCTATCAAAGATTGTCACATACAGACGATCTAAGTAATCCGAATCACTGAGCTTCTTATTGGTAAATTCCTTGCCCATGAAGAACTGCTCTGCTACTGCTGTGCCGCCGATCTTATTTGCATTCAACTGACTGATCCAATAAGAGGCCCCAGCCTTCTCAGCATCTCTTCCTAAGCACTTGGTATACATACGAAGAACAAAGTTTCCAATGCCATTGTCCATCTTATTATCTTCTGGGCATGTCCATGTCTGGATTGTGCCATGGGCTGGCAGTGCAGGCATTGTACCTACGGAGATCCCAGCATTAGTACAGAGTGCCTTAAATTCTTTCCCGCTCATGAATCCATTCAGGACTGCTTCTCTTGTCGTTCCTGCAGCCATCTTATCTTCCCAATATTTTAAGCCTGCTGCATCTGGATTTCTGCTGAAGATTGCTTTATATAAATGTGTCAGGAAATGTTCATTGCAGTAGTTCTTCGCTGTGAACTCCTTGCCAAAGACAAAGTAATTCACAACCTGTGCTCCTGTCCGCTTGCCTGCCATAATCTGATTGACCCAGTAATTCAAGCCTTCTGTATCAGGTTCGCGGTCCAGTGTTGTTGCATACAATGTTTTCAAAAATGATTGTAATGCGGACATAGGAGCTGCTTTCATTTCGAAGAAATGAGTATCTCCACCTATCGTCTTCATTTGAACTAATGAATACTGAGTAGGATCCGCCGCGCTTCGATTGCTGCTGACAAATGCATCCATTCCATTGATCGAATATGGCCGCTCTTTCTGTGAATTGAGTGGAATGATAATACTGTAACCATCAGGATCTTTTGCATATACAGCAATACCATAGGAATATTTTTTCCCAGCTTCAAAGGTTGTAAATTTCTGTGTAGGCAACATAGCTGTAGAGGCTAATGGTATATTCTCTTTGGAATTGATTTTTACTGGTGTTCCATTATCATCCAGCTCATACCAGAATTCGATGACCTTAACAGCATTCTTTACAGCATCGTTGACATTATCACCTTTAATCGTAGCTGTTCCTGAATATACAGGAGCGCGGCCTATAATTACATTCAATGCGGCGCCTGTGACAGAAACATTCGTAATATTTGCGATTCGAGTATTTACTACCATCGTTCTTGAAGCCGTCGCAGATTTCGTTCCAAGAGTCTCATTATGTGCAATGACATTGATGGTCTCTGTCTCGCCATATTTTACATAGGAACCAAGTCCTTCTACTTGACATGTGGCATTTGGAGCCTGACGTATGGTCTTTAATACGGTACCGCTTGCATTGCATACCTGAACTTCATAATATGTGGCGCCAAAAGAATCATAGTGCTCTAAATGCGCCGGATTACAAACTTGGATTTTTGGTGTTTCTAATGCCACTGGCGTATAGTTATGCACCACCGAATTACTAGTACAAAGTGATTTTACACCATTATAAGAATGTCCACTTGCGTCAACCCCATAGGAAGGAACGTACAGAACAATCTGCATATTTCTTTTAAATCCAGTCAAAAATTTGTAGAAAGTTTCTTTTGCATTGACTTTTACAAGACCAGTTGAAGAATTAATGATTGAATTACTACTGTGAATCGTTGCAGATCCCAAATAACCATGATCAGAAGTAGTAGAAGTTGGATCTTGAATTGTATAGCTGTAATTTGTTGAATCCAAATAACGATACCCTGCAGGTGCAGTAAATGTTACATAGTCATCTGTCGGATCTTTTGGTGTTCCATTATCAGAGAATTTCAAGTCTGTAATCGTAGGTGCTGTATCTGCTTTTACATAAATAAAATTCAACGGAAAAACAAAAGATATGCATACAGCAAAAATTAAAAAAGCTTTAAATCTGTTTTTCATTTTATATCCCCCTGAATAAAAATACTATTATTATTATACACTTTATTACTCATAATAACATCAGGCATATAGATCGAGTTTTCATTTAAGCTTATATATTAAAATGCGGTAAGAGTGATGACATCACTTTTATCGCATTCTTTTCAATCACTTAATTCCATAGTTCTTACAGATAACTGCCCACTCTTTTCCAGCGGTAAAGCTATATAAAATATCTTTTCGAGTGGATCCATTCTTTATCAAGTTCAGCCAATAAGTCTTTCCTGAAGCATCTGCTTCTCGGTCAGAGATAGTCGTGTACAGAAGATCGACGTATTCAGAATCGCTGTATTTTTTATTAGTGAACTCTGTTCCCATGAAGAACTTCTCTGCTACTGCTGTACCGCTGATCTTGTTGCTATTCAACTGTGTAATCCAATAGGATGCACCTTCCTTTTCAGCGTCTCTGCCTAAGCACTTTGTGTACATACGCAATACAAAGTTGCCAATGCCATTGTCCATCTTACCATCCAATGAGCATGTCCACGTCTGGATTGTCCCACGTGCTGGAAGCACCGGCATATCGCCCACTTCAATTCCTGTATTGCTGCAAAGTGCTTTGAATTCTTTAGCCGTCAAGGAACCCATTAAGTACTTCTTCTCTTGTCTTTCCCTTTGTCATTAAATCTTCCCAATACTTCAAGCCATCCGCATCTGCATCTCTGCTGAAGATTGCCTTATAGAGATGTGTCAGGAAATGCTCATTACAGTAGTTCTTCGCTGTGAACTCTTTGCCAAAGACAAAGTAATCCACAACTTATGCACCAGTCTTCTTACCCGAGGATAATTGATCAAGCCAGTAATTCATACCATCATCGTCTGGATCGCGATCTAGTGTTGTGGCATACAGTGTCTTTACAAAAGCTTTTACTTTTTCAATATTTACATCTGTCTTAATTGTATATAAATTTGCTGCCGAGATCTGTTTTGCATCCCAGTTTTTGGCGACAATTGAGATTACATTGCCACTTACCATATATTCATCATCGATATACTGATATGGCTCTGTAACACTATATTCCTTAAGTTCTTTTCCTTCAGCATCCGTAATTGTAACTACATAAGAGGTTGCCCCAAACACAGCATCCCAGGAGAATCTCTGCCCGGTAAGAGAAACATTCTTTGGCGCTTTCAATTGTCTTGCAGTAAATGTCTTATCTATAACATTGCTGGTAAGCAGTGTTGTTGTAACCTTATCTTTTGTCTCCTTTAAGCTGACCGCATAATGTAAATCAAAACCAGATGCGTATTGGTTCAAGCCAGCAATATGGATCACAGAGAGACCTGTATCTGTATTGATGGCGATATTCTTTGTTGTAATATTTACTGTTCCTAAAACTTTCCCCTCAGCATCATAGGACACTAAAGAATAAGTAATTCCTGAAGCAGCTGGATCTCTGTACCCCTCTGGTGCTGTAAATGTCAAGGTATCATCAGAAGGATCATCTTTTACGGAATTCTCATTCCATTTCAAATCTGTAATCGCGCCAACAACGTATCTGCCTGTCTTTGGCGTTAAATTATACGTATCATTACTGGCAGTCACTTTAAATATATTTTTAACTGTTAAATATTTATTATCGAAAGGAATTTGATTTGTTTTTGAAGAAACAGACGCAAGCTTTGTTTTCTCTTCAGGACTATAAATATCAAGGACATACTTCTCAGCACCAAATACAGTATCAAAGACAACTTTCTTGTTCTCATAGATGCTGATATTCTTTGGCTCCGTCAATTCTGTTAATGGAAACGAATACTTTACAGTATTACTGTTGCCAAGTATTGCATTATCCTTGCTAAATAATTTTACAGTATAGCTATATTCGAAGCCATGTCCATACGTACCACTGTAGAAGAAGCTGACTGTTACCTTGCCATTAGCATCCATCGTAGCGTTATAGGGACCAATCCCATAAGTTGAATTACCCTCAGAAGCTAATCCATACGTATATTCTATTGAACTCAGGTCTCGGTAACCTTCCGGTGCTGTAAATGTTAGAGTATCATCCAAAGGATTGGCCTCTGTACCATTATTTTCCCATTTCAAGTCAGAAATCATATCTGTTTCTGCTTTTGCCTCAATTTTGAAAAAAGGCATTGCAAGGATAGCAATCATCATTGATATTGAAATTACGATACGTTTCATAAATGTGCATACGCCGGCCAAACTGAGCCACCTTATCCGGACTTTGAGAGCCACTGCGTCCGGTGACACAGAGCCAGGCAATCCGGCAATGAGAGCCACTCGCCCTGATATAGACTATAGTTGATGCCGTATGAGAATGTCATATGGTATTTTTCATATTAGGAGGAGGGCATTCGTATGCCTGAATATCTTGAGATCGCCAGGATGCGGTCTCACAATTTCAGCCAGCGCTCAATCGCCAGATCGTTGGCCCTCAGCCGCAACACCGTTTCAGAAGTGTTCACAGTCATGGATCAGAACCATCTAGACTATGACCGCATGCTTCAGATGACACCGCAACAGATTCTTGAACTATTCTCATCAAGGAAACCCGCACCGATTCTTTATGCACAGCCAGATTATAAGGAACTGGTCAAACAGTTAGCACAGCCAGGGATGACAATGCGGGTTCTTTGGGAAGAATATACGGACCAATGTATCCTAAATCATGAAGTGCCATATAAACACACACAATTCGAAGAGCACTTGTCGAAGTATCTGCACGAGAATAATTATTCGGAGGTCATCACTCATAAGGCAGGTGAACGATGCGAACTGGACTGGGTTGGGACAAGGCCGCAATGGATCAATCCAGAGACCGGGGAGATTGAACGCGGATGGATCTTCGTCGGTGTCCTTCCCTTCAGTGATTTCGGATATGCAGAGGCCACAGAAGATATGAAACAGAATTCCTGGATCTACTGCTGTGAGCACATGTATCAGTATTTTCAAGGCGTTCCACCACTCACTTCAATTGACAACCTTAAGACAGGGGTCATATCGCATCCTCTGGGAGATGAAGCTGTCTTGAATAAGAGCTTTGTATCGATGGCAGATTATTATCACACATCGATCTTTGCGGGCAATGTCCGCAGCCCCCATTCGAAACCGACGATTGAGAATTTTGTGAAAATCATTGAGACAAGCGTCATGACAAAGATGCGCAACAGCCAGTTCTTCAGCGTAGATGAATAAAACAAGCAGCTGCGCATCGAAGTAGAGAAGATCAATACACAGCCATTCCAACGGAAGCCTGGGACGCGCAGGAGCACATATGAAGAATTCGAAAGACATTTACTTCTTCCACTTCCTGCGGCTCCATATGAACCCTTCACCATCGCTCAGGCAAAGGTAATCAACACCTTTCATATCAGCTATAGGCGCAATTATTACAGTGTGCCATCTCATTCAGTCAAGATCGGTCAGACTGTCCAGCTCAGAATCTATGCTTACCACATTGAAGTCTATGACTTGATGACCAATCAGTGCTTGTGCCAGCACAAACTGTTCCCATCAGGCATCATCGGAAGATATGACACATACAAGGAACACATGCCAGCCAGTCCCTCTGGCGAATGGAGTAAGGACCGTTTCCTCACATGGGCACAGAAGACAGGGACAAACACATTTGAACTTGTTCAGAAAGTATTTGATCAAGGCAGACCGGAACAGGTCTATTATGCAAAGATCCATGCGATATTAAAAATGGCAGGTATTTACGGAGCCGATAAACTCGATCATGCCTGCCGCCGTTGTATTGATCTAGGAGTCAATCCAACAACCAAGAATATTAAAGCGCTAATCGAGACCGATGTACAATCAAATAACACAAGAACAGACATCTCAAGCCCGGAAACTGCATATCTGAGAGGCGATGATTACTATGACAGCCAGAAATGAATTGATTGAGAATGTTCTGCAGCAGATGCGGGAGATGCGGCTTTCTGCTATGGCAGACGAATTGACGGCGATTCTTTCTGACCCTATGGATCAGAAGATCACTACATATGAACTGCTCTCAAGAATCGTAGATGCGGAGTATGAAGATCGTTACAGCACACGGATCAAAAGCCTTGTCAAACATGCAAAATTTACCAATGAAACGGCAGCACTGGACGCCATCGAATATTCTCCGGACCGCGAGATCAATAAAAATCACATTGATCAGCTGCGTTCCAATGACTATATCCAAAGTCATCGCAATGTTATTGTTGGCGGACCAGCTGGTTCAGGCAAATCATTCATTCTTCAGGCCCTAGGCATCAATGCATGCAATGCCAGATATCACGTTCTCTACTTTGGCATGTATGACCTCATGACAGAATTTGCGCTTCACAATTCGCCAGAAAGGATGAACAAGTTCCTCAAGAAGCTTTCAAAACCTGAAGTATTGATCTTAGATGACTTTATGATGACGAACCTTGGTGATGAATTCCAGGACTATCTTCTGAAGCTCATAGATGAACGCCATGGCCGCGGGACAATCATCATTGGTTCCCAGTTGATGGAGGTCGAATGGAAACACAAGATCCAGGATCCTGCAATCGGTGAGGCAATCCTGGACAGACTGGTACACAATTCCTTCCATATCACTTTAAAAGGAAAATCCATGAGAGAAAAATATTAATCCAGAAGCACGAGCCACCCTAAACAGGGTGGCTCTATTCTCCGGATTCACTGGCTCTGAAAAACCGGAACAGTGGCCCTGAAACACCGGATGCTCTGGCTCTAAAACGCCGTCGTTTGCAATAAATGTCCCCCATTTGCATATGTTCTTGTAGAAAACATTATTTAATCTGCTTTATTTACTGTTTCTATTCTAATCGATTCAATGCAATTCTACAAACTCGGTTTCGATTAATATATTGCTTCAAATGGAAATCTGATATTTTCTTGAAAATAGTTTCTTTCTAACAACCAATTATTCATTCTCTGGTTACTATTTATTAATCAAATAATATCTTTTTTAACCTATTATGTTGTATTCTATAAACAGAACTTCTCTAGAGAATACAGTATGCAAATACAGAAACGCTTCATCATAGGTGCACTTGTAATAGCATCTCTGTTCAGTGGCACAATCAACAATGGCCGCTCTTTTGTGTATGCAGAGGACAGCACAATATCATCAAGCAGCAGTGACAGTGCTCTGTCCGATACTTTTGGTGACTACACCGTTAAGGTTCTTGATGATCTTCCGCAGGGTACAGAGCTCTCTGTATCCAATGTAGATTCAATTGAAAACATTACATCAGTACTTCAAGCAAAGAATACTGAGAATCAAACAATAATACCTTATTTTACCGCAAAACTAAGCTTCACCTTAAATGGTGAGACCTATCAGCCGGCAAAAGATACACGTCTTGAGATTACCGGTCCACTGGTCAGAGGTGAAGTGACAGGAAATCTCATCCTTTATCAAGGTACTTGTGCAGATGATATGACCGCAACCGATCCTGCTAAACTGACAATTGAAAAAACTGATTTCAGCTGGAATAACTCTCCGTTGCTTATGATTGTGGATAAAACAGACCAGCCAGTACAATTACCTGTCATGCCTGCACAATCCATAGAAAAACACTTCCCTGTAACAAATCCAGATACAGGAAAAGATATAGAACCAACCCTACAGTTAAAGGCTTCTGCCTCACAGGCACACGTTTCAAAATATATTAATCCAAATTTACCAGCACTGCGCAACCAATATCCTTATGGTACCTGCTGGGCATTTGCTTCAACTGCCTTAGTAGAGACTAGTGTCATTAACAGTGCTGGTACAAATGCTGCTACATTAGCAGAGAGTATTGACCTGTCCGAGCTCCATCTGGCTTATTTTACAAATAACATGAACGGTTATGACCCTCTTGGCCTGACCGTTGGAGATACCAGCCACAATACTTCAACAAATACAAATACTTATCTTGATTCTGGCGGTGACTATTCTGCCGCTATGAACACTCTTCTTAACTGGGTTGGTATGACAAATGAGACAATTGTTCCTTATGAAAATGCCTCGGCTGTATTAGCAAATGGCCTGACCAATGAGTATGAATATAGTAAAGACCAGTATCATATACAAGATGTATATTCCTTTGACCCAACAACAGAAGATGGAATTGCTATAGGAAAGGAATTCATTCAGGAAAATGGAAGCTTTGGAATTTCCTTCTATTTCAATTCCAGTGATTATAGTTCCACGAACAATGCTTACTACTGTCCGGCAGATACAGATAACAATCATGCGGTCGCCATTGTTGGCTGGGATGATGATTTTGCATCTTCGAACTTCAATGCAAAAGGAACCGTTCCTGAAAAGAATGGTGCTTGGCTTGTACGCAACAGCTGGTATAACCCATATTTTCCTGAATATAGTTATTATGGATATTTCTGGATTTCTTATTACGATAATTCGATTACGGAAGATGCTGTTTCCGTTCATGCAGAATTAGCTGATAACTATGATCATAATTACCATTATGATGGTGGTCTATACTCCTCTGCTGTCAAGGCAGAGAACAGTGAAACCAGTATTGCAAATGTATTTACCGCTAAAGGAAATTCCGGCAATGGAGAGCGTCTCAAAGCAGTTTATGTAGGATTGACATCACCAAATGTCAATTACACTGTAAAAATCTATAAGAATTTAACAGATTCTTCCAATCCTGAAAGTGGTACTCTTGTCTATCAAAATTCTGGTTCTACAGAAACGATTGGTGATTATACAATTCCATTAACAACACCTGTCACACTGCACGAAGATACCATTTTCTCCGTTGTCTTCGATCTTTCCTGTCCATCCAGTCAGGATTTATACTTTGAAACAGAAAATAATTTTGCCAACTCATTTTCAACTGTATCCTGTCCATCCGAAGGTGCTGCTGGAAGATCCTTTTACAAGCCAAACGGCACCTGGGTCGATTTCTACACTACCATGCAGAAACTGGGAACAGGAAATACAGATATTCGTGTCAGAGCTTTCACGAGTGATCTAGGCGAAAATCCAGTGATTGCTTTTGTAAAGAATTTATATTTAACTACATTGGACCGCCAGCCAGATACGGATGGATTGAACTATTGGGTAAATGAACTGTCTTCCGGAATGAAAACGGGTGCTCAAGTCACAAACAGTTTTGTGTTTGGAAAAGAATTTACAGCCAAGAACTACTGCAATGAACATTTCCTGACACATCTCTATAAGGCAATCTTCAGCAGAGATGCAGACACAGATGGGTTGAACTATTGGGAAGGCAAGATGAGTGCCGGCTTGACAAGAGAAGCCGTCCTGAATGGATTCCTCGGCGGGCAAGAATTTAAAACACTCTGCAGCAATGCGGGAATTGAAGTGGGATCTATGCCGGCATTTCCTACCCATAGCACGATTCAGACATGGATATGTCCAGAAGACGCTAAGATGGACAATGGCATTGGAAAGTTTGTACTGCGTATGTATACCACATGTTTAGCAAGAGATGCCGAAAAGGCGGGAACTGTCTATTGGATCAATCAATTGAACACCAACCAGATTGGCGGTACCGCGGTGGTTGAACAGTTCTTCATGGGTACCGAATTTACAAAGAAAAATATCAGTGACATCGAATACATGTATCGTCTATACCTCACAATTTTCAATCGAGATCCAGATACTTCGGGTATAAATTTCTGGGTGAATAAACTACAGAATGGCACAAGCAGAAAAGATGTCTTATATGGTTTTACAGGTGGAAAAGAGTGGGCGACTGTCTGTAAACAGTACGGTATCATCCAATAAAATATTACCATTCAGCGAAAACATCATATGTCTTTGCAACATATGATGTTTTCTTAATAGTATTATATTCTTATTGATATTTGCATCACTTAAACTGGAACATCCGCTGTGGATCAAAATTTGCCGGAAGGAAAGTGCTCAGTAATGCACAATAGTAATAAATAGATTCATCTGGGAATACTTCCTTTGCGCAATGGTTACATCCACTCGTTTCTACTTTATTACTCCCGCTCGACATTAGCAGCACCATATTGTTTCGCAAATGCCACTAACATGTTGGCACCTTCTATGCATCGAAGACTAGAATCTCTGCAAACAGCAGACTCGAAGAGTCACTTTATCGGCATTGATTGAGCCACTGTAGTCGTAGTGAATTGTGCACCCATCATTACTCAAACAGTGAGCCACCCTATTACAATGGAACTGTAGTAAACGTTAAATTGTACCCATCTATGAATTACCAATGCAATTGACAATACTAAATGCAGAGGTGATTGAAATGATAAAGATGAGTGACAATCCAGAATTGATCGCAAAGTGGAAAGCAATATGGAA
>Ga0268357_101120_pt1 | contig 21574 bp, 23 predicted proteins | sample BioMet10_FD_192466 | JGI IMG/M metagenome (GOLD analysis project Ga0268357, IMG submission 192466) | Sewage microbial communities from Oakland, California, United States - Biofuel 10 (Illumina Assembly) | ecosystem: Engineered > Wastewater > Sewage > Unclassified | place: USA: California... | reverse complement strand
GCATGCGACGTTGGTCGCAGTATGCTGGCCTGTCTGCCGGGATGGTGGAATTGGTAGACGCAGCGGACTCAAAATCCGCCGAGGGCAACCTCTTGCGAGTTCAAGTCTCGCTCCCGGTACCAAGTTAAATCAAGGGTTTGTGAAGATGGCTCAAGGCCGCTCACAAACCCTTTTTTGCGTCTTTTTGTCGTTTATCCCGCTCCTATCCCGCCCCTCTCAGGTTTGTTTTGTGTATTCCAGTGCTGGTCTAAGAACTATTTTGTTGACAAAATAGTTCTTAGACCATAGCTTTGACCCATGGCAAAAACTAAACACAAAATAGCATTCGCTTACCAGCTCCTGGAAACGTGGCTCAATCTTAATGAGCCTATTGAATCCATTATTCAAATTTCTGGTTTTGAGCCTTCTCCACTTTTTGCTCTGGGATGCCCCAATATAGCTGTAAGGGGATTGGCGAATACGCGACTTTGCTTGTCAGAGGATGACCGTAGGGGCGCCTTCTTGAAGTGCAAAAAACCTTATGGCTACCAAAAATTTTGCGCAGTATATGTGATACCTGGCGAGAAGAAATTTGAACTTGGAAGGGATATTCTTGAAAGATGTAGGAAGCGACATGAGTTCTTTTTCTCATGGGCCATCAGAAATTGTAGTCTTCCACAGCAAGATTTTAATAATATTGTTGAACAGAATCATTCCATTGGATTTCGAGTGGAAGGCTTGCATGCTATTCCGTCCGTGCTGGCGATTTCGTCTCCGATGAGTATTCAAGAGTATATAGAAGTAAATTACATTTTGACGCCAGCTTGGGATATTTCTAATCGGCTTTTCTTGTTAATGAGAATCTGTCCAATCTGTGGAAGAATTTTTTATGGAAAAACTCAAAAAGCAGTATTTTGTTCCACAAAATGTAGATTGCTAGATTATAGGCAGAAAAAAAGAACATAAAAAACCCGGCATCCATGAAGAGAGGCCGGGCTTGCGCAGGGGAAACCGCGCCAACGGTTTCGGCCTGACTGACGTATCAAGCTCAGTTTGCCACATCCCCTTTTCTTTCGCAAGCCTCCTCCAAACACTGGTCGCCTGACATATTGGCGTCTTTAACATGTGCCTGAATTTAAGGCGCATCTCGCTTCACGTGCAAAAATGGTGTGGCTTATGACTACTATGCTAATTGAACAATACTATGCAACATTGCCTGAATCATTTCCAGGAAAGATGATTGACTGCTTGACAAGTAATGTATTGCGTTGGCGTACGATTCAGAATCGTAGATCACGCGGAGAAATTCCCGCTCAATGCTTCATTAAAGTATCGCCTCGTAAGGTTATTATTTTGCGCGATGCTTTTTTGAAATGGCTTGATGCGGACATGAAACGTGCCAATCGTTAGTACAAGATCTATTAAAACTGCAAATGAAAATTTTTAAGCTTGGGAGGCAGGTTCATGCCTGCCTCCCTTGGAGGAATTATGTTCCAATATACTCCGCGTTATCCAAAGGCATTCGGTCATCCTGCCTGGAAGCTGTATGGCTCTGTGAATGATGTGCTTCAACAGGACTTGCTCTGGCGTAAAGTCCAGACAGACCCAGCCCTTGTGGCAAGTTTTGCAAAGTTGCTTGATCCTGAAGTAAGGCAAGAAGGCGAAGATATTTTTCTGTCTGATAATACTGCTATTTCCTTGCATCCTGAAAGCTGCGGCGCATATTCTACCCCAAGAAATCGGTTGTTGAATCGGCTGCACGGAAACAGTGAAGATAAAAAATTCATTACCGAGGCAGAAGGATATTCGGCATTGGGCGGATTTTACCTTGGGCCGCTTTTTCGACAGAAAAAAGGGTGGCTTCCCGAAAATGTATATTCGAATATCATCAGGGAAATAGGGTTACTTCTGGCCCAAGAAGATCGTTATCTGTTCAATCGAAAGGCATGTCACAACAGCGTATTGATGACGGACAGAGACAAGCAGCATGCGCAACAGGCCATCAAAGATTTTCCGATAGATTTTGGATTCAAAAAATTTAGAGTATATTGGTACTCTACAGAGAATGGCAGTACAGCTTTCGGTGTTGTGCATTTTTTTGATGAATCAGGAATGATTGCCAAGCTTCCCATATCGGCATGGCAGTATGCTGGTAACTCTGCCTATAATATTGTTTTTGATTTGCTTCACCCCGCCAATAAAATTCCTCTTTATAATCTAAATGATATTGTGCGACTTAGACCGAATTCTCAATATGTCCTCATATGTTCAAGCGAAACGATGTGCGAGACTATCAAGCAGGGTTACGCATTGATATCCCAATTGCTACCGATAACGACATATAGTTCAATTGAAATAAGCGATTGGGCATCCTTGGGTTCACTGATTCCGCTTATTTTCCCAGACAACACTGCTGCCGGATGTTGTCAGGCTTTTGAGGTATTCTTGGCACTGAAGACACATGGGTTGTCTCCATATTTTTTTAAGCGGCATAAAATAAATAACATTTCTCGTTTCACTCAAGACATATCTGCGATAACCCGACAGGACGGTGAGTGCAGTCTTCCTGAGTTTGCCGAACATTGCCGTCGTGAATTTGGCGTTGAGCCTCCCCGAGGAATTTTACCCCAAGGGCAGCCTTTGCTGGAATTGCCCGGCAGCGAAAACGAACCAGAAATGCTTCTGGAAGGGCTACTGCGGCTTGGTGATCAGATGACGATATTTGCATGGCGTGGTGTAGGAAAGAGTCTGTTTGCTTTGCTATTGGCGCTGTGTTTCGCCAATGGGTACAAGGCTCTTGGCGGGAAAGTATGCCCATCGCGGAAATACCGTGTCTTGATAATTGATGCAGAGTTGCCCGCAGACAGCCTGAAAAACCGTGCTCGCTCAATTGCCGAAGGACTTGGTTTGCCAGAGAGTGCCGCGAATGAACTTATAGTCCGTTCATTCGTGATTGAAAATAAAGATATACGGTTGGACACCGAAGCTGGTTGGGAAGACTTGCTGCTTGACCTTGAACAAGCCGATATAATTATTGTGGATAGCCTCTTCAAAGTATTTCCTACGAGTATGTCAACAGGGATTTCCAATGCAGCCGCGCCCAATATGTTCTATGACTGGTGTAGAAAGAATGGAAAAACTGCAATTGTTGTAGATCATCAAGGTAAAAAGGGCGATACAGCATATGGAACAATGGGGAAAGAGATTGCTTTAGACGTTGTTCTTCAGCTGAAGAGTGGTAAATGTGGAATTGAAGTAATAGCAACAAAAAATCGTAATTTTGAATCTGGTGAACATTGCTGGACTAATTACACGATTAAGAACGAAGCTAGCGGGATGGTCTTTGACGTCTGCCAGAGATCTTTGATTCATTCCGATTCAGGCCTGCCTTGCCCTGATAGTGAAAAATCAGAAGATGTGGACGGAGATATGCCGGTTGTTAGCGTGCCGACTATTGATCAAGCCATAGTCGATTATGTCAAAGAGAATCCTACACATGGGCAGAAGGAAGTGTGTGCTGCTGTTGTCGATATGGGCATATGTAAAAGGGCTGCTGCTTACAACCATTACAGGGCACTAAGGGAAAACGGCATGTTTGCTGATCCAATGGAAAATAACCCTAGTGTGCAATTGGATGATGATACATGTTAATCCCTGTACAGCGCGGTGCGATATGTTAGTGAAGATTGACCAGTCAGTGGTTGGTGGTTTTTTCCCCTTCTACCTATGCTCTGAAAGTCAATCTTACTTAGCTGGCTAGGCATATTTTTACTGTCCATCTATCTACAGGCTACTCCCCCTTAAGGGGGAGTAGCCTGTAGATAGATGGACAAAACAATTGTCAACCCTTCTGATAACGATTTGTTGTCATTAGTTTGTATAAGTAAACTTTATCGCAATAATGTTATGTGAAAGTTATCAGCATCTTTCAGAAGTAAATTTTTTTATATTCGGTATAGTGCGTACTTGTCTATCCCGGTTTTAGTAGTGTCTTAATAATAATCATAAAATAGCTATTTGCTGCGAATAATAAATGCAACATGCAGAATAAATTATAAGCACAACATTAATGCCATTTGTATGTTCATTAGCCATAGAAGTAATAACTACGACAGAGTTAAAGCAAACTAAAGGAGATGGTCATGGCAAAAGACACCACGACTGGGAGAAAATACAGGGGCTACACAATCAACAATGGTCAAGATGGCAACCTTCATTGCCATACGAAAACATTAGACCAGATCATAGACACTGTTGAACTCATGGCAGCCAAACACTCAAAGGTGTTTTCAGTACGCCTTGACATTCAGAACACAGCAACTGGTCGTATCGGGAACAATGGGCAAGAGATTGACTATGCACTCGACAGCAAGGACATGACCAGGATTATTGAAAGTGCAACACGTACTCTAAACTCAAAGTCAAAGAATGGGAAAAATGATCCTGATGTGCATTGGGTATGGACAGCAGAAAAGACCTCACCAGATGACAAACCACACTTTCATGTAAATGCGTTTGTCAACGGCAATGCAATTCAAAACGGCTATTCCGTTAAAGAAGCTGTGAGTAGGGCAGTCAAAAACAAACTGCAAAACGCAAATAACATGCCCAATGAAAGCTATGAGGGATTGGTTAACTTTTCAAGCAGTAATGGAGCCAAGGGGAAGCTCATAGAGCGTAATTCCCCTGAAGCCGAAGATCAGATCAATGACGTAGTCTTTGCTGGTAGCTATTTGGCTAAAGTTCGCACCAAGGAATTCAATCCCAAGGGATCAAGGGTATCCTCATGCACGAGGATACCTCGAAAATGATGATGCGAGTTGCGGAGGTAGTGGTATCCTCCAGACCTCTCGAATAAGCCTTTATGTTCGCAGGACATCGGGGTCCTGGTTTGTGTTGACTTTTTTTGTCAATCATCCCTACGCTAATTAAAAGGCCTGCTCGCAGACTTTATTGGTTGTTTTGGTGACTTCGGAGTTCCGAAGTGTGAAATAGTAAAAAAATACGAGGTGTTACTGTGTCTCTTGATCCGCCCAAGGTATCGACAAGTGCTCAATCTGTCCCCCAGAACACTGTGGGTGTTAGCTCAAAGATCGAGATGCTCAAGATATCAGAGATATCCCCTGATAATAATCAGCCCCGGCGCTATTTTGATAAACAGCAACTTGAAGAGTTGAAAGGCTCTATTAGTGTTAATGGAATTATTACTCCGATTCTATACCGGGTTGATGGCGATAAAAAAATAATAGTCTCGGGTGAGCGCAGATACAAGGCAGCATCAGAAATTGGTCTTGAAGAATTGCCAGCTCAGTTGGTATCTGGAGATTACAGGGTCATTGCTTTGACCGAAAATTTGCAGCGCAATTCTCTTCTGCCCATGGAAGAAGCACGAGCCATCCAGGATATCATCAATGCATCTGGTTTAGCTCAACAAAACGTTGCAGTTCAATTGGGCAAGGCAGAAAGTACTATCTCTGAAATACTCAAGCTCAATAGCCTCCCATCTGGCATACAAGACGCGGCTATTACGAGTCCCCTTTGGTCGCGCAATAAACTGCTTAAACTTTCAAAATTAAAAGATGATAAGCAGCAAGCTGAATTCAAAAAGATGCTAGAGGCCATCGAAAAGAAGGAAGCAGCCAAAAAGTCGCGAGATTCTAGTTCTGGTGAAGCAGGGCAGAGTCCTACTGCCCAACCGCCAAATATGTCCCAAATGGACCGTAGATTGAACGTATTCAAAGGTCATGTCCAAAAGTTGCGCGATAGAATCAAGAAAGATGTAGAAAAAATAACGGATGCTCGTTTTAGAGAAGGCATTGAAAAGGAGATACGAGCTCTACTGGATGAAGTCTCTGCCTATCAGAAAGGCAAATCCGAAGAGAATTAACTGTTTCACTCAAAATATTTGAGGGTGTTGCTTTACTGGCAACACCCTTTTTTTATTTTATTATCTGCTTATTATATGCATTCCCACACCAACCCTTATCAGCCCAACAGGCAGGAGAACACATGCAACAATACTGGCAACGCAATTTTGAGCGTTCTGAAAGACTAATAAACCATGGCATCGGCACAGAAGCATTTTTTAGAACCATAGAACAGGAATTGCCGCCCGTGGTCTCAAGAGCAGAGCTAGCGAAGGCAACAGGAGGGCTGATTTCAGCAAAAACGCTGTCCAATGAAGACGCTTTGCACAAAGGCCCCGCAGAGCGTGTACGGGCAGGGTCAAAGATTGGCTACCCCCGCGCCTCAGTCATGGCGTATATTCGGAAAAAATTTAAACTATTATGAAAAAATTTGAGGTTATTTTGTACGGTTTTACCCCTCGCAGTGCCAATCAGCCTGCTTCTGACAAGCAACTTTGCTATGCCTATGGCCTCGCGGAGCGGCAGGGCCTAGACGCTGAAGCGCTTTGCTCAATACACTTCAGTAAAGAATTTGCTGAGATGACAGCAAATGAGGCCAGCCAGCTTATTGATCTGCTAAGGGTGTGAAAGGAGTTGAGGGGCGCATACCAATGTTTGATGCAACATCCCTAGTCTGGCCTTGGCTTCATCGCCCCCGAACCGAATAATTGTAGTCCCAGTAACGTTGCCACGCCCCGCCATGCGGCACGCCTGAAACAACAACGCAACTTTCTGGCTGGTTCACTGCTCGACAGAACCCCTCGCTGATTTCCGGGGGTATGGTCGCATCCGTGCGGCTGCTTAAATGCCGCTGGGGCAAGTGCTGCAGCGATGGAGCCACCGCCTTAGGGTTCAAAGTTTCTGCAAGCTAGCTCACGCCCTGCAGGTTTGCCCAAGCATCAATATCAAGATTGCCTGCAACTGTTCCCAGAAAGGTCACATCCTGCCTCATGGCAGCAAGTAGTGCCGCAGCCCCGCCACCGTCAGAAAACCCGACCATTATGCCTCGTTTGCTCCAAAGATTCTTGCTAATGATTAGAGCAGGCTCTAGTCTGCAAAAAAAATCGATTGCGTTCGAAACTCGGGGCTTGATAATGGTACTGACAAAAAAATCAATAGACTCTACTGAGAAAGAAATATATGACTGAAAATATTCATAATACACTAATACAGTCCATCCAGGCTGTTGAAGGTCTCTATTACCGCCTGATTCTACTGGTAGGCAAAACCGGTTCAGGCAAGACAAGAGTTCTTCGAAAATTGGCCGAGACTGTCGGCTCATCCGTCGTCAACGTCAATCTGGCGCTTTCCAGCGAACTCTTGGAGCTGACGGCAAAGCAGAGGTCGCTTCGGTTGCCGGGCATCCTCGATCAGATCGCGGATCAGGCTCAAGCACCGGTGGTGCTGGATAATCTCGAGATCCTCTTCGACAAGGATCTCCAGCAGGACCCCTTGCGCCTGCTGCAGTCCATTTCGAGAAATCGGGCCGTGGTGGCTTCGTGGAACGGAATCATGAATTCCGGGAGGCTTTTGTACGCCGAAAACGGCCATCCCGAGTACCGCAGCTATGACTCGGTCGATGCGCTGATTGTGGGCATGGATGGTACAGACACGGTCGATTCGGCAAAAAACAATAGAGAGGCAGGGCAAGCATGAAATACGGAGACCTTATCCAGTTCGACCCGATTGAGTCGGTCGTTCAATTACGAGACGCGGACAAATCCAGCGCCGCGCACACACTCGTAAACACCTATGTCATTTCCGAGGAAATGGCCGAACGGCTCACGCAGCTTGTCATTCCTCAGATGCAGTTCGACCAGCCGGTCGACAACAAAGGCCTGCTGGTCGTCGGTAACTACGGCACCGGTAAGTCGCACTTGATGTCGGTGGTCTCCAGTCTTGCCGCAGACGCCTCCCTGCTGGAAGGGCTGAACCACTCCGGTGTCCGCGACGCAGCCTCTCAGATCGCCGGTCGGTTCAAGGTCATCCGTACCGAAATCGGAGCCACCACCATGTCCCTGCGCGACATCCTAGTGGCCGAACTGGAAGAACATCTCGAAAAACTCGGCGTGGAGTATGTGTTCCCCGAAGCCGGGACCATTACCAGCCACAAACGGGCCTTCGAGGACATGATGGCCAAGTTTGGCGAGATCTTCCCCGAACACGGACTGCTGCTTGTGGTCGACGAGCTGCTCGACTACTTGCGCACCCGCAAGGACCAGGAGCTGATCCTCGACCTCAACTTCCTCCGCGAGGTCGGCGAGGTCTGCAAGGACCTGCGCTTCCGCTTCATGGCCGGTGTCCAGGAAGCCATTTTCGATAGCCCGCGCTTCGCCTTTGTCGCCGACAGCATCCGCCGGGTGAAGGACCGCTTCGAGCAGATCCTCATTGCCCGTAGCGACGTCAAATTCGTTGTGGCCGAGCGTCTGCTTAAGAAGACCACAGAGCAACAGGCCAAGATCCGCGACTACCTGATGCCCTTTGCCAAATACTATGGCGGCCTCAACGAGCGCATGGACGAGTTCGTCCGGCTCTTTCCCGTGCATCCCGATTACATCGACACCTTCGAGCGGGTTACCGTGGTGGAAAAACGCGAGGTGCTCAAAACCCTGTCCATAGGTATGAAGGGCATTCTCGGTAAGGACGTGCCGCAGGACGAGCCTGGCCTGATCGCCTTCGACAGCTACTGGAACACGCTCAAGCAGAACGCCTCGTTCCGCGCCATTCCCGAGATCCGGGCGGTCATCGATTGCAGCCAGGTGCTGGAATCCCGCATCGAGAACGCCATCACCCGTAAGCAATACAAGCCGATGGCGCTGCGCCTCATCCATGCGCTGTCCGTCCACCGCCTCACCACCGGCGACATCTATGCTCCCATGGGCGCATCCGCCGAGGAGCTGCGCGACCGCCTCTGTCTTTTCGATCCGCTGATCGCCGAGCTGGGCAGCGACGAACCGGATAAGGACTTGCAGACCCATGTGGAAACGGTCCTGCGCGAGATCCACAAAACGGTCAGCGGCCAGTTCATCTCCTTCAATGCCGACAACCGCCAGTTCTATCTCGACCTGAAGAAGACCGACGACTTCGACGCCCTGATCGACAAGCGGGCCGAAAGCCTGGGCCAGGCCCAGCTCGACCGTTTCTATTACGAGGCGCTCAAGCGGGTCATGGAATGCCAGGATGCCACCTACGTGACCGGCTACAAGATCTGGCAGCACGAACTGGTCTGGCAGGAGCACAAGGCCGCCCGCACAGGCTACCTCTTTTTCGGCGCTCCCAACGAGCGCTCTACCGCCGTGCCGCAGCGGGACTTCTACCTCTACTTCATCCAGCCCAACGATCCGCCGCGCTTCAAGGACGACAAGGTCAACGACGAGGTCTTTTTCCGCCTGAAAGGCACCGACGAGGAATTCCAGACCGCGCTGAAGAGTTACGCGGCAGCCCTGGATCTTGCCGCCACCTCCTCGGGCCACGCCAAGGCCACCTATGAATCGAAGGCCAACGGTTTCCTGAAGAAGCTGGTCCAGTGGCTGCAGAAGCACATGAGCGATGCCTTCGAGGTCACTTATCAGGGCCGCGCCAAGTCCATGACCGAATGGGCCAAGGGCAAATCCATCCGCGATCTGTCCGGTCTGTCGCCCCACGAGACTATCAATTTCCGTGACCTGGTGAACACCATTGCCGGTGTCTGCCTGGCACCGAACTTCGAGAACCAGGCCCCGGACTACCCGTTCTTCTCGGTCCTGATCACCGGCAACAACCGCGCCCAGGCCGCGCAGGACGCCCTGCGAGCCATTGCCGGGCAGAACCGTACCAAACAGGCCACCGCCGTGCTGGACGCCCTGGAGCTGCTCGACGGCGAGAAAATCACCCCCAACAAATCGAAGTACACCACGTTCATCCTCGATGCCGTCAAGGGCAAGGGCCACGGCCAGGTGGTCAACCGCAGCGAGATCATTCAGGACGACCACGGGCTGGAATACATGAACCCCGGCGGTGGTCGGCTTGAGCCGGAATGGGTGGCGGTCATCCTGGCTTCGCTGGTCTATTCCGGCGACATCGTGCTCGCCATTCCGGGCAAAAAGTTTGACGCCACCGGACTACAGCAGCTTGCTGCGACCGGCATGGACGAGCTGGTCCGCTTCAAGCACCTGGAGCAGCCCAAGGAATGGAACCTGCCCGCGCTCAAAGCGCTGTTCGAACTGCTCGGCATGACGCCGGGCATGGCCCAGCTCGTCACCCAGGGCAAGGACGAGCCGGTGCAGAACCTGCAACAAGCGGTGGGCAAGATCGTCAAGCGCATCGTCATGACCCAGCAGACCCTGCGCGAAGGGCTCTCCTTCTGGGGCCTGGACCTGCTCGCGGGAACCGACCTAGCCAGCCAGGCCAGCGGGCTGGACGAGGCCAAGGGCTTCTTTGAATCGCTCCAGGCCTACTCCTCGCCGGGTAAGCTGAAAAACTTCCGCTACAGCGCTCCCGAAGTGCTGGCGCACGAAAAGGCCGTGAAGGCCCTAGATGAGCTGGACGCCCTGCGCGAGTTCATCATGGACCACAGCCCGACGGCGTCCTGGCTCTCCACCGCCGAGGCGGTGCTGCCCGCCGAGCATGACGGGGTGGATCGCATGAAGACCACCCGGCAGGATGGGCTGGATGCCCTCAAGCAGGCCGACCTGACCGAGCTGGCGCAGCGCTTGTCTTCCGGAGTGTCTCATATATGCTCCTTGGGATGCGCAGACGGCGGCGTCAGCGCAATGGGCTTTCCACTGTGTGTCAGTGGTGCTGACTATTGAACATGTTGGCGGTTGTGCAGCGATGATTACGCTCACAAAAACCGTAAAGTGCGGGCAAGATTACCCGGCGTGTCGGCATATATATTCCAGTAGAGCCACGGCGTTGTTATGCTTGTCGTCCTTTGCGGCGTGTAGCAGTGTCACCAACTGATGCTCCGCCAACGTGCGCAGCTGCGCTACCGCATCCGGGGCATGGCTCAACTCCACGAAGTAGCGCTCTCGAAATGTCGTCCATTTTGCAGGGTCGTGGGCAAACCATTTGCGCAGCTCCGTAGAGGGGGCAATTTCCTTGAGCCAGAGCTCCACACGGGCTTCTTCCTTTGTCATGCCGCGCGGCCAGATGCGGTCCACCAGAATGCGCAGGCCGTCTGCGGCCAAGGGTTGGTCGTAGATGCGTTTGAGGGCAAAACTCATAGATACTCCTTCAATGCCAGTTACAGGCTAACCTGTTTACTTTGAAAGAGCCGCGCCACCAATGGCAGTGTTGCCAGATATATAAAACTCAGGGGGAGCGGACGAGAAGCCTTTTGCGTATTCCTACCCCATCATGCAAAATGCACTGCAAAAATTAGACGGCAGAGAGCACGAGGCTCAGTAGCGCCACATAGTGCAGTAGCCATGCGTGGGGCATACAGGCGTGGTGAATAACGAGCGCAGCAGCGTGGGCATAAAGAAATCGAAGGGATATAGCATAGCCTGCTGCACGGTTGCGGTGAAGAGTGAGCAACGCCCAATACCCATCACTTCCAGACAAAACACTATAACTTAAGTAACTTGTATAAAAAATCTGCAAAGGGATGCGAAAACAGTGCGACGATATGAACATGATGATGTTGGCTGAAGCACGCCCATGGACGCCAGAGCCAGCATGACCACGTTCGTCTCCTTCCGCGCAGTCGCTCAAAGGTGAAGGGCACGTGAAGATTAGCAATTTTCCTGTCTTATCATACGCCATCTTCACGCAGGTACTGCGGTACAGTTATGTTGTCCGTACCTGTTCCTCCAAACTTATCGCCTTGGGAAAAAGAATGTTGTTTTCCAGAAAGATATGCTCGTGAAGATCAGCTTCAAGTTGTTGCAGACCATCGTACAGGGCCCTGAATGAGGTGCAGAAGTCCGGCAGCACTGCGTAGTTCTGTGTGGTCTTGCGCAGGGCCTCCAGCAACCTACCCGCCCCTTCGTGTTCATAAATCATCTGGCCTATGGGATTACGCACCGAGCCGCAGTGCGATTGGGCGGGGGGGCCGCCAGCGGTCTGTTGTTCCAGTGCGCAAATAAGGGGGAAGAGAATGTTTTCCTCTTTGGGCAGATGCCCCAGCAGCTCCTGGCGCAGGGGCTCAAAGCTGCGGGCTACTTCGGTCAGCATGGCACCGTGCCGCTCGGCATGGGCCTTGCGTGCCTTGTCCAAGAGCTCCTGAAGATGGGGGAGAGTGCTGTACAGGTAGGCATGGTGCGTATCCACAATGTGGCGACACAATTCGCAGGGGAGAACGGCGCGCCAGTCTTTTTGTGGTGCGCGCAGGGGCAGGGGGCGTTCCAGAGCCTTGTGCAGCTCCTGCACAACATTTTCCACAGGGTGGGCGATGGCAAGTGCGGCATCCCGCAAGGGCTTTTGCCCGCCGCAGCAGGTATCTATGCCCATGGTCTCTAAAGCTTCACGCAATCGTGTGTCGGCCAGTGCAATGTCGCTGACCTTCATGTCGGCTGTGATGTTCATGGTACGCCTCCAAGAAATTAACTGGTTGGAGTGTTTTCACACCAAGGGGAACGCCCTGCGCCAGCTATTGCGCGGTATTTTGCAAAAACTGCCGGGCGTGTGCTCCTACTTTTTCACGAACGTAAAGAAGTGCACATAGACCTGTTTTCACATACCGGTGGCTTACCTCTGCCGCAAGACGTTCTTCCCGACGGTTTGTCGTGGCTGTTTCGAAAATCTGGGCGGCATTGTCCAAAAATGGGTTTCTCCAGCGGTAATACATGCTCTGAGTGATTGATATTAATGCTTCCCGGCTATGGATATATAACTATCGTCAGAATTTCGAATAGTTATGATACAAAAAAGTTGCAAAAAGCATCGCGCCTCAAGGAGATTTTGAACATAAGCCATGCTACAACATTTTTCTCTCAAATTCTATTTATGAATCCCAGACATTTTTTCAAAAACTAAAAGAGCAGTATAAAACCGGACGTTCGCTCCATCAGTTTGGTTTCAAAGAGCAGTTTACGGTAATGGTCTTTATCCGACCTGCAGCAAGGTGCTGCAACGCGATATGTTCGGCATGTATCAAACTGTCATGCCCAAAAGTGCGGGGTATGCGCTTCCTTGACCCTGCAAAAAAACCAGTGCTCTCGTGCTACAGCTGGGGCTTGCAAAATGCCTCTTCGCTCCGAATACGGATGGGCAACAGAGCCGCCTCAGTCATCCTGCACCAGTTTGCCGTCCCGGAGGTAAAATGTTTGATCAAAACGATCAAAAATTTTTTCATCGTGGGTTACAACCAATACCGTGGCGTTTTGCTCTGCGGCTACTTTGCGAAACAAATCCATCACAACGCCAGCGCGTTCTGAATCTAGGGCAGCGGTGGGTTCGTCAGCGAGAATAATTCGGGGCTTGTTGGCCAATGCCCGGGCAATGGCGACCCGCTGGGCTTCTCCGCCAGAAAGCCGTGACGGCGCCGTTTCACTTCTGTGCTCAACCTGCAGATATTTTAACAAATCCATCGCGCGTTGGCGGGCTGCATCTGGTGAAACTTTGGCAAGTTCTAAAACAATGGCAATGTTTTCAGCGGCATTTAAAAAAGGCAGCAGATTGTGAAACTGGAATATAAAACCAATGCTGTCCAACCGCAGACGGCGTAAATCCTTCTGCCGCCATCCCCCGTCATAAACAAGCTGTCCATCGAGTTCCATGCGCCCGCTGCTTGGCTCCAGGATGCACCCAATGATATTGAGCAGGGTACTTTTGCCGGAACCGCTCGGGCCAAGCAATCCAACAACCTCACCCGGATACACCTGCAACGAAATTTGCTTTAGGGCGTCAACTTGCGCATCGCCCTGCCCAAATGATTTTGAAAGGTTCTGAATGTTGACCAGCGGCATTCTGTGGTTGGACATATTCTATCCTCCCAAAGCTACGGCAGGCTCAATTTTCAGCGCAAGGCGCACACCCATGCCACTGGCAAGCACACATAAAATCAGCACTGCGCAGGCCAAAGACAATCCGTCCTCTGGCATAAGGATTACCTGCCGGGGAAAATAGTTCTTGGTAAGCCTGATAAGCAAGGCTCCCAAGGAAAAACCGATCACAGCCATGGCTACAGCTTCCTGAACAATAAGCCCAACAATGATGCTGTCTGGAGCGCCAATCAATTTGAGCGTGGCTATCTCGCGCCTTTTATCCATGGTCATGGTATAAATAAGAAGTGAAATGATGACGGAAGAAACGGCAAGCAACACGACAGTGAAAAGCCCGATCTGGCGGCGAGATTTGTCGACCACCGATTTTATCAAGATATCCTCCTGAATTGACTGGCTTAACCCCGTGAGATGTTTCCAGCGGCTAACGGACTGCACGACCCTCTCTGGATTTGCTCCTGTCGCAACTTTAACAACCACCGCGTTGATGATATCCCTGCTGGCTGGCGCGGTGCCACGCTCGGCTTCCCGCCGCGCAACCGGGGGCTCCAGTTCAAATTGCAGGCGTTGCGCGTCCTGCAACGTAATATAGGCCACAGGGTCACCGCCCGAAGAAACCTGGTTTTGGGTCAACCCCACCACAACAAACGTGTTTCGCCCCAAGCGAACCTCTTCGCCCAAACTTAGCCCGCTCTTGATGTCAGCCAACATTTCATAGTGACCACGGGTTATAAAACGCCCCGCGATTGTATTCGCGGGTTCTCCTGGTCTCCCTGGCTCATATCCCACCATGTAAAGCCTGATCTTTTTTTCGTTGTGCGTAGTTTCAACTGATTGATAGGTTATAGAGCCTGATGCGGCCACCGTAGACAGGCTGGCAATTATTTCCCTGGTATCACCAGGTATTCTTGACGATTCAGCGAAAGGACCTTTTTTTCCAGCCTCCACTACCCACAGATCGGCCTCAGGCGCTCTGGACAAAGACAACGCTTCTTCAACCAGGCCGCGATAAATGCCGACCATCGATAGCACAAGACCCAAAAGCAGGCTGAGCCCCAGGCACGTCAGCGAGAATCTCCCCAAATTGTGCCGGATATCATGCGCCGCCAGATTCATGGAATGCTCCGTGGCAGTATTACCGCTCTACGGCCTTGCCGTAAGCTGGGCGACGGAGTAGCAACTACCTGGCTTGCTTCGGGCAATCCCTGGATCACCGGCAGAGAGCCTTCAAGCGTGCCTTGCCCAAAGCTCAATCGGCGCAGATGGAGTGTGCCGTTCTCCAACGTCCAAACCTCTCCACTGTTACCATTCCGCTCAGAAATCTGGGTTTCCGGAACCAGCACCACGTCATTCAAAAGATCAGTTGAAATGACCACCTCGGCCTGCTCGCCCAGGTGAAAATCACGCGGGCAATTCCCCCAGGTCACGTAAATACGCCGTTCTTCGCCTATTCTGTCACTTTCCAGATCCACCCGCGCGACCCTGCCGACAAATCGCTGCCCAGGAAGGGACCGTAGGCGAACCTCAGCCGGCTGACCAACCTCTATATGTCCAGCCTTTGCCTCGTCGACAAAGGCGCGAACCCATACCGAGCAGGGATCCACCAGCGTGAAAGCTGGTTCCCCGGTTTGCAGCATTGTGCCCATTTCAGCGTGACGGCTTATGATCATGGCGTCATACGGTGCCGTTAGAAAATGCTGAGACAGCACTTCCTTTGATAAACTGACTTGAACCTCTGCATCCCTTAAACTTGCGGCGGCTGCTGCAACCTCAGCTCCAGCCAAATCCACTTCGGCTTCAGCTGTTTTGGTTGTGGCAAGCGATACCTCAACTTCTTCAACTGTGACCGCGTTTTGTTGTTTCAACATATGGCGGCGATTGCTTTGTTGCTGCTTCAACGCAAGGTTAATGCGCGATTTTTGAAAATTGGCCTTCGCAATATTTAGGTTGGCTCTGGCCTTTTCCAGGTTTGCCAAAGCCTTGGCCACCTGATTTTCTTGTTCCACGTTGTCCAGAACAGCCAGAACCTGGCCCTTCTTTACAACATCGCCGTGGTCAGCCTTTAATTCACGCAGAATCCCGTTTACCTTGAACCCCACGTTTGATTTGACTTTCGCCTCCACCGTTCCAAGGCCAAATACCTGAATTTGCGCCTCTGGAATCGGTTCAATGACCTGGACAGCAACGGGGTGAAAATACATGTAACTCGGCACGACAACGGCAATTATGCCAATAAATGCCGTTGATAGAATCATTCTGTTAAATTTGGGCATGAATTATTCCTTTGCCTGTCAGCATGCCCCGTGCATGCCATGTAGCAAAATTTCCAGAAGCCGACGGCTTTCTGTTGCAAGGTCAAAAGTGCGGCCGCCGAGCGACCACCGCGTGGCAAGACCTGATGCCAAGGTTAAAAGGAGACTGGCTATTTCCTGTGGGGTAAACACGCAAGACAAATCGCGATCTATCTGAGCTTGTCTGGATAGTTCGGCCAATAAATTATTAAAGTCGGAGGCCATCGAGTTAAAAGCCTGACGCAATAAATCATTTTGTGCATGCAACTCGCGTGAGAATATGAGGGAATGCAGCGCTGGTGTATGTTGAACAAACTCTAAATGCGCGCCAATGACTTTTTTTATTTTTTCAAAAGCGCTTACTTCTGTTTTACAGGCTTCTTCCCAACGTTTTTTTGCTTCTGTTATCAGCCACTCAGCCACCGCAAGCCAAAGATCCTGCTTTGTGGAAAAATGACGAAACACACCAGCCTGGGTAATGCCAACACGGTCGGCCACAGCCTGGGTGCTCACACCCCCCGGCCCCAGTTCGGCAACCAATGACAGCGTTGCGGCAACAATTTCGGATTTTCTGGCCGTACTGCTTTTTCTAATGCCCATTGCCCCTCCATTAAGTTGGTAAGTGTTTACTAACTTAATGCCGTAATTCGTGTCAAGGCAGCGAGTTTCACGGCGCGTCAGGAGTTATTCATCGCAGAGCTTTTACGTGCGATTTAGATCTCATTTTTATCATAACTACGTGCAGTGGCTGGTTTTTTATATCATCTTGGAGGCTGGCGACGATGGATATATTTGTAGACTGGGCAAAAAGGAGATGTGGCGGAGGGAGGTCTGGCAACGAAAAGCCGGGATTGCGCCACAATTTGTCGTGCCAACCTCAAGTATTACTGAGTTCCTGGCGACGGCGATGCTGCTGGCGTCCTCGACTCCTCAATCTACCCCGGGAAGACCAAGGTGGTGGGGTTTGTCGTGGATAAAGTGGACAAGATCATGCACGGAATGCAACTCGGCGCGGCCGGGATGCACAACCAGATCAAGCAGTGGTGCCGGGGTGGATTCCTGGCTGCCCTGGTCGGCCAACTGCTGGAATACGGTTATGAGGTCTGGCTGACGGCCGATCACGGCAACATTCAATGCGAAGGCAAAGGCCGACCTTCTGAATGTGTGATTGCCGAAACTCGCGGCGAGCGTGTTCGTGTCTATCCCACGCCGGAACTCCGCTCTCAGGTGGCTGGGGTCTTCCCGTTTGCCCACGAGTGGCAGCCGGTCGGGTTGCCCGCAGATTATTTCCCCCTGGTGGCCGGTGGCCGCGACGCATTCGTGAACCCGGGAGATGTCATCGTAGGTCACGGCGGTGTAGCCATCGAAGAAGTCATCGTGCCCCTTGTAAAGTTTGAAAGGAGAACACGGTGATGGGTAAACGACATGAAGCCATTGGCATCAAGCAGGCGATTCGTTTCGAGTGGATGCAGAAAGCAGCCAATCTGCTGCTGGCGGGACTCGACGCCAAAACCATCCGCCAGGAGCTGCATGAGTTTCTAGCTGATCGAAAAGGTAACGGCTCCGAAGGCGAACGAAGCGATCAGACCAGGACCTTTGTCGTCAACAATCTGATGAAGATCTGGGTCTCTCCTGACCCCGAGTTGATTCCATTCCGGGATGCCTCGCTGGCGTTTCTGAGGAAAAACCCGTCCATGGCCCTGGCGGTCCACTGGGGGATGATCTCGGCGGTCTATCCCTTCTGGTTCAACGTGGCCCGCCAGACCGGCCGCCTGTTGGCCTTGCAGGATCAGGTGACCCAAACGCAGATCATCAATCGCCTTAAGGAGCGGTATGGTGACCGGCAAACCGTTAGCAGCCCGTTGATTTATTCATGATTAACACCGCTCTACGGTAATCTGCGCTCCGACGAATTCTTCGCCGGTCTCGCTCCTCATCTCGACAAAAATCATCGAAACGACCATCCATCCCCAAGCAAAAACAAAAATTTGCGCTGAATTGAGGTAAAAATACCCCTTCGGGGTCCCGAAACCTATCAACTGGCGCATCAGCAGGCCGAGATTGAACCCGGCCACGCACAGGAGATATCGTTTGTGGACGTTTTCCTGCCCTCGAAGGTGCGTTCGTCGCATGCCTCCACGATCGAGCACATGCTGAAAACTTCGCTCGACCAATTCCGTTCGTCGTTTTGCCAACTCGCGCCCTTTGGCTGACTTCAGCCGGGCGCGGTTATTGTAAACGGCCCGCCGTGCCTCATGGTCACCTTTCCAGTTGAACAACCCGTTCGCCTTCGGCTCGGCGATCCTCGTCTTCCAAACTCCGCTATCCAGTTCTTTCACTACTTCCCGAGAATGGTAGCCTTTGTCCGCAATGACCTCCGTCGGAGCCGTGCTTATCGGCGTACAACCGATGTCGGAAAGATTCTTCCTGGCGGATTCGAGCGTCTTGCCGATCGTCGTCGTGTCCCCCTGGTCGGCCTTGTGGATATCGGCGGAGACAATCGCTCCGGTGTCCAGGTCCACGGCGTGTTCGGGCTTGTAGGCGAGGTGGGTGCGGCCATCCTTCATCTTGGTAATCCGCGCGTCCTCGTCGCTCTCCGACTTCCAGTCCTTGTTCGAAAGCTTTTTGCCCTTGCGCTTGCGATCCATGCGGGCCAACTCTTCACGGGTCGGCGTCTTGATCCCGCTGTCCTTGGCGATGCGCTCAAGCATCTGCTGGTACCTTTCTCCTGTATCCCGGCGCACGATCGAACGCATGGCCGCGTTGGCTTCCATGGTCGAAGCATCGATACCAAGGCGCTCCCCAACTACCAGGCCGGACTTGGTCAACGCCTGCAACACCCAGCCGAATACTTCCTGATGGACTTCCAGGGGCAACCGTTGGCGGATTCTGCTCAGGCTGGAGTGGTCCGGAACCCTCTGGGTCAGGGAGAGTCGTAGGAACTTTCGCAGCGACAAGGAGTCGGAACACCGCCACTCAAGCCCGCGCTCGCTCTCGATACCTTCAAAATAGCCAACCAAGTGCATCCTGAAATATCGACCTGGAGGAATGGATTTCCTGCCGGGACCAGACGCATAATACGGCTCACAGAGCTTCTCGACAAAACGGTCAAAGCCGCCCTTGATCAAGACCGACTGCAAGCGGTCATAAAAAACGTGTCCAGGTGAGCGCGGTAAATCCGCACACATGACAAACACCTGACTCTGGTCATCACTCTGGTTGCCAAGTCCCATAACAGCTCCTTGTTCATGGCAACCTTCTATATTTTTGAGATTTTTTCAATATATAAATAGTTTCGTATATAAAAAAATCATTTGTTAAAATTTTGTAAAATGCTTGTCTTGTTTAAAATTTGGTCCGCCAACTGACGAACGTCTGAAAGACATCAGCGACCTTTCGGATTCTTTTCAGCACACTGGCACCCACCAGCCTTTTTTTCGTTCATGATACGTTCAAAAATTGTAGATTTTCCGTTTTGAATAACATCCTGCTCAATATCTTCGGATGTATAGCCAAAACAATAGCATACGAGTTCTGACATAATCAAACTCCTTAAAGAAATTTTCCGATGAATGCATGATTTTCTCTGAATTGATTACGGCCAGGATGACGGCGATGTCAATTTTTGGCTCTGACGTCGGAAGGAATTTTTCAACATGCTGTTAGCCGTTATGCGCAATATATCATCCGATCTTTTGTCGCCTGGGGAGCCCTGAAGGATTCCGAGGCCAAGGGCTGCTATGAGAAAGCCGCTCCTGTGAGCATTGCCGAGCCAAGCCTGGCCATCCTGATGTTCGAGTCAGCACTCCTGGCCACCCCGGAGGCCAAGGGCGCATTAGGGCTGCTCCTGAACAACCCGACATTCTTCCCATTCCAGCTCCCCGTGTTGACAGGAGATTTTGTTTCACAACGCAGCGACCGGATCGACGTGGTTCGCTACGGACTGGACGATGAGCTGTTGAAATTGAAGGACAACTAAATCAGGGATGGGACGTGAATGCTTTGGACTTCGGAACACACTAAATGGCTGGTCGACACCGGCGAACGACTGAAGACCGCCGACGGCAAGGATGTCGAGGTCTGGGAGTTCCGTCATGAGAACGACGTAGCAGTGCTTTCGGCCGGGGCGAAACACTTCCGGAATCATTACTGCCTGGATGCTGAAATCGATTTTCTGCGGGGCAAGCAAGCGCGTAAAGACTATCTTAATACACTTAAATTCCCTTGCTGTTCTGACCCTCCCCCCGAAAAGTATGCCATTGAAAAATTTAGTGTGGCATAGGAGCATAAGGATGGAATATGGGACAATGTTATTCGTCAAATCTTAAGAATATATTACTCTTACAAGAACGCCAGAGTAATGCTTCAAATCACCCTAATAGCCCTGTCCAGCACTAAGCTGGGCGGGGCTTTGTCATTCTGGTATCATAGGAGGATTTTTATATGAACCAATACCAATCAGAAAACATCACCGATTTGGCCAAAGTCCTGCTCAACGTGCAGCGAACCGTGCAACCAGTTACAAAAGACGCTGAAAATCCCTTCACCAAAAGCTGGTACGCCAGCCTCAACAGCGTCATGGACGCCTGCCGTGATGCGCTAATCCAAAATGGCATCTGGCTGTGCCAGTATCCTGTGCCTGTGGAACAGCCCAACTCCTTAGGGCTGGTTACCAAGCTGACGCATGCGGAATCTGGGCAATGGCAAAGCTCGCTGGCAGTGGTGCCTTTGCCCAAAGCCGACCCTCAAGGCATGGGTTCGGCCATGACCTACGCAAGGAGGTACGCTTTGACCGCCATGCTGGGCATGGTCACGGAAGATGACGACGGTGAGAGGGCAAAAATTGGACGCAAGTCGACATTACGCCCTAAATTGCCCGTAGTTGCCCCTGAATCGCAAAAAGGGGAACAACGCAACTCATCCACCGCAAACAACATTTCGGCCCCCTCAAATCGACCGCCAGCAAACCTTGAAAATCTCCCGCCGCTTGAAGGTGTCACCTACCAGCAGGTTACAGCTCAGGATGGGCGTCCCTGCATCATCGCTACAGGCAACACACAGGCCAAAAAGGAATTACTGACCGGTTCGGGCTTCCGCTGGAACCCGCAGAAGAAATTGTGGTGGAAGTATGTTGATGCCGCATAGCAAAAATCAAAATATCGAGTGAAAGGGCTGCCTGATGGTGGCCCTTTCACTTTTATGGAGACTAGGCCATGGAACAGAAGGACCGCACGGAAGGATTACGGGCGTTGATCAGACAGGGGCTGCAAGCCGTTGCCCACAAAGACACACTTGCCCATTTGGGTGACCGTTCCACCTACATTGGTATGAGTGACATTGGCCAGCACTGGGAATGCCCACGGGCTGCACTGGCTAGAAAAGTGCTGCCCACCACAAACAGCCTGGAGCGCCTGCTTACGCTGCAGCGAGGGCACTGGTTTGAATCTGGGGTTGGGCAGGCACTGACATCGTT
>Ga0268357_101118_pt1 | contig 21595 bp, 18 predicted proteins | sample BioMet10_FD_192466 | JGI IMG/M metagenome (GOLD analysis project Ga0268357, IMG submission 192466) | Sewage microbial communities from Oakland, California, United States - Biofuel 10 (Illumina Assembly) | ecosystem: Engineered > Wastewater > Sewage > Unclassified | place: USA: California... | reverse complement strand
ATAGTAACCAGTGGCCTTGGTCAGCAAAGTCATATAGAGTTTGCCAATATTTGTCATGCTCTTGCCAGAATAAAAAAAGAAGTAGGCATAGAGATTTGTGCTTCTTTAGGCATCTTGACGTTGGAACAGGCTCGTACCCTAAAAAATATTGGCTTAACCAGAATTCATAATAACCTGGAAACGGCACCCAGCTATTTTCCTACTGTTTGTTCTACCCACAGCTATGAGGCTAAAATTCAAAACATTAAAAATGCTCAAAAGGCAGGTTTGAGAGTTTGCAGTGGTGGAATTTTCGGCTTAGGTGAAATACCGGAGCAAAGAGTAGAGTTAGCTTTTCAGTTAAAAGCACTGGGCATAGATTCCGTACCCTTAAATATTTTAAATCCTATTGCCGGCACACCATTCTCTAAAAATAAGCCTTTAACTCCTTTAGAAATCTTACGGGCTTTTGCTGTCTTTAGATTTATTCTACCTAAGGCACTTATCCGTACCGCCGGAGGAAGAGAAGTAAACCTGAGAGATTTACAATGCCTGGCTTTGAATGGCGGTCTTAATGGTATTATGATTGGCGGTTACTTAACAACCGCAGGCCGTGCTACAGAAAAGGACCAGATCATGATTAAAGATTTAGGTAGAACACTTACCAAGCCGCAGCTATAAATGTAAAAAGGTGCATCCCTGAGGATGCACCTTTTTTTTTAGGTGTTTACTTTAAATACTTGTCAAAGAAGGCGGTAATTTTGTCAAAAGGAATGACTTCCAGCTTATCGTATAAATCTGTATGAACAGCACCGGGAATAATCATAAGCTCTTTGTTGTCGCCCTTGAGTTTTTTGAAAGCGGTCTCACTGAAGTATCTGGAATGAGCTTTCTCGCCATGAATAACTAATACGGCATTTTTAATTTCGCTGGCATAGGACAAGATGGGCATGTTCATGAAGGAAAGAGCGGAAGTCTTATTCCAGCCTGCATTGGAGTTAACAGAACGTGGATGATAGCCACGCTTGGTTTTGTAGTAGTCATAATAATCCTTTACGAAGAAAGGTGCATCCTTGGGCAATACCTCGGGTACGCCACCTGCCTTAGCATAGGTGCCATTCTTATAATCCAAAGTTCTTTGTGCGTTTAATGCTTCACGAGCCTTATAGCGCCCTTCGGCATCAACACTGTCGAAGTAACCGTTGGCAGTTACTCTGGTCATATCATACATGGTAGAGGCAACAGTAGCTTTAATTCTAGTATCATTGGCAGCAGCATTTAAGGCCATACCGCCCCAACCACAGATACCAATAATACCGATTCTATTAGGGTCAACATTATTTTTGTTGGAAAGATAATCTACGGCAGCAGAGAAGTCCTCGGTATTAATATCAGGGGAAGCTACGTCACGAGGCGTGCCACCGCTTTCGCCGGTGAAGGAAGGATCAAAGGCAATGGTCAGAAAACCTCTCTTAGCCATTTCCTGTGCATACAAGCCGGAGGATTGTTCCTTTACGGCGCCAAAAGGACCGCTTACGGCAATAGCTGCCAGCTTGCCAGTGGTATTTTTAGGTTCATACATATCGGCAACCAAGGTAATGCCATATCGATTGTGGAACGTTATTTTCTTATGATTTACTTTATCGCTTTGCGGGAAGACTTTATCCCATTCTTTGGTTACTTCCATGGTTTTTTCTCCTTTTGTACTAATTTTTTCCATAGCCTGATGTTTGGCAGCAGCATTTACGCTGCTTGCTTGTCCACCTACGGCTAATAAAGCTGCTACTGTTAAAATGCTTAATAATTTTTTCTTCATTCTACTTACTCCTTTCGCACCTTGTGCAATAAAAAATCCAGACAATCAATTTTTTCCTGGGTTTTATGTACCTTGCTGTTAAGACCTTGCTTATGTTTTTCCAGTAGGCTGCATAATGCTTGCCGGGCACCTTTTTCAGCACAGAGCATACATTGCTGAATTTCTTTTTCACTACAGCCGGCATCCAGCAGATTCTGATATAAAATGCCTTTGGCATCCGAGGCTTCAGCCATTTTTCAACCTCCTAGCTCAACTTCTTTTTGCAAGGTCATTGTAAGAAATAACTTGAGAAATAGCAAATACTTATTAACTATTTCTAATTATTCTTGTTAAGAATAACTGCTTATGATATAGTTTACTTAAATAAAAGCTATCAGGCAGGGAGGTTTTGCTATGGAAATCAGGGTATTACGGTATTTCTTGGAAGTAGCCAGGGAAGAGAGTATTACTAAAGCTGCTCAATATCTGCATATTTCTCAGCCCACGCTTTCTAAACAACTGAAAGATTTAGAAAGCGAGTTGGGTAAAAAGCTTTTTGTACGCAGCAACTATAGCATCAAGTTAACTGATGAAGGCATGCTATTGCGCAAGCGTACCGAAGATATTTTACAAATGGTGGATAAAACTACTGATGAGTTTAAAGCCCTGGATGAAATAGCCGGCGGCGATATTCAGCTAGGCTGTGCTGAATCCTATTTAATTAAATACATAGCCCAGGCTCTAAAAGAATTTAAAAAAACTTATTCCAGAGTGCATTTTCACATTACCAGTGGCAATACGGAGCAGGTAGCAGAAATTCTGGATAGAGGGCTGCTTGATTTTGCTGTTATTGTAGAACCGCCTAATTTGTCCAGATACAATTATATGGAAATACCGGGTGTAGATACCTGGGGGTTAGTGGTGCGCAAAGACCATCCTTTGGCAAAAAAGAAGCATATTACTGCCGATGATCTTATCGGTTTAGACCTTATTTGCTCAGACCAGTCTATGAAAGCGGATATTCCCCGTTGGTGCGGGGAGAAAATAGATTTGCTGCATCATATGGGCTCTACTAATTTGTCCTATAATGGTTCGGTTTGCGTACAGGAAGGGCTAGGCTGTCAGTTAACCTTTGACCATTTAACAGCTACCGGATTTGGCAGTGACTTGGTTTTTAGGCCACTATATCCCAAGCTGGAAAACAAGATGTATGTTATTTGGAAGAAGTACCAAATATTTACACCTGTTGCCCAAAAATTCCTGGAATTATTGCAAAGGAAGTTTAAATGAGAAAATATTGGAAAAGTCAGACAAATCATGATATAATCATATAAGTAAAAACTTATTATATTTTGAATACTTATAATCAAAAATTCCAGGGGCTCCTTGTACTTTAAGGAGAAGAAAGAGGAAGTGCCTAAGTGAATATTAAACATGCTCAGTATATAATGGAAATATTAAAAGAAGGAAGTATTACCGGGGCGGCAAAGGCTCTCCATGTTTCACAACCTGCTCTTAGCCAAACGGTGAAAGCGGTGGAGGGGTTTATTGGTGCGCCTATTTTCTTGCGCAATAAAATGCCGCTTACTTTAACTGAGGCAGGTAAGAGATACATAGAGGCGGCCAAACGAATTATTACCATCAATACCAACTTGCTTAACGAGGTTAATGATATTAAGCAGGAGGAAAGTGGCGTACTGCATTTAGGTATTACTATGCAGAGAGCTATGGAAATTTTGCCCAAGGTTATTGGGCCATTTTTTACAGCCTATCCTTATGTCCGTTTAGAGATCGCAGAAGCAGGCTATGCAGAAACAGAGGCTAATCTGCTAAGCGGTGATTTGGATATTGCAGTTTTGACCACGGTGCCAACCAGGGAAGAAATTAATTACCAGTTGGTAGAAACAGAAAAGGTGCTTTTGGTAGCCAACAAGAATACGGAACTGGCTAAACGAGTTCCTAATGGTAAAAGTATTCTGATTACCGAAGCTAAAAACGAAAAATTCGTGTCTATTACCAAGGAATACGATATTCGCCGTATTCAGGATAGATTGTTTACCAGTAATGATATATCTCCTTTCATTATTTTAGAGACCTCTAGTATTGAGGTAGGTAAAAAAGTAGTGATGAATACTGATACGGTTTTCATTGCACCGGATGTTTATTTGGATGAGGATTTCCTTGTGAAAAATCAGTGTAACTACTATCCTCTGAAAGGCGTAGAAAGAAAGAGAAGCTGTTATGTTTGCTGTCGCAAGGATTCTTACTTACGTAAATATGCCCAGGATTTTACCGAGCTTATTTTAAAACATGGCCGAGAGCATCTAAGGGTAAGAAAAATGATTGGACAATTTGCTGAGCTGGAAGATTAAAAAATACTAAATGTTTTGCAGTAAGCTTGCCAGGAATTTTTTTTAGAAAATTCCTGGCAAGCTTTTTTTGCCGGTGGATATTTATTTTTAATATTGTAATTAAATATAATGGTAGAACAAGTTAATAGAGAAATAATTATTACTGGGGAAAGGTAGATTATTACTATTTGTAGAATATTTAAACTAGCATTATAGAGGGCTTTGAGTTATAATAAACGAAAATAAAAAAGGATAGTATTATAAAAGCACAATAAATGTACATTTAATTATAAAAAACAAAGTGCGATGTCGTCTTTTTTAGGGTTAGGGTAGTAGCATTTTCAGAAAGGTAGTTGTGTAGTGAAGGATATGAAAGAAAATATAACTTATGCCAGAACTTATCGCTATTTAGCGCAAAGTAAATGGAGAGTGCTTGTTGTCATTCTTGTGGCGGCGCTCCCTCTGTCTGTTTTTACCTTTTTCTGTTATCCGCAAATTACTGCAGCTATAACCGAAGTCACTCAATACATTCTGCAGGGATATTATGCCCAGGGGGAACTCTTGGCTAACCATAGTAATTTGATAGATATGGTAGGAGATATTACTTATCTGGCGATACCGGGAAGATATCCTACAGTCTTATTTAATTGGTTTAATTTGCTCTTTACGCTTATTGCTTTAGTTGTACTTACTGCTTTTGTTAAGGTAAGACCATGGAGTGTTTTTGTTACGGCTATGCTTTTTGTGCACCTTTTGTCCAGCTTGTTTTTTGTTTTCGTACCATGGCTTTTTCCTTATACAGCTAGTGAATATTCCGGGCTGTATTTGAAACAACAGATGCTGATGCTCTTTTTTACGCCTTTCATATTAGGCACCAGTATTGCCATTTTACCTTGCAGTATTTTGAGAGTGATGGTGGCAGTAACTGGCTGCTATCTTTATTTCCTTGTTTTTTCCCTATTACGTTATGTTATTTTCATTTATGTTTTGAGTAAAATATCCATATTATATATGGCTTCCTTATTTTTTACCTTTGGTCCTTTTATTGACTTTCTTTATATTGTAGCCATCTACAGTTTGGTAGTTAATAAAGTTAGCAAGGGTATTGAGAGGACAGAGGCGGTTTGGAAATGGTAGGAATTATTTGGATTTTAAAGCTCTATTTTATTTTTACGGTTGTAGTGATGGTAATTTATGGTGTTCGCCACTATATTTTTACCTATAACCGACTTTACTATCCTCAACGTAAATATTGCCAGGACATTCTTGACTCTGACGTTTTTTCTGTCAGCGTCGTTATACCTATGCACAATGAAGAGGCAGTAGCAGAGGGAGTTTTGCAAGCACTCTTGCGGTCAAATTATCCTGAGGACAAGTTGGAAATTATTCCCATAAACGATTTTTCTGAAGATAAAACACAGGAAATCTTAGACAAATATGCTGCAGCAGATAAACGAGTCCATCCCCTGCATCGTTTTGAAGGGGATAGAGGCAAGCCGGCTGCCTTAAATGAGGCCATGAAGCTTGCCAAAGGTGAAATTATTATTGTTTTTGATGCGGATTATATTCCTGCTCGCGATTTGGTCAAGAAGCTGAGCATAGGCTTTTTGGATCCCCAGGTAGGCGCTGTAATGGGCAGAGTAGTGCCGGTCAATACCGGTAAGAATCTCTTAACCAGGCTTTTGGATTTGGAAAGGTCAGGAGGGTATCAAGTTGACCAGCAGGCCAGATATAACATGGATCTGCTTCCTCAGTACGGTGGCACGGTAGGAGGATTTCGCAAAGACTTGCTGATGGATACCGGTTCATTTAATATTAGAGTATTGGCCGAGGATACAGAGCTTACCTATCGGCTTTTTTGTCGTGGCTGGAAAGTAAGCTACGCAAATTCTGCAGAATGCTATGAAGAGGCACCGGAGTCCTGGGTGGTAAGGGCTCGTCAGATACAACGGTGGTCCAGAGGACATAATCAGTGTATGTGGCGTTATTTCGTACCGGTACTGAAGTCCACCTATTTAACTTTTTGGGAGAAGCTGGATGGTTTACTGCTGCTGTGTATCTACATGATGCCGGTTATTTTATTACTAGGGATTATCGACTCCCTGTTACTTTTCTTCATGGATGAAATGCATATTATTGCGGGCTGGATTTTCCTAATTTTTTTGGGTGCCTATAATACTTTTGGCAATTTTGCTCCTTTTTTTGAAATTGGTACAGCTTGCTTTTTGGATGGGGCAAGGCAGAGAGTCTTTTTACTGCCGTATATTGCTTTTAATTTTTATTTTTATATGTGGTTTATTACCAAGGGCTTTTTCCAAGCTATTTTGGATTTGATTACCCGTCGTAAGGCTACCTGGCAGAAAACTGCGCGCTTCCGTCAAGAGAAGGGAGGGACAGTCTAATGCTGATTATTTGTTTAGCTTTATTTATTGTCATGCTGTCTTTTGCTTTTTTGCCAGGCTGGATAGAAATAAAACGCAAAAAAGATGATAAGAGCATGCATATTAACAATAACTATGTTAGAGATCCTGAGTATTTTGCTAAGAGCTTTAAGAAGCTGCTGCTCAAAAGAGTAAAGGACTTAAACGCTATAGAAGATGGTCAGGAGTTAGAGCTGTCCCAAGGGGAAATCATTAATTGCCCATCTCAGAGCATTGAACCTGTAAGTGGCAGTTATAAGCATATTACCTTGTTTAAACGGCCTGTAAATATTATGCCTCATAGTCAATTTTTTAAAGAGGTGGTTTGCTTAAAGCAGGCACAGATTGGACAAGGTACCTTGCTAAGGGCCGGACTCTGTAATGAAGACTGTTCCTTGGCTGATCAGGTGCATGTTGTTCGTTGGCTGGATGCTAAAAAAATTGTAACTGGCGAAAATTGCAATTTGGGTGTAAGTACTACGGCTAAGGAAATGCTGCTGCTTGGTAGAGGCTGCCGGTTTACGCGGCTCTATGCACCTGTCATAGAAGTGGGAACAGGAGGCACCGAAGAGGTGCAGGCAAAGAGCTTGCCGTTTTTAAAGCCTGCTTATAATGCTTTTCTGGAGGATTCCGAAGCTATCGAAAAAGGCAAGCTGTATGAAGTTAACATTGTGAAACGGCATGGTGATTTAGTTGTGGAAGCCGGTGCTGTAGTTACCGGAAGTATTAAAGGGTATGGAAAAATTACGATTGCAAACCAGGCCACTGTCCTGGGTAATGTCTTTGGTGAAAAAGATATTATTATAGAAGCCGGAGCCAAAATATGGGGTGATGTATTCGCCAACGGTATTGTAGAAATGGGGCCTGGCTCCAGCATTGGTCAGAGCGGTAAATGTAAGTCCCTTGTTACCAGAGATGGCATCAAACTTCATCAGAACAGTAGAATATATGGCTATGTTTCTACGGATGGAGAGGGGGTAGTGTTGTGAGAAGAAAAACATTGTATATTCTTTTGGCTGCCCTTTTTGTTTTTAGCATTGTTTCTTTCTATATGTATCAGATGAAGGCGGAGCAAGATGCGTTGGTCAACAATTCGGAAATAAAAGTGCTTTTGGCCGTGAATCATAAGGATACCCTGGGCGATAAGAAACAGCTCATGATGGCTTACGAAAGCGTGCTGGAGGAAGAGGGTGTCAGTCATAAGGTCATAGATATTTATCAGCTTATGACCATGGATCCTGCTAAAACTGTACACAACAATCCGGTCATAGTTTTTCCGGATGGTATTGCTACCATGTTTTATGGTAACGAGCTGGACTGGCTGAGAACCTATGTGGAGCAAGGTGGTATAGCTGCCGTAGTCTGTGATGCAGGTACGAAGGATAAAAGAGGCTTTTTCCTGGAGCATGCTGTTTTAACACCGCTCTTTGGTTTTAACTACAGCACCTATGACGAAACTGCCAATAAGGACAAGGCTTTTGGTACAGGCTATATAAAATTTACTTCCAGTCAAAATAGAGAACTATTTCAAATTCCTCTGGGAAAAACAGACGAGGAAAATTATTTGATTGGTTATATTTATGGAAAACTGGAATATCCTTTGCGTAATATTTCTGTGCCCAAGGATGCTGTTAAAGATGAGCAGGTCATAGCTCAGACGGTTGATAAGAAGGGAATAGTAGGACCTTGCATTGTAGTAAAACAGCTAGGCAAGGGTAAGCTGTTATATAACAATTTACCACTGGGAGCCTTGAAGCTGGATTCTGATGATTTGATGTTACGTTCTTTTTTGAGAACAACTATGTTTAAATATGCTCAACTGCCTCATGTGCTTAATATTCCGCAGGGCTTGGGTGGTATAGTAATTAACTGGCATTTGGATTCTGCCGTAGAACATGATAATTTTCCCCGTATGATAGCTAAAGGACTTTTGCATTCCAACCTGCCCATGTCTTTCCATGTGACAGCAGGTGACTTTCTGGATGAGAAGGGAGACGGAGAAGGTTTTATGGCAACACAGTCTCCCGGTCGTGATATTATTCTTCAAATCATGAACTATGGTCAGGTAGGCTCTCATGGCGGATGGGCCCATAACTGGTTTGCCAAACAACTGGAAGAGAAAAAATTAAGCTATGATCAGGTTTATCATTATATTAAGATTAACAATGATGCCATAAAAGAAGTAACGAATCGACCGGTCACTGAGTATTCAGCACCGGTGGGAGTATATCCGCAGCCCATGAATACAGAAATTTTACAAAAATTGGGAGTACGGGTATATTATTATACAGGAGATTCAGGTAGCATCATGAACAGGACCTTCTATCAGGGCAAGCTGGTATCGGATAAGGTATTGGCTTTTCCGGTTATGCCTAATGGTAAGTATGCTTCTTTTGCAGAGATGCACGAAGCTGGTTTGTCGGCAGAGCAGGTAAATAAATGGCTGGAGGATACAGCTGCTTTTGGCGTTAAGACTCACAGCTTTAGACTAATTTATTCTCACCCTTACGATATTGTGCACTATGAAGATACCATTCTTGGTTTTCTAAATTGGCTGGATAAGAATAAGACAGACGGTAAGCTGTCGGTGAGAACCATGACAGATGTAGCAGATTTCTATTTAAGATTTTTAAAAACTAAGTTTAATTTTACCAAAACAAAACAAGGCTTAAAGGTGAAGTTAAGTAATCCGGAAGGCTTACGAGATATTACCTTTGCAGTTCCCAAACAGAATTTGTCGGAGCCTAAGGGACAGAACCTGAAGGTGCGTTCCGAGGGAGATTATTATTACATAACGATAGAAGGGGATATAAATGAACTGGAAGCAGATATGTCTAATAACTAGCTGTCTTGTAGTAGGCCTGGCCAATACTACGTTGGCGCAAGGTAATGGGTCAACTGTTCATCCGGTAAGGGTAATCTATAATTACGAAGCTACTATGCCGGAAGAAATGTTCTTTACTCCCTATGAGGCTTGTCTTTTTGCCTTGGCAGATATGGATAAGGGTAAGCACTATGCCGATGTAGAACGCTTGCTGGCTTGGTATTTTCCCAGAGTAAATAAACTGGATAAATATGGTGTCAGTGGTACAGTGTATGATTTTACCCTTACAGGCAATCAGGAAAAAGTGGTAGACAGCTATGATTCTGTGGATGGTTATTCCGGTGTTTTTCTTTATCTCTTAAACGAATATTATAAGGCTACCGGAGATAGTAAAATTATTTTGGCTAATTGGAGCAAAATAAATGATATTGCCTATACCATACCTTTTTTACAACAGAAGGATGGTCTGACCATTGCTTACACGGAGTATCCGGAGGAATACCTTATGGATAACTGTGAGGCCTATGGTGGGATAAGAGCTTACCTGGAACTTGCCAAGGCTTTAAAGCAGAAGATAGATTATAAATATTATGCTGCTGTAGCCAATAGTATCCAAAATGGTATTTATGGCTATCTTCCCATGGGCAATACCTTAGCTTGGAGCAAGAGTGGTTTGCATCGTAACAAAAGTAATTGGAATACCTTTTACCCTGATGCCTATGCTCAGATTTTCCCCGTCTTCTATAACTTAGGTACCTTACAGGACCGCATATATGTCTGGCAGCTGTTTGTGGAGAAATATCCGGAAACGACCTGGCATACTTTTCCTATTGAACAAAGAATCTTTTGCCAGTTGACTAAGGCAAAGTTAGTACGAGAGGGCTATAAGAATGAATAAAAAAAAGATAGCAGCTATATTAGTAGGACTTATGCTGCTGCCCAATGTAAAAATGACAGCAGAAGCAGCAGGAGTTACAGTTCCTACTGATGTACGCACTCTGGCAGATAGCCTGAAAAAGGAAGAGCTTGAAAAGGAAACAAGAGAAAAGGCTCAGGCAGAGGCAAAAAAAGCTGTGACCAAACTGAGACAGGAAAAAGCTCAGTTGGACAAAAAAGAATATATTCATGACAGCGATCCCCGTCTGGCTAAGCGGAAGCAACTACTGGCAGAGCAGGCTACTTTGGATAAAGAGCTGGGAGAAAAGCAGGCAGAGAGCAAAAAGCTATCTGACCAATTAGCTCAGACTAAAAAAATCCTGGCTGCCTATGATGAGCAATCAGATGCTTTGGCAGCACAACTCAGTCAGTTGGAGGACGGTAGTGAGGAAGCTGTTGCTGTGTACGATAGAAGCCTTGCTTTAGATGATCAGGCAGCCCCGGCCAGAGAGGAAGATGCGTCTTTGTGGGCGGAGTATACAGCACTAGACGATAGTATTGTGACCACAGAAGCTCGGCGAGATGCTGCTGCCAGGGAGGTTGATGATCTTAGCAAGGAGCTGAATAAATACCCTTCCGAAAAAGATTGGAAGGTGCAAGTTGCTAATAATGCCAAAGATCTGGCCTACCAGGAAAAACAATATGCAGACTATGCTAGTGGTAAAGCTGACTTAAAAAAACGTTTTTCTCAGAGTGCCTATACAGCGGCTAAGTATTACAGCTGGAAGGATGACAACGGCAATAGTGGTCATCAATTTTATCAGCCTTTTGGTTATACTTATGTTAAAGGTCTGTTTGAGTACAATATAGAAGGTGGCTATGCGTTGTCCAATAATGCCAATACAGCTAACGGCAGGCTGGATACCTTAACAGATACTAGTATTTCCGTAGCCTATACTCACCAGCTGCCTAATGCCAATTATTTTGTTTACTCTTTGGGCTTTAATTTGCCAACAGGTACAGATGCCTTACACGGCTTTAATCCTGTCATGAGTGACGACCTGGTAGAAAACAGTCGCTTTGGTGAGGGCTTTAATGTAGTACCGGCAGTATGGTATTACCATAAACTTAATACTATGAACACCCTTATCTTTGGTACCTATGTAACCTGGGGTGGTAAGTATGATACTGATTATACTAAGGACAATAGCTGGATTAAGCCTGGCAGAGTATTGGTAAACACTGTCCAGTGGAAACATTTGGATAAGAAGTGGCAATTTTTAGCGGAGCTTAGTCGTACTAATTACGGTAAAAATGAGGAAAATGATTTGTCCTATCAGTCCGGAAATAGATTGGCCCCCAACTTTACGGTAAATTATGTACCTGACAAAAGCCAATTCTTTACTGCTTATTATTGGGGAACTAATGATGGACCGCTGAAAAATACCAGCTTTATTTCTTCACCGGAAACCAGAATTGGTAAGAACATGGGACTCCAGTGGGCCAAAAAGATAAGTAAACAAGGTAGGTTCAGAGTATTCTATGATCATCTGGAACGTAGTGGCGAAACCTATGATCCTCTCACAGATCTGACTACTGATCGACGTAAGAAAAACACTTATGGTCTTGGTTATGACTATGAGCTGTCTGCTAAGAGCCGACTGGCTTTTAATGTGGAACACTTTACTATGAAGGATATAGGTGGCGATGGAGATAACAGATATCACGGCATGAACTATTATCTCTGGTTCTTTAAAAACTGGTAAGGCAAAATAAAAACCGGTGTACAGACTTTTAAGTCTGTACACCGGTTTCTCGTTGTCTTAATGTTTCTTTTTATTGCTAAAGTTACTAGGCTGCAAGATTTGAGAAATTACCACCAGAGAAACAGTTGCACACATCAGGCAAGTGGATAAAGCATTTATTTCAGGAGAAATACCCCGCTTAACCATGGCATAAATGTACAGCGGCAAGGTGGTGGAGTTTGGTCCTGCCACGAAGAAGCTGATGATAAAGTCATCAATGGATAAGGTGAAAGCAATTAAGGCGCCGGCAATAATACCGGGCAGAATTAATGGAAAGGTAATATAGCGGAAGGTTTGGAAGGGTGTGGCATATAAATCACCGGCAGCCTCCTCCAAGTCTGTCCTTCTGCCTTCCAATCTGGCACCTACAGTAATGATGACAAAGGAAATACAGAAGGTGATGTGAGCCAAGATTAAAGTGTTTTTACCAAGGGCAATACCCAATTGGGAGAATAGAACCAAAAGGGACAGGCCCATTACTATTTCAGGAATTAAGATGGGTAAATAAACTAACCCGTTAATGAAGTTCTTGTGCTTATATTGGTATCTGTTTAAAGCCAGTGCTGTAAAGGTACCTAAAAGAGTGGAAATAGTAGTGGAGATACTGGCAATGATTAAGCTGTTGGTCAAAGCCTCCAAAACTCTGGTATTGTGAGACAAAGAGGCGTACCACTTTAAGGTGAAGCCTGTCCATACAGCGTTGATTCGGGAATCATTGAAGGAATAGAGGGACAAAATCATCAAAGGCAGATACAAGAAAGCTACTACTGCCAAAGCGTAAGAGAAGAGTAGGGCACTATGCCAATTTTTCTTCATGTTTTTGGCCTCCCTTCTGTTGTTGCAATACTCTGTAGTAGAGCATGATTAGGATCAAAGCCAGAATTGCCAGGACGATGGATAAAGCACTACCGAAGGGCCAGTCTCTGGCAGAAAGGAATTGGTTCTGAATCAGATTACCAATCAAGGCACTCTTGGCACCACCCATAACATCAGGTACGACGAACATACCTAAAGAAGAAATAAATACCAAAATGGAACCTGCTGCTATACCGGGCATGGTAAGAGGCAGGGTAATCTTTTGAAAGGCAACCAGGGGAGAAGCGCCTAAGTCACTGGCAGCTTCCAGCAATCTTTTGTCTAGTTGTTCAATGGAAACATAAATAGGCAAAACCATAAAAGGCAAAAGCGCATAAATCATGCCTAAGGTAACGGCATAATCATTGTACAAAAGGCTTAAAGGCTTAGCGATAAGTCCCAGCTTTAAGAGAAGGGTGTTTACTACGCCTTGGGAACGGAGAATAATTACCCAGGCATAGGAACGAATTAAAAAGTTAATCCAGAAAGGCACCATTACTACAATTAAACCGGGCTGTTGCCATTTTTTAGGTAACTTGGCAATAGCATAGGCTACCGGGTAACCCATCAGGAAAGTGAAAACAGTTGTTACCACAGCAGTAACCAAAGTGGAAGCAAAAATTTTCAAATATAAGGGTTCCAGGAATCTAACGTAATTGCCCAGTGTGAATTTAAATATTACTTGACCATAGGGTGTGCGCGTAGCAAAGGATACTGCCACTACCATCAGCATGGGAATGGCAAAGAAGATTATTAACCAGACAATTGCCGGCGCCACTAATAATTTTCCGTTTTTCATGCTTTTACCTTCACTTCATCTTTATCGAACCACCAGATACCAACTCTGTCATCAATTTGCCAACGCTTCACATCATCGAAATACTGGTAGGTCATTACTACTTGGTTATTGTTGTCCAAGCGCACATAAACTTTATCAATGTTGCCACAGAATACTAGGTCTACTACGGTGCCAAAATATTTAGAAGGAACTTGTCCTTCCGGTAGTTTTGTTTCGTCAACTTCTTCCGGTCTGAGGTTAATCTTTTCAGGACGGATGACGAGAGTAGTATTATTTTCTTCGGTAAAGAAGTTACTTTCGCCTACAAAGTTGGCTACGAAAGTAGAAGCAGGTTCGTTGTACAGCTTGTTAGGAGCATCGTCCTGCTCAATGCGGCCGGCGTTAATGATGATAACCCGATCGCTCATGGTGAGGGCTTCTTCCTGATCATGGGTTACATAGATGAAGGTTAGACCTAAGCCATGTTGCAGATTCTTTAATTCTAATTGCATTTTCTTCCTTAATTTATAGTCTAAGGCGCCCAAAGGCTCATCCAAAAGTAATACCTTAGGATTATTAACCAAGGCTCTGGCGATAGCAACTCTCTGTTGCTGACCACCGCTCATTTGCTGAGGCAGCCTGTCTTGTAATTTTTCCAGTTGGGTTAAATACAGAACCTGGTCAATACGTTGGTCCTGCTCTTCTCTGGGAACCTTTTTCATTAAAAGGCCAAAACGAATATTTTCTCTTACTGTCATATGGGGAAAGAGGGCATAATTCTGGAACACCATATTTACATTGCGCTTATATGGTGCTAGAGCAGTAACATCCTCATTATCTATATATACTTTACCTGAAGTTGGTGTTTCCAGCCCGGCAATCATGCGTAAGAGGGTAGTCTTACCGCAGCCGGAAGGACCCAGCAAGGTAACGAATTCTCCATCATATATGGTTAAATTAATTTTAGGAATAATAATATTATCATCAAATTTCTTGGTGATATTTTCCAAACGTATCATTTCTTCCATTTTTAGTGTCCCACAACCTTTCGTTATATGGTATTATTAGTAAGTAAAGACTATACGATTTTACCATAAAATTCAATAGAAAATATAATTTTTTTTTCTAAGGCTCCAAGCTGGTACTTTTCAGGAGAGGAATGGTAGTAATGAAGAAAAAACAGGATGATGCGGTTTTGTCCAAGGATCTTATTGAATTCATTTTTGATGCGGCTCATATACAGCGCTGGAACGATCATATCAGGCCACAGGGCTTTACGGAACTGGATAAGCAGGCCCACAAGATGATGATTCTTTATGTTTTGGCCAGATATGAGGAAAGCGATCATGACGCTAAGCTGGATTGGCAGTTTATGATAGAAGGCGGCATTTTTGAATTCCTGCATAGAATAGTTTTAACGGATATTAAGCCTCCTATTTTCCACGAATTAATGGCTAGAAGCGGGCCTCAACTGAATAAGTGGGTTTACAAGGAGCTGGAGAGAAGAGTTCCTTCTCTCAAAGGTACGGAATTTATGGCCAAAATGAAAGTCTATTTTGATGAAGACGGTCATAAAAAGGAGAAAAAACTGCTTAGTGCAGCCCATTACTTGGCTACCGAATGGGAATTCCGCATTATTTATCGAATGAATCAGGGCATTTATGGCGTAGAAGAAGTTAAAGCAGCCATTGCTGATACTATAGAAGAGCATTACGATTTAGCCGGCGTCCAAAAGATTGCCTTAAATGGCAAAACCAGAAAATTTGTGGATTTAATTGGCAAATTGCGGTTCCAGCAGCGTTGGTCCCAGTCTCCCCGTGTACCGGAAACCTCTGTGATGGGCCATGTAATGATTGTGGCAGTGTTTGGTTATTTCTGCGCTATGCACATGGGCGCTTGTCAGAGCAGGATAGTTAACGACTTTTTGGGCGGCTTGTGGCATGATTTGCCGGAAGTTCTTACCCGCGATATCATTTCACCCATTAAGAGATCTGTAGAGGGCTTAGACGAGCTGATTAAGGACATTGAAAAGCGTCAGGTGGAGGAGAAGATACTGCCCTTGTTGCCACAGGCCTGGCATGAAGACATTCTTAATTTTACCTCTGATGAGTTTGCCAACAGAATGTTTGAAGACGGCAAGGTAGTTGTTTTCCAAGGTGATGTGCCTGAAAAATACAATCTGGACCAGTATCAGGTCATAGATGGCAAGATGCTCAAGGGCTGTGATAATCTGGCCGCCTTCCTGGAAGCTTGGTTGTCCAGAAGATACGGGATAACCTCTGTGCATCTGGAGAGTGCAGTACAAACCTTGCCGGAGCAATATAAAAATAAGGTTATCGGTGGCATAGATTTTGGTAAAATATATCAACAATTTTGTTAAAAAGTTAGCAAAAAACTCCTAAATATGTAAATTGTATACAAAAAACATAAAAATACACAAAAGAAAAAAATAAGTGCTATAATGAACTTGTAAGGTTCACTAGACAAAAAAATTTTTTAGGAGGCGTTAATTATGGGATTATTTGAAATGGCAAAGATTCCTATGGAAAGAGCAAGCAAACTAATTAATTTGGACCCCAATGCAAAGGCTATTATTGAACAACCTGAGCGCACGATCGAAGTTAGTATCCCTGTAAAGATGGATGATGGCACTACTAAGGTATTTACCGGCTATCGTTCTCAAAACAGTACTGTACTTGGTCCTGGCAAGGGCGGCGTTCGTTATCATCAAAACGTTAACATGGATGAAGTTAAGACCTTAGGCTTCTGGATGACCTGCAAATGCGCATTAGCCGGCCTGCCTTATGGCGGTGCAAAGGGCGGCGTTATTGTTGATCCTCGCAAGGTTTCTAAAGGCGAATTAGAGAGAATTACTCGTGGTTACATCGACAAGATTGCTCCTCTTATTGGCGAGAAGAAAGATGTTCCTGCTCCTGATATGAACACCAATGCTCAAATCATGGCTTGGATGATGGATGAGTTCAGCAAGATTAATTGCTGCAACTGCCCCGGTTTCATTACCGGTAAGGATGTTAGCATGGGCGGTTCTTTGGGCAGAGGTTCTGCTACCGGCCGTGGTGTTATCACCGCAGTTCTGGAAGCTTTAAAAGCAAAGAACATTGATCCTAAGACTGCTACCGTTGCTATTCAAGGTTTTGGTAACGTAGGTATGTGGACTGCTAAATGCGCTAAGGATGCTGGCTTGAAGATTGTTGCTATCAGCGATATTTCCGGCGGCATTGTTGATCCTAATGGTTTGGATCCTTACAAACTAGAAGAATATGCAGCTAAGAATGACCATGTAATTAAAGGTTATCCTGGAGCAAAGGCTATTGCAGGCGAAGAAGTTCTGGAACAAAAAGTTACTGTTTTGATTCCTGCAGCCATGGAATTACAAATTACCAAGAAGAATGTAGACAAGCTACAAGCTACTTTGATTGTAGAAGCTGCTAACGGTCCTACTGATGCAGAAGCTGACGAAGTTCTGGAGAAGAAGGGTATCTTGGTTGTTCCCGATGTATTGGCTAACGGCGGTGGTGTTACCGTTTCCTACTTCGAATGGGTACAAAACCTTTACAGATACTTCTGGACTGAAGAAGAAGTAGTTGAAAGACAAGAGAAGATGATGGTTAAAGCATTCAAGAACGTATATGGTGCTGCTGAAAAGTATCATACAACCATGCGTGTTGGTGCTTACATCGTTGCTTTGGAAGCTTTGGCTACTCCAATGAAGTTAAGAGGTATGTATTAATACGAATAAGATCTGACTTTGCAGCTAGATTTTTACGGCATAAAAAAGAAGCTATCACCTTGCGGTGATAGCTTCTTTTATGCCTTAAATTTCTTTAATGCTATATACTGCGTCATAACTGTAAAAGGCAAGTGAGGCTGGACCGGGAAGTCCTATCCTCACTTGCCTTTTTGCTTATTTCTTGTCTACGGCATTTCAGAACATTATTTAATTTTTATCAATATCAGGTAAAGCTTCTAATAACTTTACCGAGGTTCCATCGGTAAAAATAACGCCTAGAATATTTTCCTTGCTGGTAAGTCCCTCTCCCTTGGTTTCTATTAAAGCTTTTTCTTTAGGTTGGGTGGGGTTTAAAGTCCACTGCAACACAAAAGCTTGCTGTGCGCCGGGAGGGAAGGGACCGGTTTCAATATATTTTTGATTATATAATACCTTGCCGGTTTTATCTAAGATTTGTATTTGTCCCATAAAACTACTTATGGCTTTTTCTGAAATGAATTGGAAGGTAGGCTGGTAAATCAAGGCCACTGCCTGCCAGGGACGTTCTCTGGTTTTTAAGGCAAAGGTAGAAGCAGTAATTGCTATTTCCTGCTTAAGCTTATCTTGAAGAGGTTGATTTAAACCAACCAATTTTTCGTCCTGAGCTTTTTCCATAGCAACTAAAAGGGCGGAAAGGTTATCTATTTTATAAAACTTCCAGGTTCCATCCGATAATTTTTTTAAAGATAAAGCAACGGGAAAGGTTTTATTAAGCTGACTGTTTTGAATGGTTCCTTTTACAGTAGCAATATCACCGTTTTCGGTGGTTTCGCCTACAGAGCTTAAGCTACAATATTGTAAGTGAGAAAGCTCCAAAAATCGTCTGGCAAACACATGGGTAGGGGGAGCTACTGTTTTTCTGTCCTTGGCTTCTATTAAGGCCTTGGTGTAGGATACCATGGTGTCTACGAAAACACCACGCATTCTATGCAGGATATCCCTTGCTACATCACTGATAACACCGTTATTACGTTTTTGCAAAGAGGGGACCACTACTTCGTCGAAGGCTTGGGCGTAAAGCGCTTCCAGGTCCATATGCTCATTGGCACCAAGCCAATCATGTTTTGTCACTGCTGTTTGGGTCATAGTCAGGGAGTTTACCGGAGCTTTTAGCTGATGTTCTTGGTAGAGCAAATAGCCACCCAGACAAAGAAGCAAGCAGAGAAGGCCACTGAGCAAATATTTCTGCGTACGTGACATATAAAACTAATCTTCCTCTCTAATGCCAATTAATCTAAAGAGAATACTCATTACTACGGCAACCAATGTTGCCAAAACCATGCCTTGCACTGTTACGGTACCGATAGTAACCTTAGCACCGGATAAACCGATGATCATGATGGTACCGGTCATAACCATGTTATGAGATTTAGTGAAATCAACATGTCTATCTACGAAAATTCTAATACCACTTACGGCAATAACACCGAAGAGCAGTAAGCAAACACCACCCATTACAGGGGTAGGAATGCTACGAATTAATTCACTTAATTTACCAATGAAGGAAAGAAGGATAGCTAGAACAGCAGCACCGCCGATAACCCAGACGCTATACACTTTGGTTAGGGCTAAAACGCCAATGTTTTCGCCATAGGTGGTGTTAGGAGCACCACCGAAGAAACCTGCCAGGGAAGTGGCTAAACCATCACCGGACAGGGAACGTGGTAGTCCGGGATCCTTCACCAAATCTTCGCCTATGATGTTACCGGTGACGATTAAGTGACCGATATGTTCTGCCAAGGTTACCAAAACAGCAGGTATAATAATTAAAATAGCATTTGGTTCAAAGGTAGGTAATTGGAAATGAGGAATTTGGAACCAGGGAGCGTTAATTACCGGTGTGAAATCAACTAAGCCCATAACCAAGCCGGCAACGTAGCCACTTATAACACCGAATAAAATAGGAATGATGGCAAGAAAACCACGGAAAGCAACTGTGGCAATAATGGTTACTAAAAGTGTGAAGAAGGCTACACCAATGTGCAGATAGTTGGGATCTTTAGCAGTAAGGCCTGCCATGGCGGCAGCAGTAGGTGCTAATTCCAGGCCGATGATGGCTACGATGGCACCCATGGCAGCAGGAGGGAAGATAACATCAATCCAGCTGGTACCAACTTTTTTAATAATGAAAGCAAAAACTACATAGATGAGACCGAAAACTACGAAACCGCCTTGGGCAGCTGAGTACGGATAAGATTGTAGTACTAATAATGTAGGTGAAATAATGGCGAAGCTGGAACCTAAGTAAGCAGGAACCTTGCCCTGCGTTAGGAAGATGTACAATAAAGTACCTAAACCATTTAGAAAAATACATGTAGTTGGATCAACTTTAAACAAAAACGGAACTAAGATTGTGGCTCCAAACATAGCAAATAGATGCTGAAGACTGAGAGGCACACACATTAACAACGGTAAACGCTCATTGACTTTAATTACCCTTTTTTCCATATAAACCCTTCCTTCCCTAATCTACTATGCTTCATTTTATAGCTAAGCCAAGAACTTGGCAACCATATTTTTCGATAAATTCCTACTTATGGTGTAGCAGGAAAATATTATTCATTGTATAATAACTTCATAAATGTATTAAGGAGGCAGGTTATTTTGTATAAAAATACTAAAAAGTTACTAAGCTTAGCGTTGGTGGGAATGTTATTTATTCCGGCAGTTGCTAGTGCGGCTACAAATAATAATAAAACAGCAGGTGAAAAGACAGAAGCGGTGAAGATTACCAATGCTCCTGTAAAGAACGTTGCCAAGCCACCGGTACGTAATGTGGAGCTGGTAGTACAAAGAGGCGAAAAAATCAGCTCTTTGCTTGCTGATGTAGACGGCGACGACAAAGAGGAGCTGGTGGAGCTAATGGGCACTCCCATTGCCAACAGTACTCATTATAAAGGGGATATCTATGTTCTGGTCAAGGAACAGGGCACAGGCAGAATTAAAAAATTTATCAGACCCAAGGATTTGGGTGGCTATGATGCCTATATGACCGTGGCAGACGTGACCGGCGATGGCGTAGAAGATGTTATTGTAGCAGCTCCCACCGGTGGCAGTGGCGGCATTATTGATTATAGAATTTTAGATTTTAGCGAAAATGAGCCCAGAGAAATATTTGGCATTAACGAAAACAAAGGTGTGCAGGTGACAGGTTATTTTCTGCCTGATTATCAAGTAAAATTGGTGTTTCCTACCTTAGATAAAGAAATGGTGCTAGCCCTTGCTGCTGATAAGGACCTTTATGAGCATCTTAATGTTTACACAGCAGATGGTAATTTAAAAAATAGTGGGTTACGTCCCTATACTCAGAATTTGAGTAACTTATATGCCATAGATACCAATGGGGATGGACGTAGTGACGTCATCACCACCCAAAGAATCGTAGGCGTAACCAATGTAGATACCATAGGTTACCTCAGAACTAAATGGAAATATAAGGCAGGTACCTGGCAACAGGAAAAAGTAGATTTTCAGACTACTTTGGATTATAAGCAGGACTATGCCAAGGACGATGTACTGACAGGAGCCGGTGGTTATACCATTACCAGGGAGAATGTAGTGGTAGAAAACAATAATATGTCCTATCCGCATTTTGACAAACTGCCCAGCACTTCTCAATGGAATATCAACAACCAGTTAGAAGAATATACAAAGACAGTACTCTACAAGGTCATGGGCAAGGGCAGAGCTGTAGTTAAGTATGAAGTACCCTACGCCGGAAATAATTTTGTTTCTATTTTGTTTACCGGGAACGTGACTAAAGATGGCAAAACTGAGCCTATTGCCGAGTCCTATAATTTTGACCTGGCTACCGGTACGGACGTAGCTTTAGAACAGCTTCTGGCAGCTAAGGGCAAGTTCTGGGAGGTAGTAGCTGCCGAAAGCAAGAAAAACAATTTGGTAGTTAATAGCAATACGGTTTATAACTACTATTTTGATGGCGATAACCTGGTGCTTTTATATGGTGAAGGCAAAGAATTTGGTTTAAGTGCCAATAAAGTGGCTATTTTCTTGAAAAAAGGCAAGATTCGGGACGAAATTTTGACTAAGCAGTCCAATGCTAAAAAATAGAGAAATATGCAGTAAACATAAGGAAAAGACATAAAAATGTCATAATTTTAA